>JAAUXT010088628.1_pt1 | contig 11044 bp, 15 predicted proteins | sample 7278171 | NCBI WGS metagenome assembly JAAUXT01 (sample SAMN14350112, study PRJNA611818) | marine sediment metagenome | isolation source: surface marine sediment (1.8m) | place: French Polynesia: Moorea | collected 2018-08 | reverse complement strand
GAAACAACAGATTTTGAGAAGAATTTACTTTGTCAGTGCTCAGATGGGGTTGCAGCCCCTTTCCAGGCCAGTCATAGACAATGTTGTGGGTTATTTTTGTGCTGGATCGCCCATATGGAATGCTTGCCTGCGCACAATGGTCGTGCGATTGGCCTTCAGCATCCACATCGCACCGTATCAGTCTTAAGGTGAGTGGTTCTCGAGTCACTCCACAGTGAACAGAAGCTGCATACGGGGCACATGAAGGGGGTTCGCAGTTGCCTTTTTGTTCAGGACTCGAGCAATGACGGTGAGTTGAGAACTGAAAGCAAAATTATTGGTCCCTGGGAGTGAATCCACAAGTTTTATTGGTTCTGAATGGGTGCATGCTGCATGCGGCACGCACAACCAATGCTCAAAGTATTGTATTATCGCTCACTGCACTCGTCGAAGGTACTCCATGCCCGAAGTCGGAGGAATGTCCAAGTCGAAATCCTCATCTACTGCTTCCACCACAAAAGCTCGCTCCAACATATCATTGTCAAAACTTTCTGACATCCTTGGTGTGCAAGAAACACCACTGACCACACAACGTTGCACCCAACACACACAGGACAAAATCCTGACGTTGCAACGGGTTTGGAGTAACTTTTGGCGGCAGGCCACACACAGTTTGAAACTGCAACAATTTCAGGAAATCTGTGTTTCTTGTCAACTTTTGGTGTTGGGGTGAGGCAATTTTGCAAAAATCTTTTCACCTGTAATCTGTGTCTTACAAGAGCGACTGCCATCAGGATCGGGCAGCGAGTTCAGAGGGGGGGGGGGGATCTCTCGTTTTGTTGATATGTTGAGTAGACTATTTTAGACTCCAGATCTGCATTCTGGGCGCATATCTCGATCTGCACTGTCGGATTCAGATTCGCATATTGCTCTGTGACGTCCACGTCCGGTTGTCTTCGGACGCATGGATGTTCACATTCAGAATCTTCACACAGAAGGTAATGTCCGTCTTTGCAGACAGAATCCAAGATGGCATCACATTCAGCTGGCGAACCTGGTGGAACAACAGACGGTTCAGTGACGCGGGACGAGTACGAAGCTGCGCGACAGAAGCTGCGGAGTGAATGCGAAGAGCTGCGGGCAGAAGTGAAGCAAGTGAGTTGTTTTCAAAGTTCCGCACACATGGTGCAGGTTTTCCGTGTCTGGTGTGCCCTGTGGTGATATCACAAACTATCAGTTTGGTATCTCAGAAGAGACTGACTTCTGAGGGGGGAATCTCCCTACTTATTGAGTCCTTTCGAGCCATCTAGTGGTGGTTCTGACAAATTGGGTTAGGTGTATCACACCACATTCCTCCCCCAACAGGGGGGGCTGGCCTCAGCAGTAATTTTTAATGTATTCACAAATTTTCACCTTAAATATTTACAAATAGAGAACAGCCAAATTCAGCTGTTTCCTATCAAATAATACTGGTTTTGCTGGCTCTGGCTGTTTTCCTCCTCCCCCTGGGGGAGGCCCAGAATGAGGTCACTTGACTAGAATTTCCCTCTCTTTTGGACATGGATCACATTGAGTGTGAGGCTTTCAGTTTTCTGAGGCAAGAGATCACACGAAGATTGATGGTTGAATCTGGAAGGTAAGGGAGATCAGCTCTGAGTCAATAGGTGACCGATCAAGTGATCAGGGATTCAGTTACTTGGCCCCTGTGGCCAACCAATGTTTCCGGACTCTCATGGTTCGTCTCGCCCTGAAAGTTCATCTCTCGCAGCGTCAGGAGTAGGTGAGTACTCGGTGGTTCTCCTGGTCCCAATCACACCACACCCTTTCGCAGATCCTGCGAAGTGCCTTGCCAATTCGATTTGGTTTTTGTCCGAGGTTTCTTTTCAAGAGAGGTCAGGGGAAAACACGTTATTTTCACGTGCGGCGTCTTTTCTCGTCACAGCTCCAGGAAGAAGTGAGAAGAACTCGAGTTCCCGTGAAGACAGAAACGAGCAACCCTGAAGCAGTGGCGTTGAGAGTCGGTATCTGCAAAATTCGATCACTCAAAGCACACATTCAAGTGGAGCAAGACTACCAACCCACAGGTGGGTGATCTGAAGAAAACAATTGTCTGACCATGCTTTTGGCTTTGCGACCTTCTCGATATTTCAGAAGTTGCAGGACTGTATTGATTTTGTTTTCCCCCACGTGTGAATATTTTTTCGTTCTCACATTGCAGGACTACCCACGGATGATGCGGCATTACAAGAGTTGCTGGTGGGCGACACGGAACGCACCACGCATCAGTTGCGGCAGACAGCTGCTGTTGTCGCTGAACAGAATGAGGAATACAGACAGAAAATTGACAGGTTGGCCAATACCGTTTTGCAGCTCTTCAAAAGTTGTCCAGCTTCTTCTGTAGCTTCAGCGAATTGTGAGGGATGACCATGCTTTTGGCTTTGCGACCTTCTCGATATTTCAGAAGTTGCAGGACTGTATTGACACTGTTCGTGTCTTTTGCCAGGAATCGCAGTTGCTGTTTGGTGTTGAAAAATGATTCAAAATTCTTTCCCCTCCAGGGAAAGACAGTGGTTGGATGAACAGCGAGAAATCGAGCGGTCAATCAGCGGAAAGTTGGCCAGTGCTACAGAGGGAAGGCTTGGCCGCACATCGAAAAAAGGGTAAGAATGAACGGGTTTGTGGAGTAGTGAAACGCCAGAGCTCCGAACTGAACAGCAAGAAGCCACACACAACCGGCTGGACAAACATTTCAAGCATTTCCTCCACCTCGCGGGTGTAATGGAACATCATTCTTTCTGGTTTTTCAGCGTCCTCCAGTTGTTGGACAAGGACACACAGGTGTTAGTCAGAAACAATGAAAGACTACTGAAGGAATTGGTAAGTCATCGTTTCCGGGTCGTCGTTTTCAGGTGCGCACCAAACCTGTGTGTGTGTGTGTGTGTGTGTGTGTGTGTGTGTGTGTGTGTGTGTGTGTGTGTGTGTGTGTGTGCCTTTTCTCGAGGTGGGCGTTTTGCCTTGCTTTTTGCGCCAATGAAAGAGGCATTGATCCTCATGTGTTCAGCCTCAATTTTTTCTTGGACTTGTTTGATTGCAGAAAGCTTTTGTTCGAGATTACATTCCGGAACCTAACGAAGAAGACATTCGAAAATGGGCCAAGCAGGTAAATGCGTACACAGTGCATGATCTAAGTGTGTGGGATGGGGCTACAAACCTTGTCAAACAAAATCAGATGTCAAATATAATCTGAATTTCGGAAAGCTTGTCGCTGTAGCCAAATGACTTGGAGTGAGGTTTCTGCCGGAAATGGAACTTTGTCGTCTGTCAAACGGACGCTTCATTTTTGCAGCGCGACGGTGGAGAGGCTGTCCCTCTCTCACTCTTCAGCATCACCGAGGTTAGTAGACGTTGGTGTTCATACACGAATAAAGTTGAGCGCACTTTTCGTTTCAACGTCCGCAATGGGTTGTCCGACGGTGGTGGTGTGGGGATATGAGACCAGCAACCTTGTGTTTGTGCATTATGAGAGTCAAGTGTAGAAAATTGCCGAAGGATACCGTCACTGTAAAAATCACTGATATTTGTTCGCCAAAATTTCCTCCCATGATCACCGAAAATCTTTGTGTTTCCAGGAGCTATTGCGCAAGTGCATGCGCACACCGCACGACCCGTACATCCGGTTGACACCTGCGCATCGCGCCCCATACGTCGAACTGCTCTTGCAATCTGACATCGCACAGCTGCATCCAGAGGACAGCAACCGGGTTCGCCTCGTGCCCTTCCACTTGTGAGCGCCGGTGACGAATCCCGGGGGAGGAACTTCCACCCCTCCCCCCCCCCACCTCCCGTGATGTCGTCCGAAGTCAAACGATCACTTGGAATTCCAATGCCACGTATTGACAGGAGTCTGTGACCCTTTGATGTGCTTTCATCGTCCGACTTGTGCTGATCTTGAAAGTGGGTGCATTCTGGAATGCTCTCAATTTAGGATGGAACAAATGGGGGTTGTCGAATTTTGCTTGAGCGCACAAACGTGGATTGTTGCTGCATTCCTGTGGATTTCTGTTGTCAACCTGCTCGAAACGCAATGTGGTGCTTTCAGCAGATCGCAAAACTCGTGCGGACACAGGATAAATGTGCCACACCAGTTGTTCGCCCTTCTGTTTGAAAACCTGCGAAATGTGAGTGGAGCGAATTCGGATAATCTGGGACTGAGGCGCAAACTACGTCCTCGAAAATTACATGCAAAATCACCAGGGGTGCAAAATTTGGGCCTCACATTTTTCTTCGGGTATCAGGGAATGGTCACAAACCCCTCTCTCCTTCAGAGGCGCGCCCTCCCCCCTCAACCAAATCCTAAATTGGCCCACTTTTCAGAAACAGGCCCACTTTTCAAAGTTCATCAACTGGAAGATTATTTTTCTGTTGGGGACAGCTCTGTACCAGTATGTTCAAACACAACGTACTGTGTGAGCCAATTGATGTGGAGAATTTTGTTGTGTTTGGAAAAAATAGAATCCAGTTTTCCATTGAAATGAACAATTCCTTTTTGCTTTGCTCACTTTTAGTCTCACAGCACCTCCAGATTTGGATCATCACCATGTTGAGTTTAGCGCTTGAATGGGACAAATGAAGTTGTATTTCACTGAAAAGGTGTACGGATCTCGTATTTCAGCTGTTCTGGCGCTCCCCCTCCCTCCCATGAATATTGAAACTATTTTTTTCGACTAATTCTCGATTTAGCTTCGAAAAGAGGCAAGACAACTGAACAGACTTAGACAACGACTTTGCGTGTGAGTGTGCACAGGATTGCATCACTTTTTCTTCAATTGGCAGCTGCAAAATGTGATCCGAAGGGCGTAATAAAGTGGGGCAACAGTGGGAGGGAATCACATTATGCTTTCCAGCAGCCGATAAGGCCAATCGCGCCCCTGGATTGACGCGACGTGTAGAGTCGTCATCCAATCAGCGACGCATAAACAGACAACGCCAGAATCCAAAGATGGCGGCCGAGGTAAGCGCTTGAAAGAATTTGTTTTCCCAAATATTTCCACAAAATAACGAGTTTAAGTTGCCGTGAAAAGCAGATTGGTAAAGATTTATTGGAATAACGAATCACATAGCATAATTTGATGATAGTTTTACTGCTTGACAGTCAAGGTTCACTGCGGTTTCATTCATTTATTCATTCAGTCGTTTCTGGGTTGTTTTGTTGACATTTTTTTCTCGAGGCCTCGGCTGTTTCACACAAACGCTGGCCTTTTAAGGGTTTCAATATCTCCAAAGTTGTGTGTTCAGCTTCTGGATGGAATTGTGGTGAATGTGGAACAGTTTAAAATGAATGATCATTCCAAAATGACCTTGAAACGTCTGATGCAAAAAATGAATGAAGAACGTTTACACATTTAGTTGTCATGTCCCACTTTTCTGGCGTGCTTTTTGGCAAGGTGCCATGTAGTTCGGCCTTGAACTTTGCTTGTTGTGTTTGTTTTGCGGATGTTGTGTTGCTGTAGCCAGCATATTTGGGCCTCATTCTTCGCACTGTGTTTGCCTCACATGTGACACTGGCGCCAAAAAATTTGAAACGGCTAGAGTTCTACTCGTGCACGTGTGATTGTGGATGTGATTGTGGACATTTGCAATTCTCATTCATTCAGAAAAGGCAGCACGTGCCGACGCAGAGGATGCTGGAATTTATGCGACGGAGGCACCACTCCGAAAGCGAAGCTGGGGCGACGAGGCTGTGGCACTGCACGTGGCTCGGCTGCCAAAAGGTGATTATACACTGCTGAAGAACAGCAATCTCTGTTCCACAGACTCGAGAGTGCAGATCTGTTGGTTTCGACCCAACGACTTGAACACTTCTCGCGGTTTTGGTTTGTCTCGCCACAATCACGTTTCATCGTCAGCAGGTAGCGGGACACGAATGATGAACAGCTGCTTTATACCCCACAGACTTTCACGAGTGGACCAGGACTCCGCTATCACCTCAAAACACACGAAGACAACAACGGTGCTTACATGTGTGCCAACTGCAACCGTACATTCAAAAGGTACACTCACTCTAGATACAGATAGATAAGTGTGCGTGTGTTCGTACGCGTGCTCATCCCTGAAGGAATCTCGTTCCGAGTTTGGAAGTAACGTTTGGGATACACAAAAGCAAGATTGCGTTTTGACCAGAGGCGCTTCTCTTTTGCGTTCGACTTCCGAACATCTTTTCAGTCAGTTTGCAACAGTCCCAGAGCAACACATCTCACGGGAGCTTTGCTTTTGTTCATGCCACACTTGCAATCTTGATGTGTCATTCATTCATTCATTCATTCATTCATTCATTCATTCATTCATTCATTCATTCATTGCAGTTCAAATGGATTGCGATATCATTTGGAGAAGACAAAATGTGAATCGTTTAGTCCTCCGCACTACTCTGCGCAGGGATTCAACACCGGTTCCGAGCCTTGTGAGTCGTGTGCCTCAGTTTCAGATAAACACACACCGGTCGGAAACACTCACGCGCACACACACGCGCATGGGCGAGCGCGCAGAGGGGTTTTGTCGTAGGGTTCAAAATCACGAAGGAAAAATAACTTCACGTAAAAATGTGACCGTTTGTGTGTGGTGTGTTGCTACAAACCCCGGCCCATCCCGAAGAATGTTGAAATTTGACACACTGACAATTTGCCCTGTTTCGTGGAATCAAAAAGTGAACGGAGCAAAGTTTGACAGTGGCAATTTTGTCCTTCGAATCTTTTCGCGCGTGTGCTGATCAATCTGCTTTCATGGACTTTTGAGTCAGCAGTGTGTCGGACGAGGCTGAATGCTTTCCGCTGTGTATTTGAATTTCTCGCCAATGTCGTCCACTTGCAACATGGGAGACCAGTAAAACTCTGCCGTTCAAATATCTGTGTGCCACTGGCATGATTGAACGTTGTCGTCGCTGTGTACCCTGTGCCTATTGCTCTGTTGTTTGGTTGTGAGCGAAACGAGACCAATCAAACAATGCTCAATCTCAACTGACATTCTCAAGTGAATAAATGTTGAAATGGTACACGCATCACTGAAAGTACCCAACTGTCAGAAGGACTCAGATGAGCCTCTCTCAATTTCTTGCTCCAGATTACAGTTCCTCTCTCCCGACGTACTGGGAGGGAGAGCGTCATCACCAGCCGATGGACAGCGACACCACAGGCGATCAGCACGATTGGCTTCGCGAACTGGCCGACATCGCCACAGGACCCCACAGTCCGCTGCTACAGAATAACCCAGAACACCTCAGCGAGTGAGTCGTCCGTCCATCAGTGTCTCATGAGGTGGTCTTCTGTGGACCCAACCCAAACAGCTGCATTTGGCCTTGTGTTCGCTGTGTGTGTGTGTGTGTGTGTGTGTGTGTGTGTGTGTGTGTGCGATCCTTGTTCTGTTGTGAGGAGCTCTTTACGTGCGACTCACCGGGTTGTGCCATCTCAGCACAAGCGTTGTTACAATCTGTCTCTCTTCTGTCAGCAACCATGTGGACCGAGGTCGCGGTTCAGCGGCGCCACTGGGCACCAACGCTGCTTTGCTGCACTCGTACGCGCGCCAGCCGCGCTCTCGCTCCCCGTCGCCGCCGGCGCTCGTCAGATGCGACCCGCCTCTTTCCTCCGCCTCCGTGAGGTGTGTACGTCCAACCCGCAGCTACAGTAATTCCCATTTTCTAAATTGTCGCAACAAGAGAACGAGACTTCGAAACTTTGATTCTTTCTTTGCCGAGAGGTAGTGTCTGGTTACAACCTCAACCATTCACGCTCATATTACGTTGACGCCTATTTTAGATCGTATGCAAGCGAGTCGGACAGCCCAGTGAACGGAATGAGCGAACTCCGTCTACAGACCGAGCCGCACAGCGACACGCAGACCCCAGAGATCGTCTGGCTCTGCTTCCTCAAAGGTCCACACCACACACACACACCACATGATTGACAGACACACACACGTTATCGTACTTACGCAAGCAAACACGCACAAAACCGCGCGTGATGTTGAAATTTGCCCTCATGTCAAAAACTCCTGTCAAATGAGGTTTGCTCTTGAGTGCACGCACGCACTCGGAATGTCGCATCTGACAGCTTGGTTTCAGTGATGGTACATTCCCAATTACGTGGTACCAATACTAACCAATGGGAAGTGTGAAGTTCTATACCGAACAATTTTTCCTTTGCACTTCGGCTGTTGAAGACTTTTTGAGAACAGCCTCGTACTGCAGCACCTGAACGTCCTTGTCTGAGACCTTTGTCATTGGAATTTCAGGAAGCCGAGTTCTTGTGACTCCGCAACAAAGCGAGTGGCATTTTGTGGAGAATATCGTTGACGTACACGTCGCCCAGCTCGGCGCGCCTGACGTGTGAGTCCTTTTACAATGTGACGTACCGTCAGTTGTTTTGCATACACGAGGTCTTTGTTGTGAATAAAGCGGCGTTCCCACTGTGCACTGTTTGTCCCGTCGTACTGCAGCGAGCTGCGGCTTCTGAACATGGAGGAGTGCCACACGGCGGCGACCGACTCGCACGCGCTGTCGCTGCGACTCCGCTTCTCCGTCGAGCCGAGCGTCGAGCGCTGCGAACTGCTCTGCGAGTGCGTCCCCTCGCACCCATTCTACGTCAAGGCCAAAGGTGAGAAATTGTCGGGATCTTGTGTGTTGAAAATGCACAATAAAATTGGTTGCAAAAACATTGCTAAGACCCCACGTGTCGCCAGGCTGGTCGTCGTTCCACCCGCTGACGACAGAGCGTCGCTTCGGAATCCCGTGTCACGACCTGGAGGTGCAGGACGTGTGTCTGACCCCGGATCACCCGGAGGCCGACTACACCATGAATCTCTTCACCTGCCTCAGAGGGTAAAATTGTCTTGTGCGCACTTTGTGAATTCGGATTCAAATGTGCAATATCTTTCTGTGTTGGTGGCACATTCAAGACGCTCGCAGCAAAGCACCTGAACGTGACTCTGTTTGCAGACACGACTTGACGCCCTCCGACTCGTCTGCGATATTCACTCTCACCTGCATGGCGCGGGTAAGTCCCGAGTTCAAAAGCTCAAATGCGTGACGTAAACACTGGAAAGTAACTGCTTCTCTTTGATTTGTACCCGTCAACATGCGGAGTTCAGATCGCAAGATGAACAGTCGGGTGTCTGAGAGACCTGTGTGTCTCATTTGTAGCAAAAACACGAGCAGGAAACGACGCTGTGCGGTTCGAGGGCGACGGACCTGCCGCCCAGCCCAACGCGCTCGCCCCCAAGCGGTGGCGGCAGCGGCGGCAGCAAAGAGTCTCCTTCCGCGCACAAACCAAAGCGTCCCATGAACGCTTTCATGCTATTCGCTAAGAAGTACCGAATGGAGTACATGCAGATGTATCCTGGGAAGGACAACAGGTAGGAACGCAAGTGATTCTGTGGATCAGTCAGAAGTACCGGAAGCACAATTTGTCCTCTTTCCCCCTCTAGTTGGGAAACGCGTATGGGCGCACGCACATTTTGCGTGCACAAATCGGACTCGAGTTCAAGCAGTCTGCTGCTGCATTTACGATGGTGCTGTGTTGCAGAGCTATCAGCGTATTGCTGGGCGATAAATGGAAGAAGTTGGGTGCCGAGGAGCGCCGCCTCTACGTGCTCGAGGCCAAAGTGCTCGCCGACAAGCAGAAGCAGCTGCACCCGGACTGCTGGAAGCGCAAGCGTTCCCTCTCCACCGGGGTAAGCGTGCTCACTTCGTGACAGCAAAGCAATTGAAATTAGAAAAGGAGGACCACGCACGGGAGTAAGTCTTGACCGGTGCGGGTGTGTGTTCTCAACAGGACTGCAGGAAGCTTGAGCCTGCCTTGCAATTTAGGTCCAGCTGTTTGCAGAATTCTTCCTGATCCATTGTCCATTTTGAATTGTCTGTCAGTCACGGTGCTGATAGAATTGGCAACAAGCGAGAAGAAATACACTTCCTCTTGCCCGTGCGCATTTGTATGATTTTCGATGATTTCAGGTGCTCGAGAGGTAGTCACACCGTCGCGCAAAAGAACTATGCATCCAGTGTCCCACAAACTTTCTAATCACGTAGCTTACCAGCATTTCATCAAGGCAGCAACATGTATGAATGCAAACCAGTGCAACATACGAAACTGTGACATAGCAAACACCGCTGGGAAGAGCAGAGTCAAGCAGGTGTCTCGTTGGTTGGAGTCAAACGATCGTCTGTGCATCCAGATTGTCTTTTCGATTGTCCGTTCCGCTAGTGCAAACTTGTGGGTTTGGAAGTTTGCTCTACTGTTTGACTCTGGTATCCCGGTCGGTTGTGTAGAAGAAAGGTGCAAGTACACATTAGATGTCTTGCTTTTGGACACCTGTACTTGAATCTTCACTGTAAACGTATTCGTGTATTCTTCACGCCGGGACTGTTTGTTGAATTGATCAAGTTATGTTTTTAGAATGACAGCCGTCAAGAAATTGATATCACCGAAAGGTTTTGTTTCTTTGTTCTCCTCTGAGTTGTTTCAACATGGATAATTTGTTGAATGTTATAATTTGTTGCAATTGCGGTTTGAAGCAGGTTTGTTATGCACAGGCAACTGAAGAGCTGCAAATGCTGTTTTACGAATGTTATCATGGATTGTTATCTTTACCGATTTCAAAGTACGTGCTATATTGTATCTCTTCACGCGAAAAGCGGGTTCGAATGAATGTCATGCGGCAAGAAATTTTTGAAATCCTTGTTTGGTGCACATCTGTTGACAAAACTTGTTGTAATGAGCTTGTGGTTGAATAATCATAGTCTTGTCAAGACAAAGTCCCACACACTGCAATTGAATGTTGAAATTTCTGAAATGTACGTCGTGTATTGGTACACTTACACAGTAGGGCTGGTCTCGGTCAGTAGATTTGCAGATTGGCGTGCTTCATTTGTGTAGTGCTAGAGTCATACTTTTTGCGGATGTGAGCGCTTTTTAGGTGATTTGAACCTTGAAGCATACATTATGTATAATGTATGGTGATGGTGAAAATCACCTATAGGCATCAAAAGGCTAAATCTGTGAATGCAAGTTTGAAAGTG
>JAAUXT010141910.1_pt1 | contig 11045 bp, 12 predicted proteins | sample 7278171 | NCBI WGS metagenome assembly JAAUXT01 (sample SAMN14350112, study PRJNA611818) | marine sediment metagenome | isolation source: surface marine sediment (1.8m) | place: French Polynesia: Moorea | collected 2018-08 | reverse complement strand
GACCCTTTCCACTCTGTGGTCATCCGTGTCAAAAGGTATCAAGGTCCTTCTGACCTGGTATCAAAAGGTACTTTCAAGCGTGGATGATCGCTGAGTGCAAAGTGTCTTGTGTTCTTTTGAGGTGGGTACCGTACCTTCTGACCCGCTAACAGCGACGTCATCGTGCTGTGTCATTCTAGCACGCTGCAGTACGTGACCTCATTGTGGTAGAAGTGAGTTCACCCTTGGACTACAGAAAAGTTTCCTGTTCAATCATACAACTCATTTCTCGACCAAAAGTCTTGAAATGTCATTGTATGATTTGAATGGAACAACTTTTGCAGCCTGGGTGAACCCCCTTACCTCACAACGCTTGGCTCACCTTGCTTTTGTTCTCCACACAAGACAACAAAACACATAACGCGCACAATGTCGGTCTCAACATCCAGGCACTCAGACGTGGTTTTCCAATGCCCGTCGAACGGCAATTACGAGCTCACTTTTCACACACATCTGTATGTATCGTTCTCCGAGTATCTTGCACCTGGCCGCGTGCATCCGTGGTGTGGAGTGGAGTGCTGGCGCAATGTGAGCTGCCTCCCATTGTTGAAGCGGGTGCGACAGAAACAAACCACACACAGGCTGTGAGGTAGTTTTCCGTGTGAATACCTGTTTCTTGGCAAAGGTAAATTTCTAATTGAGATCTTTTGGGTGTTTTTGTTGCATGAAGGACAATTCGAGAGCAAGGAATTTGTCAAGTTTCAATTTTTAGGTTTGTGAGGGCAAAATCTTTGGGAACAAATCGGGATTTTAGGACACTGTTCCCAATAGATAATTGGCAAAGATTTGGTCAGCTTCATGGGTTTTTTTTTCGATGACAAATCCAAGATACAGATAATTTGGCAATGTTTTGGTGCGTTGTAAATTACAAAAGGTGTACAAAGTTTGTTCAAAAAAATATATCCTCTGTGCATTATGCTTGTACATGTATTTTGGTTGCATGCATTTCAGTTACAAGCCCATATTGGTGGCTTCGGACTATTCAAATGAGACTCCAAGAGAATTTTCAATGAGGTCACAGCACCCCCTTGTGACCCCTCTAAGAACTCCTCTGGCCCTGCCCAAGCTTGATCGAAGCAGCTTCAGACTCTTGCAGGCACCAGGGTGGAGTAACAAGAGAAAAAATAGTTCCTGAGTACTGAGAGTACTCAAATCTGGAATTTTTGAAAAGGTCACAGCACCCCCTTGTGACCTCTCTGAGAACTCCTCAGGACCTGCCCAAGCTTGATCGAAGCAGCTTCAGACTCTTGCAGGCACCAGTGTGGAGTAACAAGAGAATAAGTAGTTCCTGATTACTCAGAGTACTCAAATCAAGAATTTTGATGAGGTCACAGTACCCCCTTGTGACCCCTGAAATAACTCCTCTGGCCCTGCCCAAGCTTGATCGAAGCAGCTTCAGACTCTTGCAGGCACCAGTGTGGAGTAACAAGAGAATAAGTAGTTCCTGAGTACTCAGAGTACTCAAAACTAGAATTTTCAAAAGGTTACAGCACCCCTTGTGACCCCTCTGAGAACCTGCCCAACCTAGATCCATGCAACTACTCAAATCCTCAAGAGATTTTTTTGATGAAGTCACATGTCACCATGAGATGGCGTGGTTGGAGGATGAGAGGACGGCAATCGTGCTGAAGGAGGAGCCTGAAGACTCGGAGGCCGCCGAATCCCGTGTATCCGGGCACAAACAGGAGCCTGGGTGTAACAAACCAGTGTGAGTACCACGATTCGCCTGTTCGCGGCTTTCCCTTGGCCTCTGAATCTTTGGATCAGACCAGTTCTGATGCAGACCGTTTGTTTCGCCGCAGTTTGCTGTGCATGATCGTTGTGGGTGTCATCGTCGTCATCATCATCATCGTCGTCTGCTGGACGCGAGGTCAGTTTCGGTTCACATCCTTGGCGACCGGGCGGGGGCGTACCGACAATGCGCACCTCAAGTTCAGTTCTTGACTTCTTCGCGTGCACAAGACAGACTTTGACTTGGATGCGCCATTCTTGTGCTCCTGAAGTGGCGACCCAAAGCAGTGACAGGTCCACCAGAGGTGAACAACGCGTCCAACCTGAATGAAAGACCGAGAAACACACTGAGGAGAAAGTTGAAGCGTCTGTCCTGGAGTGGGGGCGGGCAAATGAGGGGCCTCGTTTTTTGAGCGGGGTCAGGGACTCAGGTCCCGAGAATCTGTCGCTTTGGAGGTGTGCGAAAAATCTGAGTTTTCTCACAGAGGATGCACACACCCAGGGTGGACCCGACCAGTTGTATTTGGTCAGGGAAGAGGCCAGGTGGCCTGGGGTCAATCGCAATTTGGAGTCGAGTCGGCCTCATGTCCTTCGCGTGGTCTGGGGGGTGAGTGAAACAACCCCCACTGCACCGAAAGGTTCTGAGTGACACAACAATAACACAAGATACTCAATGTTTTTTCAGGTCGCTTGAACCACACACCTTCCCAGATCTTCGCAATCGAGCATTGAACGGCTCCACCGGCTGAGCTCAGTGGGAGAAATGAACGACGAGGCAGTGCCTCCCTCCGTGTCCGCGAGTGGAAAGTAGTGCCCGCAAAAACCCAAGTGCTGTGGACAGTGAGGTCGTGGTTGTTTTGTCGACGTGAAAAATCAGGAAACGTATGTTGTGAGTATTTTCACAGTTTGACTTGTTCACACCCGATGCACGCGAGTGCGCGCGCGTCACTGCGCACCAAGTGTGAAACCAGCCCAAGGTGTTTATTGCATATTGTTTCGCACCACTGTCCACAAAATAGTTGCATGGCATACAGACGCAACTGACGCTCGTTTCACCAGATGCGTTATGCGCCGCGTTCCTGCGTAACTCAATGAGAGCTGCCTCGCACACAACAAAGGCAGCGCCCATTGACTTCAACAGGGGAGAAGCGCATGACGCACCCAGTGTGAAACACGCCAGGCACCACCACACACACGCACGTACATACATACATGCGCGCGCGCCCGCGCGCGAAAACGAAGCAAAGAGATATATATCAAACAACAAGCAGTCAACACTAATTTGTTCCACTGTGTAAAAAGTTTTAGCAATTGCACGCAAATGTGCACACTGTATTGCAATAAATAATACTGATAAACATCTGCCTTGCAATCGAAATAGACTCCTAAAAATGCACATTATGTGACATATGAAAAGTATAAAACATCTCTACAGCACAAAAATGCCAATTTCTCTTCTTCCGAAGAGCAGTCAATGATATTCGCGCCAACAATCTGGAGCGGGCACCGTCTGCACTCAATTAGAAACCAAGATTGCCACGTGACACTACAACTCAACATTTTGCACACAACTCTGCGCAGCATCAGCAGAAGTTTTAGCCACCATAGTCGCCACATACAGATACACACACACACACGAAACAACTCAGCGCTGCGAGTGATTGCCATTGCACGTCAAAGAAAAATAAATCTCACACCGTGCGCAGAACTCAACAAATTACACGATTCCAACAGACTGCTAACTTGTCGAGTTTGTTTTACACAACCGGCCAAGTTTCTGCGGTTTTTCGTCACAGCCCAGCACATTCCACCCAAACATGGGGAAAAAGCAGTCAACAGGGCGCCTATTCCCTGGTGCAAATTCGCAGGGTGCGCGAACAGCAGAAACCCCACGTATCCGCAGTGTAACCATGCGGACGGTCAGCGCAGATTCATACCGTGTGCGTCACGAGCCCCTGTACAACCCACGTGGAGGCTGCATTGTGGCTTGTGACCCACACAGGAACGCAATGTGACCCACACATTAACGCAATGTGACCCACACAGGAACGCAATGTGACACACACAGGAACGCAATGTGACACACACAGGAACGCAATGTGACACACACAGGAACGCAATGTGACACACAGAGGAACGCAATGTGACACACACAGTAACGCAATAGCGTGTGACGCATCCAGCACGAATCTGGCCAAAAAGTACAGCAACTGATTCCACTGACCAAACGTGCACGTGTTGGGGTGTGCGCAGCTATGTCACCAATGTGTTCAAAAACGTCAGAAACAATTGCAAACATATTGATGTCCAACGTCTGACAACAACCAGAATCCACATTTTGGCAAACGGAACCTGTAAAACTGAGGCCAACTGGTGTGTTTTCTGGCCTGCTCAACAGAACAAGTTGTGGCTGTAGTTGGCGCGGGAGGACGTCCCCATGACGCACAAAACGTTTCCGTTTTCGTGCGCGCAACGGGTCCTCCCCAGGTTCTGTGACCCTTTCTCACAATTTTCAACAAAAAGTTTAATGTGCAGAATGAGTCCCGCGTTGCATTCCTGTTGAGGTCAATTGGCCTGGAAAACAGCGCCCATTGAGGCATGTAACATTCTGTGTCACGTGATGGGACACGTGGTTCAGCACTGATTTACTGCGACGCGTTCTCTGTCGCACAATTTTGTTCATGATCTGCAGTGTAGTTTTACTACGCAATCCTGCCTCTGTCGGCTGGGTGAAGCGAATCCTCCACAGGATTCTCCCACAGAGGGAGCCACAAGGCGTGCACGTACTGTGAATCTCTGCGTCAATCATTGCAAAGGGATTTGGCCTGGCAGGTTTGTGACCATCTGTTGCGTGGAAAATAACCCAGACGTGTATTGCCTTACATTTGCCGTGGTTCGTTGGTTACAAGGGACTCTCTTTCAGCTTCTGGTTTGCACACGGTTCTGCAGCTGTGTGCATTTGGCAAAATGTGGTGTTGCTCTGAAGACCAGAACTCGTCACGAGTACACGTACTCCAGTCTGTACGGCTCCTCCAAGTTCTTCGGTACCGTTTGCTGCAGCAGCTCGTCGGGGTCGTCCGAATCCTCCTCCCCCGAGGCCGAGGCGGAACTCGACCCGTTCGCCCTGGTTCGCGGCGTCTCCCCGGCACCCGCGCCGCCGGACGCGCGCTCCCCTCCGGGGCAGTAATCCAACATGGTGGACGTAGCCACTTCCTCGTCCGAGTCACTGTCCGACACTTCGGCCACGTCCGACCCTCCTTCGCTCACGATGAGGTCCGAGGCCCCGGACTCTGTCCGTATCCTGTGAGTTCGACTGGAACCATTCTCCAACCGGCGGGAGTGGTTCTGTCGCGAGCTGTGTTTCTGCTCCCTGGGCTGGCTGTGATTGGACGCTTTCTTTTTCACGTGATCTTTGTATATTTCAACATCCGGTTGTGACGCGTCAGGTAGGATCAACTGAGGTCTATTTTTCCCGCCAGTTTTGTGTCTTGAGGAGCTACTTTTGCTGCTCACACTGTTCTGATTGTTCTCTTTATCTCGCGCTTTGATCTTGGCCTTCAGTTTCCCGCGAGATCCAGAGGAGTGGTATCCCTCCGACGATTCAGAAGTCCGCAATTTCCCGCCGCCGTTGAGTTCCGAATCGGGTGAACTGGGGCAGAAACCGTTCTCGGACGAAACGCCCGAGCTCTGAGAGATGAGAGGGGCCCGTTTCGGCTCCTTCTGTTTCTGCCCTCGTTTTGAACTGTGTTTCTTGTCCTTGTGATTGGACAGCTCAAACTCGATGTGCTTGGATTTCTTGTCTCGAGGTTTCTCCAATTCGGCGAGAACGTGTTTCCAGGGCACATGGGACACTTCGGCCAGATCCTCGGACAGTTCGGTCAGCTCGCAGCGGACGAGATGGGCGAGCAGCGCGAGCAGCGTCGCGCGGTGACGTCGCTTCTGTTGCCATAGCAACAACATCTGCATCTTCTGTTCCTGGAGGCTGTAGTTGTGACTGCAAGAAATCAAACAACACTGTCACGTTGGAAATCTTCAGAAAACACAAGTTTCTCGCAGAAATCAAACTACATTTGCAGGAACGCACTTTCGTTTTCAGTGAAGTGTGGCGGTGAACGGACAAGTCCCACCCTCAAGCATGCTTTCACCGAGTTTTCCATAAATTTTTTTCACGAGGTCAACCAGCACAGCGCGTACCTGTGTCGAATCTCCTCCATGGCCGTCTCGCTGAGCCCCAGTTCCCGCGCCAGCGGAAGAATCTCGTTCTGCCGCAACTGCTTTGACAGGAACCGGAAAGCTGTGCGCAGCGAGCTGTGTTCATCCGCGCTGTCCGAGTCCGAACTATTTTCTTCTGCGGACTGTTGTGCCCGCGCGCGATCTCCCTGTGTGCAACAAACATATTCCTTCGCGCGTCTCCTCACAGAAACAAAAGGTACGAACCTATCACGAGCAAGAAAAATTTCCTGTGGTTATGACCAAATCTCACCTGAGATCTCGCGTTTTCGTAGCCAAACGAGAGTTGGAAGAGAATGTTGGTGGGTGGACACTGCACGGATTTGTCCGGCGACTTCGACCCGGCGTTCTTGTTGAACAACTTGTTAAGCACACTGCCCTTCTTGCCCGACTTGCCCGGCGGACTTGAGCTGCTGCTGGGTGTCGTGCTCGGACTAGCGATGCGCGGTGCGACCGTCGTCATTCCTGTGTCAAGAAAACGCGTCGTTTCACGTCGGCGGAAAGTATCACACAGGTCCATAGGCTCTTTGGGTTTTAAAGAGATCGCACACCACCACTCAAGCACAGGTTGTGTCTTTGCACACTGAGCGATGCGGCGATCATTGAATTGTGAAGACATCTGGTGGGACGCACATCCGGTGTGGAACAGGCTTTGAAAATGTAAATCCCACATCTGGTCGGAAACAGGCCTTTGAGGCGTCAGTCCCAGACAGAAAACCCGCATTTACTTGATTGGAATCGTACTGACCCTTGAAGAACGTCTTGGGCGGCGCGTTCGCTTTCGGGACGAGCACGAAGTCGGCGGCGACGGGTGCGACGTAGCGACTCGAGTGACAACACACCAGGTCTCCAAGAACCCGCGTCTACAGCAGGGAGAGACACGCGCGTCAGCTTGTGTGTGTGTATGTGTGTGTGTATGTGAGAGAGAGAGAGAGACAGAGAGACAGAGACAGACAGTCAGTCAGTCAGCTTTGCGGCGTGTGCGTACGCACGTGTGTACATGTGTGTGTTCTCGCGGGAGGGGGCAGCTGCAGCCGACTGTCAGCTTCAAAAGCGGACCAGGCGAAAAATAGGGCCGGGATCCCACTTTCGCGCTACATTGTCTTGCACATTGCACAGTGTAACAGCACGCCCTTGCCCCGCCCTAAATTCTGCCCAACAGCCGGTACCACACGGCCCACCCACCGACGCCCGTGCAAACATGCCGCAGGGATCCTCACAAGCTCCTCCCCCCTCGTCTCCATCCCACCCTCTGCTCCGCTCCCGCCCGCCCCACGCACCTGGTGCAGCGAGAAGACCTGGACCCCGCGCATGGTCTTAGGCTCCCAGTCGGGGTCCTCCCCCTGCAGCTCCATGTCGACCTCGCTCTGCGCCGTGAGCCCGACGCTCGGCAGCCCCACCGTGCAGCTCTCTATGAGCGGCCGCTTCTCCCGCTGAATCAGGTCCTGCACGAGAAACGTCTCACGTTATGTCATGCCCACTGAGTGGATGTTTGTCCTGAGCGTTCTGCGTCTCCAGGTACCACGTTAGCCACTCGGGTCATACGTAAAACAATGGTCTGAGGCACCCAGTAGAAGTCAGTGTCATGCAATCAATTTGACGTCAAGACGTTCTCACGTTCAGGATTCAGCTGCTGCCTGACACTTGCAGAATCTTGCTGAGTTCTGAGCGTCACAGTTCCTGAGGGCAGCACTGACACAGCATTTTGAACAGCGCGTCACACAGGTAGAGTCTGGTACTCACCTCTCTGAAGTCCTGCACCTTGAACAACGCGTCGCACAGGTAGAGCCGCAGGGTCACCTCCTGCTCCCCGAGGCAGCTGTACGAGCCGAACAGCATCGCCTCCAGCTGCAGGTTGTACGGCTTCCTGCAACAACCAATCAGAACGATGAGCTGGGAACATCCAATCACAACGCTGCGTTTATCCCTTGGTCCCCAAACACACACACACATGCCCACACACTGCCACATCCAACGCACTTGCAGCTGCAGATGAACTGGGTGAAGTGCGTCGTGTAGATGTTGATGAAGTTGCCCTCTATCGAGAAGTACACGTCCTGCCGGATGTTGTTCTCCGCCGCCTGGTGGGGCACGTCCTGAACAACAACAAACACACGTGCGTGACACGTCCGCCGCACGTGCAAACGAACAAGTTTCAAAATGTTTGATGCAAATCTGTGGTGGGTACACGTATGTTTGTATGTATGTATGTATGTGTGTGTGTGTATGTATGTATGTATGTATGTATGTATGTATGTATGTATGTATGTGTGTGTGTGTGTTTGTCTGTCCGTCTGTGTTGATCCTTGAAGTCAGATTCAACACAACCTTGAACTGAAGGAAACATTGCACAACGTCACAAAACGCGCAGGCGCGACTGTCACGTGACATGTCCCTGGGAGGGCTGCGCGCGCACCTTGAACGGCTTGTTGTAGGCGGGGTCTCCGTGCTGGACCCGGATGAAGGGAAGTAGTTCCGGCTGGTCGACGCAGTGTGGGATGCGCACTTGTACGAAACTGCAATCACATAAGGCGTGGTCACAAAAGTGGATCTACGTTGCGTCAAACGGGTCGACCACATCAGCAACACAGGCGAAGCGAAGTCAAGCCCGTTTCACACTGGACGCGCCACGCATTGCGCAACGACTCTGACAGTGCTACAGATGCAACGCGTTCAAAAAACACAACACGCTTCGCATTATCGCTCACCCGGTGAACGTGTGACCTTCGACCACGTTGTACTCGGGGACGGGGCTGATGAGGCGCTCGCCGTCCTCCCAGGCCACGTGCTTCACGAACGGCTGCACGTCCACGTGGATGTGCGAGCGGATCGCGTACGACGCCCCTGAAACAATGACGTCACCCACCAATCAGAAACTGTTTTGTTTCTGGCGTTTCTGAGGCAATTCTCCTGACATCATTTCGTCACATTCCGACATCTGTTGTTTTGACTGAACACACAGTGTCCAACCCAACACACTTCTTCACCGCCCCCATACCCCACCCAGCCCGCCCATTCCCCACCTACCCCGCCCACCACCCACTCACCATGCGGTATGGCCGCGGGCGGCACCCGCAGCGACACGGCGGATTTCTCCGTCTGCAGCGTCCCGCCCCGCGAGTCGAACACGTGCGTAGCGCCCCCGCGTCGGTCCCGCACCGGCGTGCTGCAACACACGGCGCGCATGCGTCAAACAGCGAGTTCAACATGCGCGCAGAGAACACCACGGACCACAAACCCGGATTGTGGCATCTTTGTCATTTTTGTCTTTGGCGTTGCGTGCTCACCAGACGTGCGTGACGTCATTTCAGCAGCAGAGAGACGTCACTCGGAAAATCACCGACACGGCGAGAGAAATTGAATGACGGCAGGTTGGAAAACTTCCACTCCACTCTGCTTCTCAATCTGACTGCAACCTCATCGCTTGCAATTTGTTGGCGTTGTGCAACTTTCGCGACGTTGCGTGCTGTGGACCTTTACATGCAGACGAACACAACGCACTGACCTGTATCCACTCGAAGACGCAGATTTGAGCGACGCTGCTCCCGACTTGTTTGACGCTGCCGTCGTGTTGAAGTTCACGTTGCTGGGTTTGGGAAGATCCTTCGCCAGGCTGTCGAGCACGGAACTGGTGCTGGGAGCCGGTGACGTCATCGCCCCGCGGGACGCCGCGTCTTGAGACGCTGCTCCCGTGGAAGGCGTGGGCGTCCCTGCGTTGTCACGTGTCGCGGTCTGTGACGCTAAACTTGTCCCTGACGGGCTGTGCGACACACCGGACGCCTTTCTCAGGTCACGTGCCGACGTCAGATTCACGTCAGACGCGGGGACTATGGCGGAGGGTTGACCCTGTGGACGCTGTGAGGTGCGTGAATGCGCAGGTCCGTCAGCCTCCACGTCACTTCCGGTACCCGTCATGCCAACCAAGGCAGGATTCACCGCGTCCAGTTCAACCGCTTCTGCAAGAAAATAGACGTTACACAGTGTTCGCTGTCAAACAAAGTTTTTGAGTCTCAAGGTCAATCTTTGCGTGTGCTCGAATGATCTGAATGTTCGCGCCTGACGCGGACCCATACCTGGGGCGCTCCTCCCCGTCGGCTTCAAGTGACTCAAGCGTCGCGGTTTGGCGACCTTTTTCAACCAGACTGGAACAGCATGCAACGAACTTACGTAACTAACCAAGAAGCAAACAAAAGACAGCGCAGATCTGCAGTGGCGTAAACTTACACGACGAAGAAATCAAGTCATAGTCACTACATGAAGAGTAAAACTCAAAGGCATGCAGATTTGTCACTGATGTCCTCCAAACAGAAACTTGAGATCTTGCAAAGGGCAGTGAAACCAAGAAATTGGTTTTCATTGTGACAGATGGTGCGGCGACGTGCTGCCATCTGCGTCTGTCAAACAGACATTGGTAGCGACAGAACCGCCACACGGAGAAACCACAAGGAGAAATGGAGACGACGAGATAAGACAGACACAGAGACAGGGTGCGGACAGATTGGGTGACGCGCCAGGAACACAGCGTCGCGAACTTACCAGGTTCGACGTTGTCGTACGCAGAAAGGTGACGTCGCCACGTCGCCACCTGCAAGCAAAACACGTCAACGTCAAACCAAGCACAACTAGTTCCAAAGTGACCAGAGCTTCAATCGTACAACACGTGTTTCACTCGTCGTCCAGACATCTCAGTTTCTGCCCCTCATTCTGCATCTCTCTTGCACCGCCCTCACAGCAACAGTCAACCATCTTCTACTCGCTTCACACGCCATATTCACCCTTGTATAAGTCGCGCCCAAGTATGAGATGCACCCCAACTTTAGCCTTGATTTTCCGGTTTGGGATCACATTGAAATAATATTGCTGTAATTTCATACCCATGTACAAGATGCACCCCTAGTTTTGGTGCTCAATTTTAGGACAACAAGAATGCTACGCATAAAAAGCGTGTGGTCTATACAAACATTCACAGTTCATCACTGATCATTTAAAAAAAAAAAAAAAAAAAATTTCGAAAGCAGGTCTGACCAAGTGGGCCTAACCAGGGG
>JAAUXT010076355.1_pt1 | contig 11045 bp, 9 predicted proteins | sample 7278171 | NCBI WGS metagenome assembly JAAUXT01 (sample SAMN14350112, study PRJNA611818) | marine sediment metagenome | isolation source: surface marine sediment (1.8m) | place: French Polynesia: Moorea | collected 2018-08 | reverse complement strand
AGAATAGTGTGTGAGGATGAGTTAAATATCTGTCATACAGCGCAAGTGTGATAGTTGAGTAGTTTTCAAGTAATCAACGAGAAACGCCCCTCAAATATCGCACTAGTGCTGTATAGATAATAGAAAGGGCCGTTCGTTAAAGTCCTTCGTTTCTGAAAAAGCAGGCAGCATTGCGCTCGTCCACCCATCACTGCGAAAAATCAGATGCAAAATCGAACCGAAAATGTGACCACCATTAACGTGCAACCACTGCTTCAACAGGAGACAGCACGAACACCGACACCGACACCGACACCACGAACACTGACACCGACACCACAAACACCGACACCGACACTACCAACACGGATACAGGAAACACTGGAGGAGACGCGTCAGCCAACACAGACACAACTGACGAAAGTGTGAGTTGAGTTCCTTGACATGTCTGAATTTGAAAGATCTGCAGTTCAGTTGTGCTTGACATTCTTCGTACGAGCAGAGAGAAGCTAATGTACAAGTATGTGCACACAGGTTGCGAAACAAAAAGGAGTCCTTCAAATTGCCTGATTGTTTCAAAATGAAGATTGAACTGAAACCTGTTCCTCGTCAAGTGTTCTGTGATTTTACGAGTATGAATGCATAACGAGCTCGTATATTCTGTTTCGCACGCAGGGCTCTGCAGCGCTGGCCTGCAGTACGGCTGTGATCATCGCTTCCCTTCTCCACTCTCTTCTCTTCTAAAATGTTGGAAGGGGTGGGAACTTTTCCTTTTTGCAGTAAAAATCAGTTTTCTTTTCAGTTTCTTTCAGTCTTTTTCAGTTGTCTTTCAAATTTGACCAGTTCTGTTGTCAGAGTTCAATTCTCGAAAAGACATCAATCCAGTGAATCAGCAGATTATGTCACTTGAAGTTTCAGTCAAATCTTGTGCACCAAAATGTTTCAATTCGCAACTAAATTATGTGGATAAAAGGAGAGCGTGTAGTGGACGACCACGAAGCTGCTTTGGAGTGGATGTATGGTTGAAACAGAGGGAAGCTGCTCCCCAACTTTCAAAATGTTAACAATTGAAACGAAAATTTTTGCACTTAGAATTACATGTGCGTGTGTGTGCGTGTGTGTGAGCCTGCCTGAATAGATCTATTTTGTCTTTGGCTTCTCGTTTCTGATGAGACGAGCTTACTTTTCTGTTTGGTGGAAAGCTTTCATTGGACACCGCACTCTCAGTAAAATTGATTGTTCGTTAATTGCGACACTTGAAGTGTGAAGGGAGATTTTGTATTTTTGAGCACAATCACTTGAAAAAGAACACTTCATATCTTTCTTCACACACGCAGAGTTTCGTGGAATGTAGCACTCAGAAATTATTGTTTCAAGGAAGAAGCATTGTGTTCAATGATCTTGGACAGATCGTCCATTCTCGGGCAGCCGGGTTTGGGCTATGACGTCAAAGTGATGAACTCAGCTGCTTTCTTCGGATTTTTTCTTCAAATTTTGGAATGTTTGGAATCAAATGAGCCGAATAAACACCAACATTTCAAAACAAAACTGGACTTGGGTTGGTTTCAATTGCGTTCGGGCACAAACAATCGTTGAACCAAATCCTCAGTAATCGTTCGACCTGTCGCGAGAAAGCACTCCAACGAGCAAGTGTAGGTGTCACATTTTCAACAAAGGCAACGAAACAGGTCCAAGAGGCTCGAGAAAATGGCTTGAACTCAGACATGAAGTATTTTTTGTAGGATTTTCTTTTCGGTCATTCTGGCAGAGGCCAACTGCAAAGAATAGCAGTGCAAAAGCTGCGACATTTTGACAAACGAGGGATCGGCCGATGAAAATTGATCTCGCTGTGAGTCAGGCTGTGAGGTGACTTGTGATGGGCTGATGTCTGCCGGTTCGGCTCTGAGTGGCTGAGGCCGGATGGGGGGTGAGTTCTGGACCAATCACAAAGTCCCAATTACCAAAGATAAATACAAACACTACGGATCGTACGAGAAGGGTGTTGGACTGAAAAATACGACTGTCGGTGAATGTTGCGCACAGAGCCTGACATCTTTCGAACACACGCGTTCAGACACAGAAACAGCTCTTTGACCCTGGTTTCTCTCGTGATGTGACATTGCCTGTCTGACTCGATTTCCTGCTCAACTTTTAAACATTTCAGGAAGGCAATGCACAAGAACAAGTTTGCTAAATTGTGATTTGAAACTGAATGAACTTCTAATCGTTTCACCCCAATTCAATTTTTGTTCCAGTTCGGTGGTGAATTTCGACTTCTCAGCGAATTCGAAAGCACTTGGAAAATGCACTCCAATTCATTTCTTGCCAGTACGAAAGTCGATCAAGAGATCCTCTCTGTGCTCGACCGCGGCAACGGGGGGAAACAAGCAGCGAATGGGAGGAGACTGATCAGCTGATTTCCGTGTGGCTGTGGCTGAACCCTTTCACTGCCGAGAACACACTCGGGCATCGTTGCGCACCAAACACACACATTTACCGTTTGTATATACTCGTGCACAATTGAGAACTTTTGACGAAGACAGTTCTGTGCGTAGTTCAGTACACATGCACTCGTCATTGTGTGCATAAGGGATGAAATTGGCTGGAAGCACGCAACTGAGCACAAAAGAAATTCCCCGAATAACTGACTTGCTTTTTGCCCCCTTCATGCGGGGAACTTGGAAGTTACCACTGCGTTGTTGAAAATTTGCAAAGTATTTGGACCCAGCGGAGCACATGTTTTGGCTCTTCTGGTCAATTCGCAAGTTGTCTCTTCAATGTTCCTTGGCTCAATTCTCGAGGCCTTCGTCGTTGCTTGATTGAACAAGTATACTGCTGACAAAACCTGACTGGTCGCATTCAAATGGTTAACAGTCAGCATTGAACACAAATACTTGTTGAAGGTATCTGGGTGAGATTAAACCACAGTCACACGCCACACTGAACGGGAGGACGTTGTGATTTCAGTGACCGCAAGTCAACAATTTGTCAAACTTTGAACTTGTTTGAAAGCCTTTGAAGAGAAGCTGCTGGACAACATGAAGGTCGAAGTCTTGCTGGTGACGGGCATTGTTTGCTGCTTCGCTATTTCGTGCACAGGTAAGTTGAAGTCAACTGGACTTTGTTCTTTTCGCCGCGTTTGAAATTGCCCACTCACGAGGGAGTGATTGCCAGAACTTTTGCTGCACGAACAACGGGTTCACACGGACGCTCGTGTGAGGCGCCGCTTGAACACCGAAAGATACGAGTAAAAGGGAGAACGTTTCTTTGTTCTCAGTCAAGATTCCGAATGGCATTTGGGGAATTTTCATGTGATGAGGTCTGATGATGCTGAAAATACCCCGACTCCTGCGAAGCGAAGGCACAGTTCTGTGGCCAGAGTTCAAAGGGGCAAGAGGCGACAGTAAATAGGCTATCAAAAAGCGATCAGCCAACAAATGGACTAATTAATTTGAATTTCCTTCGAAACATGGCACACAGGGTCCAACTTTTTGGTGACTGATGCTGGATGGTTTCGAAAGTAACCTCATACGAGCTCTTGAATCATGTGTGACACGTTGACGACCACGCTGAAGTCCAAGAGGAGGTCACACAAAATCACAAAGTTAATTTCGGGTTGACGGTGTTCGTGCACCCAGCTGTTGGAGCTTGAAATCGGAGCCAGGAATCAGCTGGGACGCAATTGCGAGGAATTCAGTAAACACAGGAGTGCTCCCGGGGCGCGCACCTGGAGCACCGGCGGATCCACGCAGCGAGTACCAACCCACATCTCTCGATTGACAGCGAACTTCGGAAACAAAGAGCTGAACCCGTTCACCAACTGTTCGAATTTTCTGGTTCCTCCAAGTTCAGTTGGTGTGCAAAATTGAACACCCACCAAATTTGAGTTTCTGAACATTTTCCACAAAACCGAGCTGATTTTGTTGCTCAACTGGTTCATTCGCAAACAAATGCAGCCGCCGTTGTTGATGGACGACCAAGTAGAAGTTTCTCAGGTTGTAAACTGGGTCCTTGGACGCCGTCCAGACAGATGGTTTCAATCAAGAAACTGGAACCACGGGAGGTTTCCTCTTCGATCCACAACCGGGAAGAGGAGGCAGGCCATTCGGGATAGGGATTGAACGGGTGGCATTTCGATGCCCCGGGTACCCGCAAGCAACTACCCGACCCGGGGCACGGGTACCCGCCATCCAAATATGGTCAACAGAAACTGTCAATCTGGGGCATGGGTACCCAAGTACCCACCAAACCAAATCTTTCCATTGGAGTTGCTGTTTCCAAAAACTAAATTACCATCATTCTTGAGGACAGATAATAAAAAAAATATTTTCTCTTGTACTTTCTGTTTTCATATTTTAGGATTTGCCACATGACCCACATCTACTGGCGGGTACATCTACTGAATTAAGTACCCGGGTACCCGCCAGGATTTACTACCCGCGGGTAACCCGCCACCCGCTTCAATCCCTAATTCGGGAAACGTTGGGAAACATCGAAAGTCGAAACACGTAGAACGGCAAGAAAACGGAAGCTTGGATGGATCTCATCTTCCTTGTGCGTTTGATCTGACATGTGTTGAAGACCACAGCCACCCCGATCACAAATCATACCACAGGTCCACAGGCAAAACTCACCAAGCAAAACTGCTGCCTGAAGCTTTCAGCGCAAAAACAAATCAGATGCGTCTTTTTGTTGCTCGCGGATCCAGGAAAAGATTGTGTCGTTTTGCAATCGAAAAACACATCAGAATGAGGATTATCAAGTGCGGCATCAGAATGAGGATTGTCGAGTGCCAACACTGGTCAGATATCTTTCACACGCACACACAAGCACAAACACACACACACGCACAAACACAAACACACACACACGCACAAACACAAACACACACACACACAAATGCACACACACCATCTTTACTCTGTACGGATGACAAATAGCAACCGAAGAACTTTCTTCGACTTCCTCTCATGTGCAACAGGCTGAAGGTTGCGCGCGCTGAGTTGATGTTCTTGGCTGCATCCATCACAGTGATTGCTCATAAAGAGGTGCCCTTATCTCGCAACACGAAACCGACTGATTACGGGGCAATAAATCCATTATGACCAGCAACGCATGAAAGTAATTTTGCCACTTTATCCTGACAGATTTCTTTATTGCTTGTTTTTCAAAGATTTTCTTTGTGTTTGTCTACTCTTCCCTGTCAATAACAACAACTTTGCCTCCGTTGCATCCTGGTTGAGAGAACAATGCGAATTTTATGCGAAACTGTTTTGCGCGTTATCATTCCACGAACACCCTGCAGGGGTTGACAGCTTGTGTCAGTTATTGTCTTGGTGGCCCAACAGGACACGGAACTTCTGTGTTTTCGTTCCTTTTCCAGTTGCAAAAGCAGAGATAATATTTGGTGGTCTCCTCTGGAGCGTCTCTTTTCGCTGTCACGGAATGCACCTTCCATCAGACCGGAAAACTCGTGTTTGAAGTACGAAGACTTTCTTGGACTCACGACAAGTTTTGCGTTTTCTCTGCAGAGGCGGTGGCGCCGAGAAGCCGCTCGCGCTTCCAGAGTCGCTACGACGCGAGCGTGGCGCGCGCGCGGGATCAGGCGCGACGCGACTGGCTCGCGCGCGCGCGTCACTCCGGCACCACAGGTCGGTGACGCGACAAGACGCAAACGTTCTTTCGCTTGCTGACGATTGTCAAGACGCAACAAAAGTACTCGTCAAATTCACTCTCACACGCACAGACCTGCGTGTGTGTGTGTGTGTGTGTGTGTGTGTGTGTGTGTGTGTGTGTCTGTCTGTCTGTCTGTCTGTCTGTCTGTCTGTCTGTCTGTCTGTCTGTCTGTCTGTTTGAAAGCTTGTGCACTGATTTCTGCAGACGCGACGGGTGCGGAGCGGGCACGAGGTCGACCTGTGGCGAGTCGCTTCAAGTTCCGCCCAACCCTGACGCGCTGCTGCAAGATCGGAGAGAAAACCGCCAAAAAGGTACAGTGCGTTGGGAACAGGTGGATCATGTCCGTCACAAAAGTTGGAAATTAGTTTCTCCAGCAGGAATGATAATGTCCCGAGCGGATAACCCAGATCCGCTCAAATTGCAACAGATTTTGATCCTCAATGTCGACTCGTGCCTGGCAACCAGAATTCTGAGGCCCTGCAACGACGATGCTGTTGCAAAGATTCAGAAATAAGCAAAGAAGGGAAAACATCAATTCGTGGCTGGGAAGCAACGGTGTCCGTCCATTTTGGCAAGAAAGGCAAGAGTCATTGACCGTTGAGTCTCAGTATCGTGTCGGCCAGAGACAAGTCAAATAAATTGAATCGACCAAAATTTCCCAGACTCCACAGGGGATTCCCTGCTGTCGCTGGCTTTGGCTTGACATTCGATTCTCACTGTTCAGCAAACTTTTTTCGCCTGCGTGGAGGTGAGGTTCGAGTCGAGTGCATCGCAAGTACAGATGTACCTGAACATCTCTAGATCGGAATTCCGTCATATACCTTCCGCCAAAATTCCGAAGCAGTTCTTCCTGTCTGGAGAGGCGTGCCAGAACCGTAAATCACAATACACAAAATCAGGAGCTTTGTGAAAAAGTGTATCATAATGTGGAAAACAATAAACTTTGTTGAAAGGTTCCCATGCAACTTCAAAGGTTCTGGATGAAGCGCCCGGTGGCTGTCAGTTGTTCCAATCCATTTCCTTGTCTATTTTCCAATGGTGGGAGGGAGTCTCTGTGCATCCTGTGTGGTGCTGTTTGAGTTCTGACTTTCGAATCAGATGGGTACAATCCACATGCAATCAGCTTTCGATCAGGCAAAATTTGCAGTCAAACATCAAAGACTTGAAACTTTACACCAAGGTTAGAACCCTGTCCGAAAGGCAGAAGAAAATCACGTGCGTCGCACGTGTTCCGTTTCCGCAGCCAGCGTGTAGCCGTGCGTGAGCTCGAGGCAACGCAAGGGAAGCTGCGCACTCGGCGTCTACACATTGACCTGCCTGCAGACGGAGACGATATGAACTATGAACAACGCTCAACTGACACTTTTGTGTTTCTGCAGGAGATGTCGTGCAACATGGATGAGCATGCGATGCAGCGCCAGGGAAACGTCGTCCACAAAGCCAAACTCGCTATGTACACCCGCTCCCCACAGGCTCAACAAGTCAGTTTCTCTCTCACGCACACACGTGGCAAGCCTTTCGCAAAACTCGGTGGATTGCAGTAGCAGACAAATTGCGAAAAGTGCTGAGATCGAACATGGTGTCAAGTGAAGAAAAACCCATGTCAGTGCAACAAACTGAAACAGACAAACACAGCACCCCACAAAGTTTTATTGACGCGGTCTCGTTCTCGTTTACAAAGCGCGCGCGTTCTCTCTCCTGCAGCCGAACCGCGCGGCGAAGGAGCTGATCGCGCGCATCGCGTCGTGCGCCGCGTCCAAGTTCAGCGCCAACCTGGAGAAGTGCTGCCGCTACCGCGAGGCGTACCTGCGGGAACTCGCTGCCTGTACCTCCGACATGCAGGGTGTGTTGATCTACTTGCAGTGGACCTGGGCACAGTCGGGATTTGCCCCCTGACACTCAGAAACTTGCTCCTCATGGCTCAGTCACAGACTCGGAATGCGCACCACCACACAAGTTTGAGAGCTCTGTCCAAAGCGACCCCTTCCCCTCGTGCCGTCAGGCGCTTGAGGATTCAGGTGTTGCCGTATCTTGCTGCAGAAGGTTCTGGTAAATTTGGAACCAGATTTGATTTTGAAAAGCACGAACAGCGACAACAGCTCGAGTAGATTGTTTCAGTGCATTGCACCCATTTGTTCAGGTGTTCAGACCAAAAACACCGAACAAAGGCTGACCAGAAGACAGGAAAGGTGGCTGGTAACCTTGATGACCTCTTGTTTTGCAGGTCCTGAGAGAAGAAAATGCCGGAGAGCTGTGCGCCGAAGATACCCGTGATGCACCGATAAAGGTGACAGAGACAGTTTCGACGAGATACTTGTTGTGTGGCGTTTGCTGGATCAGACGAGAAGAGTCGCAGGCGCCCTTGTGTTCTGTACAGCTTGTGACTTTTTTGGTCATTTTGCCAGGCTTGCTATGTCATGGTGGCACCGTTTTGTGGTACATGTACGCAGTGACGTGCAAAAGGATCTCCAATTTTTCTCGAAAGTAAATTTCACACAGCTGCAGGGATGTGTACACGTGTGATCAACAACTGCTTTGTAAATGTGTAGGTTTTTGAACAGAGCAAAAAGCAGGCAAAATGTCAGAAAAAAGATGTTGCATACTCAAGGAAAGAAATGGATTTGTACTCTTGCAATGGGCATTAGAGCGACTGGAGACGTGTGCGCGTCTTGCGGACGGTGGGCAGCTTCAACGACTCTGCCGGCGTTTCTGGCGTTTATGTGAAAAAAGAAAATATATTTGAAGCACAATGCAGACTACGCAGCGAAAATTATGCGACATACAGACAGCATTTTCTGAATGACAAACAATCTTGTGTTGAAATCTTGAAGGGACGAGTGTACTTTTGGCGCTGCGTACTCGTAAAACTGCACATATGCAGACTGAAGAATAACATTGGACGGTGACATGTGTCTGGTCTCCATGAAACTGGAGAGTGATCTGTAGAGTCTACATTTTTGTACAAACTGTACTACAAAGAGGTTCTTTTTGATTTTGTACGAAATAAAACCTGAAGTTTCAACTTTGAGTCTTTCCTCCGAACATTTCTGCGTCAACACGCAGTACAACGTAAAGATTCACGAGTCGTAAAATGACATCACAAAGCTCAAATGCGAGGTATTCCGTAATGTCTCGTCTTCAAGAACAACATTTTAGAATCTAGAAAGTTACACAAGCAAACAATAACAAAACCACTCAAAATTCAAAGCTGACGTGGTTCACTTTGAGATCAGATGCGTGTATTCGGTGAAAATCGCTTTTGTTTTGCAATTGTTGCGAGTGGATGTGGCGTGATGTGACGGAGTTTTCCATTTCATGAAGCCCAAATACTGGAACAATGGGGTCTGAGTTTTCACAACAAATCCGAGAAGCTGCCCGCGTGATGAAAAACGAGCTGTGTAAACATCAAAGGACCGATTGTGTGGTGGATTTAGGATTCTGAGAGGGAGCAAGTGTCTCAAACTTCGAGAACCCAGCTGTGCGAGGGCGCAAGGAAGGTCGCGAGGATGTTCCTTGAAAAGTGAAACGAAACAATTGCTGGAATCTCTGCTTGTTGGGGCTGCACTTAAAAATTGTGAGCTGAGAAATCCACATTTGAAACAAGGCAACGGAGGAGAACGTACGCCCTATGGATCCAGCGGAGTGGTCCGACAAAGCTCTCAAGTTTTATTGGAGCTGTCATCGCCCTTTGTTTCTTCGTTTCCACATCGCTGAATCTGTAGTGAGAAACACAGGGTGTCTCCGACTTCACGATTATGTGCGACAGGGGATTGGTCCAAAACAACGTTGCCGCAGGATTTGCGCTCGCGGGAGCAGCAGTCAATCAAAATGTTTTCGGCTGCCCGAGTTTTGTCCAAATGTTTCTTTGCCGATTTCTCAGCCTGCAGCCCATGAAGCAAATTCCGCGACCGAAGGATTTGGTGTTGGCAGCTTCGGTGGGCTGGGTTGTCACAATTATTCGATGTTATTGAAAACACACTCAAGGACCATATTGCAAAAATAAGTGACGCCTTTCACTCGTGTCAATTGTTTGCTTACATCGTACGATATGCAAAAAGTTCTCTTATCTGATGACACAGAAATTTTCTTGCAATAGAAAAGCATTGCTTGGCGCCAAATATTGTTTGGAAAATTGTCCCCGCCCAAATTCGTTGAAAAATTGTGTGATGTAACACAAATATTGTTCAGTGAAAAAAAGTTTGTCGTACATCGGGTGCGTTTGGCCAGAACTCGGTTTATCCTCGCGCCCTTCATTATCGAGTTGTGAGAACGAGTCGTTGAAGCTTGGGACACAATTGTCCAAAACCAAAAGTTGTGTGGTGCGCTCAAAGCTTGAAGAGGGGAGATGAGGGCGCACAGGCTTCCTCTTTGGACACCAGAACCGCCATTTTACCAGGTGTTCCAGGCATTATGACATTCCGTTTTGGTATTTTGATTTTCTGAAGTTGGAATCGGCCCTTTTGGGGTGAAGCCCTGTCCACCACATCCTGAACTCGACTCGGGGAACGCGAACCGGCAGAGTCTTCGCTTACTGACTTCATACTCGTGAACCCGTACCGATATTACACAGTCGTACAGTGGGCCCTGGAGTGCAGCAAAGCGGCAAACAAATGATAGATAGGCCCCAGGAGCTTGAAGTGGATCGAGCAACGGGAGCTAATTGTGCCGTTGCGTCGGGGCAGGCCCCCAATTAACCCAGAATCTACACTCACTCGTGTCCGCAGCTGTTTCACAATCTCCATGTCGTTTCGTCTTTCCATCGAGACTTCTCGTAAAGTGCTGAAAAAGTTTCCTGTGTTGATTTGCTTATATTTCTTGGACCAGCTTGAGTGACGTCGATCATTGAATGGCTGCGTCCCTAGCAAGCGACAGATTGTGTGTTTTTCACAGCTCGATGTGTTGGGTTAAATTTGGCGATTTACGGTACTGTGGCAGGGGCGGGCGGAGGTTGCAGAACTGGCTCCAGAGTTCTGCATGCATGCAGTCATGTTTTCTGTATCCTCGGCATCGTCCTCTTTGTGATACAGTCTTTTCTCTCTCACATCAGACGACACACTGTTGAGAACATCTCGGAATCTCGGACCAATACACTCAAAAGCAGGGCTCGGGAGTGTGTGGAGCTAGGCCAGTGTCCATTCTATTGGAGCCAATCCGATGACACTTAGAGGTCACGTGACTATGAAGCACGTGTTTCTGTGTTTACCAGCCAGTTTTGAAGGGTTAGAATGGCTGAGGAAGGTAGAATACACAGTTTTTATGTTGTTTGCAGTCTTCTACCTATTTTCTACCCATTTTCCCTTCTTCTACTTGCAGCTGCAGTGTTACAGAAAATTCTGGACCTTCTGGTGCAATCGCTACACCCGTTAGTGGTCAATCGATACACTTAATGT
>JAAUXT010015499.1_pt1 | contig 11046 bp, 15 predicted proteins | sample 7278171 | NCBI WGS metagenome assembly JAAUXT01 (sample SAMN14350112, study PRJNA611818) | marine sediment metagenome | isolation source: surface marine sediment (1.8m) | place: French Polynesia: Moorea | collected 2018-08 | reverse complement strand
AGGGTCATACCCCTCCCTGCCCCCCCCCCTTCATGTCATTACCTAGAAACCTGTTCTTCCCTTTCTCAGCCAGTGTTTTTGGTTTTTTCTTCAAATTGGACTTGTCTCCTGCAGAAGCCATCTTGGTGCAGTGCATTCTGGGAAGAAACATCTAGATCTAGTCATGTTCGTAGTCCGTGCAGGATGTCCTACAGGGATGCAAAACTCTCATCCCAGCCCCCAGCCCCCACCAGTCCTGCCCCACCCCCAGGGGATACCCCTGGTTATGCCAGAACACAAATTTGTCACGTAGGACATGCCACATGTCCTACGTGATGTGAAATAACACCTGGTTTTCTACACAAAACAGATCTATCACATGCCCAAACATAAAGCCTCATTTGTGGCTCTGCCCCACCCCCAAGCCCCAACCCCAAGGGTCATACCCCTCCCTGCCCCCCCCCCTTCATGTCATTACCTAGGAACCTGTTCTTCCCTTTCTCAGCCAGTGTTTTTGGTTTTTTCTTCAATTTTGACTTGTCTCCTGAAGAAGCCATCTTGGTGCAGTGCATTCTGGGAAGAAACATACAGAATTGTGGGTAAAATGCAGAAATTCGTAGGACGTGCGGCACGTCCGTTCCCGCCGAATATGCAAATTAAGCCCCGCCCACCTCTCCCCTCTCCTCTTCTCTCTCCTCTCGTATAATTCCACCTCATCTGGTTACCAGGTAGTTGCTGGGGAACTCAATTTTGAATTTATACCTTTTATTTTGTGCTTTCGTGTAGTGTTCTGGTACTCACAATGTCATTGTAGTTTGAAAATCTTGCCAAAAACATCAATTTCATACTTTTTGACGTTTCATCCTGGCTCTTAGTTTTCTTTATGGATAATAAGACACGGAGACTTACAGCCAAGAGTCAAGTAGACGTACTCGCATGCATGAGTCCTGACATGTATCAAGGGTTGACGGACACCACATAGATTTTGAATGGGTATCAGATCTACAGATACGATGCTCAGTGGGAGATAAATCCTGACGGCGGAATACAGAACAAGAGAAGCAGTGCACAGGGCAACTGCAAGTGCGAAGTCCTCGGGGTGTTTGGACGGGACGGGACGGGACAAGGGGGACATCTTGCCTGAGATGCCATATATATTCTTGTATGCATTGATGGACCATGTGGACCAATTGTCTCAGCCCAGCACCAATAGCCACCAATTGGCCCATACAGGGTGGGATGAGATGGGATGGGATGGGACAAGGGGGACATCTTGCCTGAGATGCCATACATATGCTTGTATACATTGATGGACCATGTGGACCAATTGTTCCAGCCCAGCACCAACAGCCACCAATTGGCCCATACAGGACGGGATGGGATGGGACAGGATGGGACAGGACAAGGGGGACATCTTGCCTGAGATGCCATATATATATGCTTGTATACATTGATGGACCATGTGGGCCAATTGTCCCAGCCTAGCACCAATAGCCACCAATTGACCCCTATACAGGGGGGGTGATGTACGGGACACGGGATGGGACAAAGGGGGACATCTTCACCAAGTTGGCATATATATATACCAAAAAAATTTTTCGCACTACCACTAAGTGCTCTTCCCTAAGGGGACTTCGCACAATTATTCTGAGTCACTTCTCGCGCTGAGTTTCGTTCAAAAATAACGGCAGTATGAGGTTGCGCCCCCGCGAAATGTGTTGCCGAGCCTCCCTGTCTTGGCTTTAAATTCCCGCTTACACTGCCAAGATTTTCTCCCCTCCACTAAACTTCAGCGCCATTGGGCACATGGACACAGCCACAATGACAAGTAATTGCACAGTAACTTATGCGCTCGTACCTGAAAAGCAGACCCACAGTTGCACACCAGTCCCAACACATAGATGGAGACCATAACTGCGAGAACTTTGGAGCGAGTGAAGTCGGCATGCTTAAAAGGGTGACAGACCGCTAAGTATCGCTCTGCTGCTATTAAAACGAGATTCCACACTGAAATGAGACAAAGAAGACGGACCTCTGTACGAGAGACCACAAGGTCACCAATCAGTCTGGGACAAGGATTCTAGGGAGGTCCGCCGTAGTCTTGGGTCTGATCAAGGGGTTCTAGGATTCCGAGCCAGGTCCACCAGGGTTCTGGGGAAGTCCAGTGTGTAAGGTCTCACGGGTTGATGGGCGGCTTTGTTGAGCTCTCCTGGACCTGCGTTTCCAACTTAAATTTCGAGAAAAATTCTCCTATCACAACAAATCTTAAACTTCAGGAAACACGATGAAAACCAAACTGTTCCTCTTTCTTTGTCAACTATCATCTGATCTTGACAAGAATCTGAAACAAACAGAGGTTCCAATTTGAACAAAACGAAACCAAAAACTTGTTGACGAACCTGACACGAACACCGAGTACCAATAAACGAACTGCCCGTTCCAGAGGTGGCAGATGACGGCGTCCAGAACGAAGAGCCCGGGGACCCAGTTGAGGGGCTGGATGAAGAGCACGATGGCGAAGAAGCATGTGAGCGCGTCAACGATCGACTGGTGGTTCAACATGAGCCGGATTATCGGAGAAAATATCTGAGAAGCAAAGGGAGAAATGATTTGGGAATTTTGGTAAACAGGTCCCGTTCTCCGAAAACTTGCAGCTGGAACACAGGTTTTGAGCGTTGATGTGTTGGGCCCACCGCACAGAAAATTATACCTTGCTGAATCTCCGGAACATCTGAGGATTCAGCAGTGTGGAACAGGCTCCCAGTGGTGGTATTTTCAGGGGATTCTGAGACCAAGTGTCTGGTTATTATAGGTCCCACCCGATAATGGCCAGACACCCTTGCCTGAAATATCCTGTTTCTCATCATTTCATTCCACCAGATCAACCCCATCCCCGAGACGAAAGCCGGGTTTCCCCCTTTGACCGCACCCACAAACTACCCCTGAGATAAATATTCCACCCACCTCTCCGTTTTTGATGAGCGTGATGGCGGTGCCCAGGTTGGCGCCGAGTCCGACGACGGTCATCACCAGCTTACTGTAGTCCATGATCGTCTGCAAAACAGCACCGACAGCTTTTGGGCGAATGCCAGGGGCGGCAGGGACCCTTGGGCAGCTTTTTTGCCCAACAAAACGTGTCACTGCACGCCTTGTTCAAAACGGAAATGAAGTCTATGAAGGTTTGGCTTCGTAGTGCACTGACCAACCGGGGGATCCTGGATCAGGGTGGGGACGGTCTTACCTTGTGATGCAGCCCAAACTCCACAACAAAAATAAGAAAAGGAACATTTTGTCGCTGATGGTGCAAAATTGCAGGGATATCCCGGAAGGGCCTTCATTCTTCGGGTGCGTTGGTATCGCAGGCAACCATAAACTAAGGGTCCGACCCCTGGGGGGAGTTGGACCGCGAATTTTTTTCAGGCGTGATTCACCACTCTAACGAACCCCGGAGCGCTCTTCCTGACCCCCAACACACAAATGCCCCTCCCCCCAATTTCCTCTTTTATTCCGCACCGGCGGATGGACTCTGCACGGGCAGGACTACCCCTGCCCCAGAATTCCAACCCTGGATGAGCCAGAGACTGAGGTCACTCCAGGCCTGCATCCTGATCCCCTGGCTACAAAACCAAACTCCTCACCTGCCACAGCGGCGTTTTCTTGTCCACTTCTCCATCAGAAACCGTGGAATTTATAATCACACTGAATATGATACCAGACGCATTTTCCTGGGCAGTTGTGGTTTCAAAACCAGACGCGCCTGCTTCATCCATAGCGCACGCAGGGTGTTTTATCCTTCAGGAGATTTCAGCTGTGATCTCTTTGAGACATGCTGAAGATTTCTTTCCCCGCTCCCAAGAAGAGAGCTTCGCCCACAAAGCTCTCTCGTGTGGACTGGAGCCTGAGCTGATCGTCTCTGGCGGCGGAAGGCTGTTCGTCAAAGCTGGAGTCGGTCTCAACGCGGATGCGCTCGTGGTTTCTGACAGACCTGGTGATGCGCTTTTATGTTGCGCCAGTGTTGACGTGATGGGTTAGTGCGATGCTACCCTGACTGCACGTACACCCGTGCATAACACGCGTCCCAACATTTTTTTGTCGTACGCCTTGAAACTATTGATACAAAGTTTGGGGCAAAAAGGTGCGTCTTTTGCACGTAACCACAAGGTGTGTTGTTGACCGCATTTCATGAGCTTTTGACGGCAGGAAAAGCTCAAACGCAAGAACAAAGTCTGCTGACAAATTCAAGAAATTATGAAATTTATTCAACAGATTTTTATGCACAATGGCAGCACCAAGTTGATGATCCAACCTGGTGAGCATACAGTATATCTTTCTTTTTCATGTCCAGACCAGTTAACTTTCAGATAAACTTAGGCCCAGAGAATACACTTTTGTCGTCCAAACAGGAGCAGCGAACCCAGGATTTGACCAAAGAGGGCAATTGACTAAAATCCTTGGCGGAATCAAGATCAAATCGTTTCTGAGCCACCAGAGACACGTAGATTACCAAGGAATTCGGATGAAATTTTTGAAATTTAGGAGGGGGTTTGGCGATTGGGAAGAAAGACGATTGGGTCTCCCATGCCTTTCCTGGATCCGCTCAATATTCAATTAATTTCCCCACCAGCGGTTGTTACGCTGTGGATGAGATGGTGACCTTGCTGTCCGATTTCGTTGACGTCTTCTCGTCTCGTATTGCGCACGGGCAGAAGGTTCTGATGACGCACTTCCGGTACGTCGGCATCAACAGGGCGTAGACGAAAGGGTTCGCTACCGAGTTGAATGCTGCCAACCACACCCCTGAGAGATAAAATATTTTTGTTTGGGGTCTCTGGCGGATCTGTGCAGACTCGTTTGCATTCAAGCATTCAAAAGAATTTATGACCTGAGCCTCAGATTCTGATTCTGAGAGAAGGACTGGTGGTGTAAAAATCGTTTGGCAGACAACATCGAAATCTGAGTCTTACGTTCTGCACAGGGTCCCCACAGCACATTGTCAAAATGACGTATTCCAGTGAAAACGGTCCATGGGTTCAGTCGGTTCGAACGTGGTTTCGAATTCAGGTGGCCTGTCCTCAACTTTCAATTGTCTGGCAGTCAAACAAACGACTCCAATTGGACCAAACAAGGCAACGCATGTTTTCCAGGGCTGAGTGATTGCCTCTCTCAGTCAGGATCCACTGCTGAAACTACTGAGGCCTCACAACAACCGGTCGAGAAATCGCTGCATTGCAGTCTGTGATTCGCTTGTGGCTCTTCCTCACTTTGGACAGTGTCGCAGTGAAGAGGATGAACCAAACAAAGGAAGACACAATTTTGTGCCACCAATTTGTGAGAACAGGCTTTCCCGTCAGGTTCCAGGTCAGGACTGGGTTGCCTACGCGACCTGATGTGTAAGAGGGACAGTGCGTGTGTTTGCATATGGTTGTTCCGAGGTCGTAACATGTCGTGCAACACCGCACAGCATGTTGTTCGCTTATGCGCGACCCGCACGGCAGGTAATGGCTGACATATACACAATGGTGTCTCACTCTCCTGTGGGTCCAAGATCAGGGTGCGGAAAAAAACATTGCTCTCGGCCAGTGCACATACCAAATCCTCAAATGTTCAAATTATTGGAAGATCATAGGGAGTGAGATCTCGGCCCCCAGGACCCCCAAGTCCCCAGGATGCCGTTGGTCCCCAGGATCCCCTGAACCTCTGAAACCCTGTGTGGAGCTCAACACACAATATGCTTACCAATTTTCTGCAGGGGTGTGTTCATCTTGTACTCGGTGACCCCTGAGTACCCAAGCACGTAGTACCAGAGGTCATACCCCAGCGCTACGATGAATATGGCGGTCACTGTGATGGCCGTCTTGGTCAGTTGACTCGCCGCTGTGTCGATCACCCTGCCAGGGAAAGAAAGGAATTTATTCTGGTGGACCCGGAGGACTATAAAGCCCCCCCTTGACAACCCCTCCCCAATCGCGTCTTGACTTGTTATCGGGACTTCGGCTCGGGCACACCCGTCTGAATCCGCAGGAAGTCGCCCCGCACAGACAAAAAGAACACATGCGGAGAGAGACTGGCCACACGCTCTCATACTAGTCTTCCAAAAACAATCCCGCGAGCGTTGGCTCCACCATTCCACCTCCCATTCACAGTGAGCTCGGGTGTGTTCGTGCACGGAAACCGCGCTGTTGTTTGCTGACAGCCAAGCGTGACTCTGTTGCCAGGAGCTCATCCACTTCCAACCTCACGCAGTCTGTGAAAGGACAGACGCTCATCGCAAACTTGTCGGCCACGCATCACGCGACTCCATGGCGATCGTCTTCAGCAGATCCAGGGTCCGCGCTCGGAGGGAAATGAATTATCTCTATTTCGGCCAGGACTTTCGGAGGAGGGTCCGACTCAGTAAAAATTGGCCCCGGATGATCTCTCTTGGATCTACTTCTGGGTCCTCCCGGATGAGTCAAATGATCAGCCTCTGAACTTCGGTAGATCTAAAACCAAGCGTCAGAGGAAGACATGCAACACCCGAAAATATTGCCATTCCGAACAGAGCAATAAAAACGAACAACGGAAGCACATGAAAGCAAACACGTCCGCTCGTTTTCCGACGTGCCCCAATTGCCAGATCAGTTCCCTGATACCATTTGTTCTCTTTTCATTGGCTCTCAGGGCAAATTCAGTGAAAATTTGGTTTCCTGTGCCACTGATCTGGCAACTGGCGTACTGCATACATGTACACGTCACATGGAAATTGAGGCCGTGCACAACCTCTTTCCAAGGAATGTCCATGCAGAAGAACCTCCATTCCTTCCAACTCTTCGCTCAGGTACCAGTCACGTGCACTTTCGTGACCTTTACTTCCTCATGGTACCTGATCCCAGTAAAAATCGCGTCATGCTTTTTGGACAAGCAGGGTCGAGTCACTGGGGATTGTAGGTCAGCCAACACATTTTCGAGTGTCATATGGGTGCCTGGACCATTTCAGGTTGAACTTGAAATGACCAGACACACAATCTCCTGAATAGGGTACATCGCCATTTCATCACCTTGGGCCTCTCACCTGTTGGACTCGAAGTCGGAGCTGCGTTTCCTCCTCTGCATGCTGATGGCCACCATCCCATAGAGGATGAAGAAACACGCCGTCGGGACGGCGTAGAACGTGAAGAACGTGCTCAGGGCGAACGTCAGATACATCTTCTCCGCCGTGGGTCCGGTCCAAAAGTAGCCGCTGTGGCACGACCCGTCCTTCATGTACGTCTGAAAGCATCGCATGTTGTCCTGATGCTGCATTCAGAGATGCAGACCCGACACTGAATCCAGAGAACAGACCTGACCTTGGATCAAGAATCACAGATCTGATGCAGGTTCCACAGATACTGGCTTGATTTGGATTTTCCCACACCTTGATCCTGGAGCACACACGTGACCCTGGATCCGTAGACACAAACCTGAAATGCGGCTCCGGCGGTGCACACCATTCCCAGGAGATAGTTCAATCCGAAGGACAGAAGAACCTTCGATTTGGTGAAGTTTCCATGTTTAAAAGGTTGACAAACGGCCAAATATCGCTCAGAGGCGATGGTTACCAGGTTCCAAACTGGAATAAAAAACAAGAACATTTACAGGCGATTACCCCTGGCCAAACAATCCACACCCGACCCTGCCCCACCACTCACTTGAGATAAAGACGGAGTACCAGTAGATGAACTGGCCGTTCCACAGGTGGCACCAGGCGGTGTCGAGCCCTGGGACCCCTGGGATCCAGTTGACGGGCTGCACGAGCAGCAGGATCGCGAAGAGACAGGCCGCCGCGTCCGCCACCGACTGCTGCGTCAGCAGCATCCGCATGATCGGGGAGAAAATCTGCGCCCAAACAGTGCAAGAAATTGAGAGGGTGTGGTGGTCCTGTGAGGAGGGTGTGGTGGTCCTGTAAGGAGGGTGTGGTGGTTTTGTAAGAATGGTCTGGCCATCCTACAAGAAGGGTGTGGTGGTCCTGTGAAGGGGCGCAGCAATAATGTGAGGAGGCGCATCTGCGCGAGCGGAGAGAATCAATGAAAACGTTTGTCAGGTTCAAAGCTAGAGCAGCAACCCAACCCGCGCAGTCCCCAAACCACCTCTGAATTGGCAGTTTCGCGGCTCGGAACAACACTGAGGAACGCAGGGACGAAACTGAAAAAAATAGACGAAACTCATACTTTGCTCGGAATAACACTGAGGACAGTGAGTTTCCTATCTTTTTGAGTTTCGTCCCCGCGTTCCTCAGTCTTATTCCTGACCGCGAAACGGTCAATGGAAACCTTGCCAACCAAGCAGATAGAAAGACAAAGGAGCCTCACTTCACCATTTTTAAGTAAAGTGATACAGGTGGCCGCGTTCGCTATTAAGCCGACGATGGTCATGACGAGTTGACTTCTGTCCATGAGGATCTGCCACAGCTTCGCCTCTTCCTTCTCTGGCTCCCAGGTAGGTGCCTCGCTTGTTGTGAACTCCCCACCGTCACCAACATCTTGTTGTGCAACTGCTTGTGAAAGAGAAGCCCATTGAAATTCCAGGACACCGCACAACCACATTTCATTGAACAGAGGCAAGAACCAGGTCTCTGAGGTACCTGTGTCACCAAAATTGGGGCAGGGACGGCTCGACCTCAGTCTGGACTGTCAAACAACCCTCAGATGCTCAAAATGAAGAGGGAATTATTGGGGGGGGGGTCACTTTTGTTTCTTGTCAAGACTTTCATTGCACTTACAAGTGGTCTACAGGGAAAAAAGAACTTTTTCGGGGTTGGGGGCCTGGGAAACTTGGGTCATCGCAATCTCTGGTTGCTGGATCCCACGAAATGCTCAGAGTCCCTGGGTCCCTGAGGCCCCTGAGTGGCTTGGCCCCCGGGTGTCTCTGATCGCTGCATCTGCCCCTCATGCACAAACAGCAGATTGTCCACAAATGGGTTTTGTGAAGCAACGTAAATGCAGAGAGCACTTGTACATCAGTTTTGATGGAAGACAGTAAACTGTTAATGGAAATACATTGAAAACCTTGCAGGAAAAACGGAAGCTATTCTGACAAGAGAGCGTATGTCTTGCGGGAAAATTGTGTCACCTGCATGTTGTTTCAATTTGAAAGTTTCAGTGTTTGTTGTGTGGTGTAAATGTGTTCACTGTCATGTGCAAGTTGTTTGATTTCCTTCTTTTTTTCGTGCAAAAAACGCGTCTCCAATTGTTCGTGCCCCATGACCACAACCTTGGTCATTATACCCTGACATGTGTGTGATGAAATGCACAGTAAACAGTTCCCTGCGAGTTTCTTCAGGGGAAACGCTGTCAATTCTTGAAATCAAACGTGCGATCTTCCTGCATCTGCCCCAAAGTTCATTTTCTGCAAGCAGATCCGACGAGCCAAATCGCTCGGAACTCCAGAGTCAAAAAACAAGGCAAATTTACTCCAATGAGGGTGCAATTTTTTGCAAGAACTTTGAAAATTTCCAGGGCAGAGTTTCCCTTCGAAGAGGTTTACATCCTTCTGACCTCGATCTCGCGATCGTTAGAGTGGGTTTCAACGGAAGGAGAAACCAAGCTTCACCTACCTGAGTTTAAGTTGCAACATAGAAAGAGAAAAATTATGAATTGTATCAACTTGTCCATAGTTTTCATCTTATTTCTTCACGTGTTAGTGTACCAGCAGGGATCTGGCTCTTTGGTCCAACTGTGGTTTGGAGACAGTGATAGGCAGATTGAGCAAAGTGCGCTATGCTCGCCGCACGTGCGTGTGCGCGTCACTTTTGTCGTGCAGATGGACAAAACTTGACGTGCACGTGCACGTGGCGGTCTATACCGTGCACGCTTTGCACAATCTGCCTGAAAGCAAGTTCTCCAGCGAAGCAGCGAAAAGTCCTGGTCTCTGATGCACTTATTACTTCACTGGACAAGACCTGCAGAGTTGACAATTTTGTGCAATGAGTGCACGGGAGACCTGCAAAATTTGCTGTGAGAAACCCCACCATTGGGACGCTTCTTCCACGGCGCACGAGAAAATGGCTTTTTGTTTGCAGAATTTCGTGTTTGTTGTCAATTCTTGACAAGATACATTCATTAGCTGCGAAGCTGTCTTCAAATGAGATGGTCCCTTTCACCATCAAACGAACTTCCGTATCCTCCCATTCCAACAAATAATTAAAATTGGCTTCCGCTGTGAGCACAGAAGATTCTTCTGTTTTTGCGTGCGACACACCCGAAAACTTTGAGAGCCGCTTTACCTTTGTTGAAATTCCATTCTGAGGGCAAAGTTTCACTTTTCAAGCCTTTTTCATGTTGGATACGTCCAGATCTTGCGTTTCCTGACGCAAACAACGACGCAGTGTCTGTCGACAAGAAGAGTTCGGAGGCAGCACGAACCAACAGACTTGTGGAGGGACGCAGTGCCCATTGACCCGTGCAGGAAAACAACACCTTTGGCAGGGATGTCCATGGTTTTTGGCTTGTTCTGTACACAGACACAACATCCATTTTTGGCACGCAGCTGCAACATCCAATTTGTTCCGAAAAACAGCACCCATTGATTTTGGTGGGGACCCTTGACTTGCATAGTAATACCGAGGATTGGCCTGAACAGAGGTATGGTGCCCATTCACCTGACTACAGATGCAGCTCCCGTTGGTGCACAGGAATGCTGCACCCACTGACTTGCAGGGGCGAGGCACCTATTGACTTGTGTATGATTGCAGCGCCCAGTGTTTCTTGTGTGAAACGCAAACTTTTACTGGGGTGGAGCTTCGTTGACCTGTGCAGAGAAGTTTGCCTCATTGCTCTCATAATTGAATTTTGCTCTGATCAAACTCCATTGATTCCTCCTTGAACCTGCGAGTTTGAAAACTTTGGAACAAAGACATTCATTTCGCTGTTGCTTTGATGTCGCGATCACAGGAACAAGAAGCTAATGGCTCGTCTCAGGCAACAAAGGTTCGCACTGTGCGGATCGCGTTTTGTTGGGGTTTGAAGAGCTGCAATGTGGGTCTGATCACGTCAGTGTGTTTGTGTGTGTGTGTGTGTGTGTGTGTGTGTGTGTGTGTGTGTGTGTGTGTGT
>JAAUXT010104714.1_pt1 | contig 11048 bp, 10 predicted proteins | sample 7278171 | NCBI WGS metagenome assembly JAAUXT01 (sample SAMN14350112, study PRJNA611818) | marine sediment metagenome | isolation source: surface marine sediment (1.8m) | place: French Polynesia: Moorea | collected 2018-08 | reverse complement strand
TCCCCAAGGAAATTTCCCCAAGCCCATTTCAGCAGGATTGTGACTTGCAACGGTTGCTGTACGGTACAAGGGACTTCGCACTGCAGTTGCCTTGAGCACTGCTTCTTATTGCAAGAACCAAGGACGACCGAGTCGTTACTTCAACCAACAGACATTTCGGGAACAACAACAAGTGTCGCGTGCCTGATGCTCACTTTTTCTCTCTTCGCAGCACACAGTCCAGATCTGCATGGTCAAGCGTGCAACCGAGTGAGGTATGCCATGCACACATGCGTGCGATGAACCAGTTCAGTGCAGCGCCAAAGGCGCCACATTACGACCCCGAGGAGCGAGCGATGTCGCTTTTTTTCAAGGCGAAAAGTGTCAATTCGCACAAGTTCATGTCATGGGCGTGTGTGACAGCGCCGCATTTGTGGAACCACAAACTTTTTTTGCGAGAGACACCAATCCATCAGCCTCGGGACTGTGCCGAACCATCCTATCGACAGACATTTGCCTGCTTGCCATGGTCAAATAACATGTGAGGAATGGCAAGAATTGTGTGTGCGTGCGTGCGTGCGTGCGTGCGTGCGTGCGTGCGTGCGTGCGTGAGTGTTTCTGGCGCAAGAGGCCGGTACGTACGAGTCGGGTGACATCATGGTTCCCACTCGGTGTCACTTGACTTTCAGAAAGGGGCTTTTGATTTGCAAGGAGGAATTTTGACGAGGACTCATTCATCGACTGCTCGCGTGATTAATGCATCAAGCGACTGACATTGGCACTCAGTTGATCCGAAGTACAAAGCTGGCGAGGAATCAATTGTCAGTCTTGTTTGTGCCTTTCTTCCTGAAACAGCGGTGTTTCTGCATTGAACAAGAACAGACGTGCTCATTATGCTTGCGCAAGTTATTTCCACCCCGGAATTTGTCCGCCTTTCATGCTTGCTGGAACCAGCTGCAGTCTCAAAATGCTGCTACAAGCATTGTGACCACAAGGGCATTTTCCCGGCTTGTACGAGCGTACGTAGCGTCTTTTCGCTCGTACATGGGCGCGTCTGAAACACGGGTGAACACGGTACTTGTGCACAGCAACGCTGGTCTGCTTTTGAACTTGTGCGTTGAATGGCAAGGTCGTGACTCATGCATCCACCACGGCGCAGGAAAATCCGCTGACCAATGTTGTCAAGTTTCCTTTTGTACCGTTGTGTCAAACAAGGTGCGACGTGTTGCTACGTGATTTCTCTGCAGCAAATCTTTCAATCGTTTCCGAGCGTGCAACAAAAGGGGCAGTTATATCGACAGTGCTGGGACCACAAACAGCCTGAGTACGAGCTGCATGCAAGTATGGAAAGCCCGGGTTCAGTCTGTTCAAGCAAACATCAATCAATCACCATGGAAGTGTCAGAACTTTGAGGCGACTCAAGAGCGACGGGAAACTTACCTGTTCCGTCCGGTTTGCATGACTTTCAATTCCAAGCTCAATTTAATTGAGTTTTCGGGAATGAAATCAGTGCAGCTTGATCGTTGCTCGTGTTCGTATTTTTTTGATTTGCTGAACGTCTGGTGAACCAAAAGCAAAGCGTCCGAAACGTCACTGTGATTGTGCTTGTGGACAGGCACTGACAATGTTCTCGTAAACTGACCTTTCGCTGAGCTTCGGCTGCAAATCCGGATTTTGTAGCTCTGGTCGACATCTTTGCTGCACTTCCTGGTTTGTCTGCAACAATCCAAGAGATCTCTTTGAATGACTTGTGTGTGCCAGAGGGTCGCTTGCACCGACTTTTTGACGTGGGTGTGGTTGCAGTAATCACGAGATCACATGACCGACCTACTTGAAACTATTGTACGGTTATGGGATCTCTGTGAAGGAACGTTGACACAATCACGACAACCAGCAGCAGCTGTATGAATCGCGCGGGACGAAAGTGGGCGGAGGAAGTTGTGGCGGCAGCGCCATCCGCATTTGAACATACCAATTGAATCAAGTCTGCGGAGCGTGTGTCATTCAGCAACCGTGTCTGACGTAATGTGCCTAAAAAACGCGAGTTGTCCAAAGTCTGCGAGCTGACTACAGAACCGCCAATTGTCAAACAAATCATCAACGGCTGTGGTGTCTGGCTTCCTCTACATGCACATGGACACATGCCAACTGATACACAATGGCACAATGCCTTCCATAAACCATACAAGGACACTAAAATCGATTTGCTTCGTAATCCCCATGAGCCTTGCAACATCAGAAAATTGAATAAAATTTCTTGCTCGTCACCGCCGACAGAAATTTCACAAACACCTTGCACGTGTTTTTCCTCAAGATTTTGACTTTGCCCCAATTGGAGGCACCAACAAAAATTATTTTGCTTTCCGTGCTGTGGAAAACAAATCCTGCAAAGGCCCCAAAGACCGAAAACGCAGCGGCAGTCATATATTTCTCTGAACAAGAGGGATCCAGTACCCTGTCAACAACTGAGTCATTCTTGGCGAAAAGCTGAAGAAACTTCACCCTTGAACCGGACCAGGATTTGTTGCCAAAAGCGGGCGGGGCTCCACACAAGCATACGCATAGACACACGATGACCGCCAACATTGGATTGTTTGCTCACATTGGCTGATGCGCACCCATATATTTCCTTATCTGGCCGTGATACACCAGAAACAATGTGACCTGCTCAATACTGAAATGTCCTGAAGCCGGTAACTTCAAAACATTTATGACACTCATGCCAAAACACGCATACTTTTCGACTTTTGAACACCGTCTCGAGAATGTTGTTCAGTCAACTTATCAAGTCACACTCGTTTTCACGTCGTGCTGATAAAAACCTCATTGCTGAAGGAATGCACCATAAATTGCCGCCTTTCTTCCTCCAGGAAAACGATATTACAGGCTACATACCATTCGGTGCGGGGGCCTTGAATGGCAGTCTGACAGACGTTACAGTTCAAGGAGTTTTCAGTGAATTTGTGAGGGGCTTCTGGTGTTTACCTATTCTTCCATAAACAAATGAAATAAGTGTTTTTGTTCATGAATTTCACCTCACTGGTGCGGGACCAGGGCATTTTGCAAGCCAATTCGAGCCTGACTTTCTTGCTTGGTTCCAACAACCAGAGGTCCGACTTCCAGATGACAAAAAGAGAAACTCCCACTGAAGAAAATTCGCGACTGAAGATCTCTACAAAACCTTGTGAGTAGCATCTGCCAAAAGCGTGCACCTCCACAGCACCAAGTCAAAACTATGATTTGCACAAATTGTGCTGTTTCGTTCAAAAAAAGTTCCACTCACCTCAGCGACGGTGTCTGAAGGGCCACTGTTCACGAGCCCGGAACGAGCGATCCTCTTATGGAGTTTTCCAACACCGGCAGACAGTGATTGGTGACGTCGTGACGTCGGTGAGGGCACCAAGGCTGCACTGGCCACAAGCACAAGGCACACACACACTCGCCCTGTGAACAGAAAGGAAATGGCAACTGTTTATGTGGGTGCGTAATCTGCAGAACACGAGGCAAAATAAATTACCTGAATGTTTTGAGTCTCACGTGAAAAGAACAAATTTAAAACGAAGCTTGCACAAAATCAGGTTTCGCCGATGACAGGTGCACACTGAATGTACAAAAGCGGCAACAAACACAGTTTAGACGCGACACTTGCCCTCGCGTGAAAAGTACAGTGTGAAAGACGAGAAAGTTTTCATGCCTCACGAAAATGGATTCCTGACTCACCTTCATATCTTTCACAAATGTTAAACTGTTAACTGGAATGTCTTCGAATTCATCTGCACATTTCTTCGTTGAGGGAGTGCAGACGATGGACCGTTGCGACAGTGACACAAACTGCTGAAATGTACCGACGAAATGAACTGGCATTGTCAACACATTTTATTTTCGTGATATTTGTTGAAGCTTTGACTTAGTTTTACACTTGATGAATTTTTCACAAGTTTTCCATTTCAGTGCTATTGGGAAAACTCTTCAATCAATGACATTATGGCAGCCACATTTGAGACAGTTTCCATGCAAAGAACAGAAAACGATCCCCTTGTTGAAAGTCATCATTTGGTTTGAGTTGCTCTGTTCACAGATGAACCAAGCGTTTTTCAACTCGTCAACAACCAGAGAATTGTCAGCAATTTTTGCCGTGACAAAGACAGTTGCAAAGATGATGTGAATTGTCCACAATTGTCAAACGGGGCATTCGCAGCAACGAATCTTCTGGTGATACACTGATATGTTGTCAGTTATTGAAACACATCGTCCAGACATCTTCACAAACTTGGAGAGTACGAGTGCTTTTGCATCGTGCAATCACTCAACATTGTTTGAGAGTAGAAAACGGCAAGCAAGAACATGTTGGAACATCTGGAATAGCTAAGTTTCGAATGTGTACACTTTGTGACGCATTTTTCAAGTACCCATGCAGCAAAATTCTATCACTACAAACGGAAATTTCGTTGAGAGAATTCGACTGAAAATTCAGTGTGACAACAATTCCTCAATGAAACACACTTGATGATGTACAGATCTTCACGCGCTGTGAAAAACGCACGAAGATTCGCTTTGGAACCATCACCTCAATCGTCCAAAAATACTGGGCCACTAACAAAAATGTCTTTCACAAGCAAAACTTGGTGCTGCGTGTGGCCCTTCCCAATCTTTTCCAAATACATACCACGACTACGCGAAACCCACACTTATCTCGGGAAAGCCGACTGACTTCGCAGTCAACACGTTTGTCGCATTACAATTCAACACGCGCGTCTCAAAATGGATGGAGTCGTTCAGCAGATCTGGTTCAGTGAAATGCACGAAAGAATTTTCGTGAGTAAAATGAGTGTTTTGGAAACAATGTCACAGATTTACACCACAATCTTTGAGACCATCACACTTTGTGACTCTTATTCGTGATCAGGAATTTTGATTGCTTCTCGTACATCATAAAAGCTCAGCATTTCAGCACCAATTCGCCGTACACTGTACAACCGTTATCGCAGAGTAACCAGCATCGATGTGGGAGCAAGCAAATCGTAAATAACTTGAGATAAAATGGTATCCTATTTGACTGCAAAGTAGGCCCTCATGTTGAACCGGATAAATTTTTGAGGTCCGAAACATACCACCTCTTTTTTGCAAATCTGTTGCATGTCCGACCTTGTTGCAGATGAAAACGTTTTGGTTTGAAAAGCTGTTGTGGAATATGTACAAACAGCAACATAGGAGAAAACTGGCAAAGTTTTGGCAATTTTTTCGATTCCCAACGATTACAATTTGTACTTTTCATTTCTGGCAAAACGTACAAATTACTATCTGACCAAATTGACTCTTCCATTAGCACTGTACTTCCTTTGGAATTTCTCGTGAACAGAACCCTCCGGCTTCAGTCGTTGATCATCCGGTGCTTCCCGAACGTCATTCCGCTCTGCGACGCGCCTTTGTTCGTTCCCATTTGCAAACCTACCATAGAGACAATTCCTTGTTCAGTTTGCACGAGAATCATTCTGACACAGATAACATTTGCATTTGATCAGATCAAGGAGAAGTCCAGCTCGGTGGAGCTGGATTTCACTTTGAGCGGATTTTTTTTCAGGCCACTTTCACGACTGGAACAAAAGTTTATAGAGACCGAAGTCTGTTCGCAAAAGAATTCAAAATACCATATTGGCACCTCGTGTATGAGCAAGTGCTCACCAATCACGTTGCGGCCGGCCTTCATTTGATCTTCTGTGAACTCTCTGAAGTTCGACTCCGCTTCTTTGGGGCCCAATCCCTTCAGGCCTTTTGCTTTAGCCTGAAACACAAGATACAAACTGAACAAATAGTGCAGCGTTAGCCTGCAGACGTGAACCTTTTGAATGCTGTGCGTTCATTGTTGCAACTGCAACGAGGTTTGTAGTTTGTCTTTCCGCGCATGAGTTGACAAGTGTAAGCGAAGTTCCACGACGAGACCTCTGATTTTGAGGACAGAAGTTCCTCTCCAACTGAGCACCAAGCATGAAAAACATCAAACACTGAATTTCAGCTTCTCTCCTGTCCTTGCCCAAACAGTCTATGCATCCAGACAAGGAAGGGCGGGTCATGTCCATTGCTGATACCTGTTTACGAGCCAGCTTCAGACTGCTGTACTTGACTTGTCAGTGTGTCAGGGCAGGAAGTCAGCCAGGTGGCTGTGTTCGGAAGGTGTCCTTGTGAGCACAGATACAACAGACACACCAGACGACTGACGGACAACTTGCTCTGGCTGCAAAGACGACCTGTCTGGGACCTCCGAACTCAATCCAGACACACGCAACACCCTTTAGCAGAGGGCGCCCTTTTGCCCTGAGCAAGGTATCCTTGTCCCCAAACCCATACTCAGGACGTACGAGGAATGCCCTGAAATTAACAACTGCTCTCCACTGGGGCAGGGGCAGCAAAGTCTTTGAAAGATTGAGTCTTCCTCCTCAGATCTGCCAAATTCCAATCTTTGAGGCTTCATGAACTTTTTGTTGGTCAAGTAAAACCTCCAGTTCAGCCACACCACATTGTGACAATTTGTGAACAATTGCTGCTCCAAAGCAATTCTCTTGGTACAGACAAAGCATTTATGAAAGCAAAGTTTTGGAAGAAAGACTGAACTTTGCGTTTTGAGCACTGAAAAAGTCCCAAAAATTTCTCTTCCACAACGCCACATTTTCCCACAAGATGTGCTGAAAATAGCCTCTTTTCCATAACATTCTCATTGTTCCAGGTTTCTCCAGAAGAGGAAACCCAGACATTGTCCAGCGGTTACCAAACTCGGACTTCAGGTCCGAAAAGGGCCTCTTGTTTCAGTTCATTCTTGGAAGAGCCATTCCACAATTTGTGCCCCTGCCCGACCCTTGTCCACTGACCTTCCTGCCGGCCGACTGCAGACAGGTGAGAACTTGGAGCAAGTTCTGCTCCTCGTACAGATCCACCGTCGCGAAGTTCTCCTGGTCCGGCACACCGAACCGCTTCATGCCGTCCACAAAGTTTCCAATCAACTCCATCTTCTTGAACGGCAGCTTCACCGGCTTCGAGTAACGCGACTTCGGGATTGTTCCAGGCTGAAGAGCGTTACAGAATCTGCAAAAAGAGTCGCACTTGTGTCCAGAACCCGTTGAATCCACCGTTCGGAAAGGCTCAAGGATGCCATTCGACTTGACTGACGAAATTTTCCCTGTCGGACGTGAAAAAGCGGTGTTGTTTCAGATCAGTGTCAGAACCCTGTCATCAAGTTTGCTCGAGATCTGAAGGACGTGACGACTTGACTGTCAATACTCGTACCTGGCAAGGACGACGCCATCGTTGAGAACGCTTCCGAAGTTCTTCATGTCGCCACTCGTGTCGAAGTCGACCGCCTGCTCGCCCGCGTCCAGGTTCGAGTTGATGGTGTCTCGAACCCAGATCAGAACCTGGTTCGCGAGCTCCGGGTCGAACTTGGCAGCCAGCTGCAATGAAGCAGAAATTCGAATCTCTTTTACGGCCATTCACACCAACATCTTTTGACCTGCCTTGAAAGATCAAGACTCGGCAGGGCCCGTGTCATCTCTCACGAATGACTTGTTGTGCATGGTGGACAGATTGCAGAAATCTTCGACACCGATTCACGTTTTTTTTTGTGCAAGTGTGGTGGTGATGGTTTTTGTTGGCAAATCGCAAACAATCAGCACCTTGGGTTGAAGTCTTTCAGGTAATCACTTCCTGAAAGATGTGTGGATGATTCCAGTGTGCAAAAGAAGTTGCCGTTGGCAGACGGGTTCAGTAGACAGCGATTCGCAATCTTACGCAAGAAATGCACACCAACTTTGAGATCATCTTTGACCTGCCGTTACAACCGAACAAGTTTGGAACCAAATGATCAGTCCACTGTGTGAAAACCTTTTCCAGGGGCGGATCTTCTCTTTGGTTTTGGCAGCACCCCAAGGGCCGATCTCACCGTGAAGATATTTCACAGGAAAAGAAAGGGTTCCCCCCCCCCAGGGGCTTATGGGGGTCCAGACCCATTATTTGAGACGAGAAACATTGATAAAGATAAGGCTCCAGACATGTCAGTCTGTTGTTGTGCAAAGCAATCTGCTTGGTGGAGAACAAGGAATCAAATTCTCCAACATCAATGTTGAAAACACTGTTGCCAGAGAAAACCTTTTGACCCGCCCCACGCTCGTACATATCGGCTTTCCTTGATCATCGCCAGTTCAAGCTGCACAGCGCGAATGGGAGAGGAATGGGACATTTCAATTGCCTTTCACTGTGTGGAACACACGCACAAAATTACTGGGTACACAATCAACGAGAACACCGGCCGGCACAGACACACGCCGTCTCCACGATTATGCCAAAGAAACCAACCCTTGACACGTTGTCAAACCACATTTCAGTCATTGCTACGCCTTTGGGCTGTCAACTCTGGCCTGGTACAACTTTGGTCCTGTGTTCGTTTTATTTCCTTGAGCGGGAGAGGGGAGGTACTCGTAAAATAATCCCAAATACTTTCTGTGGTGTGGACACACGCCGACGCTTTTGCAAGTTTGCCTGAAAGAAAATGTTCTTCCTGGTACGGGTGAACAGGTTTTTGCATTGAGGAAATGTCTCTGTCGTCGTCTTTGTACAAATAACATGGAGAGCCACAATATCGAGGGCTGGTTTTCAACTTTTCATCAGCAACTTTTGCCTGCAGTCCGAGAGTCCAAGTCCTCGTGTGTTTCACAGCTTCAAACCTCATGCTGAACAGCACACAGCGCGTGGGTCATTCAAGGAGCACGAGTCAATCTGCAGCTCCGGCGGGAAAACAGTTCAAACCTCTCAACACAGGATCCGTTGGTGACCTTCACCACAGCTGCTGATTGACAAAGTTAAAAGTGTTTTCACCAGGAACTGAACGACTTTGTGCAAAACTTTGTGGTGTCTGCTGCAGCCAACGTTGGCTGCAACTCTGCTCTGTCTGCGATGAAGCACGAAAATGGAACAGAGTGGAGTGAAAACGCGGAAAACAGACAACCAAGACAGGTTTTCAATGTTCAAACAGGTCTGCGAAGGCCCATCCTAGTCCAAGGGTCGCTGCTTTGACCGTGCAAAGGTGAACAATTCCAAACTTTTGGGGTGTACGTAAATCTGTTCCCTTTCGGACAGACAACCAGACAGGGAACCCAAGACGGAATGAGATCAAGTGACATTGATATTGTCAATTTCAAAAGACAGGAATTGCACTCTGAACCTTTCCAACAAACACGTGCCTCACACATCTTGACGAGATCGACATTGGACCGACCACTCACTGATCGGAAGCACAGCTGCAAGTGAATCAATTCTTCACAAGCTGCAAAATACGCACGTCAGTCTGCTGCTTGACATGTGAACTGGAGACGATCCCGACTTGTGCGACTGTTCTAGTCCCAGAAAGTTAACACACATTGATGCATATTTTTTGGAGATCGTGACTCGATCGAGCCCAAATCACTGGCAAGGTTCTATTTTCGCCGATCACGATTCAAAATGCGGTGCTCACCTTGTTCTGCACCTCTCTGTTGATGCCCGACTTGGTAGCGCGTCCTGACATTTTGAGCAAATAAGTCCTATAGCAGCTGACCCGTCGTATGTCTTCAAATAAATACTCCAGTCAACAATATCCAGACCACTTGCACAGTAAATTCCGACAAAGTGAGTATTTAGACTTGTGTGTTGGTCGTTTCGCTTGATGGCGGACTTCCCGACCACGTGGTTCGAGAAGAAGAGGTGGAAATATTTCTCTCTGCAACCCAAGACCAAGACAGCTGTAAAGCAACACGAAAGTTGTCATTGGTCCAGAACAGTTTTGAACACATTGCCATATTATATGGACTTTAAAAACGTACATTTTCCCCAAATCACAAGGGAAAATGCTTGAACTGCGACTCCACCAAAAGTAGTATTTCGTCTGCGTCGAGGATGTTGTGGAGCGCGTTGTGAATTGATCGATGGGAAGGTGCTGCTGCGTGCGGCACGATTTTCCCGCCAAGTCGCGCAGTGATGAGTGCTCCTTTTCCGTCTGGTTTTGACGAAGGCGGAAGGAGACAATACTAAAGACTGGAGAATTCTGACCGCTCGTGCCACAGAAACGGTCAAAAATTTGATATTTTGTTCACCGTTCTCTTTCCCCTGAGCTGTCACATCGTCCGATCAAAGGAAAGATGGATCCGGACATTTTGGGGACACTGTTGCCAACAAATTGATGTGGTGCGACCAGGAAAGGGGTCAGGAGAACCTTGGATTCTTACCTATTGTGACTGCAGACAGGAAGCCATGAGTTTTTCCACAATCCTAGTGCAGTTATTGTTCAGGGACAGAGAGAAATTGAAATATGCAATGACCTTGGCCACCACCAGGGAATGGGTCAGCAGCAGTCCTTTTCCTTGCCAACAATCAAGATATTGCGCACAATGTTTTGCCTGTAATGGCTCAACAGATCTTTCTTGACAGCATCCATTTTGTGCTCTGTGGTTTTCCCAGACCACATGACCTTCACTCTGGTTCCCATGCCCCCAGAAGGGGGGAGATCAGCCAAAGCCAGCCAAATCAGTTGAAATTCAAGGGAAATTAGCTAAAACTGGCTATTCTCTGCATATAAAAAATTTAAGTCAAATTTCATACATATACAAATGGCCATTGAGGCCAGTTCCCCCTGGAGGGGGAGGAGTGTGGTGCAACCTAAATTTGTCACAACCACCACAAGATGGCATGAAATACTTCAACAAGAGAAGCAGTGCTAAGGCAACTGCGGGTGCGATGTCCCCCTTTGATCTTCAGGATTTGGCCATTTGCATCTCATTGCTGGGGTGTTTTGCATGTGGTTGCTAGGGAAGTTGTCATGGACATTCTTTTGAAACTCAACTGCAAACTACTTTCTAATACATTTCATATGAGAGATCATGTCTCTATCACAAAAAGAACCTGAGATTTAGCCATTTGCATCTAGTTGCTGGGGAGTTTTGCATCTGGTTACTAGGGAAGTTGCAATTGACATTCTTTTGAAACTTGACTGGAAACTACTTTTAAATACCTTTCATATGAGCCATATATTATGTCTCTATCATGAAAAG
>JAAUXT010059421.1_pt1 | contig 11048 bp, 8 predicted proteins | sample 7278171 | NCBI WGS metagenome assembly JAAUXT01 (sample SAMN14350112, study PRJNA611818) | marine sediment metagenome | isolation source: surface marine sediment (1.8m) | place: French Polynesia: Moorea | collected 2018-08 | reverse complement strand
CACACACACACACACACACACACACACAGCACAGACACACAGACACACACACACACACACACACACACACACACACACACACACACACACACACACGTTACAAAGGGATTGAGACCTTGATGCTGAGGAGCTTGAGGTGGCTCTTGCTACACTTGCTGAGCGCGAGGAGCAGCGGCTCCGAGAGCCAGTTGTAGTTGATGTAGAGGTTGATGAGGCGGCGGAAGCGCGGCAGCAGCTCCAGCCACCGCTCCGACGCCGCGAGCGACAGCCGGTTCTGCAGCACAACCAAACAAAGGGTGCGTCACAGATCTGTGAGAGCAACGTGTTGAGAAACGCAGCTGCGGCGTTGGAATGCATGCAGATTGCACACGAGTTTGGTTTGAATTGCACAACAGCGTGTGTGCGTCAATTGGACCTGACGCAAATTTCTCCAGCTGATATGAGGCTAGAGTCCCGTCTCTTCGACTGGGGTCTGACCCTGGAGTGGTGGTGGTGGGGTTGTGGAAACATGGCGAGGGTCACACACACACACACACACACACACACACACACACACACACACACACACAACAGGGGACAAGAAGGTTTCATTCTCAGAGTTCGGGCCCTTGGACCAATGGGAGGATGACGTCATCACCTGGAAGAAGTCTTCGATGTTGAGCGTGCGCAGTGAGTTCCCCGCGCCTTTCCCGAGCGACTCGATGACCCGGAAGCCGTCCGTCGCGCTCAGCAAAGCCTCCGACATGTCGAACACCTTCAGCTGCTTCTGGGAGTTGAGGAACCTGCGGTGGAGGGAAGAGTCCATGGTGGGGCACAGGCCGGACACAGAACGGTTGAATCCATGTCATCGAAGCGGCGTTGTTCTATCATCCACGCTTTGTGAGATTGACTAATTGGGTCAACAAAGGCAAACACACACGAGCACACGCGCGCACGCACGCACGCACTCAACACACATAGCACACAAACAGAGATGCATGATATCATGGGATGGGTCCTGGAAAATTTGCTCTGGCAGGGACCTTTTACTTCTGTTATCTTTCAAGTGGGATTCTGAAGATTTTGGGCACGGGTGGGCCCTCTCGGGCTCTCTGTATGGCCACTGCCTATACCTGGTGAGAGAGACGAAGAACTTCTGCCGTACGACTTCGTATCTCCAGTAGCGCTCGATGGCGAGGGACGGGAGGTAGAACTCGTGGAGCCGACAGGGGGCGTGGCGGCGCAGCAGCAGGTTCAGAAAGGTCGTCATGATGCGCTGGAACCGCTTCACCGACAGGAAGGTCGGGTGCTCACACGTGATGGTGAGCACCTGCATGGGAGCGAAAACAAGTATGCTCAAAACAGTCTTCTCAGTTCCTCTTTTGTTTCTGGCTGAACCTTTGCAAATACGTTCTGAGACAAACAACATTGCCACAACATTGCCTTCCTTCCACAGCTGAACCTCCATATCAGGACGAACCCCAGATGTGACACAGCGGCCTTAGACGCTCGGGTTGTATTTTTCTGCACCTGATGACGCGCAGTTTGGAGGGAGCAAAGCCACTCTGCTTCTTGTGTGTGTGTGTGTGTGTGTGTGTGTGTGTGTGTGTGTGTGTGTGTCTGTGTGTCTGTGTGTCTGTGTGTCTCTGTGTGTGTGTGTCTGTGTCTGTGTCTGTGTCTCTGTGTCTCTGTGACTCTCTCTCTCTGTGTATGTGTGTGTGAAATGCCAAACGTCTCCCAAGGACCCCAAAGCCACGGTTTCCGATGTTGTGGCACCTTGAGGTGGCTGCTGTGCTTCTTGGCGAACCCGATGGCGCGCTCGCCGATCTTGATGTTGGTGTAGACGCCGGCGAAGCGGTAGGAACGCTGGCGCCACAGGCTCGGAGAGCTGAACGCCTCGTTCCAGAAGCTGCACACCTGCGACATGGCGAGGCGGTCGCAGTCCCGCAGGTAGCTGAAGATCTGCAGCGGAAAAGGCGAGAAGTTGCTCTGAGATATCTGAAGGGGGGGGGGAGGGTTCCTGGGTCTGAAGGTAAATTCATGTTCTGATTGAGCCTCCATGACACAAAGCTCAGCGTTGAAAGATTTCTCTGAGGAGAACCGAGTTTTGCCTGTGAACAATTTGTCGCCCCCCCCTCAAAACACAGTTTATCCCCCATACACACAGTTTTTTGGCCCCCAGGTGCAGTTTGGTGACCCCCAAACACGGTTTTCCGGCTCCCAAACGCAGAAACATTTCAATCTTCAATGAGACTTGATCGAGAAGGAAACGGCGGAAAGAGTGCCCTTCGGAGAACGTTATGTTTTGCGCTCTCTCGATTCCCTTTCGTGAGAAAGTGAATCGGTGACCAGTTTGTTGGAGGAATGGGGGTCAGGACTTTGTCCCAGGGATGGGCTGCAGGAGACATCGGGGCGTTGTGTGTGTGTGTATGTGTGTGTGTGTGTGTGTGTGTGTGTGTGTGTGTGTGTGTGTGCTGCAGGGGGCGCAGCTGCGCGGTCTGGAGCAGGACCGACCTGTGCGAGCACGATTCCCGGCAGGTTGTTGGCCCAGCGCAGTCCCGTGCTGTCGTCACCAGGGGGCGACACGAACTTCTCCTCCGACTTCTGCAACAAGCCAGTCCAGCAAGAGGCAACAAAAACAGTCAGTCAGTAAAGAAAGGGAAGAAAGGGAGCTACTTTGCATTCAGGAAATCAACAAAACAAACTTCTTTGCCTTCTGAGTGGGACTTCAATGTGAGAGATTCGAAAAGATTCATCTGCGATTGACCGCAGAGATAAAATGGTGAACCCCGCCCATCATCAAAACAAGCGAAAAACCAAATCCAGAAGAATTTGCGATCTTTTACCTTTGGCGACTTTTTCTTGCGCCTCTCGCGGCGTCTCGGACTGGACGCTGCGCTCGACGCGCTCGCCTCGTCCTGCTCCATGGCAACGGGCTGCGCTGCCTCGTTTCCGACCGCGGCCGCCGCTCCAATGGCGTCGTTATCTGACGATGGGAGGAAGGATTTAAGTCAAGGGGTTATCGTTTTCGGACGTGTTCGGTATCGGTGTTTTGACGCGTTGCCAGGAACAGACTGGACCTTTTTAATTTGTCACCCTCCATTGGGTGTCATGTTAGATTTGATGCCCACTCCTCAAAATTTTGTTGCCAGCGTCAAAAACCTGACGCAGCCCTGCCTGTGTATAAATCCCTGTACGGAGAAGAAAACATCGCATTTTGAGGGCAGCGATGTCAACTCACCTGCGTCAGCCGCGGCCCCGGGCTGTAGGTCTCGATCCTGCAGCAGACGCTGTTGCTCAATGAACTGACGCAACGCTGCAAAACCTTGAGCACCATCGTTGTCTTGGTTATCGGCATCCCTGGCAACGTCATGGTTGTTGTCGAGGACAACGACACGACGCTGCGCGGCAGCAGCACCATGGTTACCGTCATCGTTGTCTTGATCAGCGTCCATCGCCTCGGCGAATCCATTTGGAAGGAAAACAAGCAGTTCCTGGTTCCCCTGCCGTTCCGGAACAGGCTCCCTCTCTTCTTCAACCAACCAAAACTGGAGTTCCGCGTTTCCGTTTCCAGGGGCCTCAGCGTCCGCAGCCTCGTCCTCAGCACCGTCTGGGTCATCATCGACTTGCTCGCGCTCCTCCTGATGCTCAATCAGAGGCAGATATTCATCCACGTCCACGTGCCCAACCAGGTTGCCCAGGTTGAGGTCATTGCGATCCAGATAGTCCATCAGGATATTGAGGACGTTCTGGAGTTCTGGCTGCTCCATCAACTGCCCGACGGCATCACCGGGTTCTTCACCCTCCTCATGGGCTTCATCCTCGTGTGGTTCGAAGTGCAGTGCAATGTGGGCCTGGTGCTCTGCAGCATCATGCTCATCTTGTGCAGGTTCAGGTGCTGCAACAACAGCTTCAGCTTCAGGTTGTGGAGCAGCAGGGTCACGCTGAGGGACATCAGGTTCAGCTTCTGCAGCAGCAACCGCAGCAGCAGCAGCAGCAGCCCCCGGGTCGGCTGCTTCAGGTTCAGCTTCCATGAGTTCGTTTCTGCTTTGGTCGTTGATGTCTTCATTTTCGACAAAATTCGCGCCCACAGCAAAGCCTGGTTGACCCAAGACAGCGAGGGCCTGGGCATCCTCTGCGAACCCATCGTCTGGGCTCTGCTGCCCACCCTCCACAAAACCTGAGTCCTCACTGGTCGCAGCTGCCTCCGCAACGTCCGCAAGTTGATTTGCGTCCTCACCAACGTGACCACCATCACCCTCAACCGGCCGTTCTTCACTTTCTTCCATGTCATCTTCCAGAGAAACAACCTGTGGGTCAGCGGGACCTGGGCCCATGCCGTCATTCTCGTGGCGTTCTGCGTCGAATCGGTGGCGCTCCAGGTGGCGCCCCTGGTGGCGGTCCAGGTGGCGCTCCAGGTGGCGCCCCTGGTGGCGGTCCAGGTGGCGCATGTATCGCTGCAGATCGTGAATACCGAAGTTCTCGTGCAGCTGAACTGCTTCCGGTTCCACGAGACCACCGTCCCGGTGTCTGATTGGCTGCACGGGTTCGATCACGTGAATAAGGTCAGGCTCCGCGTTCTCATGAGGTTCTTCGTTGATGACGTCATCCATATTTTGTTCAGAGTCGCGTCCGTTGGGACGCAGAGATTCTTGCGCTGCAGACTCCACGTTGTTTCGAGGTTCTTCATTCACAACTTCGTCCACGTTGTCGTCAGCACGACGATCGTTGCGGTGCTCAGGTTCTATGACGTGCAGGAACTCAGCTTCCTCGTCATTCCGAGCTTCCTCGACAGAATCCTCTGCGTTCATGTGTTCGTCAACAGCTTCGTGGTGCTCGTCGTCCATGGTGTCTGGTTCGTCTCCCAGGTGATGCTGGTGTGCGCCATCTGGCGATACGTCGAAGCGAGCGTACTCTGACCCAGAGCCCTGTCCATATGAACTGGAGGGGCCTGCAGCACTGTCATGGCTTGCGATGTATTCTCCACCCGGTTTGGGGAATTTAAAATATATTTCACTGTCTTCACTGTCGGCAAGGATTCCTTTGCTGGAACAGCTAGTGTTTGTACTGAAGTCGCTGTCAGTGCTCGGATGATTTCCGACTGGAGGGAGAGAAACAGCGTTGTCATTGGCAACTGCTGGTGGCGGTGGTGGTGGCATCGCAACGGTAACAGGTTCACTGCTGGTGTCGTGGAGACGAGATGTTGCTTGGTCAAATATTTCCGAGTTGTCCTGATTGCGGTCTGGATTGAACCAGACGACACCGTCCTCCCCGTTGTCCAGGGGTCCCAGAAGATCCACGCCGTGAGGCAAGCCTGGAGCAAGAAAAGACTCATGATTTCAAAGGCTGAGGAAGTCCGTGTGACAATCATACGAGCAAAAGTTCAAAATTGACGGAAAGAATCCACACGTCCATGTCAAAATACAATTCGTGTTAGACAGAATGAACTGAACACAAGTTTGACAGTTTCACCACTTGGTTCGTGTCTTTCGAAAAAGAAACGCTGACACAATCCTCAGCCAGAATGTTTGTGGAAACACGCAACGAAGTGCAAGAGTCGTCTTGTTTTTACCTGTGCCAGGTTGGCTGCATGTGCCTGCTTCCGGCAGAGCTGTCATCTCCTGCGATACAGAATCAACCGGTGAGCTGGAGCCGGGGTCAACCGGTGCACAAGACGTCGGGTTTGAAGTCTCGACCACGTCAGCTTTCTCAACACTTGACGGTTGCAAAGGTTCAAATCTTTCAGAGCTTGCCCTCGGGAAGCTGATAGATTGGTTGCTCTCTGTTTCAAAATGATCTGGAGCATCCAAATATTCTCCGCTGGAATCAGACTGGAGGGGCGTTTCAGAATTCTCCTCTTCCCCAACATCTTCTTCTGATGCCCCTTCTGCACAAGCTCTTTCCCCCTCCGACATGGTCATACGTCGCTGCAAAGTTCTCGTTTCACATCTCCAGAGTGAAAAATTGTGTTAAAATTGATTTTAAATGTAGTTCTTGTTTTCGCGACCTGTGGGATGTTTGCCGCAGCGGTCGCCATGCGCGGGATGTCTTGGCAACGTTGGAGTTGTCAGGGGACGTCACAATTTGTGACGCTGTGTCTTGGCGACGTGACGCGTTCAAGTCGCAACGCAACGTCATGATTGACAGGTGGATGCGAGACGAGTCTCACGATTTCTTTCAACGGGACAGCGGAGAGTTGGGAAGAGCTTTGTGTCTCTGTCAAGGCTTCGTTTGCCACCGTTCCTGAAAATGCAAGAAAAAACATGTTTCTGACTCAGTTGCAATTTGCGGCAACTGCAGGAACGCATTCCAACTGTTCGGTTACAGAGTTTGCTTCTTTTGTGAAGGATTACAGACGCTGTTGCTGAAACTGCGGCAGCGGCAGCGGAATGAGGTCACCACGCATACATTGAGTGCATGCATGCAATGTCCGCACATTTGTTGCATCAGTGATTGCATGGTTTCCATCGATTGTCTGCGGCAAGCTGCCTGTGACACACTGGGCATCATGTTAAATTTTGACGCTGCCCGCAAAACGCAAAACGCATGCAGACATTCATTTGTAGCCGCCTTGTGTTGTTTGGGCCGTCACGCTCCAAAAAATTTCAGGTTGCGAGCGTGCGGTGAATTTGTCTGTGCTGTTGGAATTGAGTTGAAGATTCTTGACATTTTGGTCATCGATCTGGGAAAATTGGTTGTGGTTCATCTTTCGTCGATGCTTCGACGGTGCGTCTGGTGCTTGAAAGCCTCAGGTAAGAACATCACGGGAAGTTTGTCTGTTACGAGGTAATATCCAACGAAGGTAAGAATTTGCATGTTCACTGCGCGATTCGAGACAGTCACAGGTGGGCGATTTTGCACATAAACAAAGCATGTTTTGGGTCATCACATGGTGTCAATATTATTGTTTTGAATGGTACACTGTGAGAACAAGGCACGTTTTTTAAGGGTCATGTTTCATGCCCTCAAAATAGTTTCCTTCGAACAACACACAATGTTTGCATCTTGTCACCCAGTCCTTGAAACACTGTCTCCATTCATGGGAAGTGATGGCACCAAGTTCACGCTCAATGGACACCACCAATGCCTCGATGGAAGGATACTTGTGACCTCTCAATTTCTTCTTCAGCCTTGGGAATAAGAAGTAGTCACATGGTGAGAGATCTGGTGAATATGGCGGGTGCTTCAGAGTGTTCCAGTGGATTTGCCTGAGATGTCCCTGCACCAAGTCACTGCAGTGGGCAGAAGCATTATCCATATGGAGTAGGTACTCTTCTCTATTGTTCCACACCTCGGATCCCCTCTTGGTCTTCACTGCTTCCCAGGCACGTTTGATGATGGGCAAGAATACCTCCTTGTTGATAGTTTGGTTGTGAAAGTACTCCCTGTGCACTAACCCTTTTGAGTCAAAAAAAGGCAGGAACATCACCTTATTCACAGATCTCTCACGGGACACCACTTGGCCTCTGTTCTCATCACGTTTTAACCACTCCATACTTTCATACTTGTTCCTTGGATCCCACAAATGGAACCAACTTTTGTCAGTTGTGATCACCCATTCAATGCAGCGAGGGTCATGGGAGTACTGTGCCAACAATTCATGAGCAAATTCAAGTCTCAACCTCTGATCACAGTCAGTCAACTCATGGGGCACCATCTTTGCAGCTCTTTTGGTCAGCTGGAGATCACAATGGAAAATTCTGAGTACACTACCGTAGCTCAAGGAAGTCTTGTTTGACACCTGGAAGACTGTCTGGTGGCAGTTGCCCCCCAGGGCACGAGCACACTTGTCAATGTTCTCCTGGGTCCTGACAGTATACGGTGTGGACCACAAAACAAATCTCCCACCTTGGTGCGTCCATGTCTGAAGCTCTTGTGCCAGTGAAACACAGTGGCTTGAGAACAGGCTCCTTGTTTGAAACACCTCTTGATCTTCTGGTAAGTCACTGCTGAAGGGTCACCACATTTGAGAGAAAACCACACCGAAATCCTCTGCGCAATCCTCTGTGGACAGCACATGGAAATATTTGACATTTGCTCAGCTTTGAAAACCGGATCCTTCTGAGACATCTTTGCAGCTGGTTGAGCAATGTGACGTTCTCACAAAGTCCCAAGGACAAGACATCTTGAGGACACATTGTAGTCTTGAGGACAGGTCGCTCGAGGATCTTACATAACTCTGAGATTGATAAAAAATCAATAGGAGTCGCGGTGATCATGCCAATTCTCACCTTCGTTGGATATTACCTCGTATGATGGGCTCAACCCTGCTCTGTGTTTCCCGAATGTGTACGAGGATGTTTCAACTTCTGGCGAATGAATTGCATGTAGAATCATGATCAATTTGTCTCCTGTGTACTGACAGAACTGTGTAAAGTCTGTGTCCAAGAGTATGTTTATGACCGCTCAACATGCAATTCATTCGCCAGAAGTTGAAACATCCTCGTACATGTTTTTGTGTAAAACTTACTCAATAAAAATTGCACTTGATCCACCATGAAGGCAGGAAATCAAGCATGCATGTGACTCGCAAAGAGATCGAACGCTTCTGCATGTCTCCACTCGACAAGTTCTCGTGGTCAGTCGGTCAATCAGTCAGTCAGTCAGTCAGTCAGTCAGTCAGTCTGTCTGTCTGTCTGTCTGTCTGTCTGTCTGTCTGTCTGTCTGTCTGTCTGTCTGTCTGTCTGTTTTCTTTCTTCTTTCTTCCTCATTCTCATCCCTTTCCTTCTCTCTTCCCTCTCTCATGGTGAACCACCTCTCTCACCCAATCATTCCCAGTCTCTGTTTGTTTGTTTGTTTCTTTCTTTCTTTCTTTCTTCTTTTCTTCGCAACTTCTCTCAAGAAACCTTGTGGTATGTTTTTCAGGACCAGAATGCCAATCCAGGCAAATCTGAAGCCTCGACGACTGTGCGCGGTCCTCCTCATCTGCAGTTTCATTGTCGCTGTGAACAAGACACTGAAGCTGCGCCAGCCGGCACCGCACCTCACGGACACGTTCTTTGTGCTCAACGACTCATTTGATTGCGACTCCGAAACGGCTGATTTGGGGTCGGTGGCGTCCGTGTACTGGACGGTGTTTGCAGGCAGAAGGGAGTACCTGCAGCTGCAGGAGGAGTACTGGGTGCGTCTGCATCAGCAGGGACTCGTCACAGAAGTGCATCTGTGGGACTTCGTGCACAAGGGAAAAAATGTGCCTCAATCAGAGATGGAGCCGAACAGAAGGTGGATCAACGAGAAAGCCAAGCAGTATGATTTCGTCAAAGTGTTGACCGAACCCCAGGATCCTTCGTGCTGGCCAAGGCAGGAGTGCTTCGGATCGTACTACGAGTATTATGGAAGCCACACCAAACCAAACGACGTCATTGTGAAAGTTGACGATGACACGCTTTTCGTGAACATCAGTGAATTCAAGTGTTTTGTGAAATTCGTCCATGAGAGCAGGGATACTTTTCTGGTCAGTGCTAACATTGTGAACAACGCTGTGATCGCGCACATGCAGCAATCTTTAGGTATCCTCCCTCGGAGTGTTGGAGATTTCGAGTACCCTGAAGGAGGACTCGGCCTTTACAGCTCCCTCTACCACTCACCTGAGAAAGCCTATTCCATCCACGAGTACTTCTTGACTCACAAGTCGGATTTTTGCCAGAACAAGCTGCTCCAAATCCGACAGAGACTGAGCATCAACTTCGTGGCGTATTCTCAACGCAACGCGAAGCGCGTTTCCGACATTCATTGGCTGGTTTACCGGAACCGCTGGCGTCACTACGCCTTCAGGCCCTGGTGGGACCACGACGCCGTTGACGAGGCGGCGCTCACGTCCTACGTGAACAGCGTGCTACGTGAGAAGGAGGTCGTCTACATGCGCCTCGTCGCCGCGCATGGCAGCAAGTCTGCGCAGATGCGGCGTGACCCGGAGCTCATGCGCCGCATCGTGCGCATGTACGCGCGAGACGCCGCCGCGTCAAAGCGGTGATGCGTCCAGGGGTTCAGGGGCGCACGAGGTAAGGATACAAAGCGAGGTTTGACATGGTCAGCGGAAGCGACTCAACGACACCCGGTCAACAAAAATATTGTAGTGAAAAGTGCGACCGGTTTGGCCCCACTAAATGAGCATAAATAACCTCACTTTGTATCCTTACCTCGTACGAGGTTGATTCAAATACGAGGTGGTATCAAGATATTCTGTCAGTCTTCATGTTCAGCGTGTTTGGCAACAGACACGGGTGGTTGACTCGAGACAATGTCAGACTAGCCAATTCTTTTGTCCTTCTCAGTGCAGACTGGCCAAGTGACTTCACTGCTGAACATGCAGAGTGACAGAATATATTGATACTACCTCGTATGTTTGGCCAAACATGCTGATGATCGAGCAAAGTCTGCCAGGTCAGTGATAGATGCAATGTGTGAAAATGAACTGACCGCACTCAGAATGCGACGCGATCGTCAACATGTTTGGCCAAACTTATTTGAATCAACCTCGTACCTAGGGGAAACCACTGACAACAAAACAGAAAAACAGTTCTTGCGCCAACTGCACAAAAGCTACGTAAGGCCGCGATTCTGTTGGAAGCAAACCTCAGGGGTGCCCTGTATCAAGTCAATCAAGCATTTGCTCGTACAAGTGTCCTTCGTGTTTGCCGAGTGAGGTTGATTGTTTTGCCTTTGGACCAAGTTCTTTGTAATCCAATAAGTTAACGTGGGTACGAGTACGAGGTGGTTGGAGAATGTCGTACGACCAAAAACGTGGCGATCGACAGGAGCAGAGACTTTTGTGACCGTGCAGCCTCGTACGAGTAACTCGGTGCCGATTCCGCGATGCGCTGACAACAGGCTGCGTGACCATTTCACTCAGAAACTTGTGCTGCCAAACATGTCAACAAACGTGGAATGCTCAAACTCATGTTGCTCTCCAAACCAGACTGCATACGTGTACCCACCAGTGTTTGTTGTTCAGTGTTTACGAGGATGGAACCACTTCTGAGTGTTTTCATGATAAATGACGACCTCTGTGCTCTTTTGGGACAGACTATTTTTGCTGAGGTCAGATGGAACTGTTGCTTTGAACCTTG
>JAAUXT010018570.1_pt1 | contig 11048 bp, 8 predicted proteins | sample 7278171 | NCBI WGS metagenome assembly JAAUXT01 (sample SAMN14350112, study PRJNA611818) | marine sediment metagenome | isolation source: surface marine sediment (1.8m) | place: French Polynesia: Moorea | collected 2018-08 | reverse complement strand
GGATAGGACCAGCGTCGTCCGAGCAGCCGGATCCGGCCCAGGCTGTCGCCGAAGCGCCGCTGCATCTCAGCCGAGAAGGCATCGTCGTCCAGGGCCAGCATGGCCTCGGCCAGGTCCCGACGCTCGGTCCAGACGATCGAGGAACGGTGCCGGCCCTCGGCATCGTCGACCATGGGCAGCACGGCGAAGGGCCCGGCCGGCAGGAAGTGCTCGTGGGCGACCCCGTGGTGCGGCTCGTCGTGGGCGATGGTGCAGACGATGCCGGTCTGGGGATAGCTCCACTCGGCGCAGCGGATCCCGGCCTCGGTGCGCAGGCGCGAGCGCCGGCCCTCGGCGCCGACAGCGACCTGGGCGCGGATCCGCCCGCCGTCCGCCAGGCGCGCCTCGACCCCGGCAGGGCTGCGGTCCAGCTGCTCCAGCGTGGCCGGAGCCAGCACCGTCAGAGCCGGCAGTTCGGCCACCGCTGCGTTCAAGGCGAGGCGGATGGCACGGTTTTCGACGATGTAGCCGAGCGGCTGGTCGCCGACCTCGCGATGGTCGTAGTGGAGGAACAGCGGGGCCGTACCCTCCCAGAGCCCACCGCTCCCGATCTGGCCGTCCGAGACCCGGATGTCGAGGATCGGCTGTGCATGTGGCGCCATCCCGGCCCAGAGGCCCGCCGCATCCAGGGCCCGGCGCGAGCCCTGGGCAATGGCCGAAGCCCGGCCGTCGAAGGCATCCTCGACCGTGTCGGCCAGCGCCCGGCGCTCGAGCACGACCGTCGGTACTCCGCCGCCCGCCAGGGTGCAGCCCAAGGTCAGGCCGACCATGCCGCCGCCGACGATCAGAACCTCGGTCTGGACCTCCGCCCCCGCCATTGCCTCGCGCTCCCGATCGCTCGCACCACCAGCATCGCCGTTCGGCGTCGCGCTGGCAACTGACAGTGGAGCCGGGATCTCCCAGGCGCCGGCAATTTGCCCATATATTAGGCACAGAATAGCTGCTGCCTAAAAAATAATCGAATTTGGTTCGTTCACGAGGCTGGCTGCAGACCCGAGCCCCTGGCGTATCCCTCTGAAAGAAAAGGCTTCTGGTCGAGACCTCGAATTTGGCACGGGCCTTGAAAAGTGCCCGGGAGACAAATGGGGGCAGGGCCGAGATCACCGGGCGGCGGGGAGCCGTGCGTTTTCGGCGTTTCGATCCGGTCCTTGAGCACTGGCCTTGCAGGAGGAAGCGATGATTCGCATGAACCACAAGAAAGCCGGCCTGGCCGTTCTGGCCGGCCTCGGCGGCCAACTGGTCGCGTCACCGGCCTGGGCCGAGGTCTCCGCAGAGACCGCGTTCGTTTTCAACACTTTCTCTTTCCTGGTCTGCGGCGCGCTGGTCATGTGGATGGCGGCGGGCTTCGCCATGCTGGAGTCGGGCCTGGTCCGCTCCAAGAACACCGCGACCATCTGCCTCAAGAACATCGCGCTCTATTCGATCGCGGGCATCCTCTACTATCTGATCGGCTACGGCCTGATGTACACGGACGTCGGCGGCTGGATCGGCAGTTTCTCGCTCCTCTACAACACCTCCGAGGCCGAAATCGCGCTCCTGGGCGCGGAAGAGGCCACGCCGGAGCTGGTCGCCGCGGTGACCGACAACGGCTATTCGGTCATGTCCGACTGGTTCTTCCAGATGGTCTTCGTGGCGACCGCGGCCTCGATCGTCTCGGGCACCCTGGCCGAGCGGATCAAGGTCTGGCCCTTCCTGATCTTCGTTGTCGTGCTGACCGGCTTCATCTATCCGATCCAGGGCGCCTGGACCTGGGGCGGCGGCTGGCTCTCCGAGATGGGCTTCTCCGACTTCGCCGGCTCGACCATCGTCCACTCAGTCGGCGGCTGGGCGGCCCTGACCGGCGCCATCATCCTCGGCGCCCGCAAGGGCAAGTACGGCCCCGACGGCAAGGTCCACCCCATGCCCGGCGCCAATCTGCCGCTGGCAACCCTGGGCACCTTCGTTCTCTGGCTCGGATGGTTCGGCTTCAACGGCGGCTCGCAGCTCGCCCTTGGTTCGGCCCTCGACGCCTCGGCCATGGCGATCGTCTTCGTCAACACCAACCTCGCGGCGGCCGGCGGCGTGATCGCGGCCATGACGGCAAGCCAGTTGGTCTTCAAGAAGATCGACCTGACCATGGCCCTGAACGGCGCCATCGCCGGCCTGGTCTCGATCACGGCCGGTCCCGACCTGCAGAACCACCTGCTGTCGATCATCATCGGCGGGATCGGCGGCGTCTTGGTGGTGGCCAGCGTCCCGCTGCTCGACCGCTTGCGGATCGACGACGTGGTCGGCGCGATCCCGGCGCACCTGGTTGCCGGCATCTGGGGCACCTTGGCGGTCGGCATCTTCGGTGCCGGCAGCCTAGGGATCCAGCTGCTCGGCATCCTCGCGGTCGGCGTCTTCGTGGTGGCGACCAGCGGCGTCCTCTGGTTGGCCCTGAAGTTCACCCTCGGCATCCGGGTCAGCGAAGAGGAAGAGCACGCCGGGCTCGACACCATGGAACTGGGCCAGGAGGCCTATCCGGAATTCGGCAGGGGGTCGCAGGCCATCTGACCTGAAGACCCTTCCCCTCTGGGCCCGGGCGGCGCACTCCGTCCGGGCCCTTTTTCGTGACCGCCGGGCGAAGGGCACAGGGCGCGGTCGAATTCTGGCCGCATTGACGGGCTATAGCTGCGGCAAAGGATCCGGGCCGGGCTTCCGCCTTGTCCCGGCGCGGGGCAACCACTAGATTCTCCAGGGTTTTGCGCCCCACGGCGGCGATTCGGGGCAGCGGACCTCCTGGTCATAGCCATGAGCGGAGCCGAGCTGATTTGAGCAAAGCGCAGCTTCAGGCCTTTCATCCCTTTCTGCGGCTTGCCGCCCTGCTCGACGGCATCCCGCCTGGGCCCTCGGTGGGCCCGGAGGGCAAGCCGATCCTTCTGCAGGTGGGCGAGCCGCGCAACGACCCGCCGGCCTTCGTCGCCGAGGCCATCGCCGAGGCCAAGCCGGGCTGGTCCCGCTATCCGCCGCCGCGCGGCGATGCGGCCTATCGCGCCGCGGCGGTCGCCTGGCTCAACCGCCGCTACCACCTGCCCGAGGGCTTCCTGGACCCGGAACGCCACATCCTGCCGCTGCCCGGCTCGCGCGAGGGCCTGTTCTTCGCCGCGGTCGTGCTGGCCGGGGGAGGGGAGGGGAGGCGCGCGATCTTGATGCCCAACCCCGCCTACCACGTCTATTCCGGCGCGGCGGCCGCGGTCGGGGCCGAGGCGGTGCGCGTACCGGCCACCGCCGAGACCGGATTCCAGCCGGAGTACACCGCCCTGGAGCCGGCGATCCTGGAGCGCGCTGCCCTGGCCTACCTCTGTTCTCCGGCCAACCCGCAGGGTGCGGTCGCGGATGCGGGCCGGCAGGCCGCGCTGATCGACAGCGCCCGGGCGCACGGCTATGTCGCCGCCTTCGACGAGTGCTACTCGGAGATCTACTTCGATGCCCCGCCGCCCGGCGCCCTGGAGCTGGCCGCCGCCAGCGGCAGCCTGGAGGGGGTCCTGGCCTTCCATTCCCTGTCCAAGCGCTCCAGCGCGGCCGGGCTGCGCTGCGGCTTCGCGGCCGGCGACCCGGCGTTGCTCGACCGCCTAGACCAGGGCCTTCGCTTCGGCGGTGCCGGCGTGCCGCTGCCGGTCCTTGCAGCGGGCACGCGGCTCTGGCAGGACGAGGCCCATGTTGTGGCCAATCGGCAACGCTACCGCGAAAACTTCGCCGTCGCCGAGCGGGTCCTGGGCAACCGATTCGGCGCCCGACGGCCGGCCGGCGGCTTCTTTCTCTGGCTGGACGTGGGCGATGGCGAGGCCGCGGCGCTCAAGCTCTGGCGCGAGGCCGGCATCCGTGTCCTGCCGGGCGCCTTCATGTGCGGTCAAGAAGGCGATGACTCCGCGCCCGGGGCTCCCTATATCCGTATAGCCCTCGTCGACGATCCCGAACTTACGGAAGCCGCCCTCGGCCGTTTGGTCGAGGTTCTGCAGTGAAGAAGACGGACTGGAGATGGAGATAGCCATGGCGGCTCGGCAAAGCGCGGCCGCGACCTCGCGACGCCAGATCGGCGGCCCGGCGGCCGGCAACGGGTTCCTGCAGCGCCGCGTGATGGAGCTGCTGGGCCTGATGTTCGCGGCCGCCGCCCTGGGCCTGATCCTGGCCCTGTCCAGCTACGATCCCAACGATCCTTCCCTCAACCGGGCCGTCGACGGCCTGCCGCGCAACCTTCTGGGCCGGGATGGCGCGGCCCTTGCCGACGCCCTGCTGCAGACCTTCGGGGTCGCATCCATGGTCGTGCCCATGGCCTTTGGAGCCTGGGCCTGGCGCTCCCTGCGCAGCCGCAGCTGGCCGCGCTGGTGGCTGCGAATGACCCTGGTGCCGGTCGTCGTGATCCTGGCCGGAGCGGCCCTTGCGACCATGCCCAAGCCGGGGTCCTGGCCGCTTGAAAGCAGCCTCGGCGGTGCCCTCGGCCAGCTGGTACTGGGCTGGCTGACCGGCTTTCCCTCGGTCGAGCCCTGGATGGCCGCGATCGGCTGTGCAGGACTGGCGGGGCTCCTGCTGATCTACGCCCTGGGCCTGTCGTCCGGGGAGTGGCAGGGACTGCTGCTGGGACCGCTGCGACTCTTCGGGCCGCTGCTGCGGCCGCGGGCCGGCGAGCCGGCGCGGACGGGCGGGCCGATGCGCCGCCGGGCGGCCAGGACCGAACCGGAGGCCAAGCCGGCCGCCAAGAGCAAGGCGCCGAAAGCGAAGAAGAAGCGACAGAAGGCCAACGGCGCCCGCCAGGAACCGCAGCTGGTCGCCAAGAGCGACGAAGCGGAACCCGAGGTCGAGGACGAGACCGTCCTACTCGAGAACGAGCTGCCGCCGCTGCCCAAGGCCCTGACCGAAGGGACCGACCTGGTGGCAGCGCCGGCCCCCCGGACCAAGCCGAGCAAGCGCGCGGAGAAGGCGAACCAGAGGCACTTCGAGTTCGCCAGCGCCGGCGACTACGAATCCCCGCCCCTGACCCTGCTGGCCAACCCGCCCGGCGATACCGGCCACGGCGCGGTCAACCGCGATGCCCTGGAGAAGAACGCCCGCCTGCTGGAGACGGTGCTGCAGGACTTCGGCGTGCGCGGCGAGATCGTCAAGGTCCGGCCTGGCCCGGTGGTGACCCGCTACGAGCTGGCCCCGGCACCGGGGACCAAGACCAGCCGGGTGGTCGGTCTGGCCGACGACATCGCCCGCTCGATGAGCGCCATCTCGGTCCGCGTGGCCGTGGTCCCGGGCTCCAATGTCATCGGCATCGAGCTGCCGAACAGCAAGCGCGAGACGGTCTACCTGCGGGAACTGCTCGGCTCCCAGGGCTTCGAGCGGGCCGGCGGTAAGCTGCCGCTGATCCTCGGCAAGGACATCAGCGGGATGGCCCAGATCGTCGATCTGGCGCGCATGCCGCACCTGCTGATCGCCGGCACCACCGGCTCGGGCAAGTCGGTCTCGCTCAACGCGATGATCCTGTCCCTGCTCTACCGCCTGCCGCCGGAGAAATGCCGCTTCATCATGGTCGACCCGAAGATGCTGGAGCTGTCGGTCTACGACGATATCCCGCACCTGCTGTCGCCGGTGGTCACCGAGCCGAAGAAGGCCATCGTCGCGCTCAAGTGGACGGTGCGCGAGATGGAGAACCGCTACCGCGCCATGTCGCAGCTCGGCGTGCGCAACATCGACGGCTACAACGCCCGGGTCGAGGAGGCGCGGCGCCGGGGCGAGGTCCTGACCCGCAAGATCCAGGTCGGCTTCGACCCGGACACCGGCAACCCGCTGCACGAGGACCAGCCGATCGACCTGCAGCCGCTGCCCTACATCGTGGTTGTGATCGACGAGATGGCCGACCTGATGCTGGTCGCCGGCAAGGACGTCGAGGCCGCGGTCCAGCGCCTGTCGCAGATGGCCCGGGCCGCCGGCATCCACCTGATGATGGCGACCCAGCGGCCTTCGGTCGACGTCATCACCGGCACCATCAAGGCGAACTTCCCGACCCGGATCTCCTTCCACGTCACCTCCAAGATCGACAGCCGGACCATCCTGGGCGAGATGGGCGCCGAGCAGCTGCTGGGCCAGGGCGACATGCTCTACATGGCCCAGGGCGGCCGGATCACCCGCGTCCACGGCCCCCTGGTGACCGACCAGGAGGTCGAGGACGTGGTCGCCCACCTCAAGGCGCAGGGGCTGCCCGACTACATCGAGGCGATCACCGAGGACGAGGAGCCGGAGTTCAACGGCTTCGGCAGCGATGCCAACGGCAGCGGCGACGACCTCTACGACCGGGCGGTGGCCCTGGTCTGCAGCGAGCGCAAGGCCTCGACCAGCTTCGTGCAACGGCACCTGCAGATCGGCTACAACCGCGCCGCCCGGCTGATCGAGCGCATGGAGTCGGAAGGCGTGATCGGCCCGGCGAACCACGTCGGCAAGCGTGAGGTCCTGGGCCGGAACCTGGACGAGGCCTGACGGCGACCCCATAACCCGAAGGGGACCAATTGAGGAGCATGGCGGTGCGGCAGACTCTGCTCTACATCTCGATCGGGCTCGGCGTGATCGGGCTGAGCCTCTCGGCGCCCCTCGGCCCGCTGAGCGGGTCTTCCGGAGCCGCGCGCGCCGAGACCGGCGCCCAGAGCGTCACGCTCACCGAGCAGGACCGGGCCGACCTGGCGCGGATCGAGCGCTACCTGACCGACATCCGGACCTTGCACTCCCGCTTCCTGCAGGTCTCCTCGGTCGGCATGCCCGTCGAGGGCGACCTCTACCTCAACCGGCCCGGCAAGATGCGCTTCGAGTACGACCCGCCCTATCCGGCGATGCTCATGGCCGACGGCCTGGTGCTGCTCTATTACGATAAGGAGCTCAAGGAAGAGACCTACCTGCCGCTATGGGAGACGCCCCTCTGGTTCCTGCTCCGCGACGAGGTGGTGCTCGACGACAGCGTGCGGGTGGTGGGGCTCGAGCGGGGTCCCGCCGTGCTGCGGGTGACCGTCGAGCAGAACGACGAAACCCCGCAGGGCCGGGTGACCCTGGTCTTCGCCGATCAGCCCCTGACCCTGAAGAAGTGGATCGTCACCGACGCCCAGGGCGTCACCACCGAGGTCGCGCTGATCGCGCCGCGGGTCGGCGTGGAGATCGACGAGGACATCTTCGACCGACTGAAGCTGCTCCGCGAGGACCGCTACGATCAGCGTGGCTGAGCGGGTGGCCCAGCCGCTCCGGATCTGACCGCATTCCATCGAACTCAGGCTTCACGATCGCCTTGGAGTGAAGGGCCGGGCGAGCAGGCCGAGCAGCGGTCGCTCCTTGCGGCCCTCGACGCCGATCTCCATCTGCGGGTCGCGCGGCGTCGGGCTGCGGCTCCCGAACAGCGGATCCCAGAAGCTGAAGATCGTGCCGTAGTTGGAATCGGTATCGCGGCGCCGGGCGTGGTGGTGCACCCAGTGGATCGCCGGGGTGATGAAGACGCGGCCGAGCCCGGCCTCGAGTCGCCGCGGCAGGCGCAGGTTCGAGTGGTGGAAGATCGCCGCCAGCAGGATCAGCACCTCGAAGACCACCACCGTGGCGAAGGGAACTGCGAGGACCACGATCACCAACGCCCGGGCGAGCGCCGACAGGAACACCTCGCCGAAGTGGAAGCGCACTGCCGACGTGCTGTCGAGAAAGCGGTCGAGGTGGTGCACCTCGTGGAAGCGCCAGAGGAAGCCCAAGGTGTGGTTGGCGCGGTGCCACCAGTAGATCAGGAAGTCCAGGACGATGATATCGACGGCCAGGCCGGTCCAGCCGGTGAGCGCGGCCGGCCGATCGAAGAGCGGATGCGCAGCCGCCCAAGCCGACACCGGCAGCACCACGCCCAACGACAGGCCGACGTTGCAGAGCCACAGCCCACCGTTGCGTCCGAGGCGGGCCCAGCCGCCGGCCACCGGCTGCGCTTGGCTTCGCTCAAGCTCACCCTCGCGCGCCGCCGGACGCAGCCGCTCCAGCGCGAAGAACAACGCCAGCCAAGCGAAAACCAGATAGGCCTTCCAGGCCGCGAGATCCTGGACGAGCTCCGCCATCGCCAAGACTTATGGTGTGCCGGCCGGGCCCTGGCAAGCCCGCCAAACCCCAGGTCGAGCCCTTGCCCGCCTTGCCGGAAAACACTAGCTTTCTAGCGCCATGACGGAGACCGCACCCCTGATCGGCCTGCCGGCCTGTAGCAAGCAAATCGGCGACCAGACCTATCATACCGTCGGCGACAAGTACGTCCGTGCGGTCGCCGAGGCTTCCGAGGCCGTGCCCCTGGTGTTTCCGGCCCTTGCCGGGCTCTCCGACATCCCGGCCATCCTGGCGGGCCTGGACGGCATCGTCCTGACCGGCAGCCCGAGCAACGTCCACCCCGGCCACTACGGCCAGGCGCCCAGCCCGAAGGCCGAGCCTTACGACGAGGCCCGGGACGCGACCACCCTGCCGCTGATCCGCGCCGCGCTGACGCAGGGGCTGCCGCTGCTGGCGATCTGTAGGGGCTTCCAGGAGCTGAACGTCGCCCTCGGCGGCACGCTTCACGCCCGGGTCCACGAGCTGCCGGGACGCATGGACCATCGGCGGCCGCAGCACGAGGACCTCGACGTCCAGTACGGACCGCGGCACAGCGTGCGTTTCATCGCGGGCGGCGCCTTCGAGTCCATCGCCGGCAGCGCCGAGATCGAGATCAACTCGCTGCACTGGCAGGCGATCGACCGGCCGGCCCCCGGCCTGGTCGTCGAGGGCAGCGCGCCCGACGGCACCATCGAGGCCGTTCGGGTCGCCGACGCCGAGGCCTTCGCCCTGGGCGTCCAGTGGCATCCCGAGTACAAGGCCCTCGAGAACGACTTTTCTACGAAGCTTTTCAAGGCCTTCGGCGCAGCCGCCCGGTTGCGCGCGGCGGCCCGCCGGAAGGCCGAGGCGGCGGCCGGGCTGGCCGGGGTTCCGGCCTGAAACCCGGTGCGCTTCACGAAATCGTAGCCCCGATTGTAAAAGCCCCGGCGCAACCTAAATAGAACTGAAAGAGCCGCGGTCCCTGCGGTTGCGGCTCTCGCGAAGGGACGCTTCCCCTGCCGTCCTTTCGTATCTCTTCGGAGATGAGAACGCCCGGCCTCCCCCCGACCGGGCGTTCTTTCTTTCTCGGACCCGCTCGGGTAAAGCAGGCGGAGACCACGTGGGACAGGGGACCGAAGCGCGCCATGACGCTGACCATCGCCACCTGGAACGTGAACTCGGTCCGGCAGCGCCTGGACAACATCGGCCGCTTTGTCGACGCCATGGCGCCCGACGTGCTCTGCTTGCAGGAGATCAAGGTCCGCGACGAGGATTTCCCGGCCGCGGCGCTGCGTGACTTGGGCTACGATCACCAATTGGTGCGCGGCGAGAAGGGCTACAACGGCGTCGCCATCCTGTCCCGGCGGCCTCTTTCGGGGGAGACCGCCAAATCCTGGTGCGACAAGAACGACCGCCGCCACGCCTCGGTCCGACTCGACGGCGAGATCGAGCTGCACAACTTCTACGTTCCCTCAGGCGGCCCCAATCCCGACCGCGACGCCAACCCCAAGTTCGACCACAAGCTCTGCTTCCTGACCGAAATGGCGGACTGGGCGCGTGAAGACGCGGTCGCGGACCGGCCGCTGGTCCTGCTCGGCGACCTCAACGTGGCGCCGCTGGAAACCGATGTGTGGAACCACAAGCGTCTACTTCGCAACGTCGGCCACACCCCGGTCGAGAGCGAGCACATGGCCCGACTTTTGGCAGCCGGCGGATTCATCGATGCCGAACGGCATTTCGTTCCGCCGGAGAAGCCTTTGTTCACTTGGTGGGGCTACCGCTTCGCGCAGTCCTTCGAGCGCGACTACGGCTGGCGGCTAGACCATGTCTGGATCACGCCGCCCCTGGCGGGCGCGCTGCGCTCGGTGACCGTGTACCGGGAAGCCCGCGCCTGGCCGCAGCCCTCGGACCACGTGCCGGTGCTCCTCGAGCTAGGCTGACGGCTTGCGGTAATAGAAGTAGCGCTCGGCCTCGACACCCTCCGGCATCGGCAGGCGCTCCAGCGCGGGTACGTCGAGCTCCAACTCGCAGAGCAGCAGCCCGCCCGGCCGCAGCAACGGCGGCACGAAGCGCGCGACCAGCCCGGCCGAGCGCAGGCTGGCCTTAGGATCGCCGGAGCCGACGTCGGCGTGCGCCAGCGACACGGCGGCGGCGAAACGGGCGCTCACCGCCGGCAGGGTCTCGGCGAAATCCCCGAGGATAAGATGGGAGTCCGGCGGAACGCAGTCAGGATGGGCGGCCAACTCCCTCTCGAAGACGAAGATCTCGCGCCCCGGCAGGCGACTGCGTAAATGATCGTAGGTCCTGCCATTGCCGAGGCCGAGCTCCAGCACCGGACCGGCCAGCGCGGCGATGGCTTCGCTAGCGTGGTCGATGCAGGCCCGCTGCGCCTGCAGGCGGCGGATCATGCTGTCCAGACGGCTCATTTCCGGATCCGGCCGGATCTTCGCCCCAGTCCGGTCAGGCGCCAGCACCTGCCTTGGCGGCGTCCAGCTTCTCCTTGGTGTCGATCAGCTCTCTTGTCGTGGTATCGAGGCGATGGGCCACAACACGCATGATCTCGACGCCGATCTCAGGGAAGTCCTTGACCAGGCCGAAGAACAGGTCCTTGGTCACCTTGAGGGTGGTCAAGTCGCCTTTCGCGAAGACGGTGGCGGTGCGCGGCACGTCGCAAAGGATCGCAATTTCACCGACGATCTCATTCTTTTCTAGGGTGGCAACGTGCCTTGTGGCTTCGTTACGTTTGACCTGAACATCCACTGTGCCTTCGAGAATGATGAAGGCTGCGTCACCGATCTCGCCCTGCCGACACAGGACCTCGCCATCCTTGAAGGTCATCCGCTCGCTGGCAAAGCACATGAGCTTCAATTTCGCCGGATCGATGTTCGTGAAGAGCGGAACCTGCTTTAGGATTTCGACCTCTTCTGCCAAGCCCATGGCCTTGC
>JAAUXT010114748.1_pt1 | contig 11050 bp, 6 predicted proteins | sample 7278171 | NCBI WGS metagenome assembly JAAUXT01 (sample SAMN14350112, study PRJNA611818) | marine sediment metagenome | isolation source: surface marine sediment (1.8m) | place: French Polynesia: Moorea | collected 2018-08 | reverse complement strand
GGGGTGGGTCCAGGGGTGGGTCCAATGGTGAAGCCAAGGGTGGGTCCAGGGGTGGGTCCAGGGGTGTGTCCAGGGGTGTGTCCAGGGGTGGGTCCAGGGGTGGGTCCAGGGGTGGGTCCACGGGTGGGTCCAGGGGTGGGTCCAGGGGTGGGTCCCAGAGTCAGCTCCAGGGGTGGGTCCAGGGGTGGGTCCCAGAGTCAGGTCCAGGGGCGGGTCCATGGGTGGGTCCAGGGGTGGGTCCAGGGGTGGATTGGGGATCTCACGGGCGGTTCCAAAACCTGATTTTGGTGTCTCACTGCAACTGTGGCAGGATCTGCTTGTCAGTGTTGCGTATTTTTTTGGGGAGTCAGTAGAGCCTGGGCCTCCCGCCCTGATATCAGGATGGCAGGGCCCTAGACCCCTCCCACTGGCTCTGCCCCCGCAGAACCCAGGCCTCCGGAAGCTTCACGCCTGAGCCCCTTCCCCTGCATCCAGCCATGACCCCACAGATCTGCCCCGCAGGCCCCAGGTCTCCGCGGAAGGACCTCAGCGATTGGGCTCCAGGGGCTCAGCGTCGGAGACAGCCTGTCTCTGCGTGTGCGAAACAACCTGTCCCTCCCATAGGGGAATGTGCTGCGTGCAGAGTCACCTTTATCCCCTTCAGTGGAGGAGCACTGATGGGGCCCAGGCCTCTGTCACCACAACCTGTCTCAGCCCCTGGGGGTCTCACTGCTGGGTCACTGCATCCACAAGAGGTTCTCACACAGGCTGGGCGTCAAAATTTTGATGCGCGGGTATCAAATTTGACATGACACACAATGGAGAGCGTCAAGTAAAGGTCCAGTCCGTTCCTGGTCTCGCGTCAAAATTTTGACGCCGCGTCATCTGTGTGAAAAACCTAACTGTCTCTCAGGCTGCGGGGATCACTGCATGTGTGTCTCTCGGGGTGATAGGGAAGAGTTTCCATAGGATCCAGGTTGCTATGTGCTGAGCTATAGAATTCAGAGCATCAAAGAACGTACCCGTTCCAACCTGGAACTGTATTTTCTCTGAGTGCAGCACGTGGGGACTTCTGTTTGCTCCCTTCATTGCAGATATCATCTGGGTCAAACGTGGATGTGAACCCCCACCTATCCGACCCTGGATCCACTGCACTCCCTCCTGTCCTGTCAGCTGCAGCCCTGCAGGGACTGAGGTATCCAGGAGGATGGCAGGACCTGCAGGCTTAGTGTCACCTCCACGCTCCTGAATCCCTTCCCTCCGCTGTCGCACAACACGTGTGGGGATTCAGGTGGAGAGATAGGGAGATTTAGCACTACTTTCTCGGACCGTAAGGTGTCCGTGGCTCGTGGTCACTGCTGACAAGTGATTTGCTCCCCAGTCACGTGTTTCCGGTCAGGGTCACGTGCTCCTGTCGCTCCAATATTCCCGCCAATTCCTCAAGGTTTCTCATCCAATTACTGCATCAATTAGTCTATTCATTAGGGGACCAGATCAGTCTCTCTCCGCGCCATGACCCTGACCGAGATCCCACCAGGGAGGACAGGGGATGGAGACAATTCTCTCTGGATCCAGGGGAAGATCAGGCTGAGCTTGTGGTAGGAGGGGGAAGAAAGATAGATCAGAGTGAGTAAGTTGCCTGCACTACAAGGTTATTTTCTTTTCTCTAATATTTGTGAAGGATGCAAACTCAAAGTAAAACCTCTTCGCATCTGGTTGAGTTCTGTCATGAACTAGTATTGCTCCTTGTTGACAAAGCTGCTGCTGATGAAAACATTTGTTCCCACACAAGACTGCTTTATATTTCGTTGAAAACATGTGTAAAACGTTCAGTTTGATTCTCTAAATTTCTTGTCTTGAAAAATAGAAAATAATGAGACTCAGATTTTTCTCAAAGCAGACAAATGAGAAAATCTGAAAATTTTAAATATTAGTTTTCACATAAATGCATAAACTTTGGCTTTGTGTTGGTAATTGGCATGAAGTTCCCACAATTGTTGTCACACAAACTGGATATATTTTCAACACACTGTGAATTTCAATTCAAAAAGTAATCACATCAGAAAGTTTTGAGAAAATATCAAAGAAGAAAATTGCCATGATATTTTCCTGCAATTGGAGCCACACACTGTGAACGCAAGTCTTCAGTCGGCCAAATGGTTGGCAAAAGTAGAGACAAGTGAAGTTGCGACCATGTTTGGAAAGTGTGACCAAAATGAAGAATAGAAGGGCTTCACCAGCTGTTTGTTGTTGGCTTTGTAAAGGTTTTTCTGGCTTCCAGCTACCTCATGATGAATGCTCACAGGCTGACAAAAGGGCATTGAGGTTTCATTCAGTTTTGTTTTTAAACAAAAGAGATGCTTCACACAAAGTTTCTGGAGCAATACACAACACACAAGAAGAAACATTTTGCACATTGAAAAGTTGTTCTTGGATGTGGGTTGTGATTTTGCTGTCACTACCCATGAGGGAAAAGGTTAAAGGGATTGTGTTGTGTATCTCTTTCAATCTTTTTATTCAACACACATCAGAAGCATCACACATGAGAGTTCATGATCTGTTGAAAGAGTATACTTTTACAAATGGTCCCAAGAAATGGTTTCACTACATTCAGGCCTTTTCATTCTTTCAATTGAAGAAATTTAACTCAAGCCTGACACAAACATTTTGTGAAAAAAACTTGATGCTCAGAGTAGTTTGGAGTTTGAGGAACAGAGCTGGGGTGGTTCTGAACACATCAAGAAAACAGGGCACTCCTGGTTATTTCTTTGACAAGAGACTGTCTCATTATGCAGGGTATGTGAGCATCTCTAGATCATTGTACAAAATTCTCTACAGCAATGGAGATGGTGACCAGGTAATTTTTGACATCATGTATTCATCAGGCAAAAATCCTGCAGAGCTGTCTGTCCTATTTTTTGATGGTTTGACCTTTTCTTTTTCTCACACAATTTGAGGTGTTGTCTGTGGAGAGGTGTTATAAATCTGGGGACTCAGGTTCTCTTTGTGTATGTTTTCCCTTGTGTTGTCCTGTCTCCTCTGCTTTCCACCAGAGCTACAGAGCACCAGTTCTCATCTCATACTTGACTGCTGGTTGAAACACACAGAAGGATATTATTTCTGCCAACCTCAACTCAAAGCAGCATCCCAAAATTACCATGAAGGATGGTAGATTGTTCTACCTGTGTGGTGATGTCAGATTTGATTGCCACCCCACTTTCACCAATTCTGAATTGAACAGGGATACTTCAGACAATTGCCTGTCTTGCTTTTGAAACAGTTTCTCCTGTCTGTTGCAGTTTGTTCCTCATTGGATTGAAAAACCATCAATAAAGAGGCCCATTGGTTTCATAACAGAAAAATGGGAGTGGTTTGCTCCACACAATGTATATCAGATCAGACACATTTGGGTGTACTGCATTTCCCAAAGTGTTAGACTCAACTTAACTTTTCACCATGTTTCTATTGTTCACATGAAGATGGATGACTGTTTCTTTGGATTTGTTTTCACAACCAGCAGCCATGGCAACCAGACCCATTCCCACAAACTTTGTGGAAGGGTCTCCAGGTTCTCCTTTTGCCCTCTGTACACTGAAGTGACCCAGATTTTGGCCTGCCATTTTGCCTGCAATTTCTCAACATCAATGATGTTTGTTGTTATTGACATGAATGTGATACAGAGCCTTGGCAACCCCAACCTGAGAAACAAGAAGCTAACTGTGCAGTGGACATACCTCTTCCCAACAAGTGCTGTGTCAGCTCAGCAGTATCATATTCAATTGAAGAAACACAAGCACATTGTTGTCATGGTTACAGCACTGGTTCTCAAATCTGTTCTGTATGATGGACCAGGGGACCTGAGCAAAATTTTGACATCTTTTAGAAACAGCTCAATGAATTTACATTACAAAACAACAACCTTTCAAACTGTCGTTCTGCTCTGGATAACGAGGGACAACTCAGAAAACAATGCCAACACATCCTTCTTTTTAGGTTTCACTGAAATAAGTGTGCCCAAAATGGTAAAGATGTGGACCAGATCATATGAAGTTGCCTCCTCAAGTGAGGTGAAAACTCCCAGCTTGTTCATCCAAGAAGTGGTGTTGCCCAATGCTGGGTACATAAACATCAGCATACTTGATCTGAAGACCACAGGAGGGGGTGGGTCACAGTGTTTGTTTTCTGGTGTCAGTGCTTTTGATTCAAGTGGCCTGGACTGGAAGGAAATTTCCACTGTCTGTTTTAGTTACCCTGGCTACAGGCATCAAAACATATATTCAAATGGAACAAGACTGCTGGTAACCATTTACAGTTATTCAGAGTACGGTTATTTTAGCACAAGGATAAGAATTTCAAAAACACACTGCAAGCCCCTGAAGATGAACACATGCCTCTTCACTATTCCATGTTACCTCACAGGAAATCACTGCAATGCTGTGAAGACATTCAGAAATGTTCTCTCTCCTGCTCTAGGGTCTTCAAGAATTAATTATATTGAGACCACATTTTTTACTCAGGGTGTCCTGTGTCTGGCTGTTCAATTCAACCACGACCCCACAGTTCTCAAGTCAATCCTTCAAGTGCATGGAAAGAGAAACCAGTACGCTATGCTTGCAGGAAAAAAGTTGCATGATAAAGGTTTCAGATTTTGCAGGATAGGTCTCATCAGGCACCATGTGTTTCCATTTCAAGGATATATTATTCACCACAACATCACTGGTTTTATTTCATGTAAGTATGGGTGACCCAGGTGTTCTTCTTTCAGGACACATTTTGTCTAGTTTCACTCTTGCTGCATTTTTGACAAACAGTTTTCTGTTCCAAAGGTTGTTTTTTGTTCAAAAAGGGTGCAAAATCAATGTCTGTTCTCTTGTCCACAAACCACAGCTTGCCATGAAGAACTATTTGTCAGCAAAGTGCCAGAATACAGCTGCTCAAAGAAGAAGATTCCAAGGCATTCAAACAAGATAACGTGCCTTCCCTTGTTTGGATCTGAATATTACAACACATCATTTTACACAAACACTGAATATAGAATTTTCAGGAAAAAGACAAATTTTTACTTGGATTTTGTTCTCCAATTTTCAGTGCCAACACCCATGTACAGATCCAGCATTCCCAGTATAAACCTGGGCTTTTCCCAGTTGGAACCACAGACTTGGGTGGAGCTTTTGTTTGAGCTGGAGGAAAAGGGTATTCCTGTCAGACATCACTTTTCACATCAATACCCCACAGATTTCACAGACTCTGTTGTGCTTCACCCCAACAGAAAAACCACACTGAGGCAGACTGGATCCAGATTCTTCACTGAGATGCTGCTTCTGAGCTTGAAGGAAAGTGGTGGTAGAAAAACCAACATTGAAACAGAGATTGAGACAAGAGTGGAGAGAGTCCTTTGCACAACAGAGAATAATCATTGGAAAAATTTTGTTTTGAAATTAAACTTGAAGGTCATGGTGAGTCTAACAGACACACATCCACATCATGGCTTCAAACTGCCTGGAGTTTATAGTTCTGTTACTCTTGCAAGCAGACAAGTAAGCAAAGTGCTTTTGAAAATATTTTGGCTGAAGTCCACAAAACGTGTGAAGTTTTCAGGCTTTTTCAATCACCACTTTGACTTGACAGAGGACACAGCACAGGTTGCATGCAGTGTAAACATCTTCTGTGCTCTCAAAAGAGACAAGTATGTGAATTTCAAGGGGATTCTTTATCCCCAAACCCAATGTGCTGCATCCAGGGCAAGACAAATATTTGAAGTTGAAACTTCTTGCAGAAATGTATCAGGGTCTCTATTTTTTGGACAGTTTCATTCAAATTACTGTTTCTCTGGCCCTGGACCTGTTTCACCCAGTGACCTCAGAGTTTGTAGAACTAATAGACTCAAACAGAAATACATGAATCTTGGAGGCACTAAACTCTGTTCCATACCAGTTGAGTGTTTGAACTACTCATCATCAGCCAATTCTCTCAACATGTCTGTCCATTACTACTTTGCTTTTGATTTCTTGTTTCCATTTCTTGAATTGGCAAGTTGCATTCAGAAGCCACATTCAGAGGACATGAAATCCTGGGTAGAAGCAGCCAAATTCTGCACATTAGCTGGAGGACATTTGCCTCTTTTGAGAAGTAGGGAAGAGACAGAGGAACTGATGTACCTGCTTTCAGATTACAAGAATGACCTTGTGGAGAAGAACTACAACCACCTTCCTCCAACTGAAATCCTATTCATTGGTCTAACTTTTAATTCCCAGGTAACTCACATGCTGTGCTGCTTTCAGTGCACTGGATGCAGAGAGATTTCCTGCATTGCCATGCTTACAGAATGAGTAGACAGACACAGACAAAACACAAAGAGAGAAACTTTGGAAGGTTCACTCACAGCAACACAGATGCATTTGATGATGTGATAAGAAAACATCATTTTTGCACACCATCCCATCTGTGAATTTTGTGTGTTACCTGAAGTTTTTTTTCTACAATTTGGACAATTCTGTCTCATTGTAAATTGTAGGGCAAGGAGCACTGGCAAAATAGGGATCCTGTTGCTTTTCAACTGTGGACAAATACCAGGAGAAGAAGTAAATATTCCAGTTTGTACAGCCTTGCAAACTTTCCTCAGAACGCCCCATACCAAGAGTGTCCTGTTGAGCTGTTTCACCCAACTGCAAAGCACAAGGCCACAGGATACAAGGAGATCTTGCCTGTCAAGGAGAAGAGTTGTACTGCTCTGCTTCTCACCAATCTGGCAGATGTGGAATGCATTCAAGTTGCATGCAATGAACAACTTGTGTATTTGGTTTTCTGCCTCCATGAAAAGGACAACAAGAGCCTCTCAGAAATCTTTCCCCAAGAAAAGTATCACCAGAGACATTGCCTAATTTGGGAGGCCCAATGCTACTATTTTCTCTGGTGTTCCCACAACTCATCCAAGATTGTTGTGAACACTTATAGCGTTCCTCTTCTTCAAATTTTGGTTGATGCTGTCAGTGAGCCCTTTCCTCCCTTCTTTTCCAAAAGTTTTCAATCTGTGTTCATTTACACAAAAGTTTTTAACATCAAGCATTTGAAGGCATATGAAGCCAATGCAAGCTCTGAAGCATTGTACATGGTGAACAAACCAACAGATGCACAGGAAAAATCCTTGGGGGGAAATCTCTTCTTGTGCCAAGAGGGAATTCATATATCATCATACTATGTGTGTGATGAGATTTCTGATTGTCCACAGGAGAATCCAAGTGATGAAACAGATTGTAAGTGCAGTATGGATGTCAGAAACTCCAGTCAATGCAAACGTTTAGAAGACAGCTCTGGAAACACCTCCATCTGTTCACCTTTATTTTTCTTGTCAAGACAAAAGGTTTGTGAAAAGTTCACAATGTTTGAGTCGTTTGACAGTAAAAGTACAGCACTTTCAGCTCAATCAGCCAGGACTTTCCCCTGTAAGAATGGCTCAGCAATCAACAACCTGTTGGTGAATGATTTCTTTGCTGATTGTGGAGAAGAGGCTGAAGATGAAATGGTTCTTTTGTTTGTGGTCAGAAATGACTCTCACTTCCCTTGTTCACTGCCAGAGCAGCTGCCATGCAGGCATGGACATCCCAAATGCTACTTCATTTCAGAAATTTGCATTTATAGATTGAATGTTTTGGAAAAATTGATCCCTTGCCGGACTGGTGAGCATCTGCAGAATTGCAGCAAGTTTGAGTGCAACAGCATGTTCAAATGTCCTCTCTATTATTGCATTCCATGGAGCTATCTGTGTGACAGCAAATGGGACTGTCCAGGGGGGACAGATGAAGGAGCACAGGCCAACTGTGGACAATGGAAAAAATGCACAAATATGTTTCAGTGCAAATATTCACACAGAGACAATCAATTGTGCACACATGTCAGTGAAGTGTGTGATGGAATAATTAATTGTCCTCATGGTGATGATGAATTTTTCTGTTCTTTGGACAATGTTTGTTGCCCAAGAGGATGTCAATGTGTTATCTTTGCACTCAGTTGCTTCAACATGAGTGGTTCTAAGCCCACAGCACAATTTTTTTATTCATCTTACCACAGCATAAACATAGAAAATTCTGGGGACACATTTGCAAAGCTCTTGAGGGTATTCCTGGACATGAATACAGTGCAGTTGATATTGAAGCACAATCAGATTGGTGATGTCTGCCAAACTTTGCCTGTCCTAAACAAGTTAGTTGTATTAAATATTGAACACAATGTCATCAGTACATTACTGGCAGCTTGCTTTACTTGTTGCCAAGAAGTAAGGACCATAAAACTGAATAACAACTGTCTCAGTCTAATTCTTGGTGAAGCTTTCAAGAATTTGAGGAAACTTCACTTTGTTAGCTTGGCAAATAACAAGCTTGCACACATTAAATCTTGTATGATGGTGAACACCCCGCGTTTGTCTGTTATGGATTTGAGTGGCAACAACTGGAGTGAAATATCTCAGGCAGCCTTCATGGATCTCACATTTCAATTCCTCATAGCAGACAACTTCAGAACATGCTGTGTCCTTCCACATCAAATTCAATGTAATTCCCACCCAGCATGGTTTGAGTCATGTCAGGACATGTTGCCCACTCTTCCTGTCAAACTGTCTTGTTTCTTCTCATCAATTCTGCTTGTTCTTTTCAGTGGCCTGTCTTCAGCAAATGAAAAGAAAAATGCACATGGAATAACTGTTGGATTTCTGAACTTGGTTGCTGATTTCTATGCAATTTATCTCTTTATTCTCTCAGTTGCAGATCTCTCTTTCCAGGGAAACTTTCCAAACAGAGAACTTCAGTGGAAATCTGGAATTGTTTGTCACATTGACTCTGGGTTGGCTCTGCTCTATCATGCATTGTTATCTGCTTCAATTTGCATTTTGTCATATTCAAGGCTGGAAGTTGTTCTGCATCCAGTGGACTCTAAATTGAAGACAACTGAATTTGTTCTGAAATTGGTTTTGAAGGTGTTCTTTTCCAGTGTTGTCTTTGTTGTGGGCCAAACAAGCTTCATGTGGTTTCTGTATGACAACATTCCTTTCAGTCTGTGTTCCCCCTTTGTGGAAAGGGGAAAGAATATCTTTCCCATCAAGATCACCACATGGTTAACTTTGTTCTTACAATCTTGTTCTCTTGTCTTCAACATAGTTGTGTATGTTATTCTGATCACTGAGTTGAAGCAAGCCCAGACAGCTGTTCAACAAGCAAGGTCTGCAAAAAGGTCAAACACTTCTGTGATTACCCAGGTCGTCATTTTGAACCTTTCCCTCGTACTTTGCTGGGTGCCTCGAAACATAATTTTGTTGATGACACAATTTTTGAGGGAATATCCCCTAACAATGGTTATTTGGGAAATTATTGCAATTTCATGCCTCAACTCCTTCATTTTTCCTGTGGTGTTTCTACTCAGAAGAGCCACAAAGAATTGAAGGGTGAACATACAAAACAAGCAGTAAATTTCAATGCACTCTTTTTGTGATCTTCACAAAAATAAAACAACTTTCAAATGAAAGGGTTGAAACTTTGGTTTTGGACTTTGCTCATGGCAATTTTGTGAAGTGACCTAAATGTCAACACCATTCAAATCACCTAAAACTAGCTGACCAGGTCCAGGTGTGGTCTGTTTGAGGGGAACATGCTCATGAAAACAGGAAAGGGAAGAACCTGCCAAGAAACCTCCAGTGTTTCAGGTGCCCTGGTCATTGGCTTCCTGGGGTTTGTGTCTCCCTCCCTGCAGTGTGAAAACCACCTCACCCCTCCAGACAATGTCCTTTTCTTTTGTTCTTCATCATGAGGGGAGCAGGCAGCTGCCTCACACAGCTCCCTGAGAGCCATGGGACTCAGCTGGTCTCCTTCCTTCCATTGTGAGGATCGAATTTGGCCTCACCTGAGTGGACATTGTCACCCATTCCTTATGGTTTCTCTGGTTACCCACGGAAGGTGTCTGAGGAGAGACCGAACCACCAGACAGCCTTCCCTTCGGGACTCTGAGAGATCCAGCCACCAGACAGGCTTCCCTTGGGGACTCTGAGAGACAGAGCCACCAGACAGCCTTCCCTTGAAGACTCTGAGAGACTCAGAGAGACAGTCTCCTTTCTTTTACCATTCCGTCCCCGGTCACGTGGTTCCAGTTCAGGTCACGTGCGCCTGTCCCACCAATATTCCAGCCCATTCCTCAAGTCTTTCCAATTACTCACTCGAGTAGCCTCTCTCAATCAGGGGCCAGAGGGGCCTCTCAGGGGGGACCAGGTAGAACCAAGAGATGGCTCTGCCAGAAGCCCGGGAACCAGGTGGCGTCATCTGGGGGAGATTCTGAGTGGGGACCAGATGGTATAATCTCGTGCACTCTCGCGAGAACTGGCCCTGACGGGAAGACGGAAGCAGTGGTCTTCTGGTGGGCCCTGCGGACCTGCACCGGGATTGGTTGCGACCTGCATCACTGGGTCTCACTTATTTGTTTTTCGCTGTGTTGAGATTTTCAGAGTTCAGTGGCATTGGCTTGGGTTCCCTTTGACCAGATCCATGGCCAACCATGAACAAACAAGGATTGTGTGGGGGTAAGTAACGCACTTGTCAGAGGTAAGAGAGAGAAAAGGAGAGAGAGAGAGAGAAAGCGGGGGAGAGAGAGAAGAGGGAAATACGAAGTGAGAGAGAGGGGGTGTGTGTGAGACAGTGTGAGTGTGAGTGAGAGAGAGATACAGAGAGAGAGAGATGGTATGTGTGTGAGAGAGTGCGAGAGTGTGAGTGTGAGTGAGACAGAGAAAGTGTGTTTGTGAGAGACAGAGAGAGAGAAAGAAAGAGAGAGAAAGAGAGAGAGAGAGTACATAGGTTGGTGTCTTGAAGTGGACGGTTCACGACGCAGGACGCAGCCACCATGCTTGCCGCCTCTGTGGGGCGCGCCCGGGGGCGGGGGGTGGGGGGGGGGGGGGGGGGGGGCGGGGGGGTTGGCGTGGGGGGGGGGGGTGGGGGGTGGGGGGGGGGGGGGTTGGGTGCGATGGTGGGGGGGGGCGGTCGCTGGGGGGGTCGGGGGGGGTGGGGGGTGCGGGGCTGCGGGGGGGCGGGGGTGGCGG
>JAAUXT010148131.1_pt1 | contig 11051 bp, 10 predicted proteins | sample 7278171 | NCBI WGS metagenome assembly JAAUXT01 (sample SAMN14350112, study PRJNA611818) | marine sediment metagenome | isolation source: surface marine sediment (1.8m) | place: French Polynesia: Moorea | collected 2018-08 | reverse complement strand
TTGGTTGGTTTGTTTTGATGATTGCGTCGAGATGCTCTTGTTGTGCGAAGTCCCTTTAGGGCGAAGCACCATGTGGTAATGCAGTATATGGCAGGGGACATTTTGGTCCAGCTGCCATATACTGCATTACCACATGGTGCTTCGCCCTAAAGGGACTTCGCACAACAAGAGCATCTCGACGCAATCATCAAAACAAACCAACCAAAAGTCATTCCCTCTGACGGTAACCCAAAATTTTCTGTAAACTGTTGACACATCGGTCTGTTGTTCTGTGCCCAACACCACTTTGGTCGAGAGACTGGCGCACAAAAAAGGGACACATGCTTCGACGAACCTTCTCTGTTCATATTTCGAGTCAAATTAGGTGTTTCGACGCAAATTTCAACAAAGTGCAAGCAGATGAGACTGGGCCCTTGGGTTTTACTGATGTAGCCGCTCCCATCACAACTGATTCACTGTGATGCAGGCGGAAGCGCTTTGTAGCGTTAAAGCTACTCACGAGGTTCTGAAAAAATAGTTTTCACAACACATCTGCCCGGGATAAGGAATCTGGGCTGAGGAAAACCAAGTAGCTTTACGGTAGGCACAACACAATTCCTTCCACGGAACAAAAGAAGCAGCTTCATATCACCTTCAAGAACAGTGAAAGAAACAACAGGATTCTGAACCTATTCCTTCAAAGCCAAATGCATCTCACATCTCAAAGATATGCAGTACATGCACGCAGCAAAATGAGATCCTGCACGTACGCAAAACAGCACCTTTCGAGTTCTCCGGAGGTGGAACGTGAACACGACTTGAGCTTCAACGCACTCAGCGCAGCCACGAGTTCCTTGCACACAATGTCACGAGTCGGTTGCAAAGCTGACGGAGAACACGAACCACGGACTGTCACGACGTGGCAGTTTGTCCCTGACGCTGGCTTGTTTCTTGGACAGAAAAAGCATGAGAGGACTGTGACGACGGGGGTTGCACAGTCTGATCTCACTCCCCAGAATCAATCTCTTCCGGCACGCAACTGTTCTCAGTCGTACCGGTTAGAAACACCCAATAAGGAGGTTCAGCAACTGCTCCGCAAGCCTGTTTCCGCCAACGCAATTTTTGACATATCTCACTCCATTTTGGATGAGTCCACTGTGTGACCCCGAAAAATTGAGAAAGACACTCTCTCTTTGACAACTGATGTCAGTGTTAATACTGCATGGTTTGGGCTGAAAAATGGTGAAAAGTTAGGAAAACATCCCTTCTTTGAAAATGGGAACTGTTTTTGGTTCAGACGTATCATGCAGAGTTGTGAGATATTCAGGGAGACAGACAACGCAATTGTCCACGTATCCAAGGGTTGCGTTTGCGTTTTGAAACTGCTGAACCTGCCTCATGTACCTTCAGAAACGCACCTTTCACAAACAGAGGTGCGTTCCATGCACTCTGACGTGAAATTGACAGAGTCAAGATCCCAACGTCAAGACGCAAATAGTACTGCTTTTGTGTCACAGAACACATTTCGCACATCAGATTCTCAAAGGGTGCATCCCATTCAACTTGCAACAGATTTGTACTTTCAGACCATTTATTGTGTAACAGGAGAAAAACACTCATGAATTGTTCAACAGCCGTAAGGTTCAAGTTTTCTACGTCGTCGTGTGAGAACGCTACACTACTTTCTTACATTTCATAGACATTTCATCAATAAGTAAAAATATTTAAAATGCATTGAAGTACATGTTGAGAATTTACAACAGCTTTTCAAAATATTCACACTGGTGGAATGGAGCATTGCTCAACAGAATCATCACAAAAATACACCGACAATTTTCTTGACCAGCGAAAGACACAAAAATCACAACCAATGCGGAACAGCCTGAGTCCACTTCGTCCCGAACAAGATTTTGAAGCGGCCGTGGCACGCTTCCGCTCTGCCAAACGAGTGGGGAATGAAATTTGACTCAGCCGACGTTTAACATTTGTGGTCATGTACAATTCAACGAGTGGCAGCTGCAAAGTAAAATCATTTGTCAATTCTCTGTCTTGCTTGAACATGAAACCACGGCACGACACAAATAGCAGTTCAGGTACGAGAACAGCCAAGAGCAGAACAATACATGATTACTTCCACAATCAGAAAAGGAAAACACGACACCCAACTCTGAAATAATACCCAGTGAAACTGATACTCTTGTGGTAGACTAGTAACTTGAACGTCAACCCATCACCACCTGTACCCACACAGCGTGGATTACATCACATTTTCCACGGTGAACAAAGGTAAGAATTCCGAGTATTGCAGTGAAAACATCCAACGCCAAGTACCACCAATGTTTCAAACGAATATTGCCGTTCAAGTGACAAACTTATGGCAAGGCAAATAATTACCAACCCCCAAACTAAAATTTTATCATGAACTCAATCGTGACAATATTTCCCAGATGATTCTTATCCTCTGGCATCACTGAACGAACTAAAACCGGGGCGTCTCAAGGCAATCAATCCACCCAACGACACACAGGAGGCGCCACAGAGATTCAAATGGTGCTCAATATTCAATACTTCGACCTGGCAAGAACAAGGTATCTTTTCTCACAAAGAACATTTGTTGTTCGTTGAGGCTGGCACAAGGTGCAGCACACTGCGAAGACTGTTTCAGAACTGCACATTCTGTGAAGCAAGATGCAATGAACCCCAAACCGACGGTGAAATCTGGATCTACCTGCCTCCGCACAAAACTAGTGAAGATAGAACAGTGCGAAGCAGAAAGAAAAGCTGAAAGGCCTGCACTGCAATCTACTGAGCGAATGTTATCATCCTTGCCTCTACACTAGTTGAAGACTAAATTGAAGGACAAAACTATCCTTTCTTATCACTTCTTGTACAGGAGGGAACAACAAACTGAGCAGATCAACTCATTGTCGATACGACAATATTCCCACTCGGACCTTTGAGCACCATCTTGTGAGGTTAGATAATTGATCACTTTTGAAGATGATTGTTTTGCAGGATATTCTCAGACCAGCACAGTTTGATTGGTCAGCGTTTTAACAAGTTCAAAATATCTTGACAGTGAATACGCGTTATGTGATTCTGGAACAATGACTTGCGCATATCTTTTTTGACATGGAAACTTTATCACGTTCGAATTGTGCCAAAGACAACACAGCAGTGAAAAGCTCAACATTTCGAGTTTCAACTCAACAAGCGTAGCACTCTCACCGTGATCACAGTGCAACATTTAATTTGACTGACACTTTTTACACCATAGTTTCAGCTCTCTTCAGCAGATTCAGTCGGATCACGTCTCCAACAAAGTCATGTGACCCGACGTAATCGACGGACACGATGTTCAGTTCGTCCTTGTCGCTGATCCAATCCTTGAGCGCCACCGTCGTCTCACCCACGGTCATTTCCTGCATAGAAATGTAGTGGAACTCACCGAACACCATGTTCATGTCCGGCGAGATGACGGCCTGTGTGATGTGCAGAAAATCTTCGGACCGCACTTCGTCGTAGACGCAGTCGAGGTAGTGGATCAGGTCGACAACGTGCTGTTTGCGCGGGAGCGACGCGCGCACTACTTTGTCGCTGAACATGACGCCGGCGAAGATGTGATTGGACAGCGCGTCCATGTCGGCGTCGGGCAGGATGACGACGACCTGTTTGCGCGCCTGCCACAGCAGCTCGAGCGTGAGCAGCGCCAAGGGACAGACGCGACACAGCTTCGCGCCGAACTGCTGGAAAAGCAGCGTCACCAACGACCGCTTGTCCTTGTGTGTCAGGTTCTCGAAAGTCTGCAAACAGAGCGAAAGTGACGCTGAATACGACGCCAAACAAGACCTGTTGTCAGTGCTGACACGCGCTTATGGACGCCGTTGGTGTCTCTCCACGTGTCCTCTACACTCGCTGGTAAACCCCGCCATAAAATCAGCCACTTGAGAGGAACTGCCAGTCGCGTTTCCCTCCCCAACACAATAAATCAGCTGTGTGATGTCTGGATGAACAGTGGCTCCTGGATGACTCTGAAAACCGTCACCCAAGCAAGAAAGAACACATTGGTTCAGTACCTGGAAATGCAGTATCAGGACCTCTTTGGGGTGTTCTTCCAGGAAGATAACCATGTGCTTCAGATATTGCTTCAATGGTTTCGTAAAGAGACCATGTTCGCCGTACAGGGCGCCTCTGTATTTCGTGACGTGGAGGTCGAAGTATCTCACCCCGGCCTCCAGCTGTTGATAGATCGTCAGTGTCTGCAACAAGACCCCAGTGGCGCGTTCGTGAGATCCGCCTCGTTTCATTTCATTCAACGAACAAGTCTGTCGACAGTTTGGCTCGTGTAATTTTTCACCCACCTGTTTCGCCATCCACGCGCGCCACACATCCTTCATCATGGAACGAAAATTGTCGAATATTCCCAGTTTTGGCAGTTTACCTAAGAAATCTGCCATTTCCAGATTACATTTGGAGAAGTTCATGTCCAACCTCATGTCGTTGTCAATGGAAAGCGACACATTGCTCCCTGCAAAAGACACAAGTTTTTTTTCACCTGAAACAATTTCGTATTCAAAATTTTCAGCTGCCTCTGTGGGATCCAGTTTCGCGTCTCGAGCAACACACATCAATTGCCTTGAAGTTCGCGTGGCAAGAGTTGTAGCGCAATGCTGTTCCCGAACACGTCACAGCAAGTTCTGCGGATGCGGTCCAGTCGAGGAGGCCGCCCAACCCGACACAGCGAATTCAAAAGGTACAATCTTGGCAAGGGAAAATGCAACATTTGCAACTCGGCAGTACCTGATTGCCCTCACCTGGAATGGTCAGCCTGGAGAAGGGTACGTGGTGCAGCCTCTTGGGCAGATTGGTCATCCAGTCGGTGTACCTGGCGTAAGGCATGCGCTCAGCGACGGTGCCGTCTCCGACCATATCCTCGGTGCTCGCGTTGACGGGGGACAGCGACTGGTCGAGCTCGGACACCTCGCTGCCACTGCTCTGCGACCCACCGCCTACCAAGAATTCTCATGTTTATGCCATCAATTGTGGAGAAAGTTTCGTGATGCCTTTCAGATTTCAAGCGCATTCCAAAAGTCGGAACATCGCTTCGGAGATATTTGGGTTTGTTTGACTGACGTGTGTATATTGTGTTTTGTCACATCAACATGTGCACTGAAAACATGGACAGGAACAAGAGCACCTTCCGGTGAAGACACGTGCCGCTCGCAACTCAACTGGCAGTGACGCCAACAGGAATCTCCCTTCAAAGTTTACAACAATTTTCCCCAGAAAAATACTCCTGAGTGTGTGTGTATGTGTGTGTGTGTGTGTGTGTGTGTGTGTGTGTGTGAGGTCACCCGTGTTGGGGAGTCTGTCTGCAAAATCTAGACTACAGTGACTTTTTACACGAGCCGAGACTCCAAAGGCTCGGTGCGTGCAAAAATGGGAGCCAGTGAGGGCGATTTTCGCAACTGCCCATCGACACAAAAAGAGTATTTTTGACAAAAATGATTTCTTGTGAATGTCACTTTTGGTTCGCGTGCTTGTGATTTCCGAAAAGATCAAAAGGTGCAATTTTTTGCGCAAAGAAGAAAAACGACAGCAAATTCAACACTGAAAACTCACGAAACGTCGCATCACTCGGGTCGCCCACTGATTTGTAACAATGCACCAGTTGAGAACGATACACCAATTTTCACTTTTGTGGATACCTCTAGGATTCCAATAATCTAACCCAACATGCAACAATTCAAATATCATGGCACCACACTAGTTTACTTTTTACCCGCACAAGAAATGAACTCAAACACGAGAGACAGCTTTGACTGCCACCCTGCATCTTTGGCACAACCTAGGTTTTCTACTGAGAACAAGAAAACAAGAACCGTTAATCAATAGAAAACATCCACAACACACCTGGTGAATTTGGGACTGTTAGTAGTGCTTTGTACGCCGATATGTGCATACCACGCTGGAACCAGGATGCAGTAGACTCGCCCCTGCGGGCACTCATCTCGTCGCGCAGTTTCTGGGCGGAAGGGCGCTTGGGGGTGGGGCGGGTCTCGGCGTGCCACCCAGGGTAGCCTGCAGAGGGACAGCCTCCCGAGGATTTGGGGCGGGCTCCGGTGCCTTCGTAGGAGGCGGAAGAGCGGTAACCTGGTTTTGGTGGCGACTGTGTCCGAGACCTAAAAATCAAACATCGGACGAAGTGGTGAAAGGGTATGACGTAAACACTAACAACCACGCAGGAAACAATGTCAGAACTTCTGATCTTTCGTGGTATTGGCATTCGAAGCAACAAAATTCTGTTGACACTGTCGCTTACCCCAGAGGAAAGCTGTGTCTGGTTCTCCCGGGCGTAGAAGGCGGCGTGCCCTGCGAGTGGTGCACACATCTCGGGTTCTGGCAGAATGGGGCGTGAGGCAGAGGCGGAGTCACCATGCAGCACGGCTCGTAGTAATGCGGTGAGTGTGGAGACGGTGGGTGGCCGTGGTGTTGGTGGTGGAGTGGTGGTGGCGGCGCATGGTAGTGAGGATGGGGCGGGTAGCGTGGGTCCGTGAAGGGCTGCCGGCCTCGGTGGGGTGTTCCGGGGAACTGCTGTGGGCACCCACCACCCGACCAGTCGCACTGGGATTGTGCGTCGTAGTACATGGTCTCGGCGGATGTGATGGATTCTGCTGTGGGACTAAAATCCCATCCAGGGTCCGTCGTTATCTGCAAGAACACCAGTACAAACACCATTTTGATTGAGCTGTCATGCCACAATATCTTCTGCAACTACATAAATAACTGCCCCCAAACCTAACAACTGTTGAACAGGCACCACTTCGACATGGCATCTGATCCGATGGCTACCTCAACTTCTGCTGCTGTTGGGAGAGACGTGGAGTACTTCGATTTGGCGCCGGGAGCGGGGATGGGGTGCTTTGCGTCGCTCAGGATGTTGAGGCCCTGATGCCGCGCGCGGGGGTTGAAGGTCGTTTGCGGGCGCATTCGCTTTTGGCGTAAAGCAACGGGACTCCCCGGGCTTCCGAGGTCTCGTCTCGAAATCTCATGCTCAAGTTGCACAATACTGTTCTCCATCGATGTGTTTTTCTCGTTGAAAATAAGATCATCTGGAATGTTGGCACTTCGTCGAATGTCTTTCACAATACCCGTCACGTCATCTTCATCATCTTCCAACGTTCCAGTCACCGCCGCTAGTTCCGTTGCTATGGGCTCGATGTATTCGCCAGGAATTGCCACTTCTTTTTCTTGTGATTCGTATTTTTCAGTCGCGCATGCACCTTGATCGGTCAAGAATGCTGTGAGGACTTCGTCGCCATCTATCTGCTGAAGTCGTTCCTCTTCAGTTTGTTCGTCGAAAGAAATGCCTTCTTGGATCTGAAAGACCCTGTATGAAAACGTCGGTCTGTCTCCTAAGACGGATTGCTGTTTGGATTCTTCAAGTATAGGAGACGTAAATTCAAGGACATTGTCCTCTGTCTTCAGTTTGGCCACAGCCTGACTAGTTGAAACATCTGCATTTCCTGAGCGCGAATCTCTCATGTCAAATATGCCAGAATCCATCTCGTAGTTGGTGAGATTTTCATCGAAATTGCTGCTGTTAGACATGACACCGGACTGCGAAGATTCCGCAGAGGGGACCACACCACTGTCTTCAAGCACTGGGGTATCCTGCCTTTCAAACCTCTTTTTCACAGACACAACACCACTTTCTTCGCTTTGCTGCTCTGTTTTGGAAGAGGCGTCCGTGCTATTTCCGTTGTCCAAGCTGGTTGCTCTGGCCAAGGCAGAAGACAAGACTTCCTCGAAAGACTTCCTTTCCTCCGAGCCCTGCAGTTTCAGGCTCTTCCTTTTGTCACTCGACTCGGAACTCGAAAGCAAATGACCATTTGTAGCGTCGTCGCTAACACCACTCGTTATGGCAGGTTTGGCAGGCAGCGAAAGTTCTTCAGTGCAAACTTCGTTTGCTTTGCATAGCTTCTTCGATTCTGGCGTTTCAATCATGACAATGTTGTGTTCGGGATCTCTCTTGTCTTGGAAATGTAAAATGGAAAACTGATCGAATTGAGACAGGTTCACAGCTGGAATGTTCTTGCCTTGTGTCGCGCTCATTGAAGCACCAGGCATCGGCACAATCTGACCTTCGGAGGGTTCTTCCTCGGTGGGAGGCAGGCTCCTCTGATCAGCAGAACCAGGAAGAGGGATGGTCGCGGGTAGATAACTCGTTGGGTCAAAACCGAAAAAGAACATGGGAGCCGAATCTGCATCTCCAGCTGAACCCTGCAGGAAAGACTTGACCAGTTTGATCTCACCCGTGTCCAAGATGGTCTCAGCTTCTTGGCTCAGTTCTAGAGAACTTTTGTCTTTTGATCTGACTTTGACCAGAGGATGTTTCTTCGTTTTGTCACTGTTTTGCTTGTCTGGGTCGACTGAAGTACCAGCACCCGAGGCGGCGGCCAGAGCGTGATACTTGGTGGTCAGCACCGGTGGAAGCTGACCCTGGGCTTCCATCGCTGCCCTCATCCTGGAACTCCCTGAGATCAGCAACCCTGCAACAAAACAAGTATTGGTTTGTTGTCCAGTTTTGAAAATCAGCATCTCTTCATAAAACAACACGTGACATCAAATGATTGATGACAGCAGCTTCAACCATTGCAATTGCCAGCGAATTGTGTTTGTTTACTTGCTGTTTACCAGGTTGCTGAATCCGACATTCCCTTGTCTTCAATGCCTGTTGGCCTCGACCCAAAAATCGACCCCGCTTCTCAACACGCAGTGTCTGCATGTGGGTGGAGTCCCCTGCACGACGACGCAACATACCAAGAGCGTCGATTTTGCCGCCGGTTGGCGTCGTCGTCGGCGTTCTCTTCACATTCACCAGCACCAGCTTGTGGTAGATGCTCTGGACGATCAGCTCCTCCACCGTGATCATCTTGGAAGTTGATTCGTGGCTTCTCGTAGAATTTGAATGAATTAGCTAACAGTTTGTGTTTACACGCGGGCAACAAGCCCTGAATTCAGCCTAAAAACGACTTGGCTTCACATTTCTGTTGCGGCAAATGGTCCAGTACGTAAATTAGATAAAAACAGCATTTGTTTGCAGATGATTTTGCAAAGTGATGTCTTTCAAATCAAAGGAATTGAGTATCAATCCCAGCTCAATGTCATTTTCCCACAACCCTGGTTTCACGCACTGAGCATGCGTCAGGGGCTGCTCCAGAAAAATATCATCTTTCAATTTGAGAGGCTGTTGTCAGAAAACTCCACATTGTCATCAATATTTTCACTTTGTATAATCTAGCAGCAAGTCAGCTTTCACCTTCAATGGGCAAATCTGGCATAGTTATGCAAAACACAAAATTTGTTGAACGAGTAGCTGGTGCGGAATCCGTGAGAAATCCGTGAATCCGAGACCGGAAGTTCGACGACGATGCATTGTGGGCCGCACACTTGTTTATTTGAGGTTGATGGCTGTCAAATTTAGCATAAAATATTATTTCGGTCTGTATTGCGAGTCTGTGAGCTGCAAAAATGGATAACAGCAGAGGTAAGGATAGGATCTTGACCGTTAGACAGTTGTGTATGTCATTCGGTGTTGTTTGAAGTGCTGCAGAACCCGTCCAACAGAAGAAGTGATTTGCGAAAATTTGAACCTCTTTCGATTGATAGAATCTACAATCCAAGTTTGCTCGTGGAGTTGGCTTCTCTTTCCTGAATTTGTATTGACAGGCATTTTCAACAATGTTCTGAGACAGCACATATGATGTCAAACACCCCCAACGAAACCAGGGGAAACTCCGTGCAGACCATCCTACCACAGGCGTGAAGTGTTCTTGTTCGATGCTTAGCTTGCAACTGAATGTGCCGGTGTGCCAGTCGAAAATCATGACATCAGCGGAGTCAGCGCTTGCAAAGTATATTGCTTTGAAAATGCTGTGTGCGTCGCGGTCTGACAAGGCTGTAGTCTCGTGGTCAATTGGGACGTGAAGATTATGGGATCGAGTGACCACTGCGTCTCGCCTGACTTGACTTCGGTTCGTTTCACACACACACACACACACACACACACACACACACACACACAAGTCTCGCAGCACCCTTGCTCTCTGGTGGACAGGAAAAATCTTTGCTGCTGATTGTGATTGTGTCTGTGTCCGTTTGAGATGGGAAAAGCAGAAATCATGTCGCGGTACGAGGTTCCAACAACAAATACGTGGATTTACCATGTCTCGGGTCAACCTTTGTCCACTGAGTTTTGCCAACCATTTGCCTTAGTTCTGATGCAATAATGTAAACAATCGAACACAATCGCAGACATGATATATCCACGTATTTGTTGTAGGAACCTCGTACATTGTGGTGGCGCACGTGGAACCACATGTTCAAGTGTTTTTTTTGGCTGGAACCGTGTGGACATTGTCTCCAACTAGAGGACCCTCTTCTGAATGAAAACAAGGACTTTGTAGGTCGTCGTTGCTTCAGTCAAGAATACCGAGGCAGTTTGTTGAAAAAAGCCGTGGGAGAGTACTGCTGTGGGAATGTGAAAACTGCCACTCAAGTAGAACAGCTTTTGCTTTTGGGGACACCCTTGGGAGGCTCAACGGGACAAAATGGTGTTAATTGGAGGAAACTCGTTCCACTTTCTCTCTTGTGGTCCTTTGTGTCTTGCCACACTAATTGTCAGCAGGAATGTTGAACGGTGCCTTGGTCCTGGTGGACACTTTAGTTACCTTCAATTACCTGGAACCTGCGCCTTGTGAGCGCCTTTGCTTTGGACTGTTTGAAAAAGAGATGCGTTCGGAAAGTCACCGAGACAGTGAAAAATGATTTTGCTGCATTTACGATGACGACAAGGTCACCGGGGTGCGTCTCGTACAAGGCAAGGGGCCACTGAAAATTTCAGTTTGATACAAAGTAAATCCTTTGTTCTGCATTCCGTGGCTCCGAAGCAATGAGGGCCACCGGGGGGGGGGGGGGGGGGGATAATATGGGTTGGGGGGGATATCAAAACCGGAGGTTGGGTTTTTTTTTTTTTTGCGGGCAAAAACCGGAAAACACCCCACCCCCCC
>JAAUXT010110045.1_pt1 | contig 11052 bp, 11 predicted proteins | sample 7278171 | NCBI WGS metagenome assembly JAAUXT01 (sample SAMN14350112, study PRJNA611818) | marine sediment metagenome | isolation source: surface marine sediment (1.8m) | place: French Polynesia: Moorea | collected 2018-08 | reverse complement strand
ATTAGACAGGGAATAGACACTTAATATCAATTTTGTGCTATTTTGCTGGTTATTACCCAGCATCCCTCCCCCCATGGGGTGATCACGTGATCAAGGGTTTTTCCCTCTCTCTTGCACAACCATGGATGTGGTTGAACTGGAATTTTTGTCTTTCATCAAACAACAAATTTTGAGGCACATTTATTTTGAATCTGAGAGATTAGGGTTGCAGCCCCTCAGTGGTGCAGTTGTCGACGCAGTCGTGCAATATTACTGTGCTGGATCTCCTGTTTGGAATGCTAGTTTGAGAACGGTGGTCGTGCGTTTGGCTCTCAGCATCCATCTTGGATACCTCGCAAATTAAGGTGAGTCGAATTCAAGTCACTCCACAATGATAGATCACTGTCGCGGACTGTTTGGATACACTGTTTTCAGTGTACACTTTCATCCGCTTCTAACTGGAAGGTGCCTCCTTGTACTCACGAATGAGAATGTCAGCAACACAAACTGGTCTGCTTCTTGAGTGGGCTCAAAACAGGAAGCAAGTTTTGAGACCGCGACATCTATATCTGCCACCTACAGTTTTCTGAAATCAGTTGTGAAGAAGTTTTCTCCATTGCATCCTCGACCAACACCCTGTCACATTGTATTTGGCCTGGAGTTCACCACCCAACCTGGACCAGCGACAAAGCGCGATGCTCCTTGTCTGTTCTTGAATTTGTGCCCAAGGGTGCCACTCGGCCTTGTGAAGTCACGTCCTTTGTGTCATCAAGGTCTGCCTCTTGAGTTCCTTGCCGGAACCAAAAAGTCACACGAGGGTCAAGTTGAAGTTCAAAGCGACCTGTCTTCGGGGGCTTTTTCAACAAAGAACAAAATCTCACGTCGGCCACACAGTCGAGGCAGTGCAATGGATTGTCTCCATGATCGACACCAACTGTACGAGTTTGTCATTCTCGTGAAGGTGGTAGGGCCTTGCTTCAAGGGACCTGGGAACAGACCCCCTGGTCCTGTCCACTCGCAAAATGCCCCTAACAACTTCCTCACTTTGAACTATAGCACGTCTTTGGTTGCACACGAAATTGTTTGATCCAAGCCTCCGTGTGTGTATTTCAGGTGTGTATATTTGTTGGTGGAGTCGCCCACAGCTGGTTGTGGCGTCAGACTTCGAATATGCGGCTACGAAAAATGTGAGTCGTGTTTTGAGAAACAATCGTGTCAGGCTCAATTTTTGCCGCATTCATGTTTTGACGTACTATTTCACGTAACGGCACTGCAGGAAGCCGATGAGTAAATTCTTCAAGTTCAAAGGTGTATCTTTGTGACCAGACTTTTGCTTTGTCTTGCACCTCAAAATTGTTCTGATTTGAGTGGTCAACCCCTGGCGTACCTGCCCACTTGGACCGAAGTCACTCATGAGGTTGACCGCAAAGAACCACACACGGGCACAACACGAGTGTTCATATCATTTTCGGTGCCATACTCAGCCCCAAAACTGTTTCATTGACACTATTTACTTGTTCCTTTGTGCCTTGGCGTGCGCGTCTGTGTCTGCGAGTTCTGAGTAGACGAGAATATTCAAAAACTACGACAATTGTGAACAAATTTTTCAAAATCAAAACCAACTGCTTTCACTGAATTGTAACTCTTGAAATGCATTTCAGGTGAATACCACAACATTGTGTCCAAAGTGATTCCAAACGCCGAAGAGGAAGTTCTTCAGGAAAACGAACGAATCGTGTGGGACGAGCTCGTCCTCTACGAATTCGACGGTGTGGACTTACGTGAAGTTTCGATCACATTGAGCTGTTGTTCAAAACTTCCCAAGCAACTTGGAACGTGTTGTTTCTCACACAAGACTTTTTTCAGGTCCAATTTCGTTTGGAAAGTACGTGTTTCCATTCTGCAGGACTTTGCCATCAAACATTCCGGGTGGGTATTCACGTGTGGCATCTGATACCCACATCTTTCGTCTGAATGTTGTCTGCATTTATCCACGTGTTCTGTCTTACCTACCGTTTTGATGTTCGCTCCAGTTGTGCCTTTTGTACATCATCTTCCAGTGACCTTTGTTTCACGGACAATGCTTTCGTTTCAGGGAGTTTCGATCTCGAGGGTTCTGTTGGACCCAGGTGGAAGTCACAGATTGTGTACAAAGTGGAAGCCGAGGTGATGGAGGCAGAGAACACGAAGGTACAGGGTTCAGGCCAAAGTTAAAAATCTCTGTTCGTCTGCACAACTGAAATACTGTCGTGCGCAACAGTGTACGGTGAGGTATTTTTCGACACTGAGGCTTTTGCTTTGATTTAAATATTTCCAGCCCATTTGTAAGAAGGCTCAAATCTTTTCTCAGGCCGAGCAAACTTTTACTGTGTGCGAAGCGCTGTACGAGGACTCGGAAAGCGAGGAGAACCCGATGACAAAGCAAGTCAGCGGAACGTGCCGCTTCCTCGGTCTTCAGAGAGGCAATCTCAGTGTTCTCGCCAGGTAAGAAGAAACACTGTATGTTCTCTTCATCCTGATATCAAAAGCGGATAGAAGCTCAGTGCTTGACTGAAATAATTTGTTGTCGCGTGGCATGGTTGCTCGAGTACATCCGCAAGAAGTTCTGAAGAGAAATGTTACCCGGGTGTCTGATAAACTGGTACTTGGAGCAAAGTTTATCTGTTCTTCAGGTTGGATAAGCACGTGTACGTGGCTGGAAGCACGGCCAAACTGAACTTGGAGTTTCAGACTGCAGGAGCCTTCACATTGAAAGTCAAATCACTCCTGGTGAAGGTATTGCCATCTTTTGCTGTTTTCTTGCAACCTTACAATTGAAAGAAGTCTTTTGAAGGTGTTGTTTTGAGCTGCGCAAGCTTTTGTTTGTACGGATTGGTTTATCTATCATCGCCAACTGCTTTAGCATCGGCGCGAGTTTTCAGCCAAACGTCTATTACCTGCGACATTGGGAGCCAGAACCACAAACTCAACAGCAAACTTGAACTGAGCAATCGTTGCAACCGCGCGTCTGTTGCAGCCGTATTCACACAGAACTTGCGCTTGAAATTCTCAGGGAGCTTTTATGTCTTCAGCACGGCATATTTTCGTTGAAACACAACTGTTGGTAGAAGCAGCTGGCCCAAAGACCACGTCCTATTTTATTGATTCAACAAATTTGCTTGTTCGTGATTCAGACACACTTGTTGTCTCTTGTTGCAGTTGATTCGGGAGTTGGTGCTCGTGTTTCGCACTCAGCGGACAGTGAACGGTGGCGCGCAGCCCTCGCCCGGCTCCCCGGCGGTGGCGCCACCCCCGCGGCTGGTGCGTCCGGAACCAGACGAACAGCACGAGATCTGGCGCACCACGATCCCAGGCGGCAAGAACGTCAACCTCAACAGGTATGTCATGTGCGCAAATTAGGCGAAAGTTCACTTGAAATGGGGATTATAGGACCCAGGGAATTCAAGTGGCTGAATTAGTGTGTCCAAAAGGGTTGTTTCAACACAACCAGACTGTGCGAGCTGAAGATTTCGTTTGTTTCCCTTGAAGGTGTGTTGCGCCTTTTGACTTCAAAAAGGCTTCAATTCCTTTCAATTCCTGTTTTGCTTTCTCTTGTTGTACTCTTGCTCTGTGTGCGCAAAGTCTGCACAAACACCGTGTGTTTTTATTTTCTGGCACCAAAAACACAGAGGCTTGAAGAACATCTTGATTCCGCTGGAGACACGGCAGGGCTCGCCCAACTTGTCTCCCAGCACGAACGCTCACCACGTTCAGGTAATTGGTTTCTCCACTGCTCTTGGTCTGACAAATTTCATTTGCCCTTCCTTTTCCTAATGACAACGTCTCTTGCCGATTATTCTTTGGGGGCAACGCGGCGATTTCCAGTCTTTGCCTCGGTCATTTTCAATTGAAAATCAGGGTGAAAATTGGTCTCTGGAGAAATCTGAAGAAATAACCAACGTGTGAACAGTCATTTGTTGCCAAATCTCGGAAGTGAGAAAGCAGCACCAATGTTTGGTCTTTCCTGCAGTGCCATTACAGTATCGAGGTCACAGTAGAGCACGACAACGGCAACGATATCAACTTGAAGATTCCGATTCCGCATCTCCTCCCGGCCGTTCATATCTTGGTGAGGTCCGCTGGCTTGGTCAGAAAAACAAGCAGACTGAAGTGGTTTCACAATGCAACATCAGCACACCAACATTCCTGAGTGGAGCAAAGTCAGGAGAAACTTTGCTTTATGCACAGAAACTGTTTTCTGTGATCGACTGGTCCCAGGTTTCCAAATCGTGGTTTGCTGTGGTGCGTGCAGATGACATTTTCCCAACATATTAATTTCAGCCTCGGAGCGCGGACCTGGCGGACTGGACCGGCTCGTGTCAGCTGTTGCGCGGGAACCAAGACTGCTTCGTGCGCAGGAAAGTGCTCGGTGAGTACAACTGTTCTGCTCCCTGTGACGAACACAAAACCACGAATCACACATTGCTTTGCCGCGCACAAGCGAACGCCATATTTGTTGGCAAGGGCTACATTTTCACTTTGTCTCGCAACAGAATCAGCAATTTACGAGCATTTTCCGAGTGTGCGCACCTCCGGTTTGCCCGACTCCCCGACCAACAAGCGCCAGGCCGTCCTCCTCCCCGACAACGTCGTCATCGCGTAGCTGCAGAGACTGCGTCTTGTTTGAGGCGGCGGCTGATCACATTGAAATTATCTCTGTACCGTTTGTGAAATGTGAGCAGCGGTGTGCGTCTGTTGTCCGTCAGCGTGCTTTGCAAGGTTTACCTCAACAAACGACATTTTACGTCGGTTTACTTGCTGTGTACTTTCTGACGTTGTCAAGAGTGCTATGCGATGTGAATGAACCGACTTTTTTTGACGGAAGTATATTTTTTCCGTAACTGCTGTACACCGGTCTGTTTTTTTGGAAATTGCATGTGTACCTGTCTGATATGTGAGTGCAACTCATTTATTTATTTATTTTTTGTGGGTTCCACCGAAATTCGGGTGCTTTGTTGCAAGGCACTCACAAATACTTTCCAAATGATTGCAAACAGTTGTTGCCGTGATCGCCTGTGTGTAAGTCGCACTCTTGTTTGAGATGCACCCCAACTCTCAACTTGGTAATTTTCTTCACAACCCCGTATCAAAGCTCACAATGTGAACCCCACCCCCAAAACAAACGAAATGAGCAGTTGAAGATTTCTGGCGAGGGCTGTTTGTTTGAGCATATTTCGACCAAAATATTTGCAGAAGGGGGAAAAGCGAGGAATTTACTCCAATCAAAGCGTGCTGTATAGATCAAGTGAAAAGAATTTTGAAACGCACTTTGGTGGGTCTTGCCAAGAAAAGACTCTGGAAGGATCTGCCGCACTCACTTTTGGAACAGAGAGTGTGGCTTGGGTGATTACGGTAGCTGTTGTCACAAACGACCTGACAATTTTTGTTGCTCAAGAATTTGATTGCAAAAACGACAAAGCAAATGCAGACCCACAAAACACATTCAAAAATATTTTCAGCTGAGCCTGGCAGCTAGTATTTTTGGTCCGAATCTAGTCTTGTCAATCGTTTCTTTATGGAGATATTTATTGGGTGGCTGTTGGACCGTCGCAGTTTGAATGGTCCAAGCCCAACCTCCGTGTGCTGTTGGTGTATCGTATGTGACGTGGCACGTTTGTCCTGTTGTTGGTTTATTGTTGAAACTCGTTATGTTTTTGTCTCTTGATCATCTGTCACGTCACGCTGTTGGCCGAGTGGCGAAGATATCCGTTTCTACCGGTACGTCGAATCGAACGGTGGCCACTACTTTTTCGGACTCGCTCGTGAGCTTGCCGAAACGTGTGGGCGATTCCAGCTTTTTTGACTGACAAATTATTTTTGGTCAAACTTGGTCATTTTTGTGGCCTTGTCGCGTTCAGACAGTTTTATCAAATCAGATTGAACGCTGTGCCCCGTGACTTCGGGTGTCTTGCTTGATGTGTTGATGTTGGATGGAGCTACACAGTGTGCCAAAATGAATAAATCACACATGTTGCTATCTTTCATTCAACATCGTCGTCTTCAGTTTATTCAGCAAAATATATGCAAAAAATCCGGACAAAACTCCCAACACGTGCAAGAAGAGGAGGACGACAAATTCCTTCAGCCTGTGTCAATGAAAACTTGTCAACCAGAGCAGGTTGATTGATTTGTACATTGTGACCGACGTCAGTCAGTCTGATACAGTGGCATTTTCTTCAAACGTGTGGCATTCGTGTGTCATGTTGACTGAGGACGAGATCTGTCGTGCAACAGTGACTGAAACCGGTCGATTGGCTTAGATACAGTATGATTGCACACGAAGAACTGTGGCGTGCGACAAAATGGGTTTCGTCAGGTAAACACAGGTGATGCACCTGTCCATATTTGGAAAGTTATTGGCACCTAATCATGGATTTGTGTGGAATCATCAAAAGTCTGGTCTGCAGGGCTTTTCTGGGACGGGCTTCTCTGAGATGAGTTCGTCATCTGGAGTTGTCTTGGTGTCTTTCAGTCGGTCTCGGACCTGAAACGAAAATGTAGTTCAGTGAGCTGAACTGATCTGATTCAAATTTCAGGGTTTCAATGTCTTTCACCTGGTCCTTTCTGCAAACAAGTTCGCCCCGTTATCAGGAGTACCTCCCGCAAACAAAACCGACAAACTCACGAATAAACAGTTGCTGCTTTCCGTCATCCACTGCAGGATGAAAGACGAGACCGATACTTACGACTTCAACAGCGTTGAAGACACGGATGAGGTTGAGCCCGGCGACCTTCTGCATGTCCTCGTCGCTCCAGCCGCGGCGCGCGAGCTCGGAGAAGAGCGCGGGGTATCGCGACACGTCCTGCATCCCCTCCGGGAAGCTGCGGGCGATTCAGCACAGTTGAAATTATTGAAGAGAAGTTGCATTCAGGTCTGCTAAGAACCAATCACTGGGTGCCCATTTGGCTGGTGTTTCAATGATTCAGCAAAAATCGTCTACGCATCCTTCCTGGATGAAGGTAAATTTGGCAAAGTTCGCTCAAAGCAGCGAAGCACTAAGTGTGTTGCGTGTGTGTATGTGTGTTGACGTCAAGTCAATGGAAATGTGCGGAGAATGGCACCACGGAACAACGACTCCGGGAGTAGGAGTGAACAACGAAGATTTCGAAACTTCAGGCAAAGTGTCCTTCCTTACTCTTCGTAAGCTACGCCATCGAAGTCAGCGCCAATTCCAATATAGTCAACACCAGCGACGTTGCGGATGTGTTCGATATGATCTGGAAAAGATGACAATTTTTACGACTCCACAAAACTGACACCGTGTGTGCCTGGTATACCTCTATGTTCAAAACAGACTTGACATCATAGAAGGTGAAACAGTGCTTGATGGCAACGGCATCACACCACTGACAAACCTGCGATCTGCTGTATTGTCGCCTGTGGTTGCTCTGTTGGGGGACAGTTGATGTACGCTTTGTAGAAGTTCACCATGACGATGCCTCCGTTGCCAGCCTGCCAGACGTGAAACGTGGGAAACAATCAATACAAAATAAATCAGTGTGTGTCAGTTTGACTCACGAAAGAAGACGCGGCCAAAACATGTGCACTCTGCAGACTTTCAATTGTGTTTTCAATCGCGGAAGTAATCAGTGGTTGCTGAGACGGTCATGTCAAAGTTGGAAGCCTGGTGTGGACGACATTGTTATCGACGCTGATTCCTTCTAACTTGGGACTGAGAGTCGTCGCGTGTCTCACGCTGCAACCTCTGGTCGCTCTGGCAGTGTTTCCGTGATGTTTCCTTGATGTATGTTTTTCGCCTTCAGCTGTATACCCACCACGAGTTTGAGGACGTCGTCGCGCACGTTTCTGGGGTGGTTGCAAAGCGACCAGGCGGACGAGTGCGAGAAGATAACTGGGGCGAGCGTGTGAGTGAGCGCGTCCAGCATCGTTTGATAGGACACGTGCGACAGGTCGACCATCATCCCGAGCCGGTTCATCTCGCGAACTAATCTCTGTTGCGAGAGACGAGTTGTGTCATGTCAACCAGTAACAAACCAAATGCGCGGAAAACATCTTCCACTCAAAGGCTGCCACTCGAAATCGATCTGCTAATTCTGAGAGTGAAGTCTCACCACTCCCCACTCGGTGAGACCTCCTGGGACTTCTCCCGTCACAGTGTCATCAGAACTCTGCTCTTCGTCCGATGTGGAGGAGGTGGCCCTGCAAAACGATGAAACAGATCATTTACCACCTGGCAGATCCTACGCACCCACGAAGTCGAATGTCATGGATTCAGAAAATGAGTAAATTCTACAGGGCGAGGAAGCCCTCACCAAGGAGTGTTGCAGTAGTGGGTCAGGGTGAGGTAGCGCGCTCCCAGCCCGTAGAACATGCGGAGAGTCGCCATGCTGCTGTCGATGGAGTGACCGCCCTCGATTCCGACCATGCTCGCGATTTTGCCTTGTCCAAACGCTTGCCATATCTCTGTTTCAAAGCATTCGCAATTCAAGAAATCTGTGTCTTGTTCATCTCGTTGTAAAGGACAATGGCTTGTGGATGAGTCGCAGACCAGTGGACCCAACGCGGGTCCGTGATTAATTTGGGAGAGAATGCGCGCATTGGATGAGTGCCGTGTTCATCAGCTGATCAAGTACAGGCCGCCTTTGACTCACCGCTTGCCTTGGTGACAAACACGAAGTCGTCGCTGTATTTGTCGACGAAGCGTCGAATCGTGTCGAACTGATCCATCGTGACCCGCACGGCGTCTGAGTACTGAGCGCTGCAGCTGACGTAGCACGACCAGAACTGTGAACACGGAGACAACGACAGCAGAAGCTGTGTGAACAAATAAGAGTCCTGTCTGACTGAAGAGGGCATTGCGCCCAGTTGAGGCTGAGGATGGGTTTTGGGCGACCCCTCCGGTGCACTGGTCACACCAATCCACAATCAGGAAGTCTCTGCCTCAGCAGCCTCTGTACCCACCTGGCCGCCCATGAGGCCCTGATGCATGCGAGGGATGTCTGTGTGGGACGGGCCCCACTGTGGCTCGACGGGCTTCGTCAGGTCTATCTGGTCGATGTGGTTATGCACACGCGTCCGGAACCGGTACGCAAGATCGTTGTGGCTGAATCAAGACACGTGAAACGAAGTTCAGGAAGGTCAAGTAGGACACTCATTCCATTGCTCGTCGATTCCCCTCCCCAAGTGACACTTTTCAACAGCTGGAGGACACATTCCCACACATATACACTGTGCATGGGATCAAACACTTCGCACCAACTCGTTTCCAAAACAAATGTTGAACAAAAGGCCTGAAGGAGTTGGGACAAATTGATTCCGTTTCTTGCACATGGCAAACAGAACACAAAGAGTCAAACCCGTCAATGAGTGGGACGCTCCTCAGAACTCGCTGCGCCGCCCTGTCCGCTGTGTCAACAGCTTCTGCCTGTACACCTGCAGGCTGCGCCAAGGCCGGGGCAGGCTGGGGCTGTTTGCCTTCAACAGGCTGCGGAAAGCGAGGGTCATAAGTGCCCGTGAGAAGACTGCTGCAAAACAGGTCGATGAAGGAGGTCTGGGAGATTCCGATGGCGCTTGCCTGCACAGCACCGACTTGCGCAAAACGCCCCGACATTCGTGACGTCCACCAATTGAGGAAGCGTTCCTGAAGGTCCCGCATGACGCCAGCACCGGCGTCAGGATCTGGCTCCGCCTTCTGGCGTTGGAATTCACTCCACCACGCTAAGAAGCTCTCACGAGGGAACACTCTTGCAGGTTCCATTGACGCTGTCGCAGACACGGACAAAGAAGGCTTGGCTATACCAGAGAGCGGAGCTGGCGACAACATCCCCCAGGTCATGCTGCCGAACCACCATTCGAAAAAATCTCCAAGCGTCGCATTTTCCGCTGCAGCACCTTCGGGAATGACGCCTTGATCTGCCAGGAAGTCGAAGAATTTTGACGTGAGCTGAGCATCCGTCACGTTGTCGTTGGCGGCGGTGCTGTTGGCGAACTCTTCCATGAACTGACCCCAGAGGCGGACGGGAGCCGGGATGAACGGGTTCTTCCACCACGGCAACGTTGACTCGGCGCTGGCCGCCTCTTCAGTCTCTTCACTGACCGCTACGCCCGGATTACCAACCATAGCAGCTTGGAATTTCGGTCTTGGCATCTTGGCGCTGCTTCCTGCGCTTCCAGATTGAGGAAACTTTCCCCGGACTTGAAGCCACCACGCGAGGAAGCCCTTCGGTCCGCTCGGTTTGGGGTCTTTGCGAGAGTCCAGAAACTCTTTCAACTTGGCCAGGAAACCTGGAGGGCCTTTTGGACCAAACTTCGGGCTCGCTGAGACTGCCGAGGTGGACACCATGTTCAATCCTGAAGTGAGGTCATTCACAAAGAACTCGCCCCACATGTCCAGAAACTGATCGTGTGAGAAATGCTCATGCTTCCCCAAGATAAAAATGTTCTCCTTGAGAAAATCCTGCCAAAGTTTGTTGAATTCTGAAACAAAAGGATTGGACGGAACTTCGTTGTCGTTGTCCTGATCTTCAGGTCGGTCGTTTCGCTTTTGCTCCACGAAATCGCGCCACATTTGCATCAACTGAGAGTGCGGCACATGGTCGTGTGGTTCGTGCAACAGCCCATTGGAAGACAGGAACTCCAGCCACAGCCTCTTGCCCTTTGGAATGAAAGGATTCCTCCACCAAGGAAAGTCTTCGGATGATTCGGTGCTCTCAGAGTTCACATTGTGCCTCTCGGAGCTTCTCGACCTTGCTGAACTTTCTCTTTCACGACTGACAAAACGTGATCTTTCCGAACTTCGTGAGCTCTGTCTTCTGTCTTCATCGATACTTTCTGAACCAGTGCTGTGTCGTCTCCTGCGAGACCTGTCCGACTCTTCAGAGCTTGTGCTTTGTCGTCTCCTGCGAGACCTGTCCGATTCGTCAGAGCTTGTGCTTTGTCGTCTCCTATGAGACCTGTCCGATTCTTCAGAGCTTGTGCTGTGTCGCCTACTGCGAGACCTGTCCGACTCTTCAGAGCTTGTGCTGTGTCGCCTACTGCGAGACCTGTCCGACTCTTCAGAGCTTGTGCTGTGT
>JAAUXT010142012.1_pt1 | contig 11053 bp, 10 predicted proteins | sample 7278171 | NCBI WGS metagenome assembly JAAUXT01 (sample SAMN14350112, study PRJNA611818) | marine sediment metagenome | isolation source: surface marine sediment (1.8m) | place: French Polynesia: Moorea | collected 2018-08 | reverse complement strand
GTGAGCCAAATCAGAGCAAGCCAAATCAGAGCAAGCCAAATCAGAGCAAGCCAAATCAGTGCAACTGAAATTTCCTCAAATCACCGCGAGCTCCATGGAGCTATTTTTGAGTGCATGGTTCTGTTCTTGCTTGGCTGAGGAAACAAAGTTTGTTTCAGTTGAAAAAAACAGACAGAGAAACGGGATTTCGATCAATACTGTACGTATTTTAATGTTCACCTTCGACAAATCCTTCTGGATCGAACTCGAATCCAGTGAGAGGAGTGCAGTCTGATCTGGAGCTGTTTGTTCCAGTTGTGCGCGAGTTGGGAGGGCAGGAGGCACACGTGATGCTGTCCAGTTTGTACGTGTTGACTGGGCATGCTGCAACAGAGCGGGCATCAGTCAGTCCCGGAACACCAAACTTGGGACAACTGAGATATGAGAGCATCTCTGGACATTATATGCAGCGACAGACGGCCAGAACCATTGCATGCCACAGGTTCTGCTTGGTCCAAATGCGTCCTTTGTCAAAGGAACAATTTGCAAGGAACAAAGATCTCGGGCGACGAACCAATGCACTGCAGAGGGTCCCCGGTCCACTGCGCGTCTCCGGAGCACGTTCTCGTGAAGTGCCCGACGAACTTGACGTAGCCGCGCCTGCACTGGAACTCGCAGCTCGCTCCGAAGCTGTTGTCGCAGCTGTCTCGCACCAACACGTTCGGGAAAACTGGCGGGAGCTCACATCGGATCGCTGCAACAAAAGTCCTTGACAAAAATTGCATCTTGTCCGGACTCACATCAATATGAATTGGTCCAGGTGTATGTTTCACTCACGTTCGCACTGTGTGGAGCCGGATGCCCGGTGGAAGCCTTCCTCACAGACGCACTGCTGCAGATCGCTGCTGCCCGTAGCGTCGGTGCCGCTGTTGTCAGGGCACGGGAGACACTCCGCGGAGGAAGAGATGTTCGCACTGTACTCGTTCAGGGGGCACTCTGCGAGAACACAGGCCCAGAAATCACATATCAGAAACAATGCTGAGCAAAGCACATACCTTCGCAAAAGGGACGGCATGTTCGTTGTTTCAACAAGGTCAAAACGGCGCAACAACGCACCAACACATATCGGGCTGTCTTCAACATTTCCAGCCCAGGAGCCGTCTCTCTTGCACGTCAGCATGTGGGATCCATGCAGGTAGTGTCCGGGTCCACATTGCACCGTGACGTTATCTTGGTACGCAAACGAGTATCCAATGATTCTGCCGTTCGTTGGGGCAGGTGGGGTGCCGCAGGATATTCCTACAATTACAACAACGGTTTGGTTTGTACAATAAAGAACCACCCACGTGTGTGGGATACCCTGAATCTTGAATAAAACTCCTCGTCCTTCAACGAGCAACAGACCTTGGCAGGCTGGATGCAGCCCAGACCATATTCCCACCGGACCAGAACCACCACAGATGCGCTCGCTGCTTCCTTCCAATCTGCAAAAGCCCGTGTCCGTTTACCAGGCTGCCTTTGTTGCATTCCAATGGTTTGAGTAGAAGACATGTATGAAAACGGAAGTGGATCGACTCACAGGTAACCATGGTTACAGGTAAAGTTGGCCTTGGAGCCGAACGAGATGAGACCTTCCGGTTGACCCACATGTCCGTGCACCGGAGCCGTCAGAGGTTCACACAGAACGGCTGTGATAGAAACAGTCACACTTCAACAAGAAGAAATCCCTGAATCGCACATCGTGGAACAAATGTTGATTTTTGCGATGGAAGCACAAAACAATTTTTGCTGGTTTACCCTTGCAGACGGGTTTCGTGCCTGACCATTGCTCATTGATTTGACACACTCTGTGCTGATGCCCATCAAGGTAAAATCCCTCATCGCAAGAATACTCTGCAACTGACTGAAACATAAAAAGCAGGTATTTGGTGAAAAACACGAAGAACATCCCCGCACACTGAAGCCTTTTCGCAACTATGGCCGCAAACCACGGATACCTTGTACAGGTGCCCCTCTGATGTGGTGATGGTTCCGTTGTCTATTTCATCCAGTGGTTCACATTTCCTCAGCAAGGCGACTGTCAAGGAAACGGACGTGATTGAAATGACAAATCTTCGCAGGTCAAAAACAAATGTGAAATGTCACGTTTTGCATTTCATCCTCCTGTTGCAAGAAGGAACCGACGACCATGTTTCACAGAAGCTCGTCCCCACCTGCGGTGAGACACCTGGGCTGCTCGCAGGACCACGTCCCGTCCGCCTGGCACTTGCGCTCCTCCGACCCGATCAACACGAAGCCCTCTTCACACTCGTACTTGACGACCGCACCGAAGCTGAAGTCCGTCAGAGCGGTCATGGTTCCGTGCGCAGGGGCCCCTGGATCTCCACAATCTCCCTCTGCAAAAATGCAATATATTTGCAATAAAAAACCACCTCTCATTGGCCAAATGTTACCGCTGTGTGTTTCAAGGACAAAGATCAACCGTGACCCCTCGGCCACCCCACGTGGGCCAGCGCATGTTTGGGGTTGGAACCCATCTGCGATCATGGTGGTGCACACACACTCTTCAGTGTGAACACAACCATAGACATACGTGAGACCCATTTTGGCGCGCTGTGACCTTGGCGTGCGTGTGCACTGGCGCAAGCGGTGTGGCCCTGGGGTTACATTTGAAGGCTGTATACGGAGGTCACGGGTATGAAGAGAGAAAGTACTGACTGGCGCAGATGGGCAGCGGGTCGGACCAGGAGCCGTCGGCCTCGCACGTGCTCGTCTCGGAGCCACGCAGGAAGAAGCCCACGTCGCACGAGAACTGCACGATGCTCTCAAACTCGAAGTCGTTGTTCGACACAATCTTGCCGTGCAGCGGAGCTGTCATGTATGGACATCTAATTCCTAAACGCAAACAATAAGCTTTCAGAACGTGGTTCTACGGCGCAAATACTTCTTTTCAGATTGACTGGAGTGCAAGTCGCAGTTTTATTATGAACGTACGGATACATTCCGGAGCTGCGTTTGTCCATCTGCCGTCGGCATCGCACTGACGTGTCGGTGCATCTGTGCTCAGTCTGTACCCAGGGTTGCAGCTGTACTGGATCACGGTACCGTACTCCAGGAACGCGGCGTGCGGTGTCACCATCCCGTTCGGGGGTATCCCCGGATCTCCACATGTTACCCCTGTGAGGAACGAAATGCAGCTTGACCCAAGTTGACGTGCGCCAACAAATCTGGCTCATTGATGGTCGCGTAGCCGGCCATCTAGGTGCCGCTGATGGCTTAAAAACCCTTAGCATTCATGTGTGCGTCTGTCCACACTTTGGAATGTAACCTCCCACCAGAAGTGATGCGACCATCATCCGGGTACGTTTACCGGACTTACTTGTTGACATTTCTGTTTTCGTCATCTGATTCTCTTGTCCCTTTTTCGGTGTGACTGGCGGTCAGCATGCTGCAGGCATTGGTTTGCGGCTGGTATCGATACAAAATTTGACAACTTACTTGTCTCGCAGCATCGGCCCGTGTGACCTGGTGGACAGGAACATGAGTCGCGAGAAGCAGGAGAACCCCCGTTGTGGCAGTGTCTGTTGCAAGATGCAATCTGATAGCCTAACCCCGGGCACTCGCAATCTTTCCCGGCTCTGATTTCTCGAATCCTCTGCAAAAAGGGACATGATGAAAAACGCAAGTTCAATCCTTTTCTTTCAGTGTTTCTCAGAGAGCTTTCGAAAGGTAAGCCAGCGGAAATTGTCTCTCGTGCCTCTTTCGCGTGGAAGTGAACTCTGTGTCTATTTCAGAGTGGACCATCCACCTGCAAGACCGGACTGGATTGCTGTAAATCCTTGATTCAACAACTGCTTGCGATAGTTTTCTCAGTGCAAAGCAAGTGAAACAATTACTCGTCTGATTCCACCGTTTCCACATCTGCTGGAGCAGTGTCCCCAGTTCTGCCACGCTGCCCAGCAAGTTGCTCGACAGTGTCTGGTCTTCCTGGAGAAATTTGCGTGACAGTGAATCAATTGATGAGATGAAACCACTTTGAAAGGGCGGGTAACGTCACAGCTGAAGAAGCAGCCTCACGCAGATTCGTCTTCCTCTTCCTCCTCCTGAGCCTCTCCCCAGATGTCCTTGATGGACCAGCCGCGACGGTACAGTGCTCTGCCGCCCTTCCTTGTTCGGGCGACGGTTTTGGCCCTCTGTTCATCCAGGAACCACGCCTTGTATTTGGTCCTGCAGTACAACAGGGCCATGAGGGACATCAGATCTAACAAAGGCCAACAGATCTCACGACGCCTGAAAATGAACCTTCCTTGTGTCTCTTATGCGTGAGAGAAAAGATTCTGGTTGTTCTACAAGTCCCCGTGTTTGAGACACGCAACCAGAATATTTTGCCGATTTGCACACTTACTCAAGTTGAAAGTGAACTACACTTTGTTCTCCCTCCACTCGGTTTTCTTCTACGGTGACGAAAGCATCCCTGTTCTGGTCTTCACCTTGATCCTCTCCCAAAACAGCCTTTATCGCCAGGTCAGAGGGATCTGGCAGGCCTTCGGAATACCAAAAAAGCACGAAATTCGACAGTAATGTCCAGCAAAGCCTCATGATGGAAAGTTTTTTGCTTCGTTTATTCAGCGAATCGAAAAAGGGTCAACATTGAGTGTGGTGCACAAAGAGGTCCATTGGAGCATAAACCAAAGTGGGAATTCCATGGGAAAGAAAGTTCTCACAACGGGAATGTTTTGGTGCGCAGCCAGTTGGAACAAACACTGCCGTAAAGAATTTTGGTCTTGATATTTGGAAACATTGTTTGTTGGGAGTGTTCGTAAAAGATGCTCTTCATGTACGACGCAGTTACAGGTACATGTATAACCATTACATTCCAATGACGAGTGTTAGGGTTCATTCACTCTGGAGTGAACACTGGCCGTGGCAGAAATTCAACGCTGTTGTACTACGAGTACAGGATCCAACAGAGGTCGATGGCTGACCCGTGGTAGACCGACAAGACAACTGAGCGGTGGGGTGGGTGCAAGTGTTTGTCGCGCACAGCTCAATTACGTGTCTGTCGCACAAAGCTCGTCGAACAATGCTCGTTTTGTTCACCTGTAGCAAGGGAAGTTTTGAACCGAAATGTCGGCACCATCGCGAATGCGCAGTTTCTCGATTGTTGAAACAAAATAAACGCCACGATTGATCGTTCCGAGATAAAGACTCACGACAAAGACTCACAAAAATTATGGTTTCTTGCACAATCAACTGTTTCTGTCTTCGTGAGAATCATAGTTCTCAGCGAATCCAGTCAGAGTTCAGACCGCCCGCACATTTCTGTGGCAGCACGAGAAGTTCTAAGCAAAAAATGGAAAGAAACTGAACTTTGTTTGGGGTCAGACAGAGGGGTTTCCACTTGAATCTCCTCGTGAGACTGTCACCACACAGTGATACATATGATGCAGGTTGAGACGTCGTCGTCTCGTTCTTCGCCAAAGGACTTGAGCGACAGGAACCTTCGGCGCAGCAGCGCCCGGCCTCCCTCCGGGGCTCGGACCAGAGAGCGAGCCCTCCAGTCCTCCAGGTACCATCTCGAGGAGGCATACTTCGTTCTGTTGAATAAATTCTGTGTGGCAGTAAGTTTTAAAAAAGAAAAAGCGCGGGTGAGTTGTTTGTCGTCTGTGTCACCCAAGAATCCCAAGGACCAACTTGTGGGAGAATACAACTGGCGGTCAGCTTGGTTGTCGACACGCAAGTGAAAATGTCCAGTTGCCCCAAGGTTCCGTTTTGCTGCGACAAGGCGCACCCACAGGTACACGTTGCGACTCGGTGGATCTGGAAAAAACTCTTGCTTCCACTTGAATGCGTTCAACATCTGCACGTACGAGAACAAGCGGCTGAGTTGACATTTCGGAAAGCCACACTTACTTGATTGCGTTGACATCAGCTTTGTTTTCCGTTTGTGTGACAAAGCCAAAGCTTCCACAGAACACCGCCACAAACAGCGAAAGCTGCATCGGCTGGGAAAGGGTAGAAACCCGTGAACCCGTTATGTTTTATGTTGCCACTTCAAATTTTTATGTTTCATGCTGCGTGTTTCAGTATTTGAACGGTGAAGTGAGTGTATTTACAGTACAGCTATTTGAAACTCAAAGGGAAAAAGGAAGTGATGACACCTGCTGCGAGTAAACATTGTTGACCTCAACGTTTGACGATGAGAGCTTCCGTTCGGCGGGGAGGTAGAGAGCAAACTTTGGACATTCGGAGAAGTTTCCAGGATACACGTGCCCCAAACCCCTTTTTTGCTTTTGTGGATTCAGGCACGCAAGCCACGTCGAACACCAGAGTTGTGAAAAGCCAGATGACTCAAATTGTCGCAAAATTGGCGACACGAGTTCCTTTGCCGGAGTTTCACGACAGCACGTTCCAAGAACTGCGTGAGTTCTTCCAGGGTCCATGTGTGCTCGGTATACATGCAATGCAGGATACACTTGCAGGAACTCTGCAACAATCCCTCGTCGGAAAATTTCAGAGCAGCGTGAATCAAGAACGTGTCATTGACACTTCCTTGACTTCGACGGTGTCCACGCCTCTGTTTGAGTTGGTTTTTGCGAAGCTCTAATCAGGCGCAGGAAACAACAGTCAGTTTTCAGAGTCGGACTCCCAATGCGTTGCTGGTTCTTTCATCTCCTTTCTGCCAAAGAAGGAGATTCGTTCTGTTTCACCTTTCTCCCACAGCAGGTGGCAATGTTCCCACAAATTTGTCCCACTGTCGCCCCGAAGCTGAGATTTGTTGTGCCAAAAGAAAGGTTTGTAATTTCTTGGAAAATCTCGCTCTGCTCTGGAACAATCAGGTTCTGGGCACACGACCTTGACAATGGGTAGTAAAATGGAAACTCCAACTCCACAGGGATGTGACATCAGGACAGAAGTGACAACAGGGCGTATAAGCTTCCCAGGGCTGAGACCTACCTGGTTCCCTGTCCCTTGATCAGCTGGAGGTTGGCGAATCCAGCACTTAGACAGAGAACTGATCCCCGTTGGAGCCTATTTCAAATTTTTATCCGTGTGGGGGCACCCTGAATGTCTCGCCAGTTGGCGGTTAAAATTCTCCAGAGAAATCAAACTCCTCTTGAATGCGTTTCTCCAGTGAAACTGTTCCGCTTGGATTCTTGATTCAAACGCAATGAACACAACAATGCAAATCCATGTGGAGAACGTCCACTGAGCTACAGGCTTCAGCCCAACGAGTCTCCTGGGCACGTTCAATCTGGGAATGAGTGAATCGAAAACTCATGCCCGGAGAAGGAAGGAAGGAAGCTGAGGCGCGTTCCCTTTGGACACCGCCCTTGCATTGGCCTCCCCATCATCTCCGTGTGATCGCATCTGCATCCGGAACAATTTCCTGGGTTTCCTGCAAGTCCCACGGTAAGAAAATAATGCAAAAATGCAGGTGTGACCAGCAATGTACACTCTCACAGAGGCGCCTTGGAACGATGAGATGGTTTCTGTGCTACCTGGTCTGCCGCTGAACGATCCTGACAACACAGGCTCTCCTTTTTGTCTGTTTGGGTCTTTCTTGTCTTCGTGAGTTTCAGACACACGACTTGTTGTAAGGAGACACCTCATGAGTCGAGCATCAGCAATGAAAACTGCTCATTTGCTGTGGTCTCCTGTGTCCCTGTCACAAAGGAACGGGGAACAACCAGACAACACCTCTTGGGAAAACTGTGTTTTTTCCACGTTGAAAAAAACACCTGTTCACTTTCACTAGTTTTCTTCCCTGGACGCGGGTGTGTTTGTTCTGCCGACCACCTGCTCCGATGTGACAGCTGAGGAGCCAATGGTGGCGGGGATTACTGACCACGCAGCCGTCACAGCCGAGATCAGACAGTCGGGTTAACTTCCACTTGCTTCTGTGAAGTATTTATGAGTTATTTATACACTCTCTCAAGCAAATTGCGTGCGTAAGAACAAACAACCAGGCGTTCTGCTGTTCGATAGAAAAACCAGAAAATGTGGAAATTGTCTGCGGCAGAAGGAAGATTGACGTCACCAGTGCGTGAGAAGAGAACAACAACAAACACGCAAAGCATTCAAAGAGAACAGCCATGACATTCAGGAGCGTACAACTGAATCAGAGACTCAAGGCTTCAGACCAGAAGGTCCATGAAACCCGTCCTGATCCATTGGATACCCAGTCCATTGATTCCTAGTTTTGAACCTGAAAGCCTGTACAGATGGGTCATACCTCCGTGTACCGTGGTACCAAGGCTTTCCTGACAAGAAGCAGTGAAAAAAGGTGAAGTTGTTTGTTTCATCGTAAGATAATGGCGCTGTTCGATTCAGCCACCCAAGCATCTGGATTTCTTTGGGTGCCGACAAATTTCTGTTCTTTTCACAACCATCCAAACATCCAGGTGCTCTACCAGGCAACCCAAAATGAAAAGGGTTGTCCAAACATCCAACTAGGAGTTCTTTACTTCTCAATTCACAAACAAATAAATCTCTTCAAAATTGACCAATCAATTGTTTAATCAGGTCAGGACTGTCTGCCCCCAACACCTGCAGTTTCTGAACTCAAGAGACTTTTTTGTTGACACAACCCACTGTTCAGAAAGTGATTGCACAGGGAAGGTGTCTGGAGGCCTGTGTGTCTCGCTTTGTGTCCCGCGGTTGGTGTTTTCATTTCACACCGCGTAGCGTCACAATCGCTGTGGACCACCTCATGTCGCTTCTGGTCGGAGTGGTCCCAGCGCAACTCAAGAACACGCGAACTCCCATGGTGGGAGGACCTCGCGTGCCTCCAGCTTGAACCAAAGAAAAGTCCCAGCATGCAGTCCCCAGTAACACCAACGGACACACTCACCGGACGCGTTGTCACAACTCAAAGCAATGTGTTTATTTGTCTCAGTTGCTTGGCGGGAGGTTCTCGATCCATTTGGTCACGCAAGGCTGTCCTGCCGGAGACACAGATTGGTGCGAAGCTGTCTGGCCAATTGGAATCACCTGCGACGAGGTGGAACCACTCGAGGTCCGGAATGAAGACAGGGAAGCAGACACTGAACAAGTACTTCTCATTTCTATTGAGTTGTTTTGTGTTTCCGTGTTGAACTACTGTACTTTCATTGCCTGCGAACAGTTTTCAAATGTCAAAAGACGTGAATTTTGAAGATATTTTGAGCGTTGATAGCTTGTGCATTGTGCTTTCCCTGGACAACCGGACGAATTTGATACATCATATTTTGTTGCAATGACGCAGACTCTCCTTGTTCACAGGCCCCTCCCTTTGTCTTCTTTCGTGGTGACCTTTTCAGGCGGTAAATTGCTCTTTTGATGGACAAACTGGCAATCAATTTTCGCCTCCTTTTGTGAGCGCCATTTGACACGTTGTGGATAAGAAATGGAATGTAAAGTGCTCAACAGAGAGGCAATTGCAAAACAGTGTCTCTCCAGAGCATCACCGTGATTTGCACATTCTGCGCAAACACTCGTATCAGGTATCTTCATATTGGCTACACAATCCGTGAAGAAGATCTATTTTTTTCACGAAGGAAAAATTTCCTGCGTGAAAAGCTGTTCATGTTCACTGTCTTCCAGCGAACGGGTTCGCACCATGCAGAATTCCTTCTGCCTTCAGCTTTCCGTTGCCAATGCAAATTGGCCTGACTGGGGAGTAACACTGAAGTCGTGTCCATCAACCACATTAACAAGGTGTTGCGACCTTTTCGTGCCTTCGGCTCAGGCTCAAGGATCCCATTTACCCAAATTATCCTCCAATTTTGTTGACATGACGTTCTCGTGCAGAGTTTCTTCATTCGAAGGGCAGGGAATGTTCCAGCTGCACTTGGAACAGACCTCAAACAATTTTCTCTTTCACCCATGCAGTCAGTTTTTCTGTTTGCAATTTCGGAAGCATCCATTTTGTGCTGGAATTAAATCCTTCGGCAGTTAATTATGTTAGAAAATAGGTCCTTCACAGTTCTGAATTACAACGCTTCGACGACTCGTGATAAATTAATCCACTTGAAAAAAGCCGGCTGTCTGCGTGCATGCTCCGGGAATCGCTCAGCTACGAAAACAGATGATGTGATCCAACTGTTGACGCGAGTCTCGCTCCAGATTTCACTTTGGAGAGTTCCTTGGCAATGCGGCTGTACTTGATGTTGAGACGACACAGGCAGATGAGCAGGGCCACGACGGACAGGGTGAGCAGGAACATGGCCGACGCCACGCCCCACAGACCCGTTGCCAGATGCCGTCTCAGAACGATCAGATGATCACTCAGCCAGTCGCAGGACGCTTGCAAATCTGGAAAGAAAGGTCCCTCTTCAGTGTCTTGACAACTATGCACGTCGAACGTCTTTTCTGGAGCTGATTTCTCCAAACTTTTCTTTCGTGAGCGGGACAGAAAGAAACTCCGAAAATAAACGCTGCATGTACGGACATTGTCGGCAAATGATGTAATTTGAAGTCCAGACTCTTGGGTTCGAAAGTCGTTTGCACAGCCAGAAAGACATCAGTTTGAAGGTACCAGACGTTTTATCCTTCCATAATCTTTGCAAATCTGACTTTTGTTGTCATTTTATTCCAAGAATAATGTGCTGAATATGCCAGTTCAGCCATCATTGGGCGCACAAGGTTCTGGTCTGTGTCACCACCGAACAAAAGTGAGGAAAGCTCTCTTCCTTCCATTACCACAGGCCATGTCACGTCTGACAATCTCATCCAACAGTGAAAATGACAGAAGAAAACTCTTGACATTTGGAGATCCGGACATGGAAGAAACACCAATTACAAGACGAATTGTTGCAACAGAGAAAGACAAAATAAATTGTTGTTTGTTTTTGTATTTCTTGATGACCATGCAATGAAGATGTAATAGTTAAAGAACAGAAAGCCGGAGATTAATTGAATCCTCGGCTTCCCCTCGGATTTGATTAATCTCTGGCTTTCTGTTCTTTAACTGACTTAAGGCACAAGTCATTTCAATGTGCAGTGCAACAGTGTCAAACCATTTAAGTGACAACTGTAGACTTATTGCCAGTTAACCTCCAGTGGAGAACAAAAGTTGCCCCTGACGACGTGC
>JAAUXT010079659.1_pt1 | contig 11053 bp, 21 predicted proteins | sample 7278171 | NCBI WGS metagenome assembly JAAUXT01 (sample SAMN14350112, study PRJNA611818) | marine sediment metagenome | isolation source: surface marine sediment (1.8m) | place: French Polynesia: Moorea | collected 2018-08 | reverse complement strand
CAAAATGATCAAAATGATGTCAAAAAAACTGTACTACTTGCACCGGAACCGGAAATAGCAGTACGATTTAAAAATGACAAATGACAATGACAGAGGGAATGAACCGCCTCATTGGATCGGCTGTGAGTCGGAAGTGGCTTGAGGTGTGGTCGCTACGAACCGTCGATTTTCATGTTGATGGCCTCGGGCACCGTCCGGCCCACGTTCTGGTTGGGGACGCCGTCCGTGACGAGGATCAGTGTGTTCGGCACGTTCGGTCGGTCGCCGCCTGCACAGAGAACACAACGTCAACATGAAATCAAACGAAAAACAAGCGAGTTTCATCCTATCCAACAACAAAACAAGAAAATTCAAGAAAAGAGCATTTATGACCACCATTGGCGGAGGAACAAAGTTGAGACCCGTGCTTTCCAAGGCAGTGGGAATTTGACGTCTGCAACGAACAGTTCCAAAACCAGCAAAACCTCGGCAAAGTATTCCTCACCCCTGTTGTTGAAGATTTGGTTGCGGGCGACCTCCAGCCCCTTCGCCGTGTTGGTCTTTCCTCCAACACTGGAGAGAGTATCCAGCGCGTAGTACACGTCCTCAGGGGACGTGTAGCCGGTCAACCTCATCTGCACGAAGGCGTCGTCATGGAAATACGCCACAGCGACGCGCACGGTGTCCTTTTCCTGGAACAGAACGAGTCAGTGGAGTTGCAGTGTTTTGTGAACCCAAGATTCACATGTGGTTTGCGGAGATCACTGGTTCAGTCAAACACTAGATTTTCCAACCCAAAGCTCCAATCACGCGCACACTCACATGAGAGAGGTCCAGCTCCCTGACCACACCCTTGACGAACTCGATCTCGTAGCCGAAGTTTTCTCGTTGAATGGAGCCGGAGATGTCGAGCAGGAAGGCGATGTCCATCTCGTTGTTGCACGCTGAAGCAACACGCACCGAACGTGAATAAACACAAGCACTGGAACAATTGTTCTGCCTGCACACACGAAAAGCGGCAGTGCAAGATATTGGATGCAATCAACATGAAGTGACATTGACATTGTTTTGTGCTGCGGCCACAAGAGTTTTTAGCGCTGACATGTTGATTCCCACTGTTAGGCGTTGCTCACCTCTCTCGCAGTGTTTGCCAGTGAAGGTCTGCGGACAGCGACAGTAGTAGCCGGACAGCCCGTCGATACACTGCGCCCCGTTCACACACGGGTTCGAGCTACACTCGTCCACAGCTGCGAATGAAGGAATCAGACATCAAAGAAGAGATCGACCGAATCAATCAATTCTCTGCGACAGATTACCACCACTGATTACGCGTCTGATTTCTGTTCATGATGATGGAAGCACAAGAACGAGGGATTTGGGGAGTCACTCACTGTTGCACGCCTTTTCCAGCAGACTGTCGAGGATCCCGGACAGCGCGTCGAAGCTGTTCACGTCGAACACGTTGTCGGAGTCGGGGTCGGTGGCGATGCCCGCCAACTCGCGGGGCCCGGTGCTCGCTCCGACCCCGATCGCGATCAGGTGGATGCCTTGCTGCAGAGACACAAGAGACACAGAGGTTAAGACTGTGTCGTGGAAGTGTGCGGAAACTCATGATCCGATTGGAAGCACACATACCGTACCGTCTCGTGTATAAGACGCACCTTTTTGCCTAAAAATTGAACATAAAAAGAAGGGGTGCATCTTATACATGAGTATGAATTTACAGTATTTTCAATGAACCTTGGTACCAGAAAATAGGACCAAATCTTGGGGTGCATCTTATACATGAGTGCGTCTTATACACGAGACTGTACGGTAATGTTGTGCAGCGCTGCAGGCGGCGTGTTCACACTGGGAAGCATTCGGTATCAACACAGTGCAACGACATCGAAATGGTCGGTTCGCCGCAAACTTTCTTCACCAACCGGAAGTTTGGCGTCATGGGACAGAATACGTTTGACCACAACCAACCTTTCTGGTGAGTAGCGCCTCGGTGAGGGTCTCCGCCTCGTTGTTGCTTTTGCCGTCGGTGAGGATAATTCCAACGTTCACGATGCCAGGGCGGTCGCCCATCGCGGGAGTGAAGGCTCTGAGGGAGGGACACAGCAGAGGTCAGAACGGGCGGTAGAGGCAAGAGACGTGATTTGAGAAATTGTGTGTGCTGAGTACCAATGGGGCTCAGAGAGCGTCGTTGCGCAGAGTACTCACTGTTCGCGCATAAGTTTGAGCGCCTGCGACGTGTTGGTGGTGCCCCCTACGTAGCGGAAGTTCATAGCGTTGATGACGCTGCGCGTTGTCGTGTGCGTGTTGAGCCCGAATCTGAAACACGAAGGGCGAGTTTCAAAACGAAGGTTCTGCAAAACTCACTGTGGTCCAAGTTTCGCCACGCCACTTTTGTGTGTCACCTAGACAGACCGAAATGTTCAATTTCGTTCTTCGCCTGTGCTTTGAGCATCATCGCGTGTGCTGTTCCTTGTCTTTACTGATTCAATCAAATCGGACTGACCTAATGCTGGCGTCTGTGGAGTAGGTCATGAGGCTGATGCGGGTTCCCGTGTCCACGTCCAGAGCCTCGACCATCTCCTTGACGAAGTCGAGCATCTTGTAGAAGTTTTCCTTCTCGATGCTGCCGGACCCGTCCATCGCGATCACCACGTCCGCCTCATGACGACACACTGCAGACAGGGCGTGGCGACGTGAACGTGGTGTGTGTGTGTGTGTGTGTGTGTGTGTGTGTGTGTGTGTGTGTGTGTGTGTGTGTGTGTGTGAAATTTCAACGAAAGCGACAAAAGAGCCAAGGTGCTCCAATTTCTACAGCAACAATCCAAGGCCTTTTCACTTCTCACCTTTGTTGCAGTGCCTGCCTGTCCATCCGGCGGTGCAGGCGCAATAGTACAGGTTGATGAGGTCCTGGCACTGCCCGCCGTTCTGACAGGGATTCGACTCGCACTCGTTCTCAACTGCAATGCAACAAGCACCCTTCAGCCTCCACATCTCAACGTTTTGGGCACAGTAAGAGGAACGTTTATTCGAAGTTCAGTTGCTCTGGACAAGAACGAATACAGAGTATTTGGTGGGACACGCACTGTTGCACATGGCGGTGATGACCCTGTCGATGTGCGAGAACATCTCCCTGTAGCTGGGGATGGACAGAGTGTTGAGGATCTTGGGATGAGACACCATCGCCTCCAGCTCGCTCCACACCACCCAATCTCCAACACCTGCCGAACAAATTCTCAAGTCAGCACACAAAACTACAAAACACCCAGAAAGGCAAACATGTGAAACCATGTTGCTGGTCGATAAACTGTCTGTCCCTCTGACTTGAATTCACACTCGCTTTCTGCTGAATCACGCACTGACCTATGGCGATGATGTCGATGCCCTGCTCCCGTGCGAGGTACGCCTCGTACACGGCGGAGTCTCGGTCCGAGCTTTCTCCGTCCGTCACCATGATCGCCACATCCGGGTACGACAGACGCTCGTCCGGTTGCTGCCACATGAACGCACAAGTACCGTTTTACATGGACCCGAGAACAACCAGGCACTGAGGCTGAATTCGAGGAACGTCTCAGAACAAAATCGCAATGGTGGTGCAGCGCGACATCGTTCCACTTCGTTTGGGTGGAGATGGATGAAAATTGGCTTGTGAGTTCACTTCAGTGGATTTGTTCCCAACCGGTGTAAGAAGAAAGGGGGAAACAGACTGACCTGTGCAAAGATTTGGCGCATGAACCTGAGCGCCTGGTCGGTGTTGGTGCGGCCCTGCGTGTAGCGGATGCGCTGGATCGCGGTCACGATGCGCTGCGTCGCGCCGGGACCCGTGAAGTCGTTCAGTCCGAAAATCTGAAACCACCAGGAAGCCGCGGTTCAACGTCAGTCTCCACACTGGGTTTGTCCAGACGCGCACGACCTCACCACAGGACTTGTTGCGCTCACCAGTCTGACGTCGTCCGCGAAGGTGAGCACGGAGATTCTGGCGGAGCCGCCCTCCACGTCGAGCCGACTCGCGAGCTCACGGATGAAGTTGAGCACGCGGTAGAAGTTGGGCTGGTTGATGGAGCCCGACGAGTCGAGCATGAAGACGAGGTCGATCGGGTTCCCGCACTCTGAACAGAAGGAATACGTCTCAATGAAAGGGTTGGAAATCACCAGTTTTCCTGATGCTCAATGTGACAAGAGATGAGATGTCTGTCCAACAGCGCGCGGTCTCCAGCAAAATGCACACACACACGCACACGAAACAACCACAGTGAGTGAGAAAAGCGGTCGTTGTGATCAGAATCGCAAAAAGCTCATCTGGCCTCGTCTAGCCACAAACGTCGCCCAGAACACGAGCTCCACAAGATGGGTGAAATACTCACTTGTTTCGTTCTGCACCAGGTTGTTCCCATACCGTTACGTTCACCATAACTTTTGAAATGGCTCCACAATGGAGAGCAAAAAGGTAGGCATTCAATTCACTCACCGGGCGACGCCTCCCTGCACGTCCGCAGCACGAGGTCCTCCTCGATCTTCGCAAAGTCGTCGAAACGATCAATCGGGAAAAAGTGGTCGGAATCAGGGTCTCTCGCTATGGCCCGCATCTCCCGCGCGAACCTGTCCCCTTCTCCGTTCCGCAGGTTCTGCCCCACACCTGCATGGTACAGAAGTGTACAGCTTGGTGCTGTTCTGGTAACATTGAGCCCCCTTGCAGTGAGAAAGTATTGGCCAGGCTGTGGCGCTCCCGAGAGCAGGGCATTGAACACCAGATGCGCGAACGTAATTGTTGCTCACCAATAGAGAAGACTCTGATGCCCAGGTCGGCGAGTTTGCGCGCTTCAGATTCGACGAGGTCAGTTTCGAGTGTGGACGCGCCGTCGGACGCCAGAATGACGATGTCCCTCACGTTCAGCCGGTCACCGCACTCTGCAAAAAACAGGCAAAATCTGACGCACAAGCACAAGATAGTGCGACCCTGTTTTCGTTTGTTACTTGACGAATCTGAACCTGAAAACCTTTTTCCGCTCCTTGCCATCGAGTTGAGACGTGCATGAGGACTCGTTGAAGCGTGTACCTTGAGTGAAAACTTGTTGTCGGACGGTGCGCAGCGCGCCGGACGTGTTGGTGTTTGGTGCTTCCTGGTAGTTGGCTTTCAGTATGTTGTCCAGGTTCAGCAGCAGCGCAGACTTCTTCGTGTAGCTGCAGAAAGGACCAGCGATGAAAACGTGTGCGCGAAGATAGAAAACGATATTTGTGTCCGCTTCACTGTGTGTTTCTGAGTGCCAATTAGGTATCCAATCTGACCAGATATGGACGAAACGAATGGTTTCGAAGAACATGGCAGATAGAGGGCAACTCAAAACACCCCCAGGCTGTTTTAGTTTGTGTTTGAAAGGCACTGAGGGCACGAAATTAAATCCCTTGGGTGCTGCGCTTTCTGACTCCACGAAATCAATGCATACCACACACACGCACACGCACACACATGCACTTACTCCTTGAAGCACATGAGTCTCGTGCTCTGCGCCCCGTAGGTGACGAGGGCGACGTTGACACCCTGCGACGCGATGAACATATCGGTGATGACCGTGCGCACGAACTCGATCACCTTCAGCCAGTCCTGGTACTTGATCGAACCCGAGGCGTCCAACACAAACGCGATGTCAGCCTCGCCAGCGCACGCTGCAAGAGTTAAGAACGAACCGTTGACAAGTACTCAGAGATCAGATGGCACACGATCGTGCGAGTGACACTCGACATCTTTCAGCCCTTTTGAAGCTTGCTGGTTCGCTCTCACCATTTATGAACTCTGGTCCTTGCAAGGGGGGGGGGGAAACCAGCAAATGTTACAGATTGTTGTCTTGCTGCTGAATTCGCCAGTAATGTTCCCCGCTCCTCATTGACAAGCAAATTTCACAAGTGGTCAGAAAGAGAACATGAATTAATAGATATCACAGTGGCAACGTGGCAGGTTCCATGTTCATGGTCAGTCAGCACGCACTGCCAAATGCTTGTCGTGACCGACAGATGCCCTGAGTGTTGTCGCTCAAGATGCTAAAAGTCAGCGAGACGCACCTGGAATTTCTTTGCAGACGCGCCGGTTTATTTCTCTGTCGAGGCGTTGCAGCTCGTTCGTGTCGTCGATCGCAAAGACCCCGGACGATGGGTCTGGACTGTCCATCGCAACTGGTCTATTTATGTCCCGCACCAAGATGACGGGATTGACCACATTAAGCCTGCTGTTTCTGTTTGGACCGTTCGTGAGGCCGCCCAGGGACGGCGGCTGGTGCATCACCGGAAACAGGATGGACGGAACCTGAAGCGTTACGAGAGGGCAGCGATACAGTGCTTGCAGTCGTTCCTCGTGAAAATTTCGAAGATAAAAGTGTACATATATAGAGCTCCTAATGAAAACCGGATACTTGGTCAGGGCTGTAAGATCAAGACAGAAACCTCTCTCGGGTTGCGTTTTGCCAACAGGGAAAATGATCTCTTGTGCTTTGGGTATCGTACGTGGTATTTCAGGTGCACAGGACAGTACTGTGTGTGTGTGTGTGTGTGTGTGTGTGTGTGTCTGTCTGTCTGTCTGTTTGTCTGTCTGTCTGTCTGATTATGTATATTTGCCTCTGCGCGTGTGCGCATGTGTTTGTGTGTGCGTGCGCCTGTGCCTGCGTCTGTGTCAGGCTGATTGATACCTGTTCATTGCGGCCTCCCTTGCTCGTCGCCAACACGGAATCCTCAATCATGATGATGGTGCGCTCTATGTCGAAGGTGTTGGCCTGGCGGTACGGGACCTGCAAGATCTGTGGACGAGAGACACGCAACATTATGAACCGGTGGGAACGTGGGCAAAGCAGGTTGTGTTCCAGAAGCAGAGGCCGTCCTGAAGTTCTCATGCAAAATTAACTTGTCACCCGTTTGGAAGGAAGAGACACAGAACGCCGTGTCGGTTGAGCAGAAGCGAAATCCACAATGCACAAAGATGGCTTGTGGAGTCAAACAATGTTTGACTTGAGGAGTCCGTCATCGCTTTCGATGCCTCTTCCATTGTTTATGTTGCACATGAACACGGCTGTGGGACTCTGTGGTTCTGCTCTACGAACATGCACCGTCGCGCGCACCTTCTCGATGAGCGTGTCTTTGTTGTAGTCGTCGTTGAGGAAGATTTCGGGCACTCCGTTCCCAGCGAGCGACACGAGAGCGACACGAGTCTTGTTCTCCCCGATGTCCAACTTGGAGACCTGAAGGAAAATTGAGCGACGACGTGACGCAAAGTGGAGCAACGCAGTTGCCGAAGAAGAAAATGACAGGGTTTGGTCTGGATGTGTGTCGGCTTTTGCCTGTTCCGTTCTTGTTACAGTGCGCGGCGACATGGGTGGACACCATCGGTCCGACCTGTTGCTGTTGTTCGCGGCCATCCCTGCGTGTTCCAGTTGATCTCACCTGCGACGCAAAGAATCGTTTTGTGTCTTGGTGTTTCTGTCTGTCAAAAAGTGTCGTGGAGTCCAGCAGCAGGATCAGATCGGCCTGGCCGAGGCAACCATCCTCGACCCCCTGCTGGGCGTGGGCGACGTGGGAGACGTGGGCGGCGGCGAGCAGGAGCAGGGCGGCGACGCGCAGCATCGTGCCGGACGAGAGAGGCTGGAAATTGAAAACTACATTGAGTTGACTCGAAAACAAACACACGTTCTTGCGTTTCCTGAAGACGTCAGTAATTTCACCAGGTACACACAGAATCCAGTGGGTCTGCGGACAACGGCTTGGCCTCCTGCAACAGACAATACGGAATGTGTGTGGATGCGAGTCCTGACAGACGAGTTCACCAAGAGATTCTTTGCTTCTGCACAGCCAGAAACGCTCAACAGGTTCAACGAAAGGCAAAAACATCAACTGAGCTGCTGAGGGCTTTTGCAAAATGCACATGCAGCTTTCGGTTGTTGTTTTTATCGGAAAATCCCACAATTTGCATTTTGGGAACGAGGACCATGAAGAGTCGATCTCTAGTCGGGTTCAGAAAATGGCAGCTAGTGCTTGAATTTCTGTCCAAATCTGTTGCGTCGTGTTACTCAAACTTTCCTAAAAAGAATTCAGAGTCCACACATCTAGATTCACGAACGGACGACAAAAAACTCTGCTGTTTTTTCTGCCTGAACAAGTTTTCCACAAGGAACTCAGTGTTTCGAATGGCTTCTGGGCCTACATTCCAAGAATGTACGTAATCTGAGACCCTTACTGGGTTATGTATTGCTGGGCAAAAGAATTTAATCGTTCTGCGCAACAACTATGTGACAATGTATTTTCATGAATGTCACGTACTTATGTACTTGTGGGGTACTCCACATGACTTGGAATTGTATTTGTTTAAGTACACCTCCTATTCAAGTATTGTTGTCCTGAGAAACAGATGATTGAAACTTAATTCCACTCAAAGAGGCTCTCGTTACATCAGCATTTTAACTGTTGATGCTTGAGATCTTTGAGGATTTGGACAAAAAGAGAGGATGAAGGACGTGAAACAAAAAAAAGAATGCAAGTTTCAAGCAAAGGCATCTCGCAAGACTTCAGTGGCCTGACCCCCTAACCCCAACTACCAATTTTATTTTGTCCACCTCCTTTTCTGCACATCCGAGAGCATACCTGGTTACCTTCCTTGTTCTGTTGTCTGGACATGACAACAGTCTAGATCGCCTTTGAGCCTCCCAACTTTGCATCCTTTGGAGGATGTGATTGCAGGAGGTGTACCTTGTTCAGAACTCAATGAGAATCATCTGGAAACAAAACTTTTCTCGTCAGAGGAAGCAAATCAAAGCACAAAGTCCTCATAAAGCATCATTCTGCAGTGTTCCTTCTGTTTGGCGTCAATTATGTATCCTCTTCCACGCTGACGGACACATTCAACTCAAAGCCCGCGTGTCCCAAACAAATTCGAGAGCATTTCTCTTGCCAGACGAATACTCAAGGCTTTTTGAAGATTTGGTGTCATTTGTGCCACGACGCTGAAGCCACCCCGCCCACGCAGGACGGAGGTGCCGGGCTCAACCTGGTGTGAGGGCGGCCGTGAGTGTGAGCTCATCCCTTTGTTCCGTACACTTCCCCACAGGCACGACTTGCACCGTGGTGTTGCCCCAAAAACTTTGTGTACCTTCCACGCACCCAAACATTCACTTCCAAATGGACATTTTTTCACCTGAACGAAAGGCTGTAAAAATCTGAACAACCGACCAGACCACAAGATCGACGGACCCAAACCAAATTTGACCAATCTGACTCTTCCGGTACCAAGCCAGAACACCAACTGCAAACATCAGGCACAAAGACTTGGTCCACTGCGTACTAATTGGATCACAAGATAGAAATGGGGCGATTAAGCGGGAGATATGTCAGCTTATCGCATGGAATTATCTCAGTTCCATGCCTGTGACGCAAAACTGGGCCTCACGGTTCCCTGCACAGTCAGATCGCAAAGATTTTCAGTGAAGACCAAACCAGCGTCCACGCAGAAAAGCGCGTACACTTCAGCCGCAGGACAATGTAGTGCATTCAATTTGAAACACCTGCAGAGCAACATGACGGAGTAAGCATGGCAGGTCCACAGAGAGAGAGAGAGAGAGAGAGAGAGAGAGAGAGAGAGAGAGAGAGAGCGCACCACCCCACAGTGACTGACTGGAGCGCGCGGTTTTTTTCCACTGGATCTGTTGATTATCATGACCTCGGCGAATTGAACAACAACGTTCACACGGGGAAAGCTCGCCTTGTTTGTTTCACAAAAGTCTCTTCTGCTCTGGAGCCCCGCCCCCGCCGCATGCGCTTTACTTTCCTGGAGGCCTAATTTGCTTCTTGTGCTCCGTTTCTGCCAAACTCTGTGTTCTGTGCCAAACTGTGCCAAGAGAGACGCGCCGGGGACCCAGACTTTCTGACAAACACAACTGTGGTGAACCCACTGAGTTCCGTACCAGAAACATCCGCTGATGGCTGTGTCAAGCACGGTCTCACAAAAGGTGTTTTCGCTTATATCTTTCTTGAATTTGAACTGGATCTTCAGTCTTTGCACTGGAACACAGCAGCGTTGGCACATTCACAGGAGGTCGTGTCACGACGCACAGTTGCGGCTGTCCTCAGGCCTTTGCTGTCAAAACCCACTGCACCTGCGGGTTCCGTATCAAGGATGGCTCTGTGCCGACAACGCTCATATCGTCTGGAATTCTCAAGTCACGAAGCCTTACACACATCAAGCCATCCCAATGGCTCCAAATGTTTGTCGTTCTTGTTAATGGGATCTTGAGCTCTCCAAATCTTCAAATCAACACACTCATTGAAAGTGTCCCCGTCAGCGATGAAATGTTAGAAGCAGTCTAAATTGAAACGTCACCATTCACCTACAAATCTGAGTGTCTTTTGGTTCGGTTGGCGTGGCAATCGAGTTCGGACAAAATACTGCAGCTGACTGTGAAGCAGACCAAAAGGAACCAGCAATGAATTGTCCTATTGTTATGCGACTGCTGACAGTTGAAATGAAGGAGCTCAACTTTCCCAGAGAACCAGTGCGTCTGAACCTTACACTTCTCCTAACAATGCACGGTTCCTGAATACGCAGTACAATGAATTGAATCACCTTGTCTCGCCCTCACTATTCCTCTGCGTGGCACCAGAACCACGAGTTCCGAGCGTTCGTCTCGCTTATTGTTGACAGATATTAATTGCTCTGCACTTTTTTGCGTTAAATCACAAGGCAGAAAGAACCTGTCGTCTGAACCTGAGTCGCGTCTGGCGCGACGCCTCGTGAACAACGACAGTTTTCAGTTGGGCTGATGCCACTTAGATGCCTCTGAAGATGAAACTCTCCCTCCACCCGACGATACGAGGTTCCAGCACGTTCAGCTAGTTGTTGCTGCTGCTGCAAGGACGACACAAGGCACGATACGAGTACCGTACCGTCTCGTGTATAAGACGCACTCATGTATAAGACGCACCCCAAGATTTGGTCCTGTTTTCTGGTACCAAGGTTCATTAAAAATACAGTAAATTCATACTCATGTATAAGACGCACCCCTTCTTTTGATGTTCAATTTTGGGGCAAAAAAGTGCGTCTTAT
>JAAUXT010052167.1_pt1 | contig 11053 bp, 12 predicted proteins | sample 7278171 | NCBI WGS metagenome assembly JAAUXT01 (sample SAMN14350112, study PRJNA611818) | marine sediment metagenome | isolation source: surface marine sediment (1.8m) | place: French Polynesia: Moorea | collected 2018-08 | reverse complement strand
TAGCAACCAGATGCAAAACTCCCTAGCAACCAGATGCAAATGGCTAAATCCTGAAGATCAAAGGGGGACATCGCACCCGCAGTTGCCTTAGCACTGCTTCTCTTGTTGATGAATTGGTGAGTTTCTGAAAAATAACCCGCACCACCTTGTTCGGACAAAATTTGTTGCTTCAACAATTTGCTGCGGACACGACGACCAGCTTTGTACAGTCCGTCTCACCATTCTGTCACAATCATTCAGTTGGTTTTGTGTGCTCTCCGGTTGGGGCATTCTTCAGCTCAGTCTGTCTCTCGGAATGGCAGCACGCACGGGGAGGTGGGGCCGGCGCCTGTAGCTGCAGCCGCGGAAATAAATGACCTCCTCCGAGGCGACATGAGGTGACGGGAGCCCTCCGAGGCTCGATGGCTGTTGCACTTCCTTGTTGAGATCCACGAATCTTCTCACGTTACAGCTCAGGGTGAAGACACACAGAAGAGGAGCCGAAACTCACATTTTCATTGTGCGAGTAATTTCGTGACTCCATTGGAAAAAGGCTCAAGTCCGTCCAGTGCTTTTCGAGCACGGGTCCATGACCAATTTCAGTTTCGCTGCACACAGTCAGGGGGTAGATGAGCGGTTTCTGGTGCTTCCATTTTTGGCACAAAGTTGGTCTGTTGATGACTGATGTGACAAAACCTTTTGGAAGCAGTTGGGTTGCTCTGAACTTTGGGGTCTGTCCCCCGTAACTCCGAGACAATGTTCAAACTCTTCTGGTCTGTGAGGGGGGGTGCTTTTTCGATTTGTTCGGTGTGTGCACTTTACAGTTTGGACCTCAACAGACAACCCACCACCTATGATTTGAATGCGCTGCATTTTGGGTTGGAATCACACAATCTTTTGTGTGGTCTGGACAAAAGCGAAATGCTCCATCCGCGCTTGTGTAAAAATCGCCAGACCAAATTTCAAGCCCTGCAGCCCTGGACTGTCGTCCAGATCCAGCACGTGTTCCGTGTCCCCACCCTTGGGGTCGGTGTCACACGAATGGTTTTCACCTTCCCTCCTGATGGACAGACTGCATGGTCTGTTGTCCAATGTGCCGTTCACTGCCGCAGAGTTTTTGGCCAAATGCAACAGAGGCACTCACGAATGCTGGAAGTTGAATTGCCGTTGGAAAACTCGTGTACGTACAAGTACGGTATACGAGAACTGACGGCATATCGTGTGTCTCACGAAGTCAGACCTCTGATGCCCGAGAGAAATTTTCCCTCCAAACGGAGACAAAGCAACATGCAGTCGGTTCAAGTTTATCTCCTTGTCTGGGAAAAGAGGGCGGGAAGTCGTTTTTCATTCAGCTTATCATTCTTCATTGAAAAGTGAATGCACAGTGACATTGTCATTGGGAGCCACATTGAAAAATTTTCAGTTGTGATCAGCGGTAACCCCGACCTGACCCCCCCACCACCACCACCACGCACGGCTACCGAACATTATTTCAAGCGTGTGTGTGTGTGTGTGTGTGTGTGTGTGTGTGTGTGTGTGTGTGTGTGTGTGAATGAATTCCAAATTTTGTGAATCTATGTCTGGCCTGTTCTTTATGTGAAGTTGTGCAACGGCAAACCGGCACATTGAAACAAATTTTTACATCAGAAGTTGTTGCCCGATTTATTGCACGGCATATCCCGAATTTTGTGCGATCTTACTTTGTGATATTTTTCTGTGCGCGGAGTTCCGAGTCGCAGCATCTGTTCCTTGTTTTGTTCAGGTGTGATTTTGTTGATTCAGCAACATATTGTAATTTCTCGTCTCCTGGGCTGTTGGTTTACAACATATTGTTGATGTTTCTGTCTCCAGACGAAGTACGCGCTGCTGGACGAACAGGACATTGGCTTGGTCGAGCAGTACGCGTTTGAAGTACGTTGAAAATTTGTGTCGCATTCCGCACACCTTGTCCAAGCCATAAAACGCCGAGTCCAAATCAAGATTGAACCTTTTGTTATCGCAAATCGCCAACTCTGTTCACTCCACTTTTCACCAATGACCTTGTGTCACGGGACACCATACCACGTGCTGACAACAAATCTTCAGACTTTGGAACTGCAGAATTTCAAACGATGTTTGACCCTTTTCCACAAGAAAATGATCCAGGTGAAAGGTCTGCTCACCTCACAGCGTTATCTCTGATCCGACTCCTGTAGGCGCGGGTTGAAGTGGATCCAGACGGGAACGGAGCCAAGATCTACGCCTGGGCGTTCGACATCAACCGGGGCAGGTCGTCCGGCCAGTACGTGCACGAGTTCCTCTGGTGAGTCCAGACTCCCATGTGTGTAAAAAAGAGCCTTTGCAGGACAACCCGAACCCCCCCTCCCCTCCATGACCCATATTGCCTGTGGAGGAGAGCAGCTTGTTTGTTGTGCTGTTGGGGCTGTGAAGCGCTCGCTGACAGACATTTGACAAGCATTGAATGTTTTCAGTCTTCCACTTGGTGTGTGTGTGTATGTGTGTATATATGTGTATGTACGTGGTCCCCTCCAAAAGAAACCTTTCGATGGCGATTTCACCTCTGAAAAAATACCATTCTTTGGCATTGTTTTGCAAATGGAATACTTTTGGGTTTGTTCTTCAATATTGTACAATAACTTTGGCTCATGATTCAATCTGTGGTTGTTCTCCAGTCCAGGAAAGTTTCTTTTGGAACACTGTTTGACTCTCAGTCTGTAAGTTTGACCCAAGTCTGTTTGGCAAACAGACCATTCTTTTGACAAAATTTGATGTTCACACATTGTTCCTTGTGTACAGCAAGATTCACCAATCCAATTAACAGAAATGTTCACAAAAACATCTTGAAAACTTCTGTAGGAATGAGCTACTCACAGGGTCAAAGTGAGAGTCACGGCCAATTGAGCAACACACTTTGATTAACTAGAAAATGGATATTCACTGGTCAATCTGAAACTTTGTGCATAAACATACAACCATGGTCACAACAGAAAGTGTAGACATCAATTTCAGAAAAAAGTACAAAATTTTGGAGCAAGAATCACGACCGAAAGGTTTATTTTGGATGTTACCTCGTATGTACATATGTATATATATGCATGTGTGTGAAAAAATATGTGTGTGTTGGAAGCGAACCTTCATGGAGTTGCACATTAAGAGAAGATTCAAGAATTTGATGCAGTTTTGAGATTTCATGTCATCGCATTTGTGTTTTTCGACACTCGTCTTTTGTGGGTTGTAGAACTTGAGAGTTCTGTGTGACATGCGTTCTGAAAGGAAGAAATTTTGCCCGAACGTTGAAACTTCCGCATGTCGCGCGGAAAATTACCTGTCCCTGTTTCGATTGTCAGCAACACGGCACGCATGACACGTACTTGTCTCAATAGGGAGAAACACTGCGGAGGTATCGCTCCCAACTGGAAAGTTGTGCATCGGAACGGAATCACGGTCGACAACAGAATAGACAACCTGACGCTGATGCCGACCTACGCAGAGAGGCCAGACCCAGACGATTCCTCCAACAAAACAAACAAGGAGCAGAGCCTCTACTGGATGGCCATTCAACAACTGCCTGCTGATCCCTTACAAGAGGTGCTTTGTCCGTTGTGCTCGCGAATATGTGCCAAGTTTAGGCTGGAGATGCGCAGATTATATGCAGGGAAAATTTTCCACCTCCCACGACTGCTTTTTACTCGCGCCGCCGTCCAAATCTCGTCTCGTGCATGTGTTTGGTATCCCTCCAGGTGCAGACACACACACACACACTCACACACACACACACACACACACACACACACACACACACAGAGAGAGAGAGAGGATGAGTCTCTCATGTCTGACTGTTCGTGTTTCAGCAACACTTCCCAGAAACGTTGTACAATCGGTATTACAACGCCAACGGTGAAATAGTGGAAGAGGAAGGTAATAAACCAACACATTTCTCACTGACCCATTTCCCACAAAAAACGCTCAACGTCCGAGAGAAAAAGAGCAAGCGAAGTCGCGGTGCCAACGAAGGCAATACAATTCAGGCGAATTGCCCTGAAATTTACCCGCCATGTCGTGCCCTTGGACGACACAGCACTCATTACACGTGCAACACCATCACTGTTATCTCCACTTCAGATGATAGTAACGTGTATTACGAGTGCCACTACCCTCCGTGTACAAATCTGGAGAAGGAGCTCAGGGAATTCAGTATATGCGGCAGATGTCAAGAAGTCAGGTGAGTCGGGTCGTCCCCTGTTAGTTTCGTATTTCGAGACAGTCTCATGTGTCACTTCCGAAAATATTGCAGACGGCTGTCGCGCAACTCAGATGTCGCTTTGGTTTCCTTACAGATACTGCGGTACGCAGTGCCAACAGAAGGACTGGCCATCTCACAAAAAGTTCTGCCGTGAGCGGCGGCGACATTTCCTGACGGAGCGGCCGCCTGAGCGATGAGGGCGCCCCCTGCCTGCTCGAGTGGTGGCGCCACCACCGGCTGTTGCGTTTCCTCCCTCCAACGTGGTGCGTCTCCCGCCATATCATCCGTCGTCGTCGTCGTGGCGCATGTTGTGTGCGCATGCGCGTGCGCATGTCGGCGCCGCGCAGTGTGTGCGCAACAAATGTCGTATTCCACTACTACTCTAGTCTCAAACTCACCGTCAACGCCACGTCTGTGTTGTGAGTACTCACAAGTTCAGCACAAGCTCTGCTTGTCCTGGGTTTTGTATGTAAACAGAGCCTGTGGTGAAAGTGGAGTGAACTTGGGTGCAAAGACACGTCCGAAGACACTGGTGAAGACAAATGGAAGTGAACGATTATCTCAGTGCTTGGTCAGATCTCAAAAGGATCACAGCGTAAAAAATAACAAACTTTTCTTCAGCTTGGCCAAAGACAACTCATTGCTTAGTCATATGAATAACCCTTGTTGCTATAACACAGTGATTTGGCTGAAACGCTGAGACTTGTTCACAGGAAAGCAGCCTCTACTAACCCAGGAGTTTCCACAAAGATGGATGACCTTTTGTCCGCAGACACTCGGTGGTTTCTCACATTCCCAAAGTTGCTTGCGACATCTCACGTTTCTGTGCTTGTTCCACCCACGCTTTCTCTGTTCCTTTACATTGTTGTTGGATTACCAAAGTTGGTTTGAAGCTCTGTCAGCAGAGTGCACCCCGCTCTGCCAACAGAGTGCACCCCGCTCTGTCAGCAGAGTGCACCCCGCTCTGTCAGCAGAGTGCACCCCACTCTGTCAGCAGAGTGCACCCCGCTCTGTCAGCAGAGTGCACCCCGCTCTGCCAGCAGAGTGTATCCCGGACACGGACGTGATTTCAGAGGTTGTGGTGTCTGAATTCTGAAACTTCCCCAGCATTTTGTTCATTGTCAGTGATCGAGATACTATTTGAAGAAAAGCAAATTGTCACAAGCCAACGCGAGGTTCGGTGGAGGCTTGTCTCCGTACAACTCGTGAGTTTTGAAATAGCAAACAGTTTCCGCATGTTCAGTTTTTCGTTTCCGTAAACTGCTGATCGTCTTCCCCTCCTGATGTCAAACATTTTAATTTTATTGTCTAGTCGACATTCCAAAGCAAGTGCAGTGTTGCGGCTCTGTGAGCGCAAAAATTTGTCAATTTTTACGAATCGAAGCATGCCGTTTTATTTGATGCATGTCTGATGTCGCAATGTGTTCTGATATGATCCTGAAAAAGGAAAATAACGCAAAACATGAAGTGGGCCAGTGTTTTGTTTTGAATTTCATGACAGTTCTTTGGGAAGTGTTGTTCTCAGCTGGAAGATGAACTCATGCAGTCCCAACCCCACAAAATGTCCCACATGTCTTTGGCATTAAAATTTGTATCCTAGTTTAAAATACGCCAGCACCTGTAGGTGGCCACACCTTGGACATTCCTTTCTGACAAATATCAAAAGTTGTCGATCTCACAAATTGTCGCGGATGCTTTATCATTGGAATGGGTTTATTTGCAATTTAACATTTCCTCCTCCAGCAGATGCGTCTTGGACGCTCCTGTCCAGTTGTTGTTTTGTTCCTCACCCGCCGAGTGCAACTAATGTGTTTTGTCCTGCCAAATGCGTTTCCGTCACTATCATGTTCTTCGTGTGTTGTCACTTTACAAATTTTAAACTAATGAACACTTATTTTAAATCGAGGTTCCATGTTTTGTCCAGAAAACCCTGCAAGATGTGGCCGCAAAATTGAGAACTGACGAATTCATGTTCGCGATAATTTTTCTGCTTCAATGAAGTCTGTTCAAGCGGACTGCAGTGGTGACCGTTCTACTGGGGTGGTCACAACTTACAGGGTTCTCTGTGCACCAAGAGTCTCTCTCGCGCGTGATCAGTACTAACACACATCTTTGTACTTTTAGGTCTACAGTTGTACATAGTTCATGCATGTGCCATAGATAACGACGCAGTAAAAAAAAGACAAACGTCAGTAATCGGATATTTACTCATCACCTTCGACAAATGAAACGTTGATCGCCAATGACAGTGACGTCCATTTTTAATGAGCATGGGTTTGGACTAAAATAATTTCATGCTTAGTGAAGTCGAGACTTGTTTACCAATAACCATGAGATATTGTACAATATTTTACAATTTACAGTCCGTGTCTGAACGTCACACCGTTTTTGCGAATAAAAGACCAAGAAAATGACAAAGTGTTTTCACAGCAGGCTTTTTTTTATTCAAGTGACTAGTCACGTCCTGACTGAGCAACAAGACGATCAAAAATGTTTCGAAACAAGCACACACACGCACGCTAACACGCGCCATTCCGCGGTCTTTGCTCAAAAGAAATCCAGTTGGGCCGAAACTTCGTTTTGGCAGGCAAATACCTGCACCCATGAGACTGGCATGTTTTTCATGGGTCGTCGGTGTTGGGAGGGGGCGGTGCGGGCCCCCTGTCCTCTCCGACTACTTAAGTTCGGTGGTACTACCCACTCCCACCTTCCAAAACAACACTCGCAGACACACACCCACCTATGGTTCAAAAATATTTCTTGCGCAAGGGCTTGCCACTGAACGTGAAGACACCAAAATTTCGAAAAACGAAGGAAGTGCGACAAAACAAAACCAACAATTGTAAAACCGCAGAAAGGAAACAGCGTGCTTTCAAACATCACGACCTTTTAAAAGAGACGAAAATGCTCCCAACTGGGGCAGGGTTATCTGATTTCTTGGGGGAGGGGGCAAACTTTTTATTGGGGTGATTTATTGAACTTGAACCGAACCTTGAACTTTTTTTTCCCGAGGAGCGGGCCAGGGCTCCATCTCTACTTCAACCTTTCAACAAAATGAGAGGATCCCCCACTCAATTGGAGAAATGTTTTTCAAAACAAGATGTTGCCCCAGAAATCTTTTTCGTGGCGCGGTCTGAGCAACCTTTTTGGAACCAAACAAGAAAGCTTGACTTCTGTCCAACTCGTTCGGTGTGCAAAAATAAAAGGCGTCTTTCAACTTCAAAACCCGTCACCAAAGTAAACTGCATTCGACACAACGAAGCGACAATACTCGTAAAAATCACAATATTTCCGTCCAACACAAACAATTTGTTTCCAAAACACCACAACAAAACGCCTTGGAGGCGAGCACAAGAATCACAGTTTGGAAATGGTTGGAAACACGGAGTTCTCACAGTCAGGCAACGGTACAAAACAGATGTCCACTTTTCATCCCATTCAGACGTCTTGCTCAATCGGTATGGCAGTGTTTACTTGGCATCAAAATCATTTGTTTATGGCAACATGTTCTTTCCTTTGGCTTTTGTTTTGACGTCTGCGATCCCGTGCCATGTGACGCTGTTGTTCGTTCACCGAGGTCCCGGCGGCCAGCTGCCCCGTGGCGGCGCAGTGGCGCCACCTCGGGTGGGACGCCCGACGCCCCGACTCAGCGGCGCCCTATGCCCTCTGGTGCTCACGCCCGGATACATGCCGTCCTTGCTCCGAGGTGACGGCACGCGACGGAAGGGCATTCCTGGTCGCGCCTGCAACACAAAAGCCTGTTTTTCAACAAAACACGCGCGATTATTCATAACATTTCACGGAGTCTGGCGTTTGTGTTGTGTACCGGGAAATAAAATTGCTTCACCGCAAACAACCAAGGACAAAACAACAAAACCAGGCGTCACCTGTGGATCTTTGTCGGTTGCAGCAGAGTGCGGTGGTCTGCGAAATGCGGGGGTTCCGAAGCCCATGGTTTTGGGCCGAGCGAAGCCCATGTGCCTCCCGCGAGCGAAAGCTCCCCGCCCCGCCGCGCCTCCCCGTCCTGTGCCGGCGGCGCCACCGCCGCGCGCGCCCCAGCCGGCGTTCATCGCCGTCCTGCGAAACTCACCCGGCCTCTGCGTGGGAATGAAGTCACAATTCACTGTTTTGGCAACAACTCCAACACACGTCTGTGGTGTTTTACAAGTTGAAAACGGTGTCGATACCTTCACAAGTCGCGGACCAGCAGCCCTGTCTGCGTGTGCTGCAGCGTCCTGCAAATCAAACAGAATTTTACAGATTCGATTCACACCGATTTCCAACATAAATGGATACAGCCACATGTGCCACACAGCCCAATCTCCCATTCCGAGCTTCACGTGAATCTGTTACAGCACGGCACTCACCTGTCCGTCGATCCCGTCCTGGAGGTTACGGCGCCGCTTGTACTTTTTCTCCACGAACTTTTTCTGATGGTCCAGCTGCGGGAACATCCCTGCAAGAAAAAGAATAACGCACTGAAATTTTTTTTGATCAAAGTTACTTTGTTCTTGTGCGAAAACAAATTTATTCTTTTGACAAGCTTGAAGATGCAAACTGGTTATTCAAAGTAAAGTGAAAATTTAACGCTGAACAAATGAAACGCCAAACACAAGAGCAATTCAAGAACAGAACGCTTTGAAACTCTGCTGCGCTCTACCCAGTCCGGTATTGTAAACATTTTTCATGAACAGGTGGTAGTTGAGTTTTTCCATGCTGTCGTCTTGACCGAGCAAGTCTGCCGACGTTCGTTGCCGACAAAACTTCAGCATGTGGCGGATTTGCGGACACATGTCTTGCACTGGGAACAGCAACAAGAAAGTGCGAACATGATTTTCTCGAACCTATTTTCGTATGACAAAGTTGAGCATGAAAACGCGTGGACTGGAATGCGTGAAAGAACCTTGAAGTTGGGTTGAACACACTTTGTACGTTCATGAGAATGAACGCACACTTCGTACATCTGAATCGCCTGAGCAAGTCTGCAGATGCCAGCTGAACTCATTGTGTGTGGTTTTCATCCAGATTCAAAGTCAGGAACAGGAATTTAGTTTGTAAATTGTGTGTGAAGTTTTTTCTGTCCGCCGAACTTGGTACAGTCGTGACGAAGGCGACTTGCACAACACAGTCTTCGATGCACATCCAATGGTCAGTGCTGACTTCATCACACACACGCACAACACATACACACGTGCACAGACGCACAATCTCTCTCACACACATGAACACACACACGCACACACACACACACACACACACACACACACACACACACAAAATCTTGCCGCGCAAACGCCAACACAGACGCACCAGATTTGTCCCGCAGGGCGTTGGTAGCTGCTGCCATCTCGGCCATCTGGATGCTGTGTCCGGTTCCGGTGGCGAGGCGCTTCCGCCGGAAGTAGACCGCCACTGTGTACTTGCGCGTGTTGGTCGGTCCCGTTGATGCGATCATCCTGTTCACAAGTTGGAGCATTTCAAGGACGACGGAACACAAAATTCGCACCTGTCCAAAGATCCGCCTTTCACCCCGAGCTTGTTGCTCCAATACCCAATTCACATTGTGGGAATCTTGAGCTTCTCGGACTCATTTTCACTTTCACTTTCACCCGAGATCCAAAATTCTCAACCTGGGAGATCTGATGTGTCAAAGGCTCCCGACATCGCAGTCAGGTGTCACGTAATTCTCATTTTATGCACAGACGGGCACCAGTGAGTGAAAGATACCACAGATCTATTTCCTTTGTACTGACTTGTAGATGGGGATGTCCGGCTCTCCTCCCTCCAGCTCCCTCAGCGTGAGGCAGCACTGCTGCAGCTGAGACTTGGGGTCGTTCCAGTCCTGGTTCATGATGAATTGCTGAAACAATATTTTTGAGTGAGTGCACGAAAAAAGTCTGAATCCAAATCGCGCAAAGCAAACGCAACAAAGTACCACTTGTTGGGTTCAAGCCAGGTCCGCACAACATTTTCTTACCTTCAGTCTGGGGAAGAAGCACACACTTGCAAACACCTGGCAGTATTCGAGATCTCTGTCCACGTATAGAGCTCCAATGTAAGCTGAAAAGAGAAACGGCAAACGTCACTTGGACGATGCGTGCGTTTGTTTGTGGGTCTGTGTGTCTGTTTCTGTGTCGCTGCTGCTGCTGCTACTCTGTGTGTGTGTGTGTGTGTGTGTGTGTGTGTGTGTGTGTGTGTACTGTGGTGCCTGTGTGTGTCTGTGTGTGTACTGTGCTGCATATGTGTGCGCGTGTGTGTGTATGTGTGTGTAAAGTGGTGCATGTGTGGTGTGTTTGTGCGTGTGCGTTTACTGAGGTGCAGGTGTGGTGTGGTGTGGTGGTTTGTGTGTGAGTTTATGCATGCTGTGTGTGGTTTGTGTGTGTGTGTGTGTGTGTGTGTGTGTGTGTGTGTGTGTGTGTGTGATCTGCTGCACCGCTCACCTTCCAGCAGATCGGCCTTCTCCTTGTGCTTCATCGAGTCTTTGTCGACGAGCCTCGCGTCCGAGTGGATGATGTAGTTCGTCATGCCGAGGTCGTCGCACACAACGGCCTGCGTGAAGTTGTTCACCAAGGAGCTCCGCAGCAACTGTCACCATGGAAACAAAATGTGTTCAGTTCACAGGTACATACCCGCCCTCTCCACTCCCATTCATCCCCCCCCCCCCGTTTCACAAAAAGAAGCTTGCGATGTGTCCACAGGCTTAGAACGTCTCTCAGCACTCAGAAATGCCGTGTAAACAAGAAGCAGTGCCCTGAACAACTGCGGTGTGAGGTTCCCTTTTGTATTTTCTGTGTGTGTATGTGTGTGTGTGTGTGTGTGTGTGTGTGTGTG
>JAAUXT010031549.1_pt1 | contig 11054 bp, 14 predicted proteins | sample 7278171 | NCBI WGS metagenome assembly JAAUXT01 (sample SAMN14350112, study PRJNA611818) | marine sediment metagenome | isolation source: surface marine sediment (1.8m) | place: French Polynesia: Moorea | collected 2018-08 | reverse complement strand
GCGCGCTTCTCACTTCCATTTCAACCCTGGGAGGTTCGTGTTCGTTTTGACTCAGGCAGGGTTCCCACTGCGGCTGACCAACAAAATTCCATGATTTTTCCATGATATTTCCAGGTTTTCAAAGATTTTTCCAGGTATTGTTTTAGCTTTTTTTGTAGACTTTGTGTACCTTTTTTTCTAAAATAAATGAAGTAAAAATAAGTAATTTTTATTGGAAAAAACTTTGAAAACCTGGAAAAATCATGGAAAAATCATGGAATTTTGTTGGTCAGCCGCAGTGGGAACCCTGCCTGAGTCAAAACGAACACGAACCTCCCAGGGTTGAAATGGAAGTGAGAAGCGCGCAAAATTCCAGGGTCAAAAACGAACGCGTGTCCGCAGCACTGAACCATTGCAAGCCAAAACTAACAAACCTGAGTTCTCCACGAAACCACAGCCTTTCTCTGCATTTCTTCTTCACACAATATTTCCACATCACCGTCTCAAATTCTTCAAAATCTCACCAATTTACTTCTTGAACACGAAGAGCGGAACAGGGAGACGCGTTCTCTTTGATGTGAATACGAGGGGGTTTCCTTTGCTGGCAGGAATCGAACTGAGTGTACCGGAGGGGTATTTATCCCAGAACCCGAATTGACCTGAAGGCACACAATAGGCAGTCAATGTTTTTGTCATCAATGTTGTCAATCAAAACAATAACACAGACACACTGTGAAGAGACAGAATCAGTTCATCCCTTCAAAATAACATCCTTGATACGCAAGGCACTTCCTCCAACGAGATGGCCACTTATTCAGCATGCAGTTCCGGTACTCCTCAGCTGTGATGAGGCCCATTTCCTCATCAAAGGCATCCTCAAGTTCTTGGAAAGTGGCGAATTTGCACCCCTTCATTCCGTGCTTGGCCCTTGGGTACAGCCAGAAATCATTAGGGGCCAAGTCTGGGGAGTACGGTGGGTGTGGCAGGGTTGTCTACCCAAGATTCCTCATGTGCACACCAGTCAAAAACGCCGTATGCGCAGGCGCATTATCCATGTGAATAAAGCGCCTGCCATTCACTGTTCCTCTTGGCCTTCTGTTTTGGCAAGCAATGTCAAAGCGGGTGAAGATCTGGTGGAAGACCAACTGAGTAACTGTGACCAGACGCCTGACAAACTCCCTGTAAATCAGGCCCTTGGAATCGAAGAAGGTCACAACCATGACCTTCCTGGTCGCCAGGGTACATTGGGGTTTCTGAGGTCTGTTCTCCATGCTGCGCAGCCACTCCTTGGATTGCTCTTTTGACTCAGGATCATAGCAGTAGATCCAAGATTCATCCATTGTGATGGTGACAGCAAACACACGTGGACTGTTGATCTTCAGCCTTGACCAAAAGTCGCAAATCCGGGTGCGCCTGGCCACTTGAGCAGCATTCAAGTCCATGGGAACATACTTTGCACATCGCTTTGACAGGTGCAAATCCTTGGTCAGAATCCGGTGTACTGTGGTGTTCTTGAGGCCTGTCTGCAGCATCAGTTGGGCAATGGAAACCCTTCTGTCAGTGGCCACAATGTTTTCCACATGCCTGATATTTGCAGGGGAGCGTCCTGACTTCCTCTTGGCCCAGCGCTCCTTGTCGACAATCCGGACACGCCCATTTCTGAACTGTTCCAACCAGTAGTAAATTCTTGAATCACTGATTGTGGCTCGCCCGAAACACTGTGCAAGACTTGCCTTCACTTGAGGAAAAGCCCAACCAAGTTTGTATCCAAGCCAGATGCAGACACGTTGGGTCAGCTGTGGGGTGAGTCCAACACACCGCTTCATGTCGAAAAAGACGTCCTTCCTGACCGGCGGCAACTGTGTGTGTCCCAGAGTGACATCAACAAATCGGCCACATCAGTCAGACAGCGCAAATGTAGTCAAATTTGCGGACAGAACATGCTGAGAGACCGCGGTTCACTCAGTTCAATTCCTGCCAGGAAAGGAAACCCCTCCGTACGTAGTGACAGGGCCCCTCGGGTTGTGCGCGCTTCAGTGTGTAGAGGTAAACGTGTCAAGGGGAATACGGATACTCAGTGCTGAGGAGGAGCAGAGCGTTGCGTTACGACACCGGACACTGTAACAGAGCGCTTCTGTGGTTTGTAGCCTGCCAACACGAAACCCTTTTGACCCTTCGCCAGCGAGCGATGTTCAGAGCAGAGCCGAGCGAGGTCAAGGCCACAACGTTGTTGTGAACATTGTTGTGGTCAAACGCAAGCTTCTGTGTCCATTTGCCTGGTCAGACCTCACACTTACCCAAACAACATGCACACGCACAGCTGTGTTGAAGGTGAAGCCAACTTGACGCTGACCAAAAAGTCTGCAACTGATATCAACTTCAGACTTTCGTTGTCTCTGGTCTCTCGCGGGTCGGCAGTGCTCCCACCTCCACCCCAACCCCCCAATTCTCCCACCTATTTTGTACCGTCAGGTTGGAGTTTGTCCCTCTCCTGGGTCCTCCACTGGCCTCAATGCTGGTTGGATCCAGTTGAGGAGCATTGTGTTGCGTTTCTTTGGAAAATCAGCATTCTGTTGTGGCTCGTTTTGCAGCTGGGGAACTTTAACTACGGGCAGGACCTGAGTCAGGTGTCGGAGCAGGGCGTACCCTTCAAGCGCAAACTGTCCAAGCGCGAGAAGAAGGAGAAGAAGAAGCAGGAGAAACTCGCCAAGATCAAGGTGAGAGATTGTGGGTTGCGTTCGCGTGGTGCCACGGTGTCCCTGTGCAAGTCAGAAGGCGCTGCGGCATCGCTTGCGATGCAGCGCTCACGGACTTGAATGGGACTCACCCTTGACCAGTGATTTTATTGGTCCTGTCGTCTGCTGGGGGTTCTGTCAAGGCGCCTGTTCTGGCTGCTGCCGCAAGGGCACACACTGCACACACACACACACACACGCACACCACAGAGTGTGTGTCGTACACACTTACCCCCATCACCTGCCCCAGACAATGTCACACACACACACACACACACACACACACACACACACACACGCACACACCAGCACATTTACAATACACGCACCCAATGGTACCAACACACACACGCGTACGTACCAACACCTGTACCAACTAACGCGCTTATTGTGACCCCTGCTCTCACTTCTCATTCCGCAGGGGAAGGAGAACACGCCTGGGAAGGACAGCGTGGCGGAGAAGCTGTACACGGAGCTTCCGGAGACGAGCTTCACGCGCTCCATCTCCAACCCCGAGGCCGTCATGCGCCGTCGCCGTCAGCTGAAGCTCGAGAAGAAACTGGCGCAGTTCCAGGACGGCGGCCCTGACTCGGGTGCGTACAGGCACACACACACACGCACACACTCACACGCACGCTCTCACGCTGTCAGTTGCACATGACACATATTTGCACACATTGACAACAGGACTTGCTCAAGCGCTGTTGAATTCACGTGCGCGCGCGTACACACACGCACGCATAAACACACACATGCGCACACGTCTGTCACTGACACATCCCGGACACACGCACACACACACACACACACACACACACACATTCTCGCTCTTGCGCTGTCAACTCGCACTCGTGCAGTTTGCCTGAGTGAAAAGCCCATGTCTGTTGTCCCCAGCCTTTCCATTCCCTCACTGGTCCACATCTATCCGAGGAGCATCTTCATCTGCAGCCCTGTAAGAAAGCTTCGTGACATGGTGTTCGAAGGATCAGGAGCGTCTCGTTGGCAAGGAAATGGTGAATACTGGGCCAAGGTTGTTTTGAACCTGTACCCTGGGGCAACTTGTCCGTCCTTTGCCAAGATCACAAGAATGCTGTTTCGGACAAGAAGTACAGAGCAACTTACAGGTCGTTGCCAAGACAAAAAAATCGGCCTGTGTTTCTGTGGTCCTCAAGTTTGTGCGTACCATCTTTCCTTCATTGTCCAGCACTGAGGTCCTTTTGTAAGAATGGCAAAATCGTTACCCACGTGTAAGATACACCTTCACTGTCCGCGCTCAACTCAGAGACAAACAAGATGCGTCTTGTGTTCGGGTGATTGCGGCATTCAACTTGTGCAAAAAACTGACTCTCCAATCGTATTTCTTGGTCTGAAACTGTTTGGCCGTTGGATTGAAGAGTCTATCGTGTGATGATCACTTTGAACAGTTGTGAGTCGATGATTTCCGGCCCCGCCGCCCACCAACAGAGCATAGAGCACAATGGGCTCAGTGCATATGACCTTTGAGTTGGGATAGCTTCGGAATGAGCTGGACCCGAGTTTGTTATCGCTTGTCTCGGTAAGAATGCAGATACGCCTCGTTAGGAGGGAAAACGTTGCGAAGGCGAATGTCAAAACAACGGCTGAGTTGATGAACACGAAATCCTGACGTTGTACTGAGATCGACAGTGCAAAAACACAGACCACGGGTTTGTTGCGAAAGAGCAATGTTTACACACTCTGAGTGGGCGTGTGTTGTGGGGGGTGTTTGGGTCTCTCTGACCCTCACTCCCAAGATGCCTTGGGACCCCAGTTCCTTGGGACCGCCAATATTGGGGGGGGGGTTGCATTGGACCAAACCCCTTGAGAAGTCGGTGCATAAGGACTCTCCTCTCCACCGACAGACAGTGATTTCCTGTGCACGGTTGTGTGTTCACACCGTGTGGTGTTCTTGTTGCCAAATTTTGGCCTATGAAAAGTACAGCGTCGAAGGTGACACTGTTTAGTACACACGATGTTGGGGCGTGTTTTATCGGGTCAATTGCCCAGACAGATCAGTCACAAAATTTGGTTGCCCGTGTGAAGTCTGCATCTTCATTCAGTTGTTCAGACAGGTGGCAGACAGTTGGAACTCTTCCAACGCACCCTCAGAACGCGTTTTGCTGGGGAATTCCTTCTCGCCAGGTTAAAACTGCGGTTTATCTGGTTCTGAGGCCTTTGAGTATCGGTTGAGCGCAGGAGTGTTGAGTACTGCGTGAATCAGGTGGGGAGAGAGATCCAGTGGATCCAGGGTTCGGGCTGAGACTTGCAGGTTGGGGGGCGGGGCTTTGAAAAATGCCAACCTGAAGCAGGTTTTCACTTGACCGTGACTAAGTTGAGGGGGGGGGGTGAATATATTTTGCACCTGGGCTGTGAAGGTTGGTGGGGAGGGGGTGACTGAAAATTGTCTGGAGAAACAAAAATTTTGCTCCCGACTGTGTATAAGTGAGGTGGGTGCTGGCAAAAAAAACTTCTTTCTTTCAGGGGGGGGGGGTGGTCCGATGAGGCCCGCTGGATCCACTTCTGGAGAGAGAGTGTGATTCTAGACACAGTATCTAATCTGGAGGGAGATGCACCGTGTTGGTGCGTCGGGCAGTCTGCGCGCCGCCCGGCGCGTGTTTATCAGCGAGGATCCGACATCAGGTGTTGTGTCTGCGGAAGGGAAGTCCCCACCGTGGCTGATCCGGGAGAGAGAAAGGTGTGGTAGGAGGGTAGGGGGGTGTTGGGACGGCACGTGTTTATCAGCGAGGGTCTGTCATCAGGTGCTGTGTCTGGACAGGGAAGTCCCGGTGTGGCTGATCCAGGAGAGAGGAGGAGGAGGGAGGCGGATGGGTCTGTGTGGGGAGTGGTGCTGAAAGAGTTGTGTGCCCACATGTTGTCAAGTATTGTGTGTGCGTGCGTGTGGTGTGTTTCAGAGATGGGAGGGTGTGCGTGAAAGCAAAGAAGAGACAACACAAAGAATTGAACTGTTGTACCGGTCAGGTCTCACTGTCTCACTGACTCGGAAACTTTGGAAAAACGTTGGTTCAGTGTCAACGCACCGCCTGTTGACTTGTTCAGAGATCGCAACGTAGACTCAGCGCTCGTTGACTTTTCGAAGTGCTTCCCGGCAAGACGGGCCTCTTCAGTCCCTGGATCCTCGGGTCTCGTGTTGGGCCGGGTCTGTCTCCTGTATCATGATCAGTTTCAGCAGCTACTTAGAGAGATCAGTCTCTATCGCTGAGGGCCGATGTTTGGGTGGAGTGACCAGTGGCTTCTGCAGAAACTTTGATCTTCAGGTGTTGAACACCAGTTCAGTGGGTGCAGGGGGAACTGTGTCGTTACGTGTTGTGTTTTATTTGGCGTGTTTTGTTTGACGAGATGGACGCAAAATGAGCACAGATGTTGGTTCGTTTTGGTACAGACGTCGTAACTTTACGTGTTGTGCTCCTGTCAGTTTGGTTGTTCGTTTTGTGCGACGGTCGCACCGTGGCGCCTTCCTGCAGGTGAATGAACCGCCCTCGAACCAGAACATAACGAGTGCACCAGGTGTCTGTGGTGTGGGATGTGGGCGAGATTGACAAGCTCCAAAACTTTTGGGCGTGTTCTTTTTCACACGCTGGTCATGGCGGCGTGATCCTAACCTTTGTGGTTGAAACCCTTTGATGTGCGCTGGATGTACTGAACGTTGGTTGACGCCAGCGTATAGCCACTGTGAACACCTGCAGACTCATCGGAGGAAAACCCTGCAGTTTCGACCTGCAGTTTGGACCACACCCTCCAGTTGCGCTGTTAGACACACAGATTTGCCTCCCTACCCAGGAAGCTTGTTGTACCCGTGGTGGATCTTCTCTGATCGCGCTGCTACATCAGCCGTTGCTACAGGAAACCACCCAACGCGATGACTTGATGAGGGTTGAGAGGGGCTAATGTTTCCCTGGTGTCTCTGAGTACACCGCTGTGGGATGATGAAGTGTGTGTTGCTATTGGGAGTCAGTCCAACGAGGATTTTGCGCAGTTCTTGGGTTGCGTCTTCGAAGGGGTTTCTATCCACCCCCTGCCGCTCATTTGTCCTGCGCCTCAGGTTGAGGGGCTCTTGCGTCAGCAGTAGGTCCCCCCCCCCCTCGGGCGGTCAATTTAAGGCCCGTTTTGCAGAAGACTTGCACTGTGTCCCTGGACGAGTCTGTGCCTCCTGAGGTCGAACGCTCATTGTCGTTGCGCAGGGACGCAATACGTGACGCATCCAGTGTGAATTTGGACCTCAGCGTGAAGTAACCGCATCCTATTGTCGCAGGGAGAACAACAGGGTGCGCCGAGTGCGGTGTGAACCAAACTGCCACAGCCACAGCTGAAGACCATGAGAGACTGGTCCAATACGGCTTGACTTCCTCATTCTGCGGATTGGTCTTCAGTGGAAAAAGCGGACTTCTCCCATGAAACAGGTTGTGATGTGTTGTGGACTCTGACCCTGTGTACGTTCCGTTTGAGAGAAAGTGTCAAAATGATGGTGATTGATTGTTTGATTGGTGGCCCCGCACCGAACTCAACCTCGCCCGTGGATCAGGCTCTCACCCCGGATACACGTGATAGAGTTGTACAGCACGTGCTCACCACCCCATTCCCAGACGATTTCCTGCACAGCCCATTACACACGCCTCGTGCAGTGGAACCCAGGAATTCGCGCGGTGGAGAAGGATGTCTGCGGTGGATCCAGATTGAGGTCGTGGACGCCCAAGCAACTCAGGGGGGGGGGAGATGAGGGGAACTCATTCAAAACGTAAGCGTGTTACGACCTGCTGGTTGTGTGTGTGTGTGTGTGTGTGTGTGTGTGTGTGTGTGTCTGTCTGTCTGTCTGTCTGTCTGTCTGTCTGTCTGTCTGTCTGTCTGTCGCGCAGATCTGTGAAAAGAATTCACGTGTGCAGCAAAAAATTGGGGGTGTCTTGTGTGTGTGTGTGTGTGTGTGTGTGTGTGTGTGTAATCGGTTGGGCCTTCCATAGGGGGGGGGGTTCGGGTTCCATGCATCCGGATCCACCAGAGGATGATATCCGTAGTCTGCATCGTGGAGATAGGGAGGCGAGGAGGAGCACGTGTGGTGATGGCTTATTCGGCGGATGATGGGTGGTGTACACAGCTGGGCTCGCTTCGCTCCCGCCCTCTTCTCACCCGATCACTGGGTTATTGCTACTCCCGTTCCGCCGTCAACACTCGCAGTGCATCTGCGGGCAGCAGCGAGGATCCGGGATGTGGCCGAGGCGGAGGTGACCGCAAGGGGGGGGGAGGTGCACCTGTAACTGACAAACATGGGGAAATTAATACCGTATTCACACATGTATAAGTCGCACTCAAGCATGAGACGCACCCCACTTTGCGCCTTGATTTTCTGGTATCAGGCCATATCAAGAATTTTACACCAATGTGCAAGATGTACCCCTACTTTTTAATGCTCAATTTTGGGACAAATACGTAGATGCGTCTTGTACACGGCTATTGGTGTGTTTGGGCCCAGAGTCGTTTGATTGTGCCCCCAAATCAGTCACGGCCTACACCCAGGCGAACCATCTCTTGAATCCATCCATGCACCACGTAGTAGGGATATTTTGCGCTCTCTGGATCTGCCTTTGCCCTGGATCCACTGTGCTCGCTCAGTCTGACGGAGTCGGGAATTCTGGACTCGACCTGCCGTGATGGAGCGAAGGTGTGCGAGAGTTTGTGGCGTGGAAATTATGAAAGGGGGGGGGGATTTTCTCTTCTGATTCAGCCGTGTGAAAAGGAGGATGAAAAGCTCCGATGTGAGCACGGGGCTGCGTAGCTGCTGTGCAGATTCTGTGTGGTCGGAATGCCGTGGGACAGGGGTCGATCTTGGGGTTTGGTCGATGGGGCGATCGGTCTCGAAAAATATTTTTTTGGTCAAGGGGGGGGGGGGAGGTGTTGGACGGCATACATACACGTTGAGCCGGGGGCGGCAAAAAAACTTTCTGGCGAATCAGAAGGAAAGCCTCTTTCATCCTCCTTGTGAAAAGAGTTGTTCTCAGTGCAGTCCGTTCGACTCAACTTAGCTTGACCCAGCTTAGATTGATTCTTCAGCAAGCAAACTGGCGAACGATCGCTCAGCATTGGCGACACTCAGGAAGCACTTTTGCTTCGGTTTCAGTGCCACGATCTCGATTTCTCTCCGACAAGTAACTGCAGTTGGAAAAAGCGGCGCTTTGTGGTGAGTGGCGCAGCTTGCAAAAAGCGGAGCAGCAGCGATCCAGGGTGTTGCGTTGGAGAGGAGGCCCCTGGGGGGCGCGACCTGTGTTAGAGAAGCCGCAGCACCGCAGTAGTGGAGGAGAGAGATAGACAGCCTGATACAATAGCAAGAACACTGTTGTCTTGGGGCAGGCACTCACCATGGGAAACACTGCAGCTCCCCCGCGAGTGATCCAGGGAGTCACGCTGGGGGAAGCAGATTTCGTGTTGGATGAAGCTCAGTTTTCGTGGGAGAACGGGTGCCGAATTGTGTTGGAAGAATGCGGCTGTTGCGACGTTCAGCACGCGTGCGAGTCAGTCTTCAAACATTGTCGAGTACGGATTCAAAGAGAGTCCCACGTGCAGGAGATCCTTTCCCCAGGTCATGTCCGGTATGACCGTGGATTTGACCTCGATCACAGAATTTGGTTCTGAGGTTTCACGGCACCACAGACCACTTCAAACCTGCCAATAGAGTCTGCTGAGCAGTCTTCACACACTGTCACCGTGCCCCCCCCTCCCCGCCCTTCATGCATCGAAAGCCGACAGCCAAAATTCCTTCCACTTGCAGCACTCTGAATAGCGATGAAAAGCGTGGAATCTTCTCGTATCTGCCGGTGAAGAAAAATCCGACAGGCAGAACCTCAGCCCACTTTCTCATGCCTGCAGATTCACTTGCAACGTAAGGCCCACGAACTTGCACAGGAACGTTTGACGCGGCCACTGTGAAGCAGGCCTCCCAGAAGAAGAGTCCCTGAGTGACGGGATCTCTCCGTGGCGCCCTGTACCTCCGCCTCGGGTTGCGGCGGTTGCAGCTGCGTCGTTGATGCACGAGGCGAAGTGCCACGATCTCAACACGATACTCGTAGACAAATACACTACCGTATTCAACCGTGTGTAAACGCTCGAAAATTCGGCACATCTTACATGGGTGAATTTTCCACAATTTCAACGTGATCTTGGCAGAAAATGGAGGGCAATTTTGGGGCAGATTTTGTTCCAAAGTGCGACTTGTACACGGGTGAACACGACAGATACTGTTGTACTCGTAGTACAGCCCAAGTCCCTCCTCATTCCTTTGTGCCAGCCGGTGTTGGGTGGATACATGGTGTTTTGGTAACACGACTGCTCCCATGTCAGCGGCTGACGTCGCCATGTTGACGCAGCGCGGACGTGTTTGTAAACAATCGAACATGATCCACCCGAGCAATTAGTGGCTTTTGTGACTTTCGCAGATCAATATCAGCGGACGTTGGGCGCGTTCGTTTTCTGTGGTCCGAACAGTCTTGTTCGTTTTCTGTGATCTGAACAGAGCTCATTCGTTGTCTGTGGTCCGAACAGATCTCGTTTGTTTTCTGTGATCCGAACAGATCTCGTTTGTTTTCTGTGGTTCGAACAGAGCTCATTCATTTTCTGTGGTCCGAACAGAGCTCATTCATTTTCTGTGGTCCAAACAGAGCTCATTCATTTTCTGTGGTCTGAACAGAGCTCATTCATTTTCTGTGGTTCGAACAGAGCTCATTCATTTTCTGTGGTCCGAACAGAGCTCATTCATTTTCTGTGGTTCGAACAGAGCTCATTCATTTTCTGTGGTCCAAACAGAGCTCATTCATTTTCTGTGGTCCAAACAGATCTCGTTCGTTTCGTTCACCGGACGCCCACACGCAACGACGTGACGCAAGGCACAACATAACTGCATTCAAGCTGGACAAGAGAGTTTCCAGAGCACAGTGTGCCACACTGGTCCTGTCTTCCGCAGATGGCCCCGACGTTTTGTGGCTCTGCAGTGTGCACAGAAAGGTCTGCTCTCAAACAAGCTGTGGTTCATCTCTCTGGTTCGTCCAACAACAAACGTGACAAACGACCCCGGGGCCACACCACGTGCGCCAGCGCAGACGCACACCAAGGTCACCCACGTGAAGCAGTGTGGCAACAAGGTGTACACAGAAGTATTCACATTGAGATGTGTGTGTGCTACCATGATTACTGATGGGGTCCAACCCCAAATACGAGGATCTATCAAGTCAAAGTGACAATTATCATGTCTTGAACAGTCGCATCGACGCACTTCACTTGGTGCAATTCTACAAGGAACGTGCTCATCCGTGACCAATTGCT
>JAAUXT010024503.1_pt1 | contig 11055 bp, 13 predicted proteins | sample 7278171 | NCBI WGS metagenome assembly JAAUXT01 (sample SAMN14350112, study PRJNA611818) | marine sediment metagenome | isolation source: surface marine sediment (1.8m) | place: French Polynesia: Moorea | collected 2018-08 | reverse complement strand
CTGGGTTGGGCTGGGCTGGGCTGGGAGCTGGGCTGGGCTGGGCTGGGCTGGGCTGGGCTGGGCTGGGCTGGGCTGGGCTGGGCTGGGCTGAGAGAAAGGACAAGAGAGAAAGGGAGAAGTTACTCGTGGTCCTGCAGTGCAAACAAAAAACTGGCGTTGCGTCTTTTCCAACTAACGGGCATGTCATTTCGTATACGGGCAGAAAAGAAAAAGATTGTGGCGGGTGAAGGGTGTTTGGACTGGTCAGGACTGGAAATTTCTGCTTGCTTGAGAAACTGGCTCTGAGCTGTGTGTGTTGAAGGCCTGTCTACAGAAGAAGAAGACGAAAAGAGCGAAGAACGTCGGCAGCCCCAAAACCGTTGCCATGACTACGTTGGAAAGACAGCGTATGAGATTTGATGTAGTTTCAAAATAAATGCGACAACATCTCAGAAAAATCTGTGGTGCGTGAATGTTTTGAAAAGTTAGGGTCGCTGTACTCAGAAGATTGAAAACGTTTGCCATAAATTTGAAAACTGTTGAGGTGTATGCACGCACACACACACGCACGCACATTTCACAGAGCACGCAGAAGAAATTTTTTTTTTCTTTTCCAAACAAGAGTGAGGCGGCTTTCACGTTGATGACGCGCGGTCGTGTTTTTGACGTCGGCGTCAAAATTTAACATTGAACCCAATGGTGGAATTTTTGACGTCAGCCCAGAGAACGACCGCGCGTCGCCCAATGAGGAAAGACCTTTGAACGTGACTTTCTTGTGGAGGAAAGAGCTTGCGTTTGTGCCCAAAGTGAGACCAAAAATGCATGCACAAAAATGTCAAAACGTAGATCCACGCAACAAAACCCCACCCCGTGGTTCTTTAACTGTGAGTCGCACGTCAAAAGACATTTTGAAAACTGACGCCAACGTATTCTGGCATTTTCCCTGTGGATTTTGAAAACCTGTCGCGGGGGTTCAAATTTGGCGCAAATGTGTGTTAGTCTGCAGTCAGTTGCACCCATGACGTGTGAGGCGGTTTTCACATTGGTGACGCGAGGTCATTTTCTTGACGTCGGCGTCAAAATTTAACGTTGAACCCAATGGTAGAATTTTTGACGTCAGGCCAGAAAACGCCCGCGCGTCACCCAATGAGGAAACCCCTTGAGTTGTACATTTTCCTTTGAAGTGAATCAACCGTTCCACAGGTGGACGTGGAATCTTTTGAGAGTTGTGCGCGTGTGTGATATGCAAGGCATTGTATGTACAGGGCTATCGACACACTGTTTAAACACAACCCACACGGAGGAGAAGTCGCTCAATCTTCAGACATTTGTGCTTCATTTGTGACAATTGATGCAGCGTGCGCGTCGTGATCGTCTTCAACTTCCGTTTCCGCTTTCGTTTCCGTAGCGTCAAACCTCAGCGCAGTGACGCGTCAACAATTCATTCACAAACAGCATCATCAGCACCCCCTGGTGGTGGCCGCTGTGTTGACCTGGCGCGCTCCTGCCGTCGCCGTCGCGTCCGCGAGACGCCAAGCCCTCTGGTGTCCGTACCTTCTCTACGTTCAAGTGTAAAGGGTTCACTGTGGCGTGAAACACAAACCGCGACTTTTTTAACTTTCCATGTGGTCACTTCCGGTGTTCCTCTGCTTCACTTCCGGTCTTGTACTTCCGGTGCGTTCCGAGGCCACGTGATCTCGCGGTCAACTTGTCGAGACTCTTCAAGCATCTTCACCCGTGTTCTCCCCCCACACATGCATCTCTGTACACATCTCGGAGCCGGTTACGCCTTGTTTAGCACAGGTTACGCTGCCTTAGAAAGAAACATGTGCGTCCAGCTGGTCGTTGCAGCCGGCTCTTGACGTCTCTGCGTTGACCTCGTGCGTTGACCTTCACTCAAACTGGCTGCGCACCGGATGTTTTGCTGGTTGTAGTGCCGGATCAACTGAACGTCTCGCCGGTTGGTTTGAAGCTGGTTGTTCTCTGCCCGCCGGCTGCTGATTCTAATCATTTCCTTTCTCTGTTGGAAAGCTCCCCCTTTTTCTCCCAGAGTCATCAACATTCGTTGTCGTTCAGTTGAAATCTGCTTCAAAAAGTCGACGCTAGAGGGCGCTTCAAAAGCGGTTGAGAACGAGGCCGAGGGCGATGAGGGCGGCGGCGGCGACGAGGCGACCGGCGGCGACGCCCTGCTGCGCGGCGGCGCCCCCTCCCGTCCGCGCGGCGGCGCTGCGACTGCACGACGCGTTCACGATCGGCTGCTCCGTCGGCGTCGAGTGCTTCGCTACAACGACACAGAAAGAAACCCATTTCCATTGCCGTGCTCACCAAACACCGTTAAAACTTTTGTGTGTGCAGGTGCAGAAAGGGGCGGATTGTGGGTCGGGCAGGGATGAATCCTCTTCAGGGTGCAGACACACTGAAGAGCGACCCGCCATTGCATCGTGCTGTCGCATCGCCCCGGAGCGGTTGGGGTGACGCAAAAGCAGCCCAATGCTGACCCAATGGGGTGACAGGACGGTCACGCCGCTGGTTGCGTCGCTGCTGCTACGTCGCCGGGAGTGTGCTCCCAGCCTCAAGCATCGCCAACAAACACAAAGAAAACTCGCTTCGTTTCAGTGCGAAACGAACGCGCCCAATGCGGCATCTTGATTAGTCTCCACTGCTGCGGCTGCGGGTGTTGGAATTAATGTGGTGCGGCTCACCCCTACCGCGCACTGTGTGCGTCATGCGCTGCGTCCGCGCGCGGGTCAACCGGAAGTGAGTTGCGTCGTTTGCGACGCACGACACGTCACGCATGTGCTGTGAAGCGCCCCGGACGCCGCTGCGGCGGATGATGGAATTGATGCGATCCAGCGTGCACCTGACGCTCGCTGCACATCGCGTGCGTCGTACGCCGACGCACGACGCACGACGCGTGACGCATGTGCTGTGAAGCAGGCCCGGACGCCGCTACGCCGAGACGCGACGCGTGACGCACGCGCTGTTTGACGGCCCGGCGGTGGGTGTTGGAACTAATACGCTGCAGCGTGCAACTGACGCCCGCATGCGTCGTACGCCGAGACGCACGACGCGTGACGCACGACGCGCCACGCATGCGCTGTGAAGCGCCTCGGACGCCGCTGTGGCGGGTCGCGCTTTGATGCTGATTGCCTCGACTCGGCTGACACCGCTGAGAGCCGAGCCATCTGGGCCGAGCCGAGCCGAGCCGAGCCGAGCGCATCCGGTATCGTGCGAAACCGGATACGCCGGAAGCATCATCAGATCCAGAGCGGACCCACAACACCAGTCCTGGAGCTCTGGAGCCTGACCCCTCATCACCGTCGTCATCATAAAAGTAGGGAGGTTCAGCAAATTTTTACGTCTGGTCCTTTTCCGACGAGCCCCTGTTCCCTTTTGATCGCCTGTCATTGGCTCTCAGTGCACAACTGAATCTTCTGTTGAGTTCTCTGAAAATTCAGGAAATTGAGGGCGTGCTGACCCCCTCCCCCCCAATGTAATTTCGTGGTCAGCACATAAGCGCTTTTACTCGTTCAAAGTTGGTGTCGGGGACCCCACCCCACCCCACCCCCCTCGAAACGCCGATCAGGCATCTGACGGGGCTTGCATTGTGCTGTGTCATTTCACTTGTGTCAGCACATTTCGAGGCCCATAAACAACGGCTCATTGATATTGTTATTGCTTGCAGGAAGAGCCTGAGTGTGATTCACTGCGGAATGTGGAAGAAGTGAGTCACGTGTTACTGCAGAACCAGGAGGACCAGGGGCTTCGGTTCCGTTGGTGCGACCCTGGTCAGGGTGTGGACGCACTGAACAGCGATGCGCTGTTGCGTCATGTTGTCCCGTCGTGCTGTTGCGTCGCCCCATTGGGTTTCTACTGGGCTGCATTTGGGTTGCTCCAACTGTTCCTGGGGTGACGCAACAGCAGCCCCCAAACAAACCCAATGGGGCGACGCCACAGCACGACGGGGCAACTGGTTGCTGCGTCGCTGGGAGGGTGTTCCCAGCCTCACAGGAACCAAGCCAGGATGCAGTCGCCCCAAGAACCACCAAATGGAGTCGACTGGCAACACTGCATCATGTTCTCTGCGTCCTGACCTCTGGGACCTGACCTGACCTTGACGACCTGACCTCTGTGACCTGGTCTCCCTGTGGCCTGACCTTTGTGGCCTGACCTCTGTGACCTGGCCTTCAGACATGACCTGTGCAAAGCCACGGGGCTGGCCTTCCCAGAATCCCCTCCGCTAGGACCCACTCCGCGCCGACCACACGCAGCGCAGAGTTCGATCCGCTGTTGAGTGTGTAAACTCGGGTTTTCACACAGATGACGCGGCGTCAAAAAATTGACGCGACGCCAGAAACGCACTGCACCATTTTCTGATGCTCTCCGTTGGGCGTCATGTTAAATTTGACGCCTGCGCGTCAAAATTTTGACGTGCGCGTCAAAATTTCTGACGCCGCCCTGTCTGTGTGAAAACCCTTATTCGCTGAGTTTACACTCAGCACAGCTTTGCTGTGGGAACACGAACTGCCCAAGTTACACCTACACGACGCAGCCGAAATCGAACGCGCCCCATTCAGAATCTCACCTCAATCAAACAACATGCAGATCGTGTTAGCCGTTAATATTGTTTGGTGCGCATTGATTTTGTGCAGTTATAACACGGTGGGGAGGGTTGGTGCCCTTCTGCACCGTGAGTACACTCGAGCAACCGATCATGTGTGTGTGTGTGTGTGTGTGTGTGTGTGTGTTTGTGTGTGTGTGTGTGTGTACGTGTGTGTGCGTGCGTGTGTGTGCGTGTATGCGTGTGTGTGCGTGTGTGTATGTGTGTGTGTGTGCATGTGTGTGCGTGTGTGTGTGCGTGTATGCGTGTGTGCGTGCGTGTGCGTGTATGTGTGTGTGGTGTATGTATGTGTGTGTGGTGTATGTGTGTGTGCGTGTGTGTGTGTGAGCAAACTGCCTCCAGTGTCAAGGGAATACCGTATCCACCCGTGTACAAGACGCACCTTTTGTCCTCAAAATACACACCAAACTTGAGGTGCGTCTCGTACACGGGTGTGCGACCTTTTTTTGCCCCTTCCCCAGAAAATCAAGGTTGACGTTTGGGTGCGTCGTTCGGGAGATTATGGCACGACGTCTGAGGCGCATGTCACGTCAACGCCAGCGTGCAAATTGATGACGTTGTGCGCCGTTTCCATGGCACCAGCCAATCATAAAACACCATTCGACGTTCCACGTTACTTGGGTGCGACTTGCACACGGGTGAATACGGTCGCGTTCGATTTGTGCGCAGTGCGCAGTTCCTGTTGAGTTTGTGTAAACTCGGAGCGGGCGGTGGATCGATGTCTGTGTCGCACACACACACGGCTTTCATGTCGCCTGCCGAGGAGGTGGGACCTGGATCCATCATAGAGACGTTGGTTGAGGCTGGGCGCACACAGAACGCAGAGGCGAAAATGTTGACCCTGGATGACGTGTCATTTAGACTATCATGGCTTCTTGACACAAACCACATCAATTTTAGAAAGCAAACACACCACAAGGATGAATGAAAACAAGAGATTTTCTCTCTGACTTTTGGTATGTTTTTGCTCTGTTTGGGTTTTGGTAAACCTCAAAGTTCAAACAAAGTTTTTGTACCAATCCAAATGTCGCGTTATTCAGGGTCAAAAAGGCATCGAAATACACGCTGTGTGCGCCGGGCCTCACTGCGAAAACACACGCCTCCTGGTGGCAAAACACAGCGTTCACGCGCATGCGTGCAAAGTGAGGGTGCGGACACAACATCACCGACGGGACAGTTGCACTGGCACCCTGTGAGTTGCTCCAGGACATTTTCAATGCACGCAGACACACCTCACAGGACAAGTCAGTTGCACGGGCTGCCCCAGTGCCCGGACTGCTCCATGAGCCATTCCCTGCACGGCACACCCTGGACGGGCCGCCCCGTCCAACAGCCCCGTCGGCCGGTGGTGGTGTGCACCAAGCCTAAACACGTTCTTCTGCTCTGTCAAAAGGAAGCTGCTTCGGACACGAAGAATACAAAGTTTCAAGGCGAAATGTCAGGGGGGATCCCACGTGGTGGGCGTTGTGACGTCACACGCGCGTTGCGGGGACGTGTGTGTCAAGCCACGTCGACATTGCACGTGGAGGCACGTGGAGACACACCCCAATTATCACCCGTCAAGTCTTATGTTTGTTCGTTTGCCTCCCAACAGCGAATGGCTGGTTCCGAGGTCCGCCTCTGGCTACGCCACTCACACTGGGCGTGTTCGATTCGCGCGTTGAACACACGGAGGTGCGTTCATCCAGGTGCGAACACGTCTCAAAGAATCTAGAATTCTCTCAAGGTGGGGGCACCCAGGAGGTGTGCCACCACAACAGAACACAATGGAAGTGCTGCCGTTGGGGCGTTGGCTGAAGACACGCCCATGGGGGGGTGGACCTGTCAGGGGGTGCAACACGTGCCCTCCCCCCACGCGCTGGTGGGTGGGCGCGGGTGCGTCAGGGGGGTCGCGCACAGCGCATCATTCAACCCTGGTTTGACCCTCAATGACGTGCCATTGGGATTGTAGTCAAAACGTTGGTTGAGCTTTTAAATTTTCAGAAACTATAACAGTCAGAGAGAAAATCTTACTTTTCTTCCATTCCTCCTTGTTCAATATTTGCCTTGTGAAAATCAACATGGTTTGTTTCAGAGTCAATGAGAGTCCTTATGACACGTCATTCAAGGTCAAAATTTTCGCCTCGACGCCCTGTGCGCGCCCAGCCTCACTGCGCATCAAAACGAACACGCCCCCCGCATTGCGACGCAGCCGATGGGTGGGTGGGAAGACGCCACCTGTCGCGACATTGACTGTCGATCTCATCTCCACCGCGCGTGCTGCCGCCGCCACCACCGCCCCGCACACACACACCTGCACACACACACCCGCACACCCACACACAAACACACCTGCACCCGCACCCACACCCACACCCACACACACCCACCTGCACCCGCACCCACACCCACACCCACACACGCACACCCACACACACACACACCCACACACAAACACACCTGCACCCGCACCCACACCCACACCCACACACCCACACACACACCCACACACAAACACCCACACACAAACACACCTGCACCCACACCCACACACGCACACCCACACACACACCCACACACAAACACCCACACACAAACACACCTGCACCCGCACCCACACACGCACCCACATACACACCTACACACACACCCGCACCCACGCCCAGGCACACCCAAACCCAAACCCAACCCAACCCCGCACACACACGCACACCCAAACCCAAACCACACACACACGCGCACACACACACCCGCACCCATACCCGCACACACACGCACACACCCACACCCACACACGCACACCCACACACAAACACACCTGCACCCACACCCACACACACACCCGCACCCATACCCGCACTCGCACACACACACGCAAACACCCACACCCACACCCACACACCCACACCCACACACACACACCCGCACCCATACCCGCACTCGCACACACGCACACACCCGCACCCACACACACACACACGCACACACACACACTCGCACTCACACCCGCACCCTCGGACCTTTTTAATTGTGACTCCACGTCGTGCGCTCGACACGTTTCACCCTCTCGCGGTGCGGGCGGAACTGCGCGAATCGAACGCGCCCACCTCCGCAATGTTCTCCCCGTGTAACGCTCAGCTGTTTTCAGCGCCTCAGGAACAATTGGATTCCAGAACAATAGGACCCGGTGTACCGAGGCAGAGGCGCAGTGGATCCCTGTACAACGGGAGCAACGCATCTCAACGCTCTCCGGGCAAACCACGGGCGTAGTTCGATTTCCGAAGGCCTGTGCCACCCTGGAAGCGTCATGCGGCGTGTCACTGTTACCTCACTGGGTGATGCGTTGTCACGTGCGACGCAACGCTCACAAACCGGAAAAAAACACAGCCCTGGGTGCAACGCGTGAAGCGGTTTTTACGCAGAACACGCAGCGTCAAAATTTTGACGTCGTGAGGGCTGACGTCAGGAATGGATTCCACCATTTTTATCACCCCTCCATTGGGTCCCGTGTCAAATTTGACGTCGACGTCAAAATTTTGAAGTCGTGAGGGGTGACGTCAGGAATGGACTGCACCATTTTTGTGCCCCCTCCATTGGGTCCCATATTACATTTGACGTCGACGTCAAAATTTTGCGTCAACTTTTTTGACGCAGACGGCGCTCACGCGAACACCCATTGACGTTGGGTCGCGGGTGAAATTTGACCTCGACCTCAAAAATTTGCGTTAACTTTTTTTGACGCAGACGGCGTTCACCTGACGCATCCGGTGTGACGCGAGCGTACGCGCCTCCCATGTCGGAGCCGATAAGCAGGCAGGGTGCGCCCGGTGCTCGGTCCCCCGGGGGCCACGGCGGGGCGGACTTCGCATTCCGCGGCGCACCATCGCCAACGTCCCGCGGGTACTTCAGAGGGAGATACGGGTTTGATCTCCAACACCCCTTCTTCTTTGTCTGGTCCTTGGGTACCATCTTTTGCTCGTGGGTACACGTACTTCTGACGCGGTAGAATTAACGCCTCAGCATCAAGTGGTTTTAACGTTGGGTGACGCGCGGTCGTGTTTTTGACGTCGGCGTCAAAATTTACCATTGAACCCAAAGGTGGAAATTTTTACGTCAGCGCAAAAAATGACCTCGCGTCAAGCCACTTTCACCTTGGTGCTGTTTTGACGTTGACAGCAGAATTTGGACGTCGACGTCAAAATTTAACATGACACCCATTTGGTGGGCGTCAAAAAAAATTGGTCCAGATCATTCTTTGAAGTCATCAAGAAAAGTTACCGTCGACGTCAGAAAAAGCTGACGTCATCAGTGTGAAAACCCCTTCACCCAATGTGAAAACCCTCTTCAGCATCAGACTCTGCGAGACGCTAGAAAACGTATCTTTCCTATTCGAGCAGTTTTCACAATGCCACAAGATTGTCAATGAAATTTGAACGGTGCACTCGGAGGCTGTATCCACACAGTGTGTACCCACAGTGCTCCCGGGCCTCCAGACCCGCGCTGTGTGCGGGGAGCAGCAGAGCCACTGTTTGCCGAGCACCGAATCAATCTTTCCCTCGGAGTTGCTCCGGAAATGAGACGTATCCAACGTGCGGCGGCGGCAGTGCGGAGTGGAGTGGAGGGAATCCAGGGGATCAGGGACCCGTGTTCAGCGGGTTTCACACTGGGTGACCCGCAGTCGTAGGTTTGACGTCGGGGTCAAGATGATGGCCAGTCGTCTTTTTGACGTCAGCGTCAAAATTTAGCATTGAACCCAATGGTGGAATTTTTGACGTCAGCCCAGAAAACGACCGAGCGTCACCCAATGTGAAAACCCCTTTACTGTGTTGCTGTGACAATGTGACAGACTCAGAACTGATGCCACGAAGGGAGGGAACATGTCCCTGTGGGCCAGGGACCCAAAACGAACCAGGCTCTACCTCTGGCTCTTGGCGAGGGGAGCAGCTACAGTCACTTCATATTTCAAACCGATGACAACAGGAAAGGCACGTGCAAATGTCCGTTTGTAACAAGCCTCCCCTTGGCTGTTGCGAGGCCCAAACACGCACACACACCCACACACGCACACACACACCCACACACACACCTGCACCCGCACCCACACACGCACACACACACACACACAGCCTTGTGTATAGATGTGTGTGTCTTGAAAACATATTTGTACCACACATTGCACGACGCTCGAGAATCAGTTTGGTCCAGTTCAAGCACCATTTTTGCTGAAGGATGCGGGGTATCATGGGACCACACACACACACATACATACACTCACACACACATACACACACACACACACACACCACACCACACCACACCACACCACACCACACCACACGCACACACACACACACACCACACCACACCACACCACACCACACCCCACCACACCACCCCACCCCACCCCACCCCACCACACGCACACACACACACACACACACACACACACACACACACACACACACACACATGGCAAGCTGAACCTGCACCACAAGCACAATATTTTTTGCATCTCAAAATTGTGAAAAACATTGCCTCTGTTGAGGGGCCTTGGTCCTCCCACTCCACCCTGGACCCCCCCCCCCTGAGCTCCCTGTCTGCTGCGCGTTTCACCATGGACGACCAGGACAAACTGTTTCCTCACGGATCAATGCGTGTCAGACGCGATGAAAGGAGAAGCGGAAGGCTCGCTGCGATGTTTGACAGGCTCTTACGGTCCGGTGCGCTGCTCAAGCCGTTTTCACATTGGTACCGTCGACGTCAAAACTTTGATGCGACGACGTCAAAACTTTGACGTCGACAGCAGAATGTTGACGTCAACGTCAAAATTGAACCTGATGCCCAATTGGTGGGTGTCAAAAAATGGTGCAGACATCATCAAGAAAAGTTGCCATCGACGTCAGAATAAGCTGACGTCGTCACCAACGTGAAAACCCATTTGTGGCGCCTCCCCCCGCCCGCCCAACCGTGCTTTTGGTTCTGGGGAGGGACACGCGTTTTTTGGCCTTCACCACAGAGGACGTCGACGTCAAATTTTCTGACGTCAAAATTGTAACGTCAGCGTCAAGTTTGACATGGGACCCAATGGAGTGCGTGTAAACAACAGCCCAGTCCATTTCTGACGTCACGACGTCAATGGTCCTGGCGTCAGAAAAATGACAGCACGTCCCCTGTGGTACACCGTCTTCGTGTTGTGCGTCTGCGGTGGAGACTTGGTGTGAGAATTGTTGCCGTGCTGCGGTCAGTTTTGCCCCATTTGGCCTGCCTCAAAAACGCCACACCCTCTTGCATAACGCAGGCAAACCTCAGGCCACGAGCCACGGATGAAGTATGAACACCTGCAGCCAAAAGTCCCTAACACTGGGCTACCACGGTGAATAAACACATCAACCAGCGATGTTGTTCCTGTCAAAGCGAGTGGACGTCAGCGAGGCGATGAGACGCCGTCGCCTGATGCCAACCCGGCTGGCTCTCTG
>JAAUXT010122240.1_pt1 | contig 11057 bp, 11 predicted proteins | sample 7278171 | NCBI WGS metagenome assembly JAAUXT01 (sample SAMN14350112, study PRJNA611818) | marine sediment metagenome | isolation source: surface marine sediment (1.8m) | place: French Polynesia: Moorea | collected 2018-08 | reverse complement strand
CCAAATCAGAGTGAGCCAAATCAGAGTGAGCCAAATCAGAGTGAGCCAAATCAGAGCAAGCCAAATCAGAGCAAGCCAAATCAGAGCAACTGAAATTTCCTCAAATCACCGCCAGCTCCATGGAGCTATTTTTTTGACTCGGAACTGACTGCACCCTAAAGGAGAAAGAAACACATCAGGATGCACTATTGTTTGTGCTCTCTGTGTGGCGCTACATTCGTTCCGAGTGAAGTTCGCAGTGCTCATGACGACACCATCAAAACATCAACAGACGTCGTTTGTGGGCAAAATTGCACTTGGAGCTTCTGGCTTTCCGATTTCCGATTTTGGGTTTTCGTCCTCATTTCTGTGTTGGCGCTATTTGTACGACAGCACGAGGCTCAGAACAGCCAGGCCGGATGAGCGGAATGCGGTGCGATTCCTTGCAATGCTCATCAGCGCGCACTTACACGAGGCTCCGAATCCCCCGGGAAATCACTCCGCACCGCCCGCAGAGCTGAGTTACACTCCGACATCGGGGAGGAGCGTCGGTGTCGCTGCAATGGTGATTCTCACCTTGATGAGCCTTCCATGGTCATGCCCACACTAGTCTTTATCCAAAAGCTGGATTCTAGATGGCAGGTGTGTGTGTGTGTGTGTGCGTGTGTCACCCGAACGAAACCCCAGTTCTTTCAAACAACAGCTCCATGGAGCTCGTGGTGATTTGAGAAACCATGCAAGCGACCGAAACACAGCACCCAAACACAGCGACCTGAACACAGCAACCTAAACACAGTGACCCAAACAGAGCAACCCAAACACAGTGACCAAAACACAAACAATCTCAGTACAAATCATCAATTTCAATAAATATTTATGTTATTGAAACATTCAGAATGCACCCAAATTTATGTGTGTTGAGTTGAAACTTGTCAAATGTCCATTATGAACACTTAAAATTCCTAAATTCCAAATTTGTACCCAAACTTTGGCCTCACAAAAAATAGGCCCAAGGGCCTCCCACTGATTTGAACAGATTCTGCTTGCTCATTCTGGTATCAAAATGTATCACCAGGCATAACATACAAAAATATTTGATGATGTAGAGAAACTTTCTGTGGGTTGGGTTAGGAATTGGTGGCAAATGATGTATGATATTTCAAAATTGAGTCAATGAGTCACAAAACATTCTGAACAAGTGCAAAATGGTCATATTGAAAATCATACACTTTTGTGAAATTTTCAAAATGTGATTTTTGACCCCCAACCCTGACTTACACATGTAATACAGAAACAAATTAAAACTATGTACAGTATTTGCTACCAATTGCAAATATAACCCACCAATATTTCTCAAACTCATCACATATTTTTTGCATGTTTTGCCTGGTAACACATTTTGATGCAAAACCCCCAAAAATCATATTTTAAATTTCAGCCTCCTAAAAACCACTGAAAAATTTTACTATAACAACACCAGATCCACTTGACCTGAAAAGCCCTCCAATATCATGAAAATTATGCAGGGTACCTTTGATCAAATGTTGCTCTCTTTCAAGATATAGCCTAAAATAGAACCCCGTATCCAAAATTTTGAAATTTCCAAATTCGAACTTTTGCACTGAAAACTCAAACATGTTCCATTTTGTTCTTTTGAGACCTCAGGCATTATTTAGGACTTAAAATACAACAAATTGACCATTGAGCCTAGAATTTGTGCCAAAAACTGGACCACCACAGCATGCTCCAGATTTTGCAATTAGATGCCTACAGGTGATATGAACAGCAAAATACCGCTTGCTCAAAATTTCCAATTTTGACCAAGTGGTCTTTTGTGCTGTTCAAATCACCTGAAAACCATGTAAAAATTTTCAAAAATTAAAAATTGAATGCTACTATTCAAACACCTATACAACGTACTACATTTCATGAATATACTTCTTTCACCAAATTTTGTACTTTTCTGAGATACAGACCAATTTATCCAAGCATGTCCCTGATTTTTTGCCCCTCCAAATTTGAACTTTTTGACATGAAAACCCCAAAATTCAAACTTTACATTTCCTTCTGTGCTCATTATCCTCAACCAAACTGAACTGAAAAAGCTCAAAAGATCCAAAAACATTCTCATCTTGACTATGAAACAGGTGTACACATACTTTTGGTAGATACGAGCTGTAGGTGATCTGTGCAGGTCGCCCTGTTTAGGTGGCTCAAAAATTGAGCTCCCTTAAACAGCGCAACCTCCTCAAATCACCTAAAAATCATCAACAATTCTTCCACAGGTACGCATACGCGTGCTCTGACGCACGCACACACGGACAACCCCCCACACACACACACACACACATATTTGAACGACTTCCTTCTTGCCTTGAACACAATAACATTTTTTACACTCTGAGTAGCGTTTCTTGAGTTTCCGCAATTTTCTTACTTTGCATCAAAGTGGCGTGACTTCGCCATTTCCGTGCATTAGGGAGCAAGACGAGCGGCCGAGCCGACGAGCCTTGAAATTCAATTACCCAGGAAAAATATCCGAAAAGGAGGTGTCACCCGGGCCAGGCATTAAATCTATTTGCTAGAAACAAGGCCATGCAATATTAATGGGCGCTGGAGAGCGGAGACGACGAGACGAGCCCTTCTTCAAGGCCGCAGGAGACCGTTGTTGCGTTGTCGTGCTTTTCGTCTGTCTGAGACGTGGATCGGAGCGCAGAGGCTGGAAAGAGGCAGTTCACACGCGTGTGCTGGCCAGACGGCTGGGGAGGATGTAAACAGGATAATAAAACTCCAAACAAGCCGCATTTCGTTCCTTGATTGAGAATTGTGTTGCCCAGGACTCTTGCGCTTGTTGTACGATGTCCCTTTCGGGCAAGAGCACTGGGGTAGAAACCGAAGTTTTTTCGTACGTATGGCATCTTGGCCAGAATGTCCCAAAGGCCCCCGGACCCCCCCCCCATATTTTTTCTACGCGTATGTACACAAGGTATCTCAGCCAGGATGTCTCATGTCATGTCACACACACCCCATATTGCACCCCGTAAATTGCACCCCTATATCACAAGCATACAAGGGGTGATAATATTTTTACACTCATATTCTCACCAGTTTTCAAAGAGGTAAGTTGCACCCCACCATATTGTAACTCCATATTGACCCCCCCCCCTACCATTTTTTCACATGTACGTATGGTATCTTGGCGCCAGGATGTCCCGTGTCCTGTCATGTACTCCCCCATATTGCATATTGCACCCCGCCCAATTGCACCCCATATTTTTTGCAATGTCCCTTCATGGAAGAGCACTTTGTGGTGTGCGGAATTATTTTTTTCCAGTGAAAGCAACTTGGCAAAGATGTCCCTTTGTTCTGTCCCCTCACATTACAACCCCCTATTTGTATCCACATGTAAAAATCGCATCTCAGGCAAGACGTCCCCCTGTCCCACACCCCCAATATATTGCACACCCCCACACACCCATATTGTACTCCCCATATTTGTATCAATATGTCTATGGCATCCCAGGCAAGACATCTCCCTGTCCCACAACCACCATATTGCACCCCCATATTGCACCCCCGATATTGCACCCCTCATATTTTTAGGTAAAAATGAAGTGATTGAAACAAATTTGCAGTTATCTTTCACCAGTTTTTGAAGACGTAAGTTGCACCCCATATTGCATCCCCATATTGCACCCCCATATTGCACCCCCAATTGCAACCTGCCATGTTTGTATCCACATGTTTTTGGCATCTGAGGCAGGACATCCCCTTGTCCCACACACACCCCATATCGCAACCAACCCACCCCTATTGCACCCCCAATAACCCACCATGGACATCGCACTTGCAGCTGCCCTGTGCACTACTTCTCTTGTTGTTGGTACAACTCTACAGGCGAAAATTTTGTTGGGTCGCGTCTAAAATTTTGTTGCTCTGTTTCGATCGCCCTACCCTTGCACTTCAGGCAAAACAAACAAGCAATCAAGTGGCGTTTTGTGTACGAATGCATGATTTATTTCAGTTGTTGACGTAATTTGAATTTCGAATTATCATAATTGTTGTCACTTTTACATTTGTAACGTATGACCTACAGTATTGAAAAAAGCTACACTTACTCAGAACCATTCCAACTAGAATAACAACGAGCTCGAAAACAGCACGTTTTTGTGTAACAGCTTCAGTTTCGCACCGAGTCGGCAGTTAAGAACCACAGACAGAACGTAGTCACCGACAGTTACACTGCAGGGATCCAAAGCAGTAACAATGGGCACACACATTCAACAGTTCTAAGTGAGAGTATTTGAAGTTTTGTTTTGCAGCAGCAGTTTGTCAGGATCCCACAGGAACATGATGGCATCAAAGCGGCATGACAGGTTCGTGTACCGTCAGACCGCCAACCATTCACACTCCAAACCATGAGTTGAATACTCGTACGAGCACTCAGAAGCACACGCTCGCCACACTCACCGCGTTCTTCGTTTGGACATTACAAAAATTTCCTATTGTATCATTTGTACAGATCTTTACAGCCACAGACTTTCTGTGTAAATCCTATGTACATGTACAGTCAATCGAATCGTGTTTTACTTACACACGCACACGACAGCAGGTAGTCTTGGTCAAATGAAGAAGTGCAGATTGCTATCATTTTACCTCGAATGTGACGTTGGAAAACAAACATTCTTGCCACAGGGGTCTTTGGGCAAGTTCAGGTCTTTTTGTCATCTTACCTGACTTGAGAAATAAAATGGCATGTGCAACGCACACATGGGCTGATTTTCCAGCTCCAGTCCGTGCATCGTGAAGCTGGCGCACGTGCAGACGGGTGCACGGAATGCATGCGTTTGTGTTTGGAGGTATTTTGGTATAGCAGACGAAAAATGTAGTTCACACGTATTTCTTCTGCTCGTTGCCAATGATATGTATGTTTTCGTAAAAATCATTGACACACCAGAACAAAATCCCCCCCCCCCCACAAATTTGAAACAAATTGTATTCGCATCAGTACGGAAAACGAGCAGGCAACAAATGATGACTCTGTGTCAAATTTCCAACAGTTCAACTTGCAACAAAGGGCACAACCAACCCAGCCAAACACCCCTCACCACAGAGTTTGCGCAAACAAGCGGAATAATGTTGAAGTTTTCAGAGGCATCACTCTCAACACTCGTGAATCTTCGAGAGCACAGAACGAACTGTGAACCCAGACAGCACTCGGTGAGTCTTTGGTCGAAACGAGCAGTGCAAACAGAGTCGGTTTTGAGCATGACAGTGAGCATCAGCAGCTGGTCACGCCTAAACACTACACGTCACGGGTACAACATCGACTCTTCGATCAAGTGTGCAGATTGGTGCGCGACAACGTTCGAGAAGCTCCGTGCCAAGTCCTGGGTTGAGACTAAGGGGCTCGAGGCCTTTTCCTTGTCGGATTGAAAAGATCAACAGAGCGCCCCTCAAGTGCAGTGCCCACTCCGCCCCCTGAGAACCTTGTGAACCGTGAACAGCTATTCTCGTGTGACGGGCACTGATCAATTCGTCAATCTGCGAAATTTCGGGCGCTTTTGTGGGGTTTGTTTCTCTTCTGGACTTCATGACGGGTCATTTTTTCACCTTTCTGCCCACTTGAATCGATGCCTAAGTTCCAACAATCAACTTTACAGTTTTGCTTGAATACAGCGTTGGTCCAACCAGAAATCCGGGTTTCCTTGTTGGGGAAAAGGTCCCACGTGCGTTGGAAGAGAAGGAAACATTCCAGCGAAATGCAGTTCCAACAAAGGGCACAATCACAATCACACAAGCATTGAAGGTGCCATCGCGTGCCGGCGCACTGTCAGAAGCAAACTGCGTTTCGTGGTTCTCTCGTTGAACATCTGGTACTTGTAGACACAACAGCACAGTGTCACCAAGTTGTATTGTAGGTTTGCAATGTCCTGGAGAGTTGAGTATTGTAAAAATGTTTCAAAACGGGTGACGTCACAGGTTTCGCTCACATTGTGATGCAATGTTCGTCATCATCAGCCGTTCAGTGACGTCATACTTGGGTGTGGGTGTTGCTCTCCGAGGCATAAGCAGCGTGGTCAACACTTATGACTTGAGAGGGAGCAGAGTAGGTGTACTGCAATGAAACGGAGAGGCTGGTGTGAGGCACAACACGGCAAGAAACCAAGTTCGGTGCAACAGCAGCTTGGAGAGCAAGTGAGAACAACACAGACACGTCTCTTGCCACAGAACTTCGTCCAGTCCCGACGCCATCATCACAGGGGTTTTTTTTCCGTGCCGACGCACCACGGACTGGGCAATGTTTGCCTCTGCTGCTTCCAAACCTCCCGAAGGTCGAATCGTCTTTACGACTTTCTCGTTTGCAGTGTCTGTGTTGACGCACACAAAAATTACCAGTGCGACGGCGCTTAGATCTACATCAAAATGGGTTCGTGCAATTCAATGCTTATGTCCACTTCGTCATTTTAGCCAAAAAATGTCAACACTTGTATTCAGATCAGCCAGTGCAAAATTTGCAGCCGCAGTAAACAGCAGTTTCACTCAGTTCAACAAAATTGTGAAGATTGCAAATTATGTGAGCACAACACAGAGTGAATAAAACACCAGGGCAGCACCAAGCAAAAGAACCAGGAAAGGTTGGATGGACAGAAAGGCGGACAAAGCCAAAGCAGAATTATGTGCAGAGCGTGCAGGAATGAAAAAGCCACTTGGTATACATGTTCATCCATTTGCCTGATTTTGGTCGCACAATAGTTCCAAACCGCAGTGACAATTTTGTGCCTATTTCATTTTGTGATCTCTTCCCAGAATGTCACAAACAATGCACAACAGTGGGTGAAAGATAAATTTGGGGTGGAGAAGGTTTCAGGGAACAAGAGTTTGTGGGAACTTAGTCTGCGCCCAGCTCAACCACGACGGGTGCCAAAGCATTGGCTGCCTCTGTTCACAAACAACCAACAAGGACAATGGTTTCAAAGCTACCAACTCAAAGAAGGTGCAAAGAACAAAGCGCGAAGCATAGCTGCCTGCTTTCTTCGTTATCACTGAATGAAGGGCGAACATCCACGTGACTTGCTTTGGGCAACTGTTTTCAGGAACCTGTGATAATCTGAGCACCTAGGGGAAGCTCTAAGCAAATTGCACAGGAACCACCAAAAGCCAACCATCTAAAGTGCGTTTCTAGTCATTGGCGGACACAAATGATGCAACAAAAACAAGAAATATTCGCTCAAATTTCTCATCTGATTCCAACATATGCGTCCTTCGTTGACGAGATTGCAAAATGCCAGTAAAATTTGGTTCCGCCAATGGCAAAATACGGTGAGTATGTGGCGGGGGAAAAAACAAGGGGGGTGACACACCCGTGAAGAGATACGTATCACACAGCAGCAGTGGTTAGTTAGGCAGTGAAATACTGAAAAATCGGTGTTTCAAATATTTATCAACGTTGTTTATGATTCATGTACCGTGTGGCTGGACTTTCATTGATGATGCTGTGTTTGCTGCAGCAGTGTTCGTGACAGGGGTGGGTGGTGGTGGAGGCGGTGGTTTCTTGCGTCAAGCTGGTAGTTGGTGGTTGTGGTGGTGAACCACCCCCCTTGTTGCATGGTTTGTAGGTAGGTTGCAGTGGTTGGTTGGTGGATACACTTGGCAGTGTGTGGCAGCATATGATGACAGATTTGATGATGAACCAGCACAGTATCCCACAGGCAGCCATGAATTCATCGGTTTTCCATTTTCAGTCAGTGAGCGAGCGACTCAGACGAGACTAACAGCGCTAGACCTCGCAATAGGGACGGTGGACATGGATTTGGGAAAGGAGTCGGGGGAGGAGCCTACCCCGCCGTTCTCGCGCTCCGGTCCCGAGCGCAGCGACGACGACCGCGACCCCTTGCTGCGCAGCGCTGCCCCGTACGTGGCCTGCAACCAACACAAAACTGTTTATGCAGGACAAGAGCTGTGCTCAGACAGCACAACAACAACACGCAAAGTTTGACGGACACAGATGGAAAGCCTTGCTTCCCAGAAGAGAGTTTCATGCCCAGAGTACAGAAACATTCAACCCTGGAGAAAATCGACAATGCTTGTCACACTTCACATACGAGTACACACTGTGGACATGGAATGCTGAAAAGAGACAAGATCTGTGCTTTGAACAAAACTCATCACGAGTGTCTGAAAACAGAGAGAAAATCCACGACAATACAGAGTTTGGAACACTTTCACTGTGTACAAGCACGGAGTGAAACGGACAGGCAATCCAAGAGAATCATTCACGATGCGTTCTGATATCCTCAGAGGAACATCGTGGTGCCACGAGCTGCAAAATCAATTTCATCTTCATAAAACAACACCCAGAGAGAACTTGGCAGATTGGCATGTGGGACACTGTGTTGAAAATAAGTGTATTGCTACGGAGTGGTGTCAGGTTGGCACGTAAAAGTGCCAACTGCAGCCAACTTTCTCCTTTCTTGTTTGAACAATTCTGTGCCAGATCACCATAATTGCTGAGACAACCAGTTGTCCGCATGCAGCCGTGAACTTATTTTCTTTTGCCAGTGTCAATGTTCCCAACATGCTTCCACGCATGTCTGGTGTGCGCCCGACGCACAAGCTGCTCCATGGGACAGTTACCCGCGCAGAGCTGACGCTGTTTTCCTGCTCGTGCCCTGACATGGACACGACGGAAGACTTGGACACGGCCACCGCCCCGTACGTCGTAGACTTCGATGTGACTTTCAGCTGTGGAAGGTGGCAGATGGCACGATGAGAGACAACGACACAAAGTTCAACACGGACTGTTCGATGAGACTCCATTTGGACTTGGTAGCATTATAGAGTGGAGAAACCCTGGAACAGTGGGGATTCAAACTTGTGTTCATGCATCCTACAGTGCGCTGCCTACTTTGACTGTGTCTGAGAGGAACAAACTGAGCCGATCTCCCTTTTTCCACCATCAGACTGTCTTCGAAGCTCGCAGAAGATCCACTTACATAATAAAACACCTAAGATGGCAAACAAATGTCTTGGACGTGACTGCATCACAACAGTTTCCCACAAAGATTCACTGGCTTCCCTGCAAGTCCTCCCTCCACAAGAAGCAGTCAGCTGATAAATCAGCCCGGGCCAAGGCGCCCCGTTAATCTCCCCGTATCTACTGTGGTCAACTTTCGCCTTCCTTTTATCATTCAAACCGGGCTATCTGTGGCCAATGCGAGTCGTGTCACTTGATGAATTTGAAACAAATGCTGCAAATGCCTCACAGGAACAAATTTAACGTTTGTTGTCTCCCGCTTGCGACTGATGTTGTTTTGTGCCCGGAGCAGCAAGAAGAGAAGCCGCGGACCCTGACACCGCTGCACACCCGGAGTTTGCGTGTCCACGTCCGACGCTGTCACGCGTTTTATCTTGTGCGACATCGCACACATGTTCCACTCCACCCTTCTCTCCGCGTCCTCCCCCCCCCCCCCGCCACCGATAGACACACCGGACCTTGCACAGCACGCGACACCATTCTCATCGTCCTCTTCTCCGCCGAGCTCACGTCAACAAACACCCACACGTGTCTCCCCAAACAGAACGAAGCCACAAAATTACGCACCTTTCTCCTTCTGGCCTCGGCCCTGGATTTGATGAGAAATTCAAAGAGTGATGTGACCATTGAGAGCCCAAGGCCTCCGATCAGGATGTAGAAGATTCCTGCCACGTTACTCAGGGTAAGTGCACTTTGGGATGAGCCCTGAAGGAAGAAAGACAAATTGTGAGACAGGTGAACAATTTTCTGGTCAACGAACTCTTAGTGATGGTGAATTTCTCAGGCCAATTATTTGTTGGGTTTTGCCGGGTTTGATGGAGGAAAGAAAGTCTTGACGTGCTCCGTCCGTTCTTGGTGCACACGTCTTTCCCTCCGCTGCAAAGATGGCGGCATGGAAATGTGACAAAATGTCCCGAGAAATGTGTTGCTAGATTTGGTACCTTGGCGTCAGCTTCGGAGCCGCATTCACCCTTGTCGTACCACCAGCGCTTGTGCAGCTTCTGTAGTTCTCCGCCCTCGCGCAGCTGCAGGATTGCTAGGTTTATATCCTCTCTGCAAAACACGCACAAAATCTACGATTTACCAAAAGCTGAAAGTCCAGAGACTGGGTTTGTCCTCATTCAGATAATAATGGAAATTCAAGCAATCTCAATGTCACAATTCCGACAGCTGATCTCTGAACCCCAACCACAGCCGAAAGCAAACTGACACCGTCCTCAGTGGATGTTCTCACACCCATCAACGCCGCTCAATCCCGCTTCAGTTTGTTCGCACCGAATATTAGCGCCTAATCACGCCGCAACAATGGGATGATGAAGTGTTTGTGTTGCTGCACGTGGAGTGGCTGTGTAAAGTCTGGTTTGCACATTCACGTGTAATTAGCGGTAATTCTGCGCATCCGGGCGCGCAGCTGCATCCTCGGCTCGGGACCGGCGCAAGTAATGAATTAATGGCCTGATTAGTCGCTCCAAAGCGGCAGGCAGAGCAGATCTGCTCTCCGCACTGAATAAGAGGAAGCAACAGCGCCCGCTGCTTGATCACTGGAAATGGACGTTTGTCTGTGGATTTTGTGTGAATCGCACTCTGTTCGTTCCGTGCATCACTGTTTGCCCTGAACAAGAGGTCTGCCAAGCATGGTATGCATCTTGGGTCCGGACTGACAGCACAGATTGTGCTCATGCACACAAACAGACCAGACTCAGTGTAAACCAGACTCAAAAGTGCACACCGTGCAGATTCAACAGGACTGTTCTGTCTCGTGGTGTGTAACGGACTGATACCCAAGTTCCAGACTCATAGCAAATTGATGTACCAGATTCAAATTGAGTCTGGTGTGATCTTCCCCATGAAAACAAAAAAAAGATCACAGTACAGTTTTTAGGTGATTTGAGGTGGGTTGCATGATTTGGGCTGATGAGCCAAATCAGTGTGAGCCAAATCGAAGCACCTATAGGCAGCGTCTTCCAAAAGTATGTCTGCAGCACTTTTATGGTCAAGATGAGGATTGATTTGGGATCTTAAGGACTCTTTTGGTTCATTT
>JAAUXT010021847.1_pt1 | contig 11057 bp, 11 predicted proteins | sample 7278171 | NCBI WGS metagenome assembly JAAUXT01 (sample SAMN14350112, study PRJNA611818) | marine sediment metagenome | isolation source: surface marine sediment (1.8m) | place: French Polynesia: Moorea | collected 2018-08 | reverse complement strand
TGTGTGTCTGTTTTTCCTTCGGTCTACCGGCCTCAAAACAATTCTCCTGGGCAGTTATGCAGTCATGGCTGTCAATTGCTCTGTATCTCTATTCTGTTTCAATGTGTTTGTGTGTGTGTGTGTGTGTGTGTGTGTCTGTCTGTCTGTCTGTCTGTGTGTGTCTGTGTGTGTCTGTGTGTGTCTGTGTGTGTCTGTGTGTGTCTGTGTGTCTGTGTCTGTATGTAACATTACCTTTACATCACCAATTTCGTGCACTTGATTGTTCACCAGTTCCCGTGAAAAAATTATGACTGCAATAAAAGTCCCGTCCCAGCAGACACAACGAAAAGAACGTGCGTACCGTGTTCATGTGAAAACGGAATCCTTTTCCATTTTGCGGTGTCCTTGATTCATGAGAGCTGAGTTCAGCCGCAGAGTGCTGTGTCGCTGTGGACACACCGGGTCAGCACCGTTCCCGGCCTGACCCAGAAACCGACTCCCATGAAAATGACGAATGACTGAACGAGCTCAGGATAACGACTTCTGGTCAACAAGAACAAGCACAGGTCACTGCTCGGTGCACGCAAACACACACAACAACGGAAACGAGCAACTTGGGGAAGGAAAAAGACTCGCTCTGAGAAGAAAGCCAAACTGAAAGATCGAGCACGCAGACTCCAGCAGGAAGAGTCAGAATTTAATTCCGCAAAGCAAAATATAAGCAGGTGATAAGAAGCTTACGCAGCAAACGAACGAAGTGACTTCAGCAGAAGTAAAGCTTCTTCTTGTCACTATTTGAGAGTTTTATGCGATGCTCTATGTGCTCCTGCTGGTCATTTTATTTCAAAAAACTTGCAAGATTTGAAAAGTTTGGCTCTCTCACACTCTGTCCCTCTGTCTCTGTCTTTCTGTCTCTGTTTCTCTTCAGGTGTGTTGAGTTCTGAAAATAAACGTTGTCACAAAAGGAAGAGAAGGTCATTCTCAACACACTGCAATGACAAACGAAAGCAACACAAACATTCTAAAATGTCCCAAATAGCAGAATCCCACCCATCATGTAGTCGCAGTTCAAGTCACAAAATATCTCTGAAAAGTTCAGGCAAGGTTCTTATGAAAGAAAATCCTTCACTACAGCTTCAGAAAACTTGCCCGCGCTGTGTCACCCTGCTTAACAGACAAATGGACACCTAAGAACCAATTATGAACATTGTTAACATCAGATTTACGAGAGAGACTTGTTCCTATTTCGGGCGGGTTGTGGCTTCCGTTTCGGTCTTCTACCGATCCTGTCTAGACTTCCGCTCTTTCTGGGAATCTCAATCTCTCTGATCTTTGAAATTGTCAGGCAGCTAATTCGTCTTTCAGCTTCGTTTTCAGGTTATTTGAACGGGCGCTTTGCGGGTTGGTCAATTCCTGAGCGACACGAACAAGTGACCCGAAAACAATCTCAAGGCTTCGAATTCAAATCTGTGGCGCACACTCCAGTGGTCAGGTTTTTGGAAAAAAATGTGTGATTCAGTGGTCTATGTGTTGTGTTTTGGGTCCCATATGATGTCTGAGGTTTTCAAAGAACAAAATAGAAAAATTGAATTTTAGTGCACAAAGGAAATGGGAAATTATTAATTGCAGGTTTGAGGTTTTTTGTCTGTTTTCTATATTGAAAGTGTATTTTCAAGGGTGTACATTGATGGTTTTCATCATATCAGAGGAGCTTTCAGGTGAAGCAGGTATTGACTTCATGTGATGAACATTTTCAATGATGGCCGAAATTGAACATTTATTTTGGGAATTTTTGTATCCAAATGTATCAGCATGCACTTTGTACAGGAAGAGAAAAATTCCATGGGTTGTAAAGGGAATTGGTTGGCGAGTCGATTTCATGTTTGTGCAAAAACAAAACAGGCAACCCGAATAAGCGACCTGGATGAGTTCAAATCACCGCGAGGCCCAGGGACCTAATTTTTCCGAAAACAGAAGATTGATCCAGGAATTCGACACACGGCAGGACGAGGGGAATACTCCTCAGAACTGCATCAAGATCAACGACAACAAAGACTCGCGAGGAGCCACGCTGTAGACCTACGAAGGTGGAGCACGTCGGTTTCCTTCATTCACGTTCCCCGCCTTGAATTTGTGATCAGCAAAACAGCCGCAGTATCAACCTCGCTCGTTCCTGTCATGTTTGGTTCGTGATATTTTGTGCACGAATGAAATGTCATGTTGGCTCTGGTTTCCATATTCTCTGTACCACAGAGGGAAAGCTTGTTTCGCAAGTGTAAAAGACATCAAAGGATGTCTTTCGCGATCCATGGCCACTAACACCTCCAATCTCCCCGCAGGCGGCGCTGCAAACCTTGGAGTGAGGTCTGCGTGTTGCGCTCTCAAATGTACTGCGTCGCGAGAACACCCCTGGCTGGGCATGCCATGTTGTGAAAGAGATCTATTCACAGAATTTTTTGAGTGGCAACCTGTCATGTGTCGTTTCCACACCATTACCCTGCACCATGTGGAGCGCACTGTCCAAGGAAATATGGTTCAGAGTGTCATGAGCAGAGTATCGGTACCTGCAAGAAAGGAGCGAAACGGAGACAAAATTTTCTCCTTCGGGTTTTTTGTTATTTTTTGGAGGTGCTTGTTCAGGATTCATCTTGCACATGTTTGCAACACAAACTGCATGAGTAGAGATACTTCGAGAAGTGAAAAACTCTTTAGATCTTAAATTTACATTGCAGTAAAAGGGTAGATCTGCACTTGGGACATGTTCTCCCAGGAAACTTGAACCTGCAACTTTGAAAACTGTTGTGCTGAAAATTTGTTGATTTCTTTTGGGCTCATTTGGTTCACTTTGATCTCAAATAAATTGTGACAAAAAAATGTTGATCCCAAGGGTAGAACTGCCAACCAGAGTCATTTTTTGGAAAGTGGCAAATTGAGCATAATTGTGAAGGGTTTTAGAGCTGCAACTATTTTTCTGAAAAGAAAGTTGCAGCTCTGAAATCTTGCCCACGGCAACGTGAACCAGCGGGGAAGGAAGAGCGCATTGCATGACAGGTTGATAGGGGAGCATGCATTTTGCTGCACAGCGGTGAACGAGAGAGTTGCTTTGAAAACAGGGTGCAAACCATCACCACCCCTGCTTTGATGCAGGCAGATTTTTGAGAGCACGACTCTGCGCTCTGCTTGGAAGATCAAGACCTCACAAGGCTGTGGAAAAATTTGAAACATGGTTCAGTGGACAAGAATCCACAGCTTACTTGCGGTGAAACAACACATCATGTCTTGGCACACACACGGCCCTCTTCTTTGTCTGACTGTCAGCCTGGTCGTCAGGTCCTCCAGTGGCACATAATGCAGGCCCCTCCTTGACGTCAAAGTTCTGGTCGGAGGTATCTTCTTCGCTGGATCCACTGTTGAATTTCGTGATCCAAAGGTTCTTCAGTCTCTCAGCTGAGCTGAGCTCAGCTGCACTTTGTGACAACCTTCCGCACTTGCTGCAGTGGAAATGTTTGAAGTGCGGTGAGGAAACCACACTTGTGCACAGGACTGGAAGAAAACCAGCAATATATGCAGATCTCCCTTCTTGAAATCGTCCACAAGGTCTTCTCACGTGACATTTGCAACCAGTGTGCCCAAAACAAGGGCTTTGCTTGAAAATGTCTTTGAAGCTCGCAGCTCATTGGGCGGGTGGACATGGACAAAACAGATCCGTGCATGTTCTTGAGTTTGACGCAAAGAGATTGAGGCACTCGAGACGGCGACAATTCCTTCTGAAGGTGCGCGCAACAAATTGGAGAAGGGAGCAAGGCGCAGCTGCAGGTGGTTCGGATTCCGTGGCAATTACTTCCACTGAATCGCACACGCCAGCGAGACTTCGTGTTTCAAGATCGTGGGACACGTTCGACAAGTCGCACCACATTTTGTCAACGCCATCTGAAAGGCAAAGCTTCAACACGTGTAAGCACAAACGACCTGACGTCAAGAGTGGTGTGATTCACGTGCAAAAGTTCTCTTCGCCCGTCCTGTTTGTGTACAAAACTGGTGAGTGTACGAGTACACAACCACCTGCAGGACAAACTTGTTCTCAGAAACTATTTCGGTTTGTTAAGTGGGGTCGTTGTCTGCCTGGATTCATCCTCCAAAGAAGTTGCATGATTTGAGAGACGTCTTAGGTTTGTCAATGCATCTAATCTGCATCTCATCTGTCTGAGTGGTTACGGACCAAAGGAAAGAAATCCTCGTCCTATTTGTGGCACAGTGCTTCTGGCTGTCGTGACGAAGAAATTGCCTGAAAGGGTTTTGAAGAAATTTCTGTAATTTTGGCATCAAATTTTGTTCTTTGGCATTGTTTTACAGGAATCACGAAAAAGTAGTCTTTCAAAAAAAAAGTTTCAGAGTTCTCTGTTCCCTGTCTTTGGTTGCTTGCACTTTCACCTCCCAGTCTCTTTGGAAGCTGAACTTCATTCTATCGTTCCAATTGCAGCAGGCGTCTTTGAGACAGATGTGGCGCTTGCTAATTTCAACAACGCACTGGGCCAACACAATGCCACAGACCTGGGACCACTGTCAGCGTCAAGCTGAAATTCTTTTCTTTCGTTTTCGTGGAAAAGTAATTGGGTCTTGACACACAATTTAGGTTTTGTTTTCCGCTAACTTTTGAGAACACGTTATTTTTCACTTCAAGAACGCCACGTCATTTCTGTTCGAGCAAACGCCAAAGGCCACAGCCTCCAACGGGATTCTGCTTGTTTCTCTCGTCTCGTGTGAATCGTGACTTTCTGTGTGCTCAATACTCTCCATACCTGTCCCGTTTGGTGAAAACAAAGTCCCTTGAGTGGCACGAGCCGCCAAGAAAAGTGGCGAATTACACGAGACATTGGACTGAGCCTCGACAGTTTGAATTCGTGTCGCGTGATGTTCGTGCGTCGGTGCCTTTGAAGAAGAGAAGGATCACTCTTCACCTTTCGAGGAATTTTCATGTAACGTGTCAATGCCACGCCTTCACAGACATTACGGATGGGCAAGACATCTCCTATGTGTTCGGTTGTTTGTCTTCCATGTTGGCTTGTGAAGGATAAGGAGTTCACAGGAATAACAAAATCTTGTTTTGGCGGTTGAAAATGTTCCATCGATCAATGATTGGCAAACAACCTCCGAAATCATTGGCAAAACAACATTTGAGAGTGAAACGAGAAATATCGTGTCACCGAAATTCCTTGTTCAGTTGGTCTTCTTGAGCAAGAAATTAATCTCAGGCTCCGTTGGCTGAAGAATAATGAGTTTGATGTGAAGGGGAATCAGCCATCTTGCACGTACCGGCGTGGTGCGCCTCGAAGAACAACCGCCCTGACAAGGGAGGACCGCCATGTGTGGCCCAGTGAGCGAGGCACTGTGACTGGGATTTATCTTTTCCACTGTGTCCTCTCGAGTCCAAGAGCAAGAATCCACATATTCATGTTTCCCAACAGCCTTGACAGTACAAAAAGTATTGAAATGGAAACCGTTGCGAAACCCAACACACGAACCTTGGAGAAAAGTTCAGGTTTACGTGGCCACCGCCTGCCTCAGTGATGTGGTGATACGAGAGGCAAGTTCGGACTGATTCACGTAACAAGCGGGTCAAATCGTCGTCTGAACAGCGCACCACACCGGTTGCCTTGCTACGAGTGTAATCCGTTTTTGCTGTTCATTATCCTTGGCTCAACCAAGGCACGCAAACCGTTCGTAGACCTGTGCAGTGCTGGAGGGAAAATGTTCCTCAATCCAAACAACTCCTGAAACAATTCATCACATCGGGCGTCAGCAAAGTCATCCCACCGTTGACACCGTCATGGGTTGAAGATCCGCTTGAAAGGAGCCAAGGTGCTGCCACCCGCAACCCACCAGTTTGGCGTTTTTAAGCATTGTAACACGTACGAGTACTTGTTTTCTGGCTGGACTCCGAGATTTGCTCCGCCCGAGAACATTGGCAGGGATGTGACAGGTTTGTCTCCAAGACCATGTTCGTGGATCTGTGGATTTGTGGTCACTGTTATGTCCACAGTGTTTTCCGCAATGTTTGTTGGTCGACTCAGCCAGACGTCAGAGAGACATGCAACCGAGACCCTGGGTCAGATCCAGGGTCCAACGCCAGATTACTGTACGCAGACATGGTTTCACCGGAGTATCTATCGCTTGCCGGAACTTCGAAACTAATATCCGCCATCAAATGGAAGAAACCTTGCAAATCCACTGCAGCAGCGACTTGTTGTAGCAAACTGTGTTTTTTTCGGGGCGAATTACGCTGGTTATCAACTGCTCAATCTTGATGCCTGAAAACCATCCATTGGGTCTCTGCGGAAACGTAAGCTGTCAGCTCGTCTTCCGTTCCACGTCATGTGTAATTGCAGGTCCTGTGTACAGAGAAAAAGACAGTAGCCGCGACAAATTGCTCTCGCTCTGCATTAGACTCAGTCCTGAAGCAGGATTGTGCAACCGTGGTCTTACAGAAGAAGTGAAGTGAAAGGAGAACGAGCTGTCAGTACGACACTGGGAAACTGAGGAATGTGGAGTCGTGCGTTTCCCCTTCAAACAAGGCAAATGGCAGTTTTTGTTCAGCTCTTGATTTTGTTTGCTTGTTGCCTTTGTCTTTCTACATCTTTAGATGTCCAGTCATTCGTTCCCGTTATGTCTTGTCATCTCACAAACGGTTGGGTTTCAGTAAAATTCGGTTCTGTCTTACATTTCTCAGTGAAAACACGATCATGTGGCTGAAATCCTGAAGACACATGATTCCGGCTGCTATGAGGTGATACAAAATATGCCAAGCCACCACCTGACGTTGTGACAAAAGGAACAAGTCGGGCCAAAACCATGGAACAATCTTCGCTCACGTGCCTTCTCCAGCATGAAGAGCTTCGAGCGAGCAATCAAATCAAGTGCCAAGACACCACAGCATTAAAGACGAGAAGCCCGATCATTGATCTACAGATAGGTACTTTCCTCTCTGAAACGTCTTCTAATGATCAAAGACTAAGTCTTGTGGAGACCCCAGTGTGCTTTCACTGCAGGCACTTTGTTGAAATCTTGCAGCAGCAGAAGTAGCTTTTGCGTCTCACAAAATGGCAAGTGCCAACGAAAAAGGTGAGAGGTGGAAATTTGTCAGGCTGGCTGCTGGTTTAAAATGACAATTTGACTTTCTGGATTGTCACTCGACGTCAAAAGATTACAAGCTGACAATGGTCGAACAAATTCCTTTCACTCAGCAGGCAATTTTAACCAACACGAAAACTTCAGCTTGAAAAGAGTCTCCTTTGGCGGTGGTTTGTTTTCGAAGAACCTATTTCAAGCTCCCAGAACTAGAGCAGCCAAAGGCAACAGAACCCAAAAAAAGAGTCACCACACTGGGAGGTTTTGTTCCTCTGTGAGCCAACAGACACATAAATAGGTAGGTTCACCAATGTTTTGTTGAGCGACAAAGACATTTGAAATGTTATTTTCGTCCATCATTTGAGTTTCCCACGACGCGTCTTGGTGTTGAGAGTGGGCAGATAACATCAGAATTACTTCGTTCATCAACGAAATTAACTCTGTTTCTGTGTCTCATCGGCTAATGCGACTTCAACACGATTGTCTGTTTTCTGCCCTCAAACCAAATCCAAGACTTTGTTTCTTTGACAAACAACGCCCAAAGATTCAAATGCAGGTCCATTCGTCAGAATAGTGAGAGTTTTTTCCCATTGAGTGTCGGTTCATTGACTGAGATCAAGTGAATAAAGCACCGACAATTCTGTGACATCGCAGGTCGTTGTGTTGGTCACGAAGCTGGATTCTCCGCCAGGTTGTGGGCGCTCGTACGTGCAGTCGCAATTGCCTTTTCATTGGTTACAATGGAGAGTGAATGTGACTGTCCATTGACAAATCCATCCAGGAGCACTTCATGTTCATTCTGCTGTGCTTTAGTGTTTCGTGTCATTCTGAGGGTCATGCCAGAAAGCTTTGAAAGGCAGACGTGGAAAATCATGCTCAGCAGTCACAATGAGGGATGCGAGTATCACCTACTTGTGCCGCAACAATCCGCTTCCAGGGCTACAGTCGTCATTCTCATGTTCAGATTCCACAGGATAACAGTTTCAAAACTGTCAAAAATTGTAATGGAAACACGTGCATCGAGATGGAAACTGTCATGTTGTTTTTTTCTGAACAGCAATTTGTGTCTGTCAGGCGACGAAGCTGCTCTTTCCCAGGAATGTCCGTTTTGGAGCTGCAGTCAGGTGATCTGTCGCAAATATAATTGTGTTCAAAAAATTGGCAGGTGTGGTCGGGCGCCACTGTTGCCCATAAAAGCACAAAAAGTTGATAAAGGTGTTATTCTCTTCGTCCTTTTTAGTTTCAGCATTTTCTCTCCCTCTGCTGCTGTTTTTCTTCCTCATTTGTCTCTGAGTTTTTCACCAAAAGATGCGAGGTGACGTCCAACCTTCGTCACAGAAGGTAGATCTGAACTCGGATTCACGCGTGGCGACGCCGAGTGTGTCACTTGAGCCTGCAGTGAACATCAAGGTTTCGTCAGGTCCCTGAACGGACACTTTGTTCTAGTTTTCAGACCAGAACCAAAATTCTTACATGTATTCAAATGTGATGATCGCCGGGGTGTAAAAGAAATTTCTATGTCCAGCAACCGTGGATAGATGATGGACTGAAATTAGGCAGGGTCAAACCAATCCACTCTTTCCTTGCAATTTGTCTTTCTCTGGAGACTGAAGCTTTGCGCTCAAAGTTACCAGTTATGAGATGGAAATTGAGCACTGCGTTAAGGCCAATTTTCAAGGCTGCAACGGAAATGTGAAGCATAAATGGTAATGTTCCTGCCTTTGTTGGCCTTGTGGGATATGAACTCAGGTTCGATGAACTGACATGACTCCAGTTAAATTATCGTGCATTTACTGGAAGATCGTATTTCAAGTGCCATCAGAACTTTGAAGCTCATGGAGAAATCAAAGCTTCAGTTGTGCGTGTTTGAGTGACCAAGTGTTTCTGGAGAACGGCCAAAAATCTGTACCCTGACAGTCAGGGTTGTTGCACATAAAATACAGCACGGCAGAAAATGGTTTGTCCAAGCCCCCAGTCACATGCCATCAGTGCAGATGCTGAGCAAAGCAGTCTTTGGGTCCGCGCACACTGAGTGCAAACGTGTGATGTTTTACCCACATGGGCGTGGTACTATGTGTCTTCCCCTGCACATCAGAGCGATGCACAACGTTCATATTCTTTTTCACAAATTTCAAGTTCAAACTTGTACTCAAATGAAAAAGGCCAACAAACACAAGTTACTCTGATATCAAATGAAAAAGGCCAACAAACACAAGTTACTCATCAAAGGAGTGCAGGTTCTCCAAGTTGTCTTTCCTTGTGCACAGAGAAAAACATAAACTTCAAGTATCGCTGCCTAAAATCGAACTGAACATTCTGCTGAAGCATCTGTACCACACCACCCTGTGGGCCAGATCTCTTGGTTCCCAGGGTGTCTTGTGGGGTTTGGGAGAAACGCCTTTGCTTGTGGATCAAGCTTGTTTCGGCGGGACGTTTCAAGTGGCCCTGACCGCGAGAAGTGTGTGTCTTCCGCGTCTCTGTTTTGTCTGACAAATACGAGGCTCTTTCCACTTCTGATGCGCGCTGCATGTTGACTTGGCATGCTAATTTGAACTCGACCGACCTAAATACCGGTCAAATGCCTTGTGCAGTGCACAAGTGCTTGAGTTGATATCTACATGCAGCGCGCATCAGAAGTGGGAAGAGCCTCGTATTTCCCATTGTTTGGTGGGTCGGTCTCTGGGAGCTGACATCCCTTGAGGGGGTCGGTCTCTTCTGCATCGAATCCAGGATCCTATGCTGGAGTTAGTTTGCTCTGCCACAGAGAACAAAAGATTCAGCTGGACTCCTTGGATTCGTCCAACCTGTTGAAGGAGCGCCTTCAGAACAAAGCCTTTCCGTTGCATGCTGAGGCTGAAAACTATTTTCAGCTCACGATTGGAAAATCATGGACCCAGGTGGTCACTCAACTTCATTTGACTGTTGATGGAATGTGTCATTGGATATGCAAACTCGCCGAGGCAGCCAGTGCGGATCAAATTTCTCTGTGGTGTGGGTGGGTCCCGTGGTCACCAAACACTTGTTTGTTTGGATGTTCTGTGACGTCTGACAATGGTGCATCAGCAAGACACAAGAACCACGCGAAATGATTCACTTTCCTGTTGGCTGTACCCAACGCCTTCAGGTGGATGGTCTGATGAGGTCCCTCGTGAACAAACATCCGCAGGTGCACATGGGATTGCGGGATACACCCGACACCTGCGAGATTTTCCGCCCTGCGTGGCTTGGAGACGTTGATGCAAATCGGATGCGTGCGCCTCGAACCATTCACACCGAGTTCTACGCGAGGTCACTAATGGAATATCGACAGTAGGTGAAGCAAAGTTTTGATGGCCTTTCGTGGAAGCTGGCAATTTCCGACCGTGTCCTGATACAAATCCCAGTTAATCATAACTTTGAATGGCACCACGAATGTATCGGTGTGTTGCTGTGTTGACTTCACGTGGGCAATTCATTTTCAAAAACCTTCAAATCTGCTGTCTGAGATACCAATGAATACGTTGACAAATCTGTGTCACTGGACATGAAGGGAGTCAGAAAACGCAAAAAAGACCCAACACAAAGGGGGCAAACTGTGCAATGCTGCTGTTGATCACAAATTGTTGAAATTAAACAGAACGCTTCTCCCTGTGCTCTGACTTCTGAAGCTTCGACAACGAGGATGTGTCTTGTTGATTTTCGCAAAGAAAGAAGCAATTGGTTGCGAACATCAAACTTCCCTCCGCAGTCTGACCAGACCAATGAGCAAGACAACAAGAGAGAGTCAGTGCCACAGTTCTTCAGATGAATTGGGCGTCTAGGCTGGAGCAGGTCCTCAAGTGATCGGCGTTTATTTTGTGTTGGAAGAGAAGAGCCCCCCACTATGGGGCAGAGATAATGAGGGCGGGAAGGCCTCTGATTGGTCTAGAATTCAAAATCCAGCCTTCTGATTGGTCTAGAGGCCAAGTGCCCCA
>JAAUXT010000610.1_pt1:7500-10000 | contig 11057 bp, 11 predicted proteins | sample 7278171 | NCBI WGS metagenome assembly JAAUXT01 (sample SAMN14350112, study PRJNA611818) | marine sediment metagenome | isolation source: surface marine sediment (1.8m) | place: French Polynesia: Moorea | collected 2018-08 | reverse complement strand
GTCTACGCTATCTCGTGACGTGAAAACTAGAAATTCCACGCCTTGGTAGGACCTGGCCTCTGACAAGAAACACAGAAAGCTCATTTCAAAATTTTGTTCACAGTCAGAGAGCTGAAGTGTGTGGCCTTTTCTGGAAAGAGTTACAAATGTTAATCTGCAGAAGTGAGCCAACAGCAGGCAGATGAAATTCTCATGTTCATTTTCATTTTTTCACAGAGCAAGAATGATGTGTCTGTGGAACTTGTTTTTCAGACAAAACGTGGACTTCGGCGTGAGATTTCACGTCTACGTCCACGCCCACGCTTGTGATTCACTTTGCGGAGACTCCCTAACGTTAAATTCTCACGCCGACGTCAAAAAAACGACCACGCGTCACCAATGTGAAAACCGCCTGATATGCGCCCGTCCGCCACGCGTCTGGTGTGAACTGGGCCGAACCCTAAAGCTTTCACCGTCGCGCAAGGGTTGGTTCCATGCCTCGGTACCCCATGGTAGACCCCCCTCTCCGGCCGGTGTCCTCACTTAGTGCCGGCGCTCAAATGTTTTCAGCATCTCATGTGTCTCCATCATGATAATCACAAAAATAGCAACGCAGCGCTTTAAAGAGGAAATGTTTTGACACGTCAGTTCCAAGTTTGAATCGCGAAGACTGATTTTTGCTTGGTTATGTCGGGTGACAGCGTGTGTTGGTGGAAATGTGCGTGCCTACGTGCATGTGCATGTGCGTGTGCGTGTGTGTGCGTGTGTGTGCGTGTGTGTGCGTGTGTCCGGTGTGACTGTATGTGCGTGTGTGCGTGAGTGTGAGTGAGTACAGTGTCAGGTGCGTGTGGGTGTTTGTGTGTGAGTGCAATGTACGCGTGTGCGTTTGTTGGGGTATTTTTGAGTCTGTGTGTGGCGAGGAGTACATGTGTGAATGTGAGGGAGAGAGGGAGAGAGAGAGAGAGAGAGAGAGAGAGAGAGAGAGTGAGCATGTGATGTGAGAGAGAGGGAGAGAGAGCGAGAGAGAGAGAGAGAGAGAGAAAGAGAGAGAGAAGAGGGAGACAGAGATGTGCGTGCTTGTGTGTGTGTGAGTGTGCCTTTGTGAGCCTGCAACGAAATCAACATTGACGTCGAACTTCACTATCTTGACAGCACATCAAGATTTTGTCTGCACGCAGCGTTTTGTTGTATTGATGTGCGAATTGAATGATATAATCTTCAAGTGCTCACCACACCAACTGGTGCAGCCAGATCCACCACACCAACTGGTGGGGCCAGATTTAGTCTATGCCCACACGAGACCTCCCCTTGCAGCACCTCGGCTAATGCCTTCTTCCCTCTGAGAGGTGCAACTGAATTGGAATAGTTCTCAACTGAGGCTGGTCCCTCTCGGAATATAAGGGACGGATCTCACCTGAGAGAATCAGACCTGACGACTGTTCCCCCGCTGCACAGGACATCTTTTCATGGAGAGGCATGCACAACAAATTCAGATGCTTTTCAGCTGACTGAACAAGACGAGCTGGGCCACAGCCCTGCACCACACCGCCAGAAGGGACGCCCCACCGGGCGTCTTGAGGGGTGAGGGACGTGAAGTTACAACAGCGTGCGACAACCCCGTGTCACGTGCGACCTGGCATTACAGGCTGGAAATCAGTTTCACTCTTTTGGACATATTAAAAATAGCAATCTCTTTCTCAGAGACTTCCTCTCATAAGTGGGTTTTCTTTCATACAACAAATTTGTCACTACAGAAACAAAATATAGAAAGAAGGACAAGTGACCACTGGAGAAGACAGAAAAATCAGCACAGAATTTACAAAGTGAAATGCCACATTGCACGCCGCACGGGGGCGTTGCACGTGTTGCAACTGAACCTCCCTATTGAACCTCCCAGGAGTTCAGCCCCTCCCCATCCAGGTTGAGCGAGCACACACATACACATACACACACATACACACACTCACACACAGACATACACACATACGCACACACACACTCACACACACGTACACATACACACACACCACACAGACACACCACACACACACACAAACACACACACTCCTGATGGAATCACTCCTGCCCCACCCTTGCAGAGGTTTATGTCCTTGATGAAATTCTGGTCTGTTCCAGCGTCCTTTCTCGCAGGTCTCGCTTTCAATCAAAATGCCTCGAGCTCAACACGTCCACAACAAAGCATTAAATCTTGGTTCAAGCGTTCTGAGGGTCGGGGGGTGGGGTCAGAGCCTGTGATTGAGTGGAGACACTGCCCCCCCCCCCCATTCCTTCCCTGTTCGTGTCCACCAGATCCGTCCTCAAGAAGCGGAACCAACATCACGTCACTTCAAACCAAAAGGTGACGAAACAGAAAAGAAGGTGCGATCCGGGATGGTTCCAGCACTCGCCCCTCAAAACCCACATGATCAGGTCTTCTTTCTCCCATCTGAAAATGTCTTCATTGAGGGAAAAAAAAAGTGCGGTGTTCTTGCACACCCCCACATATATTTTTGAATCTGTC
>JAAUXT010000610.1_pt1:0-5000 | contig 11057 bp, 11 predicted proteins | sample 7278171 | NCBI WGS metagenome assembly JAAUXT01 (sample SAMN14350112, study PRJNA611818) | marine sediment metagenome | isolation source: surface marine sediment (1.8m) | place: French Polynesia: Moorea | collected 2018-08 | reverse complement strand
GGGTACCACGTTCCAAGTTCCAATTGGTGGTGCTAAATTTCTCAAAATTTTGTTTTGGAATCATACCCTGAGTAACCAGACAAGCAGAGTTCAGATTTGGCGGGTCGGGTGGGGTGCCGGGGGGGGGGGGGGTAATACGTGAACTGACCTCCCGGGTGAGGTACAGGGCTGTCCTCACTGACCTGACTGCCTGGGGTCACATACATCCCATCTTGACTCACTGACGGCATCTTACAAAAGTTTGCAAGATGCGAGGTCAGTTGAGAACAACCAAGGGAGGGGGGCAGAACGACCAGGAACACACCTGAAAAACTCCCTCCAAACGCGCTGTTATCAGTTTGTTCACTTTGTCTGGTGTCGAAATTCCGAGTTCTGTGAATGGTGGGAAAACACGTGTGTGTGAGTGTGTGAGTGTGTGTGTGCGTGTTGTCGTGTTATCAGCCGAAAAACGTTCTTTTCAATCTACTCCTCAGTTGTGAAATCTTGATAAATCCGTTTTGTTTGTTTTGTTATCCTGACTCTGGCACGTGTGTTGCAGTATTATCCAAACGTTGGTCAAAATTTCTGATTCTATATCCTAGTTTGATCCATTGTTGGTCAACACAGTATCGTCATTCTGACGAGTTTTGATCTCCAAGTGTTGCCTTTTTCGTCTTTCAAACTTGTCAAAACTGTCGATTCGATCTTGCGTGGTTCAACACAACACGAACAACAAGGTCGTTTTCACGCTATTATCCCACATTTCCGCCTGTTTTTGCCCCCCCCAAAAAATATTTTTGACTTGTTCACGTGTGTGTGTAGATCCCTCTGTGCACTGAATTGGACACGGCAGTCTCACGAAGATGCCTCGTGCACTGTCGCTCCCGGCGGCCTCGCTGCCACGTCGCCCTACGTACACGTGGGCGGCCATGCGTAGTCGCCACTGCGACGTAAGCGGCCAAGCGTGGGGCGCGAGCCCGGTGTAACAGGAAGAGCACCCGACCAGGAATTCTACCCGACATTGGGGTCAAATCTCGAAAAATTGAGCCATTTTACCCTGCCGCCTGTATACCTGCCAGGGCCAATTCCCAGCACAAAATCTATGAATTCTACCCTCTGACAGGTAGAATCGCTGGATTTTTTCAGGTATTTGAACCACGTCGGGTATGTGGTCGGGCGCATGGGGTGTGAAACCTGTGAAACCGGGACAGCGAGAGCAGCGGCTGCCACGGCAACTGCTGTTTTATTTTGAGTGAGCGCCGTCAAGCGTGCAAAGACGAAAAGTTTCACCCGCTGTTAAAAAAGTCTAATGAGAGGTTCACACCGCATGGGTGAAAGATCTGCCGTTCACCATTGCGTCATGCGTCTTGCCGGCGAGATTTGCGCATACAGGTTAGCGCTGTGTTTTGTGTCGTGCACCGTACAGACGACGTTACGACTGCAAAGTCCCGCACAGTGCATGGAAACGTCTGCGTGTGAGTGTGTGAGTGTGTGAGTGTGTGAGTGTGTGAGTGTGTGAGTGTGTGAGTGTGTGAGTGTGTGTGTGTGAGTGTGTGTGTGTGTGTGTGCGTGAGTGTGCGTAAGTGTGTGAGTGTGCGTCAGTGTGTGAGTGTGTGTGTGTGTGAGTGTGTGTGTGTGAGTGTGTGTGTGTGAGTGTGTGTGTGCGTGAGTGTGCGTGAGTGTGTGAGTGTGCGTCAGTGTGCGTCAGTATGCGTTTGTGTGCTTGTGTGTGTCAGTGTACGTGAATATTTGTGAGTGTGCCTGTGCGTGAGTGTGTGTAAGTGTGTCAGTGTGCGTGAGTGTGTGAGTGTGCGTGAGTGTGCATTTAGTGTGCATGTGTATGTGTCAGTGTATGAGCGTGCGTGTGTGTGTTCGTGAGCTTTCGTGAGTGTGCGTCAGTGTGCGTCAGTGTGCGTCAGGCGTTGACGCATCTAGTTTGCACGAGGGGTAAAGCGTTTAAAACGAGGGGCTCGCATGTGACTTGGAGACATGCTGCTGGTGTTTTGGGTGAGGGGCGCTCAAGTATGAAGAGGGATGCAAAAGGAGAAACTTTATCTTGACATGTGGCAAAAACAAGTTTCAGTGACCTGTCAATACGATATCGTACAGAGCAGCCTCTGATACGCAACAGCGTCCGTGAAGGTCACGTAGTGACGCAAGACGTGAGCGTCAAATGACGTCAGGAAACGTGAGGCTTCAGTACTCAGACGTACTTGCGGCCGTTGCATTTGTTTGGTCCTAATTCGCCATTCATCAGTACGTTTGAATTCGAGAGAGTATTCTCACGTAGTTACGTGAGACGTGAACGTCGTTCGACGTGACGTCACTACGTCGACGCTGATGCGCATGTGCGGACGTGACGATTGTCGCGTCAACAGCGGAAAGTTTCGTGACCTGAAACCAGCCCAGAAATACAAACGCATTGCTGTGCGCTCACCACTTGGACAGAGGTCTTCTGTCTCCCTTGAGCTCGCGCGAGCTGTTCGTCACGTATGTACGTGAAGTATTTTTTGGCACCAAATTCTTGTGGACCATGCAAGCAGCACGGTTTCTGCTCGTTTTGTGCTGTGCTGCATGGAAGGCACAATCATTCTGGCCCCAAATGAACTCAACACTCAATACGTATTGAAGCGGCGAGGAGCAAAAGAACCAGGGTGCCCGTGTCCTGGTGAGGTCAAATTCTCCCTAACTCAGTGAATTCGAATCATTGTCTCGGTAGGATCTCGCATTTCTCCTTGAATTACCTGAGAGCACGATCGAGGACCGATAACAACAGGAGGTCCATTTCTTGCCCCCAAAATATCTACGAATCAGCCGGAAAACTGAACAAGCTGACAACGAAATGGTTTGGTGATTTAGTTGTGTGTGTGTTTTATGTGAGCGGGCCGCAGCTTCAAGTCAGAAAAAGTAGAAAAGTTTTACCTGAGAGAGAAAAAGTAGAAAAGTTAGTGTTTTCCCCACAAGTTTTTTTCGAGGTGGCTGGAGGATTAAAAGGGGCAAGGCCTCATTCACCACGACTGCGTTTCATCTGATACCTCTCCGCACCCTGTGATCAAATCAAAGGGTACTGTGTGTCGCCTTGCACGGACGGTGCTGGGAGAAAACAAACAGGTTTCGCCACAACCCATGCACAAGAGTCAATAAAGAAGAAAATGAGCTCACCAAAGAACAACTTGTCAGGCCTTGTTCAAGCGCGATGTGTGATGCATTCTCTCGTTTCACGCACATTTCGTTCGTAGAAGCATTGGGGCAGCAATGTCACATTACAAGTCAGGTGTTTGGGTGAAAATTTGAAGCTTTCACCTTCTCCCAATGTTGGGCTCAAAAACTGAGACACTGACGTGTCAAAAATATGAATTGTTTCATCCGTACCCTTGTTCACGCCAGTTCGCGCGTTTTTGCTGCGCGCAATGCAACCAACGTAGACTATAGGAGCTACATCGCGTATGTCAGACCTCTGGAGAAAGACAAACTCTTCACTTTTCTCTCCATGTTTGACAAAACGCGAGCGCACTGAACTGTGGAAGCAAAAAGTTCTCAGGACTTTTCACGCTGGGTGCGTCTTGCGTTTTCGCGCTGCACGAGTCAACGGGGGCTGCGTCGCCGAACTCTTGTCTGTTAGTGGGTCTGACCCTTGCGTCGCCAAGTGTGGTGAGGGAGCATCTCTTGCTGTTGTTGTACCACTGGCCCTTGCAGAAAAAAAAATAGATTCACAAGAACGAGCCAACGTTGTCCTGTGCAGGCATCTGGTGTTGAGTGTCAAAAACTCTGGTTTTCTTCACGCTGAATGCGATGGCGATCCGAGAGGCACGTCGCTTGGTTTCACGTCAAGAACGTGAAGAACGTCAAGAACGTGAGCGTCAACCACATCTCACACTTGTCCGCACCCTGTGATCAAATCAAATCAAAGGGCACTGTGTGTCGCCTTGCATGGACAGTGCAGGGAGAAAACAAACAGGTCTTGTCACAACCCCTGTACAATAGTCAAAGAAAGAAGAAACATGAGCTGGCAAAATAACAACTCGTCAGGCTTTGCTCACGCGCGATGTGTGATAGATCTACGTTCTCTTCTTCGCGCTTGGCGCGTCAAGCCTGGGAGTTCGGTGCACGTCACTCTGCCTCACGTCAAGAACGTGAGCGTCAACCTCACATACACGTCAGCGTTCGTGAAAGAGTTTGACGGCTTTGCTTGCACGCTTCTTGCTGGAAGTCTGCAGCATGGTAGAGGAGCTGTCAAAACGTGAATCATAAAACTGGGCGAAACTCTCTCACACTCCAGCGTCCACCCGACGCACACATGAACGTCCCCAAAAGTGTCGAGCACACAGGCTTGTTGAAAGCCGTGTACGTCAAAAACAAAACAACCACATGGCTGCGCATCAGATAAGAATTTGCACACACGCTGTGCTCGATATACAGTACATGTGCACTTGTTATCAGCCGCATGCAGCACTGATACTGTTTCTACCGCGACTGTCTGTCGGACTGACTGAGGCGAGAGCGGAAATTTCCTTGTTACCACCCCCCCTCCGGCAAAAATAAGTTGGAAGGCTGGAAGCTCATCTGAGATGAAGTTCTGTACTGTCGATGTGCAATGGCTGATTCTCTACTTGAAAGTCCAGTTGTCATTGCGTTTCACTGGCCCCAACACGCAGTAAATGATCAAGCCTGGAAGTTCAGATGTACGTTACTTTGTCTCACGTCAAAACGTGAGCGTCAACCTCACGTACACTACGTGAATGACGCCTTGGTCCACCTGTGGCTGGCGTCAAGTGTGGGCAGGGATGCCAAGGTGAATCTCCGTCTTTTGGTATGAACCTCTCGCAGACACAAGCGTCCAACTGGCCCACGCACACGTCAACGTCCACAAAAGCGCTGAACGCTCAGGCTGGTTGAACGCGGTGTGTGTCAAAAATACCTCCAGGGAGGTCGCGTGATTTGCTCGGATTCTCGGACAAGCATGGTGTCACAGAAAATGCAATATCACAGCAAATTGGAACCCTCATCAACTTGCTCAAAGA
>JAAUXT010131137.1_pt1 | contig 11059 bp, 12 predicted proteins | sample 7278171 | NCBI WGS metagenome assembly JAAUXT01 (sample SAMN14350112, study PRJNA611818) | marine sediment metagenome | isolation source: surface marine sediment (1.8m) | place: French Polynesia: Moorea | collected 2018-08 | reverse complement strand
CACATAATGGAAGAAGAAAGGATATCCAACATGGAAAATGCTCAGAAGGAAAGCAGAGAATCTGGAGAGTCAAGTGAAAATGTGTCTGATGAAGCATCTGCCAACAAAGGAGGCAGACCTAAGCGGCATTTTGATCCAGAGGATCCATTCAATCTGACATTTGGACTTGAGCACGAGTGCTTTTGCGAAGAAGTGCTTGCATGGCTCTGCTCACGGCCAGAAATGATGTGGGAAATTGTGTCACACAAGAAGCATGATTGACCAGCATATGTTACCGATGAACCTGCAAGGGCTGCATTCAGATGATGCTGCAAGAATTACAAGCTTGATTTAGGCAGGACAGGCCTGGTATACTCAAGAAGACTACAGGATGGCACATGTGAGTAATGTAGTATTTGTTGCAACTGTTGAGAATTTGTCAAGAATTTGTTGAGAATGTTGAGACTGTCGAGAATGTGTCGAGAATATCGAGAAAATATAACCACCTTGTGCATATGTGTATTGCAGATGCAGATTTGCCTGTGGTGCCCAAGCTGAAGGACCAGTTTGCCATCATAGAAGAGGCTCATTGTGGTAAAGGGCCGCTGACCGAAGCCACTGAACAGGAAGCTGTGGCTAACATCAGGTCCCACTTTGGCCGGGACAAAACTGCACTGTTCATCTCCAACTCATTCTACTTCCCAGATTTGTATGCAAAAGTGGCCTTTGTGTGTCGCTCGTGCATGGTGTGTCAACGCGCAAACAGTGGCATATCCAAGCTGACCAAAGTTGGGTTTGTATTGAACCCAGTACAAGTTCCAGCTGTGAAATGGAAGCAGGTTGCCATTGACATGGTGGGGCCACTACCCGAAGATGAAGATGGGAATCATCACATCATCGTTGTGCAGGACTACTTCAGCAAGTGGCCAGAATGTAAGGTAGTTAAGAACAAGGAGGCAGTGACAGTGGCCATCTTCCTTGTTGAACTTGTGCAGCACTATGGCGTGCCAGACATTTGGATCTCAGACAGAGGGAAAGAATTCAACTCCCAACTCATGACAGAATTAAACTGCAGGATGGGGGTGTGCCATCGTGTGACTCGACCAAGACATCCACAAGCCAATGGTATGGTTGAGAGACTCAACCAGACAATTGAGAACTTTTTGGTCAAACACAAGATGCAGGACACAGACTGGAGTAAACTGGTCGGCAGTGCATGTTTCGCATACCGTACACACGTACACAAAGCAACTGGCTACACACCCGCTCGTATCTTCTTGGGTTGGGACCTTGTGCCACCAATTGTGCAGGCATACAAATTGAAAGCTCTGTGGAAGGTTCACCAGGAAAACCAGCTTGATGGTGCAGATGAAACTTTGCAAGATTTGGACACTGGCGAAGTGTACTTGGATGAAACTGCAGAGTGTAAGTACTCAGCTGATGAATTCATGGACTTAGACTATGATGACAAGCTGGAAACCATCGAGAATTTATGTGTGGTCATAGAGGAGAAGGCCAAGGAGAACATCACCAAGCGCCAAGCTTCCTACATCATCAGATAACACCACGAAGCCGCCCTCCTCGTCAACTTTGTGCCAGGCAGTGTGCACATGCGGATCGGTGCACTGCAAAGGCAGTTGGTTGTATTTTGCAATGTTTTCTTGACAGTCTCAACAGTTTTTCGACAATTTCTCGACATTCTTGACAGATTCTCGGCATATTCATGAAGCTGTTAATGTATGCATACTTACTGCGAAAATCGGATCTGGTACTTCTTTGAGCTGATCAAACATAGCAGCCAATGCCGCTTCTGTCATGGTCAAGCCTCCCAAGCCCGCTTCAGCACTGGCCTGAGCCCAGGAAGCAGAGCCGTAAGCCAAGCTGCTTGAGGACACAGATGCTGTGCTGCTTTTCTCAGTTTTCACTGTTGCTTTCGGCATGATGCTGGTTTTCTCAACAGTTTTGCAAATGATACAAATTCGAATTGACAACTGGAGCAGAATCTGGAGCACCTTCCTTTGCGGACACTGAAGCTGGAAGGAAGCTGCTCTCTGATTGGTTCTCGGCTTCCCGCCACACCGTGGACAGCTTCATTTGAACCCCGTAGCAGTCACATGACATTTTTGAATCCGCCATATTGAAGGAAGGAAGCTGCTGCATATTCATCACCGATCGAAGCTGTTTGTCTGTGAAGTGGTTCTGATTGTTAAAATGGCGAAGACCAAGAACACTCCCAAGATCAAGCACACCAAGAGGAAGCAGCCGAATGCAGTAGGCATCAGACCACGACCTCCAGGGCAGCCGGGTCTGCACTCTTCACAGCTTGTTCAAAGCGCTACAATCCCACCCTGGACAGCGACACCGGTGCGGGAGAAGAGGACTGCAGACAACAAAATTGTGATGGACCACAGGGGTGAGTGATGCCGTATATTGAACACACATTTTCATACATACACACACAACCACACACAAGACTGTCACCACCTTTATGCGGTATTGACTTCATTGCTGCACACGAACCATACTGACAGCTCACTCAAATGTTACACATTATTGCAGAGTATGACAAGGTGAAAATGAGGACCTTGCAGTCCGGACGGAAGTCCTTCAAGATCTCTAGGGGCCGCTTGCATCCGTCGATGTTCGCGCTCAAGGAAATATGTGCTTTCCAGCAGCGTACGGACCTGCTAATCCCCAAGAAGCCGTTTCTCAGGTAAGCAAAGAAGCTGTTAAATGTGACTTGTGTATTCTCGACACTCTCGACAATTCTCGACCATTGTGGACACATTGGTGCAAGTGTGCATTGTGTGTGTATTCTCAACAGTCTCGACCATTCTCGACATTCTCAACAATTGCAAGTACATGTTCATTGCAGGCTGGTGAAGGATATCATGCAGGAAGAGGCCAACGAAAGGAACAAACTGGGCTTCAGGATCACTGGAGATGCGCTGACAGACCTGCATACTTCCGCCAAAGCTTACTTGGTTGGTCTCCTCGAAGATGCGAATTTGATTACGCTCCACAGCCGTCGAGTAACCCTTCAACCGAAGGACATCCAGCTCGCAAGGAGAATCAGGGGAGAGCAGGGCAAAACGGAAGATCCATCCGTGGCAAAGTTTGGCTGTCCAAATGCCCCCAGGAGTGTCGAGGCTTGGACTGGAGCCAACGTCAATAGGGACAAGGTTCATATCTCGATCAACAAAATGTGATGGGTTCTTGGTGACTTGTGTTCTTGTGTTCTCTCTTATTGTTCTTGTTGATGTCTTCCATACCTTGAAGAGGAACTGAAACCAACGTTCTTTTTTGTGATACCGCAGTGCAGTGATAAATAAATATTGATTCCATCCAATTTTGACACGATTGCATCTGTCATTTGTACTTTGAACACATTTGTGTCTGTTTTATTCTATGAGTGCATCTGCAGGAGAAAACAACCCCATTCAGGGTGAAAACGTACCGGTTTGCATGTCAGCGCATCCACTGGTTGAAAATGTACCGTTCAGGGTCAAAATGCCACAGTTCAGTTTGGAATGAGTGTCAGTGTCCAAAGCAGACCGTTCAGGGTCAGAATGCCAGTGTGGTGCATAAGCAGCGATTTCCAGTGTCAAAATGTAACCGTCCAGGGCAGAAAGTGTACCGTTCCTATGAAGTCCAACGATGCATTCTGACACAAACGGGTGAGTTTTGACACGGGGCCAGAAGCACCCATCGAGCGTTTTGGCACGGACGACCGTCGAGTGGAAACTACTGATAGGTACTTTTGACTACCCTACCCTTCTGACACTCCGACAACGCCGCTTGACGAGGCGTCAAATTGTGAGGTTTTCATCACAACGTCATCAGAAGCCTGCACGTCATGTGACTTGGAACGGGCGTGGATCTTTTTGCTTCAAGTGGAACTGAAGATGTGAATTGAAGATTTCAAATCCCTTCAGGATCAATTTGAACTCAATTAATTTTGTGACGTATTTACGAATATAATTTTTGTCTTGACAGATTCAAAAAACTTTTTTCTTTCAGAACATGGCACTTTGTTGGCTCCAGAATGTGAGCGAATCAAAGAAGGAAACATCTTTTTTATAAAAAAAAGACCAGAATTGTACTGCAAATTTTTAACTCTTCTGCCAGAGCATTGATGGTGAAAGTAATGACCAATTTGTTCACTTTGGATTATTGATGAGATGATATTTTAACAATGGAGAGCAGACAATTTGTTGGAACTCTGCTCTGTTCAGGTGAGGTACTCAGAACAGCTTTGTGACTGCTTCTCCTGAAAGGAAGGCAAAACTTCAACTGTGATGGGCGTGGGCACTAAATGTCATTGTATTTGCAGCTGTATTCATGTTGGTTTTCAAAAGACAAAGTGTTACGTTTTCAAATCAGTAAAAAGTGTTGGGTTGTTTTTTTCAGCTGCTGTGTTGTTGATCCTCCTGCCGGGAGGTGACACCGCCTGTATAAACCAGTACTTATGCAGAAATGAGTACAACTCCACCAGCAGAGAGTTTTACAGAATCTACTGGTTCCTCACTGAGGTGCCACGTGACATTCCCGCTGAGGCTCTGCTGGTTCATCTGTGGGGCAATGCCCTCACCTCCATCCCTGCTGGAGTCTTCAGACACCTGACTCAATGCAAGGAGCTGACCCTAGGTTGGAATAGAATCACATCCCTCACAGCTGACAGCTTCACTTGATTTGTGTCTCTGGAGACACTGAATCTGAGGCAGAATGCCATCACCTCCATCCCTGCTGGAGTCTTCCGACACCTGACTCAATGTAAGGAGCTGCATCTGCCACACAATAGAATGACATCCATCACAGCTGACAGCTTCACTGGATTTGTGTCTCTGGAGAAACTATTTCTGTGGGGCAATACCATCAGGTCCATCCCTGCTGGAGTCTTCAGCCACCTGACTCAATGTAAGTGGCTGAGTCTGCATGGCAACAGAATCACATCCATCACAGCTGGAAGTTTCACTGGACTCCCATCTCTGGAGATACTGGATCTGCATGGCAACAGAATCACTTCTCTTCCTGCTGGAGTCTTCCGACACATGACTCAATGTAAGGAGCTGAATCTGTGGAACAACAGAATCGCATCCCTCACAGCTGACAGCTTCACTGGACTCATATCTCTGGAGAAACTGCATCTGATGCGCAATAGGATCACCTCCATCCCTGTTGGAGTCTTCCAACACCTGACTCAATGTAAGGAGCTGCATCTGGCTGAGAATAGAATCACGTCTCTTCCCGCTGGTGTCTTTGATGGTCTGGTCAACTGTACACTGCTGAAACTGGTGGGGTACAGAGAATACGAGGGAAACATTTCATCCATTGAGGACAATGCTTTCCGTGACATGGTTTCACTTCCTGAGCTACGGTTAAATTACCAGCGAATATCTGTGATCAGGCGTGAAACATTCACGGGCCTCTCTAGATGTGGGCAACTAACGCTTCATAACAATCAAATCTTGTCCCTGCCTGCTGGAGTCTTCAGTCATTTGACTGAATGTGAAACTCTTTACCTGAATTACAACAACATTTCCAATATTCACCAGGGAGCGTTCCAGGGTATGGGCTTCCTGAAATACTTATACTTGTCTAACAACAGGATATCTGCGATTGAACCTGGACTTTTTGCAGGGCTGAGATCCTTACGTGAACTGTATCTTTCTGACAACCATTTGACCACCCTGAACCCAAACCTGTTCATCAACTTGCCTCGTCCACTGGAGCTGATGCTCAGCTACTCTTCTAATCCGTGGAACTGTAGGTCCCTCTGCTGGTTGAAGCATGAGCTTCAGCATGGTACAATTCGTCCTAAATATGGGAGTATTTCCTGCACAAGTGGTGACAGGAGGTGGACAGATATTCAGTGTGGCAACAAAGGTGATCAAATCTACATTCTCTCTCTCTCTCTCTCTCTCTCTCTCTCTCTCTCTCTCTCTCAGGAAACAGGCACTTTGATTTCAAATTTGACTTGTTCAAAAAAATGTTGTTCAGGCCCTCACATGTTTGTGTACAGTCAGACGCATTTGGGACTGGATGTTACTGACAATTCACCCCAACATGATTCTAATTTCACAGGAGATTGTCCAGAACCAGGAGGTGTGCCGTTTGCCACCAGGACCCTGTACAACGGACCCTACTCCAACGGTGCTCAGGTCACTTACACCTGTTATGATGGTTCAACTACAACCATCACCTGTCACCATGATGGTAGAAACTGGACGTGGACCCAGAAACCGAACTGCACAGGTAAGGCTCTTCTTACATGCAGCCCAAAATCAGAATGAAATGAAAATCCTTGTGAATTTTAGGAATGAAACAATGAAGAAACTTGAGGAAAATGACTGAACTCTGTCACAGTTTGTTTTGTTGTTGTTTTGCTTTCCAGAAGTACCATTTCCAACAACAACAGTAGCTTCTGTGGACGTGGAGACCACAACTCTATCCGAAGAGCAGACCACTGCTGCAGACCCTCTCACCAAGTCTTTTCCTGTAACCACATCATCCGTAAATGATGTCAAAATGGAAGATGCTGAAGAAACCACAGAGAAGGTGCCAGAAGATACTGATGGTGAGATCCATTGTTTTGAGAACTCTTTTTGTTCAAAGGACTGAAATTGCATTGTGATTGTTTCTTGTTGTTTTGACCATGTTTTCAATATCTCTACAGGGAAGTATCCAGGAGACACTGAGGGTTTGTATTGTTTCTCCAGCCACACTGGCAACAAAAACTGGGTTTTTCTGAATTTTGTGACAATTTGTTTGTGGTGTTTATCCTCTTTCAGTGTGAGCTCTCTCTCTCTCTCTCTCTCTCTCTCTCTCTCTCTCTCTCTCTCTCTCTCAATGACTGAAAAATTGTGTTTGTCTTTCATTTTTGTGTTACAATAGTGGATAAAACTCCGATGTGGATTGGACTGGGGGTTGGTGCTCTCTTCCTCAACACCCTCATCACTGTGGTCATTGTGGTGGTTGTGGTCAAGTGCATGAGAAGGTCAGTCTCCTGTGGTTTGTGGTCAGTTTCTCAACAAATTTGAACAACAATTGTGTGCACCATGATTTCTTCTCTTTGAATTGAGAAGCATTGCAAAAAGCCAAGCAACCTCAAAATAGAACAGGTCAAATCTGGTCAAATTGGTCAATTTGCTTCAACAATTGAGGTTTTTGGGCAAAAATGGTTTGTCAAAATCTATTGTACAGTCAGAATTATTTTCAGACCTGGTGTCTCTTGGGGTGAGTACATGTACTGTGAAAAATCTCACAAGCTGAGCAAACACAAAGAAATTGGTTGACTCAATTTCTTTTGTGACCTGAATATATCAGGTCACCTGTTGCTGATGATCACAAGAAAAGCGGTACAGCTTTACAGATTTACCTTAAGAATGTCATAATTGAACAGAAAAAGAGCTTTCTGAACATTTTTCTGCTTACAGCAGTGCTCCAAAGGTTTCATTGTCTGCGTCAGCAGGCTACTGGAAAAAGTGCATGATTCCCAAGCCAAACATTGTTGGTTCTTTCCCACACAATGTGTAATTTGTTTGAGCATTCAAATTTCCCAACACGAGCACTTTTTTCATTTTCTTGTTCAGTGTGTCCTGGTGTGAAATGGACGGGGTGGGGCGGTTCTTTGCTGATTCGTTTGAATTTGTTGTTGTTTTTGTAGAAACCAACCAGTTGACAACCAACCCGGGCCACAAGCACAGGCTCAGCAGCAGGAGGGAGACTATCAGTCACTCGAGATGCATCAGTACACGGCTCTGAACACCAACAGGCCAGTTCAGACTGTGAGGGAGTCGGATGGGTATTCTGATGTGATGGGAACTTACACTGCCAGTTCCGTCGCTTCTCAGAATAGTTACGCCTACCCAGATGGTGCTCACGGATTTGTTGCTCTTGGAACTGATTACTACAATGATTATCCACCCCCAGAAGAAATAGATCGTCCTGCTGTAATGACCTACAACAGAGTATCGCAGGCTTGATGAATTGGGGTGATGCTGAATTTGACGCGTTGATCAACTTCACAAAATCACTGTTTTATTCAAGATCTGGAAAACAAAAGAACTTTTGGGTATTGTAACTGTTGCCTCTTGCAGTTTGTATCTGCTGTTTATGTGTTCTTTGTGGCAGTGTCCATTTTTGTACAAAATGTTGATTTGCTTTGTTGTGTACCTCAACTTGAACCATATTCCAGATCAACCTTTTAGTGATTTAGTTTTGCCACCCTTTTCATGTATTTTGGTTTGTATTTTTTGTGGCAGGTTCTGTTGTTGTTGCCCTTTGTTCTTGCTCAATTGGAATGTTTTGTTGGCAAGGATTTGTATTTGATGGAGAAAAGGGGGTCTGGGTGTGAATATTGCTCTGATGTACTTGCTTTGGCTGTCACTGTATGATGCTCTTGTGCTATGGTTACTGTGTGGGAAAGTTTGCTGAGGTGAATTCACTGGGGTTTGTACAAATGTGTCCATGCATGCATTGTTGTGCTTTTGTATTCAGGAGGAACAGCATTGGTTTTCAGTTACAATTGTTTCCTGGTACTTGCTTTGCCTGCTGTTTCGTAAAAAGACCAGACTGCTTCAGTGAAATTTTTGGTGTTTCTTTTGCCTGTTGTGACAATGTGTTCCATGGAAGCCTTGTTTTTTTTGCTTGCTTTCCTTGCATGTTGGATGTATTTTGCTCTTTGGCTGCCTGGTTTGCTCATGTTGGCACCACAATGGCTTTTACATGGCTGCTTTTTAATGGTTGTGTGGGGAGGCTCATTTGATTGGGGGGGGAACCCTTGGTTTTTTTTGGACATTTGCTAATTGTGACTCAAGTGGACTTGTGAGTGCTTCTCGCTGCAAGACAAAGATCTATTCGATCGCATATCAAAGCAAAAAATTAGTTATTTGTCGTTGTTCTATCCAACATCTATGCATTGGTTCGACATTTTCAGATTGCTCCGTTTGTAGTTTTATGAAGACTTTATGATTTTGAAATGTACTTTAGACGATTTGAGTTTTGAATCCATGTTACCTGATATTTGCTTGTGTTTATGTGGCTTGAAATAAACTTCTTTGCCTGGCTGACAAGAATATGAATTTTGATACGCATTTTTTCGATTGGGAGAGTGTATGTCCGGCAAGGCGATTGGGTTTCCGTATGCATGGTGATTCTCTCCCACAGCACTGTGTGAGTGTGCGTGTGTGTGTGCGTGTCTGTGTGTGTGTGTCTGTGTGTGCGTGTGCGTGCACCTGAGTGTGACGTGTGTGTGTAAGTGTCTACGCCTTGGTGTGTGTTCGTGTGTGCGTGTGTGTGTCTGCAGCTGGGTGTGTGCGTGCAAGTATCTATTCCTGCACCCTGCGTGTCTGCGTGTCTACGCATTGGTGTGTACGGGTGTGTTCGTGTGTGCGCGTGTATCTACACAGGCCTGGTATGTGTGCGTGTGTGTGCGCATGTGTATGTGTGCGTATGTGGTGACCTGGAATAAACAGTTGGATTTTTTTGGTTCGGCACAGAGTGCTGGTGTCAACAAGCCACCCAACCATACCACCAGTGACAAGGGTTACAAATCATGGTTCATGTGAGGCACCAAGAACCAAGTCGTCTTCATTTGGGGGGGGGGAAGGCCAGGATCTTTGTTTTGTGTTGAGTTTTGTTGCTTGGAGTGAGGAATTCATCACAGACAACAAGGGAACTGACAAAAGAAACTAAGGCACACCAGACTGGATCTATAACAGCTGAGATTGTGTTTTGGTGCACAGTGCAGCCTCCACAACAAGCCAATTCTTGTCAGTCCAGAGGACAAGCAGGTGATGTGTAAATGAAAAAATGTTTTCTCCCTGCTATGTGTTGAATTTGTCATTTTCAGATCACCTGAGTCAGGCATTGATTGCTAAGAATTGGAGTTCCTTATCAAGCAAATAAGAAAGCTGAGTTGATAGATTTTGTTGACTTGTCCTTTTGCATTTTTCTTGTATTCCTGAAGTGCCAGCAGCACAATGGCCTCATGAAGATATCAGTTTTGTTGTTTTGTTTGTGCTTTGCAAAGTTATCCATTCTTATCACTCCCTTAAAAATTGACAGCTTTTGGCTTGCTCCAGTTGTTTGTTTGATCTACTTGTTTGCTGCTGGCAGAAGACTATGTTGGTTGTTTCAGCAGAATTCCAGACTCAACCATTCCAGTTAGAACTGGCCCCACAGAGACAGAAGAAGGCAAAACAAACATGAATCAAATGAACTGATCACAACAGAAATCATGACCAAGAGGCTGACATCTCAGGAGTACTTGAGACAAATGGCTGCTCTCAAATTAGTATTTTGTGGAAACTGACCTTCTGGGAACCCTTTACAAAGAAGAAAAGAGCAAAATTTTGCAAGGAAAAAGACAGACATTGCCTGCATGAATTAAGTTCAGCTGAAGAAGGGGTCATGTGCCCCCAGATGTGACTGCCTCTGATGACAACAGTTTGGCAATCTTTTATGAAGCTGAATACCTTCTAAAACAGGCATTCCTACTGTCTCTGGACCTTCAATAAATAAAATGCGTTTTGGCTGTAAACGTGAAAATAATTTGTCCCTGTCGCGTGAAATTGCTAAATTATATTTCGCCAGAGTGTGGGGTCCTCCTGAGATTTGCAACACTTTGGAGAGGATTTTCTTGTGCTGGAGTCGATTGGTTTGCAGCGCGAAACAGACCCAGGCAAGTTTTGAAGTGGTTCCCTTTGATAACGTGACAGTTTGTAGTGCTGATACATTATCCTGTATCATTCGTCTTGAGTAGCGGTCAAAGTACGCCCTCAGATTTTTGCGGGATCAGGCTGCATGTCCACATTTTCTTTGTGTCCATTTTTAAATCCATCGGAATCGCCTCCATTTTTACACATCCTTCAACTTTTGCAAGGTGAGCAAGACTAACATTTCACAAACATTTTATTGAAACTGATATTTTGCTTGATTCCGCAGTGGGTGATGCAAATTTCACTCGATTTTTAGGTGATTTGAGGAGCTTGGTCCGATTTGTGAGCTTTTGGAAAAAGCGAGCGAAATCAGAGTGAGCAAAATCAAATCACCTATAGGCAGCCTCTTCCAAAAGTAT
>JAAUXT010095449.1_pt1 | contig 11059 bp, 9 predicted proteins | sample 7278171 | NCBI WGS metagenome assembly JAAUXT01 (sample SAMN14350112, study PRJNA611818) | marine sediment metagenome | isolation source: surface marine sediment (1.8m) | place: French Polynesia: Moorea | collected 2018-08 | reverse complement strand
GCATTTTGTCCTATTGCTGCTCTTTCACCATGCAAAGTTCCAGGCAACTTGAATGTGTCAACCCTGAAAAACGTTGCCCAATCGGTTACTTAGATTGCATGCCTCGTATTTTGCCAAAGGGGCTTCACAAGAAAGTGTCCAGAGACTTTCTCCGTGAGGAAAGAGTCTCGTTCTCATCCCGCTTCCAAAACTTGTTCTTCATTCAGCCTGGACGAAGTCTCATCCCTTTTTGTGTTTGGGAAGAAAGTTACCGCTTGCCACAGAGCACAGGCCTCCCAACACATCTCATGGCGGTTGAGATAAATGACATCACTGCAGCGTCTTCAGGATATTACTTAGCTTCGCTTGCATTTGATGTACGGGGACTCAGGGCCATCCATTTGTGGAGTTGGGTTGATAGAGGGAGCGGCCGGGAGGTGGAGGCTGACCCGCTCGGGACCCGTGACCTGACCCTCCGCTTCGTCTTCAGAAGCACCCACCAGAACGTCGGCCTTGTCCCGTGCGCGCTGCCAACGCAAAGAACGGCAATGAGTTCAAAGTTTTCCAAGTTTGTACATTCAGGCCAATTTGCCTCACTCAAGCAGCGCTGTGGCGCAGTTCGTTTTGGATGGAACATTAAATTCAACTCAGGGTTGTAGCATCGTGGTGGACCTGCAGTGCCACTGGTTTCAGGACACTTGCAGAAAGCGGTTCTTTGTGGAGCATTCCCCTTCACAATACAATGCCTCGTTGTGCAAACACATTTTGTGCCCCCCCCCCTCACCATGCAGCCGAAACTGGTTCATGCGCCCGTTTCTGATCTTGCGCATTCGCAAGAACATGTCAAATCTGTTTGCTGCACGATCCAGAGTTGGCATTGACATCATGAGGTCCCTGCAGTCTGCCTCCTGCAAATATCATATCCTTTCTCACATCTCCAGACACAACACCATACAAATTTAAACTAAGACCGACACTTGCAAAGGCACATGGCGAAATCTGTTGTCAGATGAAAAATGTATGGACCGAAATGTATCCAGTCCGACTGAGTAGGAACAGTGGCTTTGGCTTAATAATTGATAGAAATGCTAAATTTTAAATGCAAACTAAGTGGCCCTATGAATATCCTGGCTATTGCAACTAAACCTTATTTAACATGGATATGGTGTGGGAATTTTCTTTCTGGCAGCGGATTGTTTTAATTTCGAGGAGGAAATGGCAGTTTCGTGCTATTTGCTTGATCAAGTGAGTGGAGGGCGGGTCCCTGTGAGAACTCATGATTACCTTTGCGAGCGTGCCAGCAGATTAACTCGGCTCCTCGGCAAATAAAACTCACCGCACATTGAGATTATTTCACGAGGAATAAATTGAAAGGTAACGTGATGAACCTAGATTAATTAAACAGTTACCGCCATGTTTCGGCGTAGCATGAAATCGCAAGGTTAATTTTCCGCTCTTACGGGGCACACACATAAACCATTGGCAGGAAAGAAAGTAGGTCTGAATCGGCTTCCCCCTGCTCCTATGTTTGCAGAAAGAGAAAAGTCTTCTACTTAGTTGCGTGGATCCTTGATTAACTTGAGTCTCATCAAGAGCTCAAATTAATTTGCCTGAACCTGGGAGTGTAATTGTCATGGTCAGATATATGGAGACATCCATCGCTGCAGCGGATCCACAGACGCGCCGGGAGCGCGCGCGATGGGGACGCGCTTCCGAGTCGAGAAGGTCCCGCTTCCTCCGCACCTCGGGACAAGCGAATTGACCTGAAGCTGGGACCGTGTGTGCATGTTGAGTGGAAGAGAACAACGATCTTGGTTCCGTTGGCCCTGAGAATGACAGATTTTCTTTCATCTTCAAATTTCGCCTCGAAGTTTACAAACGGCCAAAACTAGTTCGGCGTGAACATTAAAAGATGATAGGAGTAGACGCAAACATTTAGACAAGGTCTTCAACAATTTTTTTGCTGAACTCGAAGGGTTTCAGAGAATACGAGTGCCCAAGTTCCCTCAAGGTCCGGAAATGTTTCCAGGAATGGCTTGATTGAGCAGACTGGCAGTTTTGTCGGTGCAGGCCTCTCGAGCCGCGCATTGTCGCAGCAGCGTTCCGCCGCCTGCGTTTGAGGTGGAGTTTGGCTGGGCCGGAGCCGGGCGAGGCGCGCAGCCTATTGAAGCGCTGCCTCGGCGATCGCGCCAGAGCGAGGCCACACCTCACAACACTTGATGCAGTACGTGCATCTTCATCATTTATTAACCAATTACAATTGCCCCTTCCCCAGAGTCGTCCGGCCACATATTTCTCCGATCACTCACTTTAAACATAATTGATCAGGAAGAATTTTCCACTGAATCTGCGGCTGCGTGTGAGAGAGCGAGCGCCCCGCAACTCTCCTACTTTTGGTATTGATCCCCGAACAAGCACTTCACGGCGCAACTTCCACCGGGTGTCGTCTTCAAGGAGAATCTGTTTGCTGCCGACAGGTGATTGGAAGGAGCAGATCGGAAACTGGGGAAACTCGCCCGAAGTGGATCCCAGAAGAAGATCGGCCTGCAGAGAGCAACCGCCGAATCGGCCTCCGCAACCAACGACCGCAAACTGTGTCACTGATATGGCCAGAAACATGTCGTCTTACGGAATCTACCATCCCCACCAGGTGAGTGAATCGGTTTCTTCTTGGTGTTTCCACATTCGCGTCATGCACACATTGGTCAAATTTTAATGAAACATGTCGTGGAAGCCAGCTGTGTTTGGCGGCGTGATTAGTCGTGGCTCAGATTGCATGGGTTTCAATCTCTTATGCATGAGGACATTGCAAGAGGTATGCAACATTAATAAATACTTGCAGTCTGCGAAGGTCTGGCTTATTCAAAGGCGAGTCAAGCAATAGTAGCGATGAATAATTTCACAGGCGTTTGTATGCAACCCACCTGATTTAATTCTAATTTGTCCCATTCACACATTCCTATCAAATATTGAAACTCTCATGCAGTGTTCTGTCGCCTCGTGCATGAAGAGTGTTTTCCCACCTGTTTATTGCACAAGTGCAGAAAAACTCACCGGGTTCCAGAAATTTTTGTTGTTTCATGCTTTCAAAGTCACTCTGGAGGTTTCGAAACACGCGAATCACAAATTCAGAGCAGAGCTCTGCGCAGAACTCGAAAACTTTCACCGCCAAGTTGAAGCTCATACAACAAAGATTCTGCAACTGGCAGAGAAGTTGCGAACGTCGAATTGCATGAGACACCGACCCTTGCCATGAAATCGTTTGAAATCAAATACACCCAGGAACCCTTGCTCAAAAGGCGCCCACGGAAACCACAGGATCTGTTGGCTGCGTGCTGTCCCGCCATTTCTTTGCAAGATTCTCCGTTTAGTTCCGTTTAGTTCCGCAATGACAAGCTCTGAAACAGACATCTGCTTCCCTCCTGCAATGTCAACACCGCGATTGTTGGACACATTACACCCTTAATGTACACCTCTTCATTCCTCATTGAGTGACATTGTACAGAACTTTCACATTTTACGAGGATGAAAATGCAAACGCGTTGCGGGCGCGCTGAGAGCTCTCGCGGCGGAGTCGGGTGTTTGCGCGCGGAGCTGGCGCGGCGATCCATCCCACTCCGGGTCCCTCGCGTCGTGCGCTGTTGATACAACGCGCGCCGGAACAAGAACTTTCACTTGCGCCGCCGGATCCATCTCGTGAACGCCGGCCGCATGTGTCCCAGGCGCCGCGAGCCAAGCAAACAATTCTGCGACCCATCTCTCTCTCTCTCTCTCTCTCTCTCTCTCTCTCTCTCTCTCTCTCTCTGTAAATGCAAGAATAGCTTTCTCTTGTTTCGCCAAATTGGTCACTTTTGATCACAAACTCCAGAAAATGATGGCAATGAAAGGGAAAACAAATGATCGGAAGCTTGATTTCGTGGACAATGAACAGAGTGATGACAAGTGAAACTTGGTGATTTATGCATCTGTTTTGTGAAACAACGTCATTGTGCAGGAAACTGAAACGTGGAACATTACGATTCCTTCATGAAAAGGAAGTCACATTCCACAGTGAGACCCTTTTAGCCGCACTGACCTCAAGAAGATGCGAGGAAGTGGGGTCTGCAGTTCTACTCCCTGAGGTGCAGCCAAGACGTGTGCATGTATTGCGGGCAATATCACTCCGCATTCGGAAAATGGAAATTTATATGACAAACCACAAAACACACCGGCAATTCGCAAGCTGGGTGCTTTTTCACTGAAAACTTGAGGCTTCGCTCAAGCCCCGAGGCTGCGAAAGGAACATTCACATGAGCTACACACACTTTTGAACACTGGACCTGTGGCCATGTGGTTGACGGATTGCGGTCGTTGGCACGTTAATTCTACAGGTAAACCTAGAATTAGGAGGACTGGGAGGAAGGTCCAGACTCTCCATCATTACCACCTTCCAAATTGCTTGTATCTGTGTCACGCACCTGCAGAACAATACCTTCCTAGAAACGCGCGTGCTAAAGAGCGCTGTCATTCACTGTTTGAGTTTGTCAGGGGTCATTCTCAAAATTGTTCCTGACAGAGGTTGCAAGTGGTCGTGTGTGGAACTGGGGTGTTGGGAGCGAAAGAACCATTCACACGTGTGGAGGCCGGCCATATGTCCGATGGCCACTGGTCAGTTTGTCTCTATTAAACGGCAGATGGTTTGCAAGTCGAAGCCAGGCCTCCTGGGTGTTGGCTTCAGCCTTCAGAGGGTGGGCCCGCTGCTTCACGGTTTCCTATCTCAGCAGCATCTCTCATGGTGGGCCCGTGTTCCGAAACAAAACAATACATTTCGAAACAATAGCTACATTTATCCCTTCATTATCTCAGAAACAACGAGCATTTTAATTGTTTGAAGTCGACAGGGCCTGCCCCCTGTCAAGAGTTCGCGGAGCGGAAGGGGATTTGTTCATCTGGAGTTGAAAACAAAGTTGTAGACAGATAAAGAATTAGCGTGTTAACCCCGGAGGTAATTGGTAAAAAGACAATCCGTCAGAAGCTAGATTTGTTTGCCCAATTTTAAGGCATCAAAGGCTGTGAGTAGCATCAGTCAGTGGAGATACATGCAAACCGGATGGTAACAAATCTATGGAAGACCCCTTTGCTATTAGTGCATTCTGGCTGGTCATCTTTCTTTTTACTGCCTTCCACTAAGCTCTGCATGTCCATTATGTCTCTTTGAAGAAAGAAGATTCCTTTGCAAATGTCCTGAGAGTCCTGTCGCATCCAGTCTCTTAATGGATGGTCTCCGCATCCGGAGCTCATCTTCCTATTTACAGCTCCCTGCTCCGCTAAATGGAAACATCCAAAGAAAATCCGGACTGCTTTATGGTCCCTTAGTTACTTCTTTGTGTAGCTCTGATGATAATTCTTCACATCTCCTTTCCTGCCTATTACCTGCTTGATTGGCAAGTTCTCGGTTTGGTCTTGAAATTACTGGACCTTTCATCCGTTGTCAGCTCCAGCTTGAACAGCAACATTTCGTTTTGTGACACGGAATTCTTTTGACAGTCGCCACTGAATGGGGTTCCATACAAGTTTGGTCCACGTTAATGCATTTGGATGGAATTTTACCTTTGCGAGCAATATCTTCATCAGCCTTTGAAGGCTACTTTTTTGTCATTTGGCAGTTGTTGGCCAATATCTCGTGTTTTACCCTTCCGAAATTTAATCATTTTAGCCTTTTGCTTGAGGGCTTTCAAATCCTAGTTCGTGGATTGCCAGACGTCATATCAAGGCGGAACGGAACAATACCTGAGTTGATGAATATCTGGAGCCTCCGTATGTTGTAGAACTCGTGGAGATTGACACACGCCAGTGGTTTCATCAAGTTGAGGTTGAGTTGAGGTTCTCAATGAATTACTTGATTGAGGTGTCATTGTAGCAGGGAGTGTAATTGACACCCGCAAGTTGAGGTTAACATGAGGCACAATGGTTGGGTTTGGCAGGGAGGAGGCGGCACGTGCGGGGGTCGGTCCCGCCGCTCATCTGTTCTCTCGCTCGGCGCCCTGCAGCCCGACCGCGGGGCGAGGCCAGGCGGGCTGAGTCGGGAAACCGCAACTGCTTTGTCAAAACACGTCATTGGTGTGAGAAATGAAAAATAAAAGATCAATGATCTGCATGTCGGCACTGAACCCGCAAAATAAGTTTTCCCAGTTTTTCAGTTTTGGTCTCTTGCACCTGTCCCATGAAAAACAAAGTGTGAAGAACTCTGAATGTTTGGTTCCAGTTACTGATCTGCAACAGCACGTCTGGCGAGCAAAGAAAGACTCAGCTGCTTGCTTGACTCCGTTCCAAAATCACGATAATTTACGCTTCCACAGACGCGAAATCTTCTGAGTTCGTTGCACTGAAGGCCGAGCGACGACAGTTGTGCGGCTCACGCGCACGCGCGCACGTGGACACGGGCCGCCGGGGCCATCGGAAAGCCATTTGCCGCGCCGACAATCGGCGCTCAGGTTAATTGCTGCAAACAACTTGGTCTCTTCTCATCTTGTCACTTTGTCAGACCCCTGCAGCCACGAATAACCCGCTTCTACCCCGTGTCCACTCCAATCTGCAGCAATTGTTTCAAGCGGCTGCACCTCCGTGACCATTGTTTCCCTCAGTGTCACCGAGGCAATCATTAGGAGACCTGGACAGCGACTCCGTGCCAGCAGCCTTGACTCAACCGAGGTGCGCTTACCAAAAATTCAACATGACAAAGCAATGGTGCTCAATTAGATTATTAGCAACCTAATGTTTTAACTAATCCTATTTGTCCGGATTCGGTGACACATTACAAACCCCTCGAAGGCCAAGATCGCCGCTTGCAGTCAAGAGCCAAGTTTCTAATGAAATTAAACAAAGGCTGAAATAGTTCCGCCTTCACTGACCCCGAGTCAGGTTTTCCCTGAAGTGCGCCGTTTTGAGAACGTCCCAAGAATTTCAGGATGATCTGCTGACCGCAACGTGGACTGATTGTTCTATTTTTTGCACAAACCGCGACGTTTCGCGTGCAGCTGATTTTCACCGCCCGGCATGAGTTTGCCTGGACAACAGAAACAAAATGAAAAGGCAAACGGAGTCTTTGGGGCCGATTCACCTGCAGTGTATCAAGCGGTTGGGTGAGATGAAGTGTCATCCGTTTGGGGGCAACTTTTCAATGTGACGAGATGAGCACGAGTACCCAATCTTTGAGGAGTTACCTTTTGGGCAATTACTGCTCGAACTCAAGCATGGGCGATAGAGTGCTGCGCTGCTCAATAGATGAAAGAGGTTCCTAATTACCAATAAAAAACTAAATTGCCAGGTTTTCACAGACTTAATTTGCCATTTTGTGCGACGCGAAAGGACTGAAGGAAAGGACTCATTTCAGCAGAAACCAAATGAGAACTACCCAAATGATTGTGTTTTGCCAATCCAACTGCTTTTCTGTTGTAACCTTCCGAGGGAGAGAGCGCGCTCAGAGCTGACCTCGGCACCGCGCCAACACTCAGCTTCAAACGCTCGCTCGCTCGCGCGCGCAGGCCTCACCTGTCCCCGCGTCCCGTCTGCGCCCTTCTGGGCTGATAAACACCTGTGATGCAGTTCGGAGCACAAACTGTTGCCTTTTTGGGAGAAAATTCTCTTTCACGGCAACAACAATGACAACATATGCTCACAGCTGAAACAAACCGCGAAAGTAGCAACCTGATAGAGATAAAAACGATTCACTTTCAACGGAAGAACAGAAGTTGGAAGTTTTGATAAATCCTGCAATGCTAGAGTCCCTTATCATGAATACAAAACAGTTCAAGCTGCTTTTCTCAGCCAAGCGGAGTAATTCCGATCAAATGCAACCCAATCAAACTTCACTTCATCCCTTCAGACGCTGCGGGAGGAGCCGTTTCGTTTGCAAGATGTAAAGATTTCTAATTTTCCAAAATCACTTTTCCATTCAGTTTCCCGTGCATTTTTAAACCCTTTCCTGCAGTTTTACAAATCTGTTTGTGCGCCATCAATGATAAATGGGGTTAATGTAATACTAATAGCCCTGTTTAGGAGTTTTGTGTTCTGGATGAATCTTTCACCCAAAATGTATTTTTGATGGCCGGAGTCATTGGCTTGGAACTTGAGTGCGCCGATGTTTGAATGTTCCGGCAACAAAATTTGGAGTACATCTGCAACAGAAAGTGCAATTCCCTGCCAAAAGTTGCTGAAATTGTAATGCAGACAACAAACCACAAACTGCGAAAGAGACGCCTGGTGAGCACACAACGTGAGTTTTTCGGCCGAGAGAAGGTTTCGGTTTTGGTTGGAGTGTTCGCTGACTTTTCCGTGTTGAACGCACTCTTGCTTCGACAGATTTTTGTTTTGTTTTCGTGCAGAGGGCAACATTGACAGCAACGCTACAAAACAACACTGCCCACGTCAAGATCATAAATTTCCCTGAAAACGTCGCTTTGTAATGGCAACTATCTGAAACGAAACTTGAGGTAACCAAGCACGCTTGCAGTAACTGTACATAAGGAATGACTGGTGGTTTGTGCTCAATTGTTGAAGACTCATTCAACAGGTCCCCAGTGGCCTCTGCTTCGTGTAGCGTCACGAAGCTTTTTGTTCTGGACGCAAAACACTCGGCTTCAGACGAGCCTGGCTCCGGTTACGCCTCACTGGTGCTGACATTTCTCCTCCACATTTGACCTATGAAGAACGAGCGCGGAACAAAAGGATTGTGCGCCATCATTGACTGCGGAAAAGTTCGCTGCTGAAAACTAATGAATCCCCAGAGGGGAACCCGTAAGATGACCAATGTTACCCTATTGTTCTGCTTGCTCTGCCTGGCGTCACGGTTGCCTGCATTTACCTGTAGATCATCCAGGTTGGCAGCAGGGACGGTCCCTTGAGGAGAATTTATCAAAACACAGGTAGTTGGGGGCTTTGTTGTTGCGCCGCGTTGCAAAACTTCATCTCTCGGATGATAACTAATTTCTGACTGTGAGTAGATTGGTGTCATCAATTTTAATCACATTGATCCTTGAAGGAGATGAGGCAGAAATGCACTTGAAGCCTGTCAAATAAAACAGAGTTTGGTGATTTATCAAGAGAAGGTTTGACAAAGTTGTGATAAGTTTATTCCAATTTCTCAGAATCCTGTTGTGAGACAAGACTCATCGCCCTTCAGAAGTTGTAGTTTCTTCTCGATCAGCGATCAAAAAGGATCACACTCAACTCCTGTTTCATGATGTTTCGAACACCAGAGCTCAGTGTGCCATCCTTTCACACGAGACCAAACTTTTATTTTTATGGACGCCCTTGTCATTTTTTTCCGCAAAACATGTTGATCTTCTTCACGCCGCAGTTGTTGAGTGAGAAAGGGTGAAAGCAAGTTGCGAGAACTGACATCAGGTTGTTGCGCATCATTCGGCCTCCCCTGTTGATCGTAAACTTTGCGCCTCGAACATTTCCCTTTTCACTCGCAGCCGCAAATTGCGCACCACAGCCCTGCTGATTGCATTACAAGTGTTGTCAGATTCGCTGCAAGAGGTTACATATCAAGTAAATCTTGTTCAAAAGCCGCTTTTTATTTCTGAAATCTACATCTAAGTCAATTTAGCAGATATCCATGGCTGTTTGGAGACATCTCTGAGGTCTTTTGGCGCCTCTGTCTTTGTTGACAGAAATCAAATTTTCTGGCCAAACAGCACACAAGACTCAATCAGATAAAACCGTGTTCTTATTAAAATTTCATTCACGCACATCAGCACATCTGTTGAGAGGCTACTTTAAGACAGAAGTGAGGATTTTCGGCAGCTATCATTCATTTCTATTTGCACCTCTTAATGTCTCAGGAGATGGGCGCAAAGCAGCCAGACACTTTTGCCATACGCGATGAGCGGTCACAGGGAAATACGCCTGTGAATTCCCCGGTGCGCGCCTCAATGAGGTTTTCACAAGTAATTTGCAGAAAGGGTTGGCGAATGGACAACCCTGGGGCTATTTTGTATCATAAATTGACCAACCTCGAGCACCTTCATTTGATTTGTTGGAAATTTGCTCACAAGAGCGACACAAACTCATCGCCAATGCTTCCTGTTCCAGCGTAGGCAAAGTCTTGGCTTTTGAAACCTCCGTCAGTGTGCATTTCTGGTGTGTTGTCCTCGTAGTTGGGGTTCTTTTGCGGAACAAGACACCTTTTTGAACAAAACATGGCACGACATTCTGTGAAAGAAGGGCGTCGCGTTGTTCAAGATCAGAAACGCGAAACCGGGCACCTCAAATCGAGGTACTTTCCTTTCAATTTCTCCAGTTACCGCGGACATTCGCTCTTGGCCGTTGAGCCGCGCTCATCGAGTCTGATCCTGACGATCGGAAGATACGGATCCGATTTCACATTGGTCGCCGCTTCCTCATCCGCAGTTTTGTTTTTTGTTCTGCGACGAGCAAAACCACAGCGCACCACAGGGCACGTCTGTCTGCTTTGCTTCGTCTTCTTTCCGTCCTTATTTTCTGCGGACAATGTTGTACACATCGACAAAAATAGCGACCTGTGACTTCGAGAAGTAAAACAAAACTGGATTGAAAGACCTATCTGAAGACCAAGACCGAAGCACAAATTCACTCGAATCACAACACAAGTGCGTTGTGGAATGTTCTTAATTTTACAGCGCTGATGACTGATGATCCACTTTGAGGCAGCATCTGGTGTCCGAGTCACAACTTTTCAGGGGAATTCTGCTTTGTGTTGACACTTTATGAAGCATAATGATCGTGCAGCAAGCACCCCTGTGTGTCGCAAGCGGCTCTGTGCGCTACGGATATAAATTAGGAGTTATTACAAGAGAGGCAAAAGTTTAACAATGATGTATCATCACTCGTTGAAGGTTTTTCGATTGCACGACACAATTTATTGTGACGTTCATCAGATCTATCCAGGCTCTTAATCCAATACCCCAAACCCTTGCCAATCTCAAAGCATAAGTCACATTGTCCCTGCTCCCGGGGGAGGCCCGACCATGCCCAACCAACAAGTGGTTCCATGAATGATCGCATCAATTATGAAACAAGCTTTTCGCCATATTTCTGCATTATATATGCAGTAATT
>JAAUXT010020655.1_pt1 | contig 11061 bp, 10 predicted proteins | sample 7278171 | NCBI WGS metagenome assembly JAAUXT01 (sample SAMN14350112, study PRJNA611818) | marine sediment metagenome | isolation source: surface marine sediment (1.8m) | place: French Polynesia: Moorea | collected 2018-08 | reverse complement strand
CCAGGCCGTTGATCCGCACCGACATGGTCTTGCTGCCCCAGTCGATATCGTTCAGGGCCTCGATGATGTTCTTGCGCGCCTGCACCTTGTCGTCGGGCGCCACGGCGTCCTCCAGATCCAGGAAGATCACGTCGGCCGGCCCGCCAGCGGCCTTCTCGAAGAGTTCGGGCCGGCTGCCAGGGACGGCCAGCTCGCTGCGGTTGAGGCGCGCCGGCGCCTGTTCGACGATGGTGAAACTCATGGTGACTGCCCTCCAGACAAAGATTTGGCGGCTTGCCTCGGCAAGGCCGCCCGTGCCCTTTTCCCGTTGGGCCCAGGTTCTCGCCCCTCGGACCGGCCCTGTCAACCAGGGGGACGCTAAGGGCGGCGCGCGAGCGGGTGGTGGTCCTGGACCAGGCTCTTGAGCCGCTCGTTCAGGACGTGGGTGTAAATCTGGGTTGTCGATATATCGGCGTGGCCGAGCATCTGTTGCAGGGCAGTGAGGTCGGCGCCGTGGTCCAGCAGGTGGGTGGCGAAGGCATGGCGCAGGACGTGGGGCGAGACCTTGTCGCGGGCGATCCCGGCCTCGACCGCCAGGTCTTTCAGGAGCTGCCCGACCCGCTGGCGGGTCAGATGCCCCTCGCGGGCGCCCGAGGGGAAGAGCCAGGGCGAGTCCGCCTGCTGCGGAAAGAAATGCTTACGCAGCGGCAGGTAGGCGGAAATGGCCGCGCGTGCCGGCTCGCCCAGCGGCACCATGCGCTCCCGGCCGCCCTTGCCGCGCACGAAGATGACCCGCGGATCGCGGCGCACCGCGGCCAGCGGCAGCGAGATCAGCTCCGAGACCCGCAGGCCGCTCGCGTAGAGCAGCTCCAGCAGCGCCAGGAGCCGCTGGCCTTCCGGTCCCTTGCGCCGCCGGGCGGCGGCCAGGAGGCCGTCGACCTCGGCCTCGCTGAGGACCTTCGGCAGGCGCCGGCCCTGGCGCGGGCTGTCCAGGGCGGCGGCGGGGTCGTCGCCGCGCAGGCCCTCGGCATAGAGGAACTTGTGGAACTGCCGCAGCGTCGAAAGCCGCCGTGCCGCGGTCCGCGGCGACAGCCCACGGCGGCTCAGGCTCGCCATGTAGGCGCGCAGATCCGCACTGCTGGCGGCGGCCACGGCACCGCCCAGGAACTCGGCGAAATCGCTGAGGTCGCGCAGGTAGGCGGCCAGGGTGTTAGGCCGGGCATCGCGCTCGGCAACTAGCATTTCCAGAAAGGCTTCGACCTGCCGGTCGGCGGCCCGCTGTCTCCCTGCCGGTCCTCCCGAGCTCACGGAGGCTCAGACGCCGCGGGCCAGCGCTGCCTCGATCGCCAGCAGGCGGGCTTCGCGCTCCAGCCCGACGTTGCTGAGCGCGGTCAGCACCCGCTCCAGGGCCAGCAGGTGGCTGCCGCCCGGGCCAGCCTTGCCGAGCACCAGAAGCGAGAGCAGCACGGTCTCGCCCAGGCGCCCACTGCCGCTCGCGCCCTCCAAGGCGAAGAGGACCGAGGCGTCGGGCACCTCGGTCGCCGTCTCGTCCGTGCTGGCGGCGATCTCGGACCAGTCGAGCGGCCCGCCGCCGCCAAGCGCCCGCAGGGCGATCTGCAGCAGCGCCACCCGGGACGAGAGCGCCGCGGGATCCTCGTCCTGGTTCGCCGAGATCCAGGCGTTCAGGTCGCCATCCCAGGGGACGCTTGGTAACCCGGCCAGCCGAGCATAGGGCCAGAGCGCGGTCACCGCGGCGGCTGCGGTCGGCGTGGTCATGGCCTCCTGCCGGGCCAGGGCCATCCAGGCCTCTGCCCGCTGGAAGCGCCCCAGGGCGAAGAGCGCCAGGCCGGCGGTGCTTGTGAAGTCCGAGAACTGGGCCGAAGGTTCCAGGAGCAGCAGCAGCGGCTCGTAGAGCCGCGCGACTGCGAGGTAGTCCTGCGGCGAGGGCGCGGCATCCAGCGCCGCCGCTATCATGTCCGCCTTGTCCTTTGCGGAGGCCTTATCTGCCGTGGCCGCCTGGTAGCGCAACGCGCGGGCGCGGTTGCCCTCCCATTCCACGGCCCGGCTGCGGAAGGCGCTCAGATCGGCGTCGGCGATCTCCACCTCGCTGTAGAGCAAGCCCAGGTCGGCAGCCGGTAGAACCCCCAGCGCCACCGCCTCTTCGGCAACCTCGATCCGCCGCTCAAGGGCGAGGTCCGGGCTCCGGGCCATGGCGAAAAGCATGCCTGGATGGATCTCTTGGGCGGTCTCATCGGCCAGCGAGGAGTCCAGGCGCTGCAGGATCGACAGTTCGAAAACCGAAGGATTACCGATCACGGGGATGTCCGAGGCTCCGCCTGAAGCGGCCTCCGCGAGGGCGATGAAGCTGTCCTCGTCACCGCTGGACTGCTCGCGCAGGAGGCCCACGCCCAGCGCCGCGCCGGCCATCTCGCCGGCATGGATCTGGCAGAATACCAGGGCTTTCTGCCAGTAGAGGCTCTGCTCGCCCTGTCCGACCACATTGCGCACCGACCGGCAGGCCTGGTCGGCGTTCCCGGCCAACAGGTAGGCTTCGACCCGGGCCCGCTGGATCGCTTCGTCGGCATTGCGCTCGGGCACCACGCGCAGCAACTCCTCCAGGCCCTCGATCTGGCCGAGGGCGGCGAGATGCTCGATTCTCAGCTTGAGGAGGCTGTCTGCGGCGCCACCGACCTGCCCCGCCGGCGGGACTGCTGCCGACAGCAGGAGACGGCCGGCCAGTTCGCGGAGCGAGGGCGAATCGATTTGGTCCGAGAGCCGCGACATCAGACGCAGGACCACATGACGCTTCGAGCCACGCCACATGTCGCTCCCAAGGCCACCGTTACCGGAATCCAGGGTCCCGACAGCTTCGAGATCGATGCTGCCGAGGCGATTGACCTCGATCTCGTTGGAGGGCGCCGGCGGTTCGGCCGGATCGAGACTCGGGCTGCCGATCAAGGGCTCTGGCTGCAGTATCTTGGTCGCGTCCTCGTGGTGAAGATCTGCACTGCCGTCGGGCAACAGATTGACGGGCCGGTTGAACGCCGTCGGCGACTGCTCGCTGTCCTGCACCGTCGTGCCCTGGGCTGAAACCACCGAAGGGGTGGCCAAAGCCGTCAGGCAGCCGAAGGCGACCGCCAGCGCCATCCGCGCGGGCAGGGGCTCAGCGCGGGAAACGATCATCCGGTATGACCTTTTCCACCTGCTTGGTCGGCGCCGGGATTTCCCAGGTCAGGAGCACTCCGCCGCCGATGACCACCACAGCGACCACCAAGCCCAACGCAATTAACGCTTTCGACATCGACCCCCGCGCCCTTGCCACATTCCTCGACGAAACCGTTTCGGGACTGCCGCCCCGCTCGCCCCGACCCTGTCCGCCGGCCTCTGGCGACACAGGCTTGCCTGGCCCCGTCGCCAGTATGCTAGGTTTCGACTATGGCCAATTTGCGGCAGTTTATCGGCGCTTCGAATCCGGTGCAACGGGGCTCCCGAGGCGGTCTTCCGGCCGGCCGGGGAGACACATGATGTCGGCTCGCGGCGAGGTCGCCACGGATCGCACGATCGTGCTGGTCGGCTTGATGGGCGCCGGGAAGTCCTGCATCGGACGGCGCCTAGCCGCCCGCCTCGGCCTTCCCTTCCGGGATGCGGACGCCGAGATCGAGCGCGCCGCCGGTTGCAGCGTCGAAGACATCTTCGAACTGCACGGCGAAACGGCCTTTCGGGAAGGCGAGAACCGGGTCATCTGCCGCCTTTTGGACGAAGCCCCGCACGTGCTCGCGACCGGCGGCGGGGCGTTCATGCATCCGAAGACCCGGGCCGCGATCGGCGACCGGGCGATCTCGGTCTGGCTCAGGGCCGATCTGGAGCTGATGCTCAAGCGTACCGGCCGGCGCAACCACCGGCCCCTGCTCAAGCGCGGCGATCCCCGGAAGATCCTGTCCGACCTGATGGCCCAGCGCTATCCGGTCTATGGCGAGGCCGACCTGGTCGTCGACAGCGTCGACGGGCCGCCCGAAGTGACCGTCGAGCGAGTCGTGGCCGCGCTCGAGAAGCGCGCGGCGTCGAACGAGGGCGCACGCCGGGCCGAAGGAGCGGAGGCATGAGTCGGGTCGAGGGCCTGACGGTCGACCTTGGAACCCGCTCCTACGAGATTCTGGTCGGCGAGGGCCTCTTGGCCGAGGCCGCGGACCGGATCGCTGCGACCCTGCCCGGGCGCCGATTGGTCGTGGTCACGGACGAGACGGTGGCCGCGCTGCATCTCCCGGCCCTGGCCCGCTCTCTCGCTAACGCCGGCCAGGACAGCTCGGCGATCGTCCTGCCGCCGGGCGAGCCGACCAAGGACTTCGGCCATCTGCAGGATCTCACGGAAAGGCTGCTCGACGCCGGGGTTGATCGAAACAGCGTCGTGGTCGCTTTCGGCGGCGGCGTGATTGGCGACTTGGCCGGTCTCGCCGCAGCGCTGACCCTCCGCGGCCTGGATTTCGTGCAAATCCCGACGACCCTGCTGGCGCAAGTCGACAGCTCGGTCGGTGGCAAGACCGGCATCAACACGCGCCAGGGCAAGAATCTGGTCGGCGCCTTCCACCAGCCGCGACTGGTGCTGGCCGACATCGGCACGCTCTCGACCCTGCCGCGGCGCGAACTCCTCGCTGGCTATGCCGAGGTCGTGAAATACGGCCTGATCGGCGACCCGGACTTCTTCGCTTGGCTCGAGGCCAATGGCGCGGATTTGATCGACGGCGACGACGCGGCCCGCCGTCGGGCCGTGCTGACCGCCTGCGCCGCCAAGGCCGCGATGGTCGCGGAGGACGAGCGCGAGCGCGGAAAGCGGGCCCTGCTCAACTTGGGCCACACCTTCGGCCACGCCCTGGAAGCCGAGGTCGGCTACGGCGGTGGTCTGCTGCACGGCGAGGCGGTGGCGATCGGCATCGTGCTGGCCTTCGACCTCTCGGTGCGGCTGGGGCACTGCCCGGCCGCGGACTTCGCTCGCGTCCAGCGCCATCTGGCCTCGGTCGGTCTGCCGACCGGCCTCGCATCCCTGCCAGAGAGGGCGCGCGACCCGGACACGCTCCTGCGCCACATGGCGCACGACAAGAAGGTCCAGGACGGGCGCATCACCTTCATCCTTCAGCGCGGCATCGGCCAGGCCTTCCTCGCCCGCGAGGTCGACCCGGCGGCCGTGCGCGAACTCTTGACCCACGCCGTAGCGGCATGAGACAGCAGAGGTAGCGCAAGCGGCCCATGCCAACCCAGCGCGCGGCCCCGAAGCCATGCCACTCGAGACCCCAGACCTGATCCCATCAACAGCGCGACTGCGATCCTGAAACCATGGACCAGGGAATCATTCTCTCGATCCTCGCCATCTTTGTCTTGCTCTTGCTTTCCGCATTCTTCTCCGGCTCAGAGACCGCATTGACCGGATCCTCGCGGGCGCGGATCCACGTGTTGTCCCGCGAAGGCAATCGGCGGGCGCGCCTCGTCGACCAACTCTGGGAGCGGAAGGACCGGCTGATCGGCGCCATCCTGCTGGGCAACAACCTGGTCAATATCCTGGCCTCAGCCCTGGCAACGAGCGTGCTGATCCGGCTCTTCGGTGACGCCGGCGTGGCCTATGCAACCCTGGTCATGACCTTGATGGTGCTGATCTTCGCCGAGGTCCTGCCCAAGACCTACGCGATCCACAATGCCGACAATATGGCCCTGGCAATCGCCCCGCCGCTTCGAATCGTGGTCGCTCTGCTGGCGCCGGTCACCCAGCTGATCCACCTGATCGTCCGCGGCACCCTCCAGATCTTCGGCCTCCGGCTCGACCCGGGGCTGGGCAACCGTCTGGCCGAAGAGGAACTGCGCGGCGCCATCGAGCTTTTCGTCGCCGACCAGGAAGAGGTTCGACAGGAGCGCGCGATGCTTCACTCGATCCTCGATCTGAGCGAGGTCGAGGTCTCGGAGATCATGACCCACCGCAGCAAGGTCGAGACCGTCGACCTTGGCCAGCCCAAGCCCAAGATCATGGAGGCGGTGCTGTCCAGTCCGCATACCCGCCTGCCGCTGTGGCGCGACGACCCCGACAACATCGTCGGCGTCCTGCACGCCAAGCAGCTCTTCCGAGCCCTTCACGAGACGCCCGAGGCCGCCAACGAGCTGGACATTGCCGCCATCGCGAGCCCACCCTGGTTTATCCCCGAGGGCACCGACCTCTTGGCCCAGCTCCAGGCCTTCCGGGCCCGACGCGAGCACTTCGCGATCGTCGTCGACGAGTATGGCGAGGTCCTCGGCGTGGTTACGCTGGAGGACATCCTGGAGGAGATCGTCGGCGATATCGCGGACGAGCACGACATCCAGATCGAGGGCTTCCGTCCCGCAAAGGACGGCGGCATCGTGGTCGACGGCGATGTGACGATCCGCGACCTGAACCGGCAGTTCGACTGGCAGCTGCCAGACGAGGAGGCCTCGACCATCGCCGGCCTGGTGTTGCATGAGGCACGGACCATACCCAACGTCGGCCAGGTTTTCGTGTTCCATAAGAAGCGCTTCGAGGTGCTGGGCCGCGAGCGCAACCAGATCACCTCGATCCGCATCACTCAACTGGAGCCGCAGGCCAAGAAACCCGCGCCGAAGGCGGGCCGGGCAGCGGGCAGCGCTTGACCGCCGAAGACCGCTGCCTATATTCGGCGGTTCTTCGCAGTTGCGAAAAAGAGCGAGCCCCGTATGCCCCTGCCCCCACCGGTCGAGCGCGAGCAGCAGCATTCCCGGCAGTACGACTTCCGCGGCTTCCAGCGGGCCGACGGTCTTTGGGACATCGAGGGTCACCTGGTCGACACCAAGACCTACGGCTTCGACAACGACCACCGTGGCCGGATCGAGGCCGGAGACCCGATCCACAACATGTGGATCCGCCTGACCATCGACGAGGAGTTCCAGGTCCACGATATCGAGGCGGTGACCGACGACGGGCCCTATGCCATCTGCCCGGCGATCACGCCCAACTTCAAGAAGATCGTGGGCGAGCGGATCGGCGCCGGCTGGCGCCAGCGGGTCCGGGCCCGGCTGGGCGGGACCGAGGGCTGCACCCACCTGGTCGAAATGCTGGGCGCCATGGCGACGGTGGCCTTCCAAACCCTCTATCCGACCTTGGCCAGGAAGGCAGCCAAAAACCCGAGCTCGAAGCGCCCAGGGCTGATCGATTCCTGCCACGCCTATGCCAGTGACGGCCCCATCGTCAAGAAAGCCTGGCCGGACTTTTACACCGGAGAATAAGGCGCCGGGCCCGGCGGGGCGACGACAAGGGTTCCTTAAGCGGGCCGGGCGGAGAATCGGGGCATGTTGCGCGCCCCGAATATCGCCATTGCAAGTCCGAGGACCGCATCAGGTCGATTCGGCTTCCGCGGGCGTCAGGGTCTTCAGCTGCAGGGCATGGACCCGCTCCTCGAGTTCCTCGGCGAGGATGTCGTAGACCAAGCGCTGGCGGGCGACCCGCGACTGCCCTTCGAAGGCGCCGGAAACGACCAAGACGTTGAAGTGGGTCTCCCCGCCCGGCGACCAGCCGGCATGGCCCTGATGCTTCGCGGAGTCGTCGACGATTTCAAGCCGGGTCGGCTCGAGCCGTTCCGTGAGCTTGGACTCGATTCTCCTGGCCATATCCATGGCGGCACTACCTCCGCGTCCTGTCATCGTTACTCCCTAGCTGGGGAGCCGAGCGCCGAGCTGTCAAGCCGACAGCGCGCGGAGCGTCCGGATTTGGCCCCCACCGCTTGCCTGCCAATCGGCGCCCAACCATAATTGAGCGATGGCAAGGCCGACCCCAGACGCCGTCAACGAGCCCTTCAAGCGGCCCCGCGAGTTCGAGCGCCGCTGCGCTCAGCCGGGCTGCGCAGAGGAGGGCCTCTATCCGGCCCCGCTGTCGCGCGACCGCCTGCGTGAGTACAAGTGGTTCTGCCTCGAGCACATCCGTGAATACAACAAGGCCTGGGACTTCTTCGCCGGCATGAAGGAGGACGAGATCGAGGCCCAGCGGCGCTTCGATACGGTCTGGAACCGCCCGAGCTGGCGGGTCGGCACGGGACCCAAGGGCTTCGGCGACATCCACGATGGCTTCGGCTTCTTCAACGACAGCGCTGCGGAGCCGCCGCGACAGCGGCCGCAGACCGAAGAAGACATGGCCCTAGCCGAGCTGGAGCTCCAGCAGCCGGTCGCCTTCGACGAGATCAAGGCGCGCTACATCGAGCTGGTCAAGCGCCTGCATCCGGATGCCAACGGCGGCGATCCGGAGAACGAGGAGCGGCTCAAGCGGATCAACGAGGCCTATGGCAAACTGCGCCGCCTCTATGCGTGAAAGCGGCTCGCCAAGCCCGGCCTAAATCCCTACATTCCCCCTAAACGTAGACCGACTAATCCGACGGAAGACCAATGGCCGCTGATAACGCCACCGCCGCGCCCATCGACAGCATGGGCGCGCCCGACATCCAGGTCTCGGTTCGCCAGACCTTCGGCATCGACAGCGATATGGAGGTGCCGGCCTACAGTCAGGCCGAGGAGCACGTCCCGAACATCGACGAGGCCTATCGCTTCGACCGCGATACCACGCTCGCGATCCTGGCCGGCTTCGCCCATAACCGCCGGGTCATGATCCAGGGCTATCATGGCACCGGCAAGTCGACCCACATCGAGCAGGTCGCGGCGCGCCTGAACTGGCCCTGCATTCGGGTCAACCTGGACAGCCACATCAGCCGCATCGACCTGATCGGCAAGGACGCCATCGTCCTGCAGGACGGCAAGCAGATCACCGAGTTCCGCGAGGGCCTGCTGCCCTGGGCGCTGCAGCACCCGGTCGCCCTGGTCTTCGACGAATACGACGCCGGCCGGCCGGACGTGATGTTCGTGATCCAGCGCCTGCTGGAGGTCGAGGGCAAGCTGACCCTGCTGGACCAGAACCGGGTGATCCGGCCGCACGAGGCCTTCCGCCTCTTCTCGACCGCCAATACGGTCGGGCTGGGTGACACCACGGGCCTCTACCACGGCACTCAGCAGATCAACCAGGGTCAGATGGACCGCTGGAACATCGTCGCGACCCTGAACTACCTGCCGCACGACGAAGAGGTCGCCATCGTCCTGGCCAAGACGCCGGCCTACGACACCGGCGAGGGCCGCAAGACCATCGCTGCCATGGTCGCCCTGGCCGAGCTGACTCGCAGCGGCTTCATCAACGGCGATCTCTCCACGGTGATGAGCCCGCGGACGGTCATCACCTGGGCCGAGAACGCCGAGATCTTCAAGGACATTGGCTATGCCTTCCGCGTGACCTTCGTCAACAAGTGCGACGAGGTCGAGCGCTCCGTGGTCGCCGAGTACTACCAGCGCTGCTTCGGGACCGAGTTGGTCGACGAAGGGGCGAAGGCTCTCCTGGTTTAAGGAAGCCTGCGCGATGACGGACCTCGGATCGCGCGACGAATCCCCGCTGGAGCGCTTCAAGCGGATCACCGGCGCGACCCTGCGCGCGATCTCCGAGGAACCGGAGATCACGGTCAGCTTCGCCCCCAGCGGCCAGGGCATGGTCGGCAAGGAGGCCCGCCTCACGGCCCCGGGCCGCGATCTGCCCGACGAGGAGCGGTCGCTGGCCCGCGGCGAAGCCGATGCCATCGCCCTGCGGCTGCGCTACCACGATGAAACCCGGCACGCCCGGCGGCGTCCGGGCGCCCAGGTCGCTCGCGAGATCTACGACGCGGTCGAACAGGCCCGCTGCGAGGCGCTGGGCATGCGCCGCATGGCCGGGGTGGGCGTGAACCTCGACGCCGCGACCGAGACCCAGTACCGCAAGCAGGGCCTGGCGCGGGCGACGACCCAGGATGAGGCGCCGCTGTCCGAGGTCATGCACATGCTCGCCCGCGAGGCCATGACCGGCATCGCGCCGCCGCCCGCCGCCCGGCAGATGATCGACTGCTGGCGATCCAGTTTCGACGCCCGGGTGCTGGAGGCCTTGGGTAACCTCAACGGTCTGGCCGACGACCAGGAAGCCTTTGCCGACGAGGTGCGCCGCCTGCTCGGTCACCTGAACGTCGATCTGGGCAGCGAGGAGGAGAGCGGCGGCGAGGAGCAGACCGAGGGCGAGGAACAGCAGGGCCAGAGCGAATCCGCCGAGGAGAGCAGCGAAGGCGGCGAGCAGGACAGCGGCGAGACCCTGGCGATGCTGGAAGGCGAGCGCGGCGACAGCAGCGAGGCCGACAGCCTGGACGACGCCAGCGCCGAGATGGACAGCGAGATGATGCCCGGCGCCGGCGAAGACGAGCCCGGCGATCCCGGCCGGCCACCGCATTTCGACGACGGCCAGAACCACCCCAACGCGGAATCCTATGGCTTCTTCACGGCCCAGTTCGACGAGGTGGTCGGCGCCGAGGAGCTTTGCGACACCGACGAGCTGGCCCGGCTGCGCAAGATGCTGGACCAGCAGCTCTCCCACCTGCAGGGCGTCATCGCGCGTCTGGCCAATCGCCTGCAGCGCCGCCTCCTGGCCAAGCAGACCCGGGCCTGGGAATTCAACCTAGAAGAAGGCCTGCTGGACACCGCCCGTCTGGCGCGGGTCGTGGTCAATCCCATGCACTCGCTGTCCTACAAGCGTGAGCTGGAGACCGAGTTCCGCGATACCGTCGTCACCCTGCTGATCGACAACTCCGGCTCGATGCGCGGACGGCCGATCACGGTCGCCGCGATGAGCGCCGACATCCTGGCGCGGACCCTGGAGCGCTGCGGCGTCAAGGTCGAGATCCTGGGCTTCACTACCCGGATGTGGAAGGGCGGCCAGTCGCGCGAGCGCTGGATCGCCGAGGGCAAGCCGCCCAACCCAGGACGGCTGAACGACCTGCGCCACATCGTCTACAAGCCGGCCGACGCGCCCTGGCGGCGGGCCCGCAAGAACCTCGGGCTGATGCTGCGCGAAGGCATCCTCAAGGAGAACATCGACGGCGAGGCCCTGCTCTCGGCTCACAACCGCCTTCTCGGCCGGCCCGAGCAGCGCCGGGTCCTGATGGTCATCTCCGACGGCGCCCCGGTAGACGACTCGACCCTCTCGGTCAATCCCGGCAACTACCT
>JAAUXT010073770.1_pt1 | contig 11064 bp, 13 predicted proteins | sample 7278171 | NCBI WGS metagenome assembly JAAUXT01 (sample SAMN14350112, study PRJNA611818) | marine sediment metagenome | isolation source: surface marine sediment (1.8m) | place: French Polynesia: Moorea | collected 2018-08 | reverse complement strand
GCCTGAAAATGCCATTTCCAACAGAAAATTTTACACATGCATGCAGATCACATTTCCTTTTTGTCATGTGCAACTCACCTTAGCTGAATTCTCTTCCAGTGGCTGATTTCTAGACATTTTCCTGAAGCTGTAAAAGCTGCACAGCTGCAGCAGACAGCTCCACAAGCCAACAAGCCATAGTAGGAGCTCTTTGATTGATTCTCAGGAAAAACCATCCCCCAGCATGCACCATTCTGAAAGAAGCAATCTGATTGGTTCCCACCGTTTGGCACTTTCAAACCCTCAGTCTGGACTGATAATTTCATGCTCTCCATTGGGCGTCATGTTGACTTTTGACGCGCGCGTCAAAAATTCTGACGCCGCCCAACCGCGCGTCACCAACGTGAAAACCCCTATTGTCGTCACCAAAGAGACTCTGTCTCCGAATCCTCCAGCTGATTCACGGTTCGTCGCGTCATTAGGAGGAGCGTGATCAGGAGTCTCATGGTTGATCCAGAGAATCACCGTCCTCTCGACCCTCCAACAATTCGCACGCCACACATGTCAAGTCCCTTTTGCAAAAGAGAGGTGGAGGTTGTTCTCCTCCCAAAAATTTGCCCTCCCTCCATCTCGGATTAGCTGGAGTCCCTTGATGCGCTGGGGCCTTGTGGCACAGAAACACTCAGCACAACGAGAACATAGTCTCAGTGGACGCTTGATTGCTCCTTGTTTCGGCGCAGGCGTGAAGCTCTTCAATCATTAGCACCAGCTTCTCGCCCACTGTGGAAGCCTCCCACTCAAAACAGAAAGCCTGATCCCCGAACCCCACCCCACCCCATAAAAGGAAAATGTGCTGCAGTAGATAGTGTTTTTGTTTGTTTGCATGAGTTGGAGTTCGGGTCAGGCCAGACCTCTGGGGGCGGCCTCCTACGAACCAAATTCCGAACGCTTAATCAAATTCTTTTCGAAAGCAACGTCAGCAACGGACTGGAATTCTTCGCGATCTCCATTGGGCTCAGCTTCTCTGTTGAAACTGCTCACTCTCGCGATGCTGTTTTGTACTTTGTACTCATCCATCTCACGCGAACAATCTGGGCGAAGCTGTGGGAAGCTCATGATGACATTTCGCGATCAACAGAGATCCATCTTTCCTTCTCTTATCGCAATGAAGCAAAAAAACATTTCAGAGGATTCTGTCTCTTTTATCTCGTTTCTTTTTTGTGTGCATGTCACCTTTGATGTCTGTTCATCAGCGCCAAATAGATCTGCATTTCATTTCCCATCCCTCTTTTCAATTCTTCGCCTTTCATCACATGTTCAGCCTATTTTGGGAACTTGTTTTTTTTTCTGGAGCATATGAAGACGAAAAAAGCACACGGTGTGTCACAAGCACAAATTGGCACGTCCAAGTGACCAACTTCAGCCTTGAGAGCAGCAATTTACTTTGTGATGGATGTCTCAAGTTTTGTTTGCTGATTTTTCTTTGAAAGTGACACAGACAAGCCAAAAAAGACGCCACTGACGGACGCCGTAAATTTTCAACTCCAGCAAAAACTTGGCTTCCTCCCGGTAAGAATCACAGCGCTTCCACCAATCTCCTCTGAACACACGAAAACGTGCGATAATTGGCTCTGTCGGTGGCAGGAAGCAGGAACTCCTCGACGCGACGTCCAGATTCATCAACACAGGAGAAAACACGGGAAAACTTCAGCAAAATTTAATTACACACAACGTTGAAGAATGCTGGGCTGGACGGAGTCGGCGCAATCGACTTTGATCCAAAAGAATTATCACAGGGTGTTTCAACAGCCTGCGTGCTTCAAATGTCTGGTCCGTCAGAATTTCTGTTGGGAACTCGTGAAAATGGCCAAAAAATATTACTGTTTCAATTTGTTTGCTCGAGTCGCCGAGGGAACTAGCAATTTGGGGCACCACACGGAATGCAAATCCGTGGCTGCTAAAACTCCCCATTGGTTTCACCAGAGGAAAGTCTTTTGACACGGCGATCGCTCAGTGGCGTCTCTTCTCGCACTGTCCGTCGTCGGGGTCGACCCACTCGTTTTGCAGCTCCGGAGAGTTCGTTCGCAGCGACTACAAGCGCAAAGACAAGAGAGACTTAGGCAAAGACAAGTTTCACAAGCCCTTCTCGGGTTTCCCACAGATCACGAACCAAAGCCAGATTGAGTGTCGCACTCACGAAGCCATCCTCGTCAACCAAAAACTCGTGTTTGGTTTCTCCAGAGACAGATTCTGGGTCTGGCCAAGGGCCCAAAATGAAATCAACTCTGCGCAAGCTTTCGTGGTTTGGATCTGTTGGAAAAACTTCTTGTGCGCCTGCGGGTCCAAAATTAGAACAGCGTGTTACGTACGGAGCTCCCAGGGGTCCCGGCCCTTCCTGGCGCAAACCTGGATCCCACTCTTCTCTCAGACGGATTGTTGTCCAAACGTCACATTTGCGTGACTGGGTGACTGACCTCGTCCAGCTGATCCAGGTGAGCAGCTAAACTGCTTCCCTTCCCTCCGCCGGATTCGGATTGGGGCAGGAGTAGCCTGACCGCAAAGTCCGTGAGGCGCTCAGACTTTGACAAAGTTTGCAGTGATCTTGCGGCCTGGGACAAGAACATGGCACACAAAACACGTGCATTCACCCACCTGTCCAAATCCGCAATTCGCCGGACTGATGCAAGTTTCTGATGACTCAGTGATTGTCGTTGTGGTCCGGGGACCTCACTGGAGTGACAGGTCTCCACTCACCATGCCCTGTACGTTGCCGACGTGTTTGCAGTCGACGAGGCTGTGAACGTCGGGACGCACGAGCACGTCCTGGTAGCGTTCGCGGAGCGTCGCGTTCGTCCAGTCGAGGCGGCGGAACACGTCCTGCGTGCTGCGGCCCGCGAACTCCGGCGGCGCAGTGATCTCGAAGAACGGGTAGTGTATGCTGAGCCTGCGGAGAGTTCACCGTGGAACAATGGGCGTTTGCTCGGGTCAATCACCGGTAGGACGGGCAGCTCAAGTTTCGCGATGGAAATGGAAGACTGTGTTTGGAAGAAATTTTATCATTTTCTTGACGTTGGTCGTGCGTTGGAACATTGTGTTCTGAAGAAATTTTATCGTTTTCTTGACGTTGGTCGTGCGTTTTCACAACCAACACACCAATTTCACGACATTCCTTGTCTCTGGACAGCGGATCTGGAATTTGGGCCAGGGAATCAAGGTGGCTGGATGCAGAGTGGACACACGTTCAATGCCAACAGTTGTCTGAAGGTCCCAAGGTCCTGATCTCTTGTTTGATTGAAGTTCCGACTTGACTGAAGGAACCAGGTTCTGATTTTGCCCAAAGGTCCCAGATTTCAGTTTGACCCTGCAGGGTGAAGCAGATCGCTACTCACTCGACTTGGACCCCGTCCACGACGGAGATGGATTCGTACTCGGCTGGGTTCGTCATGCACTGCGTCAGGGCCTGCGCCGGGTAGTAGTAGATGAATGAGATGCACATCTCATCGTTGCTTCCGAAGCCTCCCTGTAACGCGGAGAGATACTCAATCGCAACACCGAGCAACTTGCTGAAAAGAAGTCTTGAAAACAATTTTGCATTCGCAGACAAAACGCTTGGTTGGTTTTTCTGTTCTCGGCTCTTGTCGGGTCTTGTCGGGTCTTGTCGGGTCTTCGAATACAGTGTGAAAGAACAAAGACATCGCTGTACGAGGGCCCCTCTCGTTTGGAAGGAGTGCAATGAACTTCACTTGTGTCCAGAAGGGACTTTGAGGCACCTTTGAATCTGCAGACCCATTGCCATTGCTCGCAAGGTCCCAAGACAGGTCCCGTCAGTGAATCCAGCGGTTGGTCGCGCTTTATCTAGTTCCGACACACTTCCGAGTGAACCAGCGGTGAAAAGGACTCGAGGTCTTGTGTTCATCAGAAGACCCAGAACTGGGTTCAATCAGAGACCGCACCCCACAGAGTCAAACTACGAGAACAAAGGAAGCTGACAGATTGATGCATCCTGCGGGAGGGGAGTTCAGCCTGATGTCTTTTTAGGTGATTTGAGGTGGGTTGCACGATTTGGCAGCTTTTGGAAAAAGCACATGAAATTCTTAGATTTTATATTTTTGTAAATTTCAGTATTTATTCAGGTGCTTTTCAAATGAAAAGTGAGGTGTGTAATTTTGAGACTTTTTGAAACTATTCAAAATAGATATGTGGAATAGAGTTGGGTTTATTTGTTTGTAATTAGGTGCAAGAATGTTTGATTTTTCATTTTTGTAACTTTCCATTCTTTTGGGTCCATTAAAATTGAGTGCAATGGAAGCTCCTGAGAGATTTAGTTTCAAAACAAACAGCCCATAATTTTGCGACATCCAAAAATCACCGCGACGTCCAAATTTTGGACGTCATGTTTTTTCTGTGAAAACAAATGCACAAACAAAAAGTTGGTGTCGCATTTCTCGAACTTACGAAGGTTGCTTGGAACGGGCCACTCATAGTCTGCCAAATGACACTTTGTGATGTGACTGATGAGTCAAATGGCAGGGATAAACTCGCCAAAACTTCAGAAAAAGCAAAGGAAAGGAACCCGCAAAACGCACCGGATGTTCATGTCAAAGTATACGAAACTTCGTTGCCTTGTTTTGTGTTGCAATCAAGTTGGATGACTCCACATTTCCTGAAAATTTGTCAGGTGAGACTGAAGCGCAACCTGCCAAGGCGATTGAAACATCAGCACCGGAGAAGTGAACAGAAAAAGAAGCACGCGGGTGTGACACCAACAGGCGAGACTGTGCGTTGAGGGCGTCCACAAACTTGACGTGATTGACCCTGATCCAGCACATGTATAATTCAAGCACTCTCGAGTGCCAACACATTAATTTTGACATCGTCGCGGAAGGGATCAAAGCAATCCTGCTGCTCTGATGTTAAATACTTTCAACTTGTGTTCTTTGACCGTAAACAAAGAAATTTTGATGCCATTTCAGTGATGCCACTGATTTGGATTCTTGAGTTTCTTGCAAGACTTCCGAATGGTGTACTTGTTCGCAAAACCATCCAAAAGCACTCACGTTGAGGTGATAATCTGTGGCTTGAACTCCTCGTCATCTTGCTGAGCTCAATATTTTGGGAGATTTCCAGCATCCCGTGCGGGTGCGCTTGGTGCCAATTTGCGTCCGGTGCGAAACAAGGTTGCAACGTGCATGTGCTGTCTCCTGGCTGTTTCAAGAACAAACACCAAGCAAACCAATCCTTTCTTAGTGGTGTTTTCCAAAGACAGTTCATGACAAATTACATATGGAACATCTTCTCGTGAAAATTCTCTCCCATGTGAATGTGAGAATTTTCGCACCGGACGTAAAATGGGACCGGACGGGTTGCATACAAACCTCTATCACTCACTCACTGCAAAACAACAGAGGAAGAAAGATTGACTGAATCTTAAAATTTGGGTTGAGAAGAAAGACATATCTGAGACTTGCACCATTTGAGACAGGCTGTCATTTGTCCTGGAAAGGCGGCATGTTTTGATCCAGACAAGCAAGTGTGATTTTCCAGAGCGGCGCGTCAGCCCATGGCATCGCAGCCCTGTGGTGTGCGGGGAAGCCTACTCTTGCCTGAGTTACCTGACGTGACCTGGAAACAAAAGAACTGAGTGGTCAGTTGTGCCACCAACGTGGCGTTCATTTGGACATACTTGGACTGTGTTGGCTCTGCATCTTGGAAGGAACAGCGCTCCACGTTCATACGAAGATGTCGAGTTGGTTGAAGGGTACTAAATGTACTAAAGGTACTGAAGGTAAAGACGAAACTTAGATTTGAGGCGTGTAAAGCTTTTGCGGTTCAGGTAGTGTTGAGGATTCTCGGGCATCTTTTGGTGCGGTACTCTCTGTGATTGGGGCCGAACTTAGGAAGCACTCCCGAGGGAAATCGAGCACGATCATTACGAGGTTAAGAGCCACATTAGCGGCAATAACAAGCGCAGGTGCCCAGACTTGAGTGAGACCAGTGGGTGGGCAGGTTTGACACTGTCAGCAACTTTGTCCTTTGCAAGCCGAGAGACTCCTGGTGAAGAGGTGAAGAAACTTGTACGTACGAGTACGTATGCAATCTCAGATCTCTTCGTCCAACATATTTTGCTTGTTTATTTTCTTCTTGGTCGAGTCAATCAAGCCACACGTGTGTTCAGGCCGGTAAAGTGCCAAACCATACGAAATAACAAATTTTCATCCAAGACGGTTTGGTCAGCAGATGTTTTTCCCCAACAATAGGGATTCGTGCTCATCTTCTTCCAGTTTCCTGGCAGAGAGGGTCCAGAACAAATGGTGCACAAGTTTTCCGTTCATCTCCGTGACTCCTCGAGCGCACAATCAGAGCGCTCTCTGGTCTGTGAAACCGATGCTGTTCATCCCCTTCTAATTCCTGCAGCGCATGGCCGATCCCGCGGCCAAGATTTCGTCAAGACTTTGACAATCACTTCAGGCCCGATTAAACAGCCATTCGCAACCACAGCGCGTATCCCTTGCGCAGCTGTTCAAGGCTCCCAGATCAGCCAACCTCCATTGAAAATCAATCGCAGATCAGTGAAATACACTGTGGAAAAAATGACAGGAAGAAAAGGCATTGACGAAGTCGTGGATTCGTACTATTCTGAGGACTCTTGTTGACATTTCAATGTGTTGTGTGGATGCGTTATCGGTAGTTATGCTGCCCGGCAAATGTAAAGCGCTTGAATTTCTGAATGAGCCCACACATCATCCAACAACAAAAATGCATGTACTAGTGCACGAGTGGAAGCAAGTTATGCAATTTTCAACACGAAGCACCGATTGTGCGTTCAAGGAGCCTTCTTTTGCTGCCTGTCCAGATGGGAACATTGTTGAAGCAAGACATGCTGCGAACAGTGTTGTGTTGTGTGTGGTGCCAAATGTGGAAAGAGTTGAGGCCCTGGTCGGTGCGAACCGAATTCACCTTTCAAAACTGTTGTCTTTCATATTGAGTGGAATCTACTAGGACGGTCTCAAAATAGACCGATCGAAGGACTGTAAATTGTGCTCACAAGTACAATTGTATATATACTCACAAGAACATCATTGGTACATCTTGCCCTGCCTGGCAGAACCCATTATCTATGCTAAAAGTTTGAATTTTTATACTCACAAGTACAACTGTGTACTCATGAGTACATCATAGTACAATCTATCCTGTACCGCAGTGACAAGTTGAGACATATATGTATAAACCTGAGAGAAAATAGAAGCATAAACCCCTGACAATACCAAGAAAATGCATGACAACAGGAACAATTGATCTCTGATGGCAAATAAACCCTGATTGTTTTTGGGCCAAAAGAAGTCATTTGGCTGTGATCATAAGGTCTCTGAACTGTGGGATTCATGAGCTGCACTAAACACATTTATGTGGTTTTACAGGAAGTTTTCATTTTTGACCAAACACAAAGATGTACGGTCCTCCAATCGGTCTATTTTGAGATGCTCCTCGAACACAATGAGACTTGAAACATTTTTGTCTTGCCATCTGCAGCTTTTGTTCCTGGCAGGAACGTCTCGTAAGTCTGAAGAATGTGGCCGAGAGACTGAACAACGCGAAAGTCCATCATAGACAACGTCAGCGAGCGACGTCTTCTTTCATGGCTGCCGCTTTTAAACAATCATTAATTGGATCTGTAGCTAATTGCTGATGGTTGATTAAACAGCGTCCCATCCAATTAGAATATCACTGCTGCAGCTGTTGGCAACACAACAATACAATTACTCACTCAAACATATCTCGGTGAAGTCATCTCCGAAGTTCCAAGAGCTGTTCTGCCAAAACATAACCGCAACTGACTCAGTCGCATTCTCCCTGTTTTCGGTTTTCGAACTCAACATGCAGGTCAAAGACAACTGAAAATTCAGGACTGTCACCAAATACAGAGAAAAGGACGGGATGCCAAACAACCACTGCCATCTGGGGGACCGACAAATTGGCTCCCTGCACAACCATAAACCGCTCGGAGTAGGCGCCACAGCCAGGGAGGGTCGGGTTCGAAGTTCCCTTTGATGGACCCCCAGTGTCATGTGGTATTCAAACAGACAACTCTCCAAAAATTGTTCTGGAGTCTCAACCCATGGCACCCCTGCACAAAGCTTGTCGTTCTGAGTGCTCACTTATACGTGTGACTTGACCTTCGAAGAGGCCGCAAGTGGTCTTGGTGAACGTGTTCTGATCATTCGGTGGTGGCTGACGGCCAGGATGAGTCACACACAACTAAGAAGTGCACCATGTGAAATTATCACAGTGTGAGTCTATCAAGCAAATTATTCAGACTTGAGAACAAACGCTGAGACACTCCCTTGTCAATTAAACAGACAAATTAATCCAATTAAATTGATGAACAGTTTGAATACTTCCAATTGACAAATTACCGTCTTTACAGTTCGACTTGACGAGCCACGGCGATCATCACTTCAAGCGCCCCACAAAGCAAGTTCAGTTTGGTCAGGTTTTGTTTGATTATTTATCAGCTTTTTGCCACAAAGGTGATGACTGAATCACAATCGGGTTCCTTCTGCCCGGACATTGTTCGGTGATTTCAAGAGATTGCACCAGTTGAAGGTCGCTCAATTTTGAGCGACCAAAACAGGGCGATTGAAACAAATCACCAACATGCAGGCAGGGCAGAAACCATGTGCAAACTAGTTTCTTGAAGATCAATTTCAAATTTGGATATTTTGGGTCTTTTTGAATTTGACTGGGTCAAGGATAATGTGCAAGTAAAGAAACTGCACAAAGTGGGTGATATCTCAAAAGTACAGATATTTGATGAAGGATGTCTTTATTGATGAAATGTAGTGTACTGGTTGGGGGTTTGAGTGTTGGGGATTTGCATTTGGATTTTTTATTTTCAAAACTTTTTACATGGTTTTTAGGTGGGGTCAAAGGTGGGGTCAAAACATCATATTTTATGACAGTGTTCAAAATGGTAATTTGGTTGAGTTGAGATTGTTAATTTTTTCTCTTTTTTTGTAAATTTCAGTATGTTTGGCTGCATTTCAAATGATTCGTGGTTCATGTAAATTTGAGGCTTTATAAAACTATTCAAAATGAATATATATCTGGAATAGAGTTGGGTTCATTTATGTGTATTTTGGTGTGAGAATGTCGGATTTTTCACTTTTAGAAAAAAAAAATCTGAGTTGCAAAGGGTGCATTTAAAATGAGTGCAACGGAGGCTCCCAAGGGATTGAGCTTCAGAAAGCACAACCCAAAATTTGATGTCATCGGGAAAGCCTCTAAAATCACCATGACATCCATTTGAAAAACCTACTCCCAAAGAAATTATTGCCATTTTGGTGTCAATACTTTGAAGCTTGGTGTGAACTGATTCACACCCCAGAACCCCACAGATCATTAATTGATGTCCTTTATGCTCAATCTCTATGGTTTCATCAATTTATTGCTTCAAACTTTCCACTTGGGCAAAAAGAGGCATTACTCAGATGCAAGATCTCATGAGAACACACAACAGATTTTTAACTTGTAAACAATTCAACCAAAGATATCACTTCAACCTTACAGAGACACAATACAAGTACTTCATTGATGCCATCCCTATGGAATGGATAAATAAGATAACACAAGCTCAGCTACCACCAGGTTCCAAATTTATTCCTATCATTGATCAAATAAAATCGGTGCCCCTTCCATGTTGCTGAAAAGCTCTGCTCCATTGTGCAAAAAAAGAGCACATCTTGTCTGGGGCTGTAATGAAGGAAAATTTTATGGCACACCCTACACCAAGTTTCAACTGTAAAACTTTCCTCTCATCCACCTCCATTAGATCCTGAAGTTTGGCTTTCACACAAGTTTGCCCCCAAAACATGCGCTGTTTTTTTTTCTATTTTCAACACCATTTCTCCATTTTGTGCATCTTTCGGTGCAAATACTCTCGTTCTAACCCTAATGCGACAGCCCTCTGGCATAGAATTAAACACATCTCATTGGAAAGATCTATTTTTCAAAGACCATTTGAAAGTGACAAATTTTTGCTCAACTGGAGCAATTTAGTTCAACTCTAATTTTTTTCTTTCACTGGATCCACTTTTCCTGCCCCCTCCCCCTCTGAAACTTCCTCTTTAAAAAATTCTGGATCCACCACACATACACACACACACTTTTTCACCCTCACCTGAATCCACCTCTTGACAATGCCTTTAATCTCTGTTTTCCCTTGCAGTTCACACTGCTGGGAATAATGGGCAGTTGCCTGAGACCACTCTTCTGGGGCTTATGGAACCACTACTACCTTCCAAGAGACTACCCAGAAATTGATCATCAGTACAGTTGGCTGGGATGATCCTCTTTGTACTCGCCGTGTGCCTTGTCAGCGCCCTGTTTCAGCCGTGAGTAAAAACCGTTTGGAGAGAAACATTTTGGACATATTTCTTTTTGCTGTTGTTTGTTTGGTTTTGCACAGCTTGGAGAAAAAATATTTGTCGTCTGTTTCACAGCCAGCTTGTGTCTAGCACCTTCCAATTCTCAATTCGCGAGTCTCTTGGTGCCAGAGAGGCAAGAGCTTCGAGTTGTGAACAACCCTGTCAGAGATGAATTTGTGGAAGAGCATGTGTGAGACAAGTAAAATCTTGACATTTCTGGTGTTTATTATTCCGCGGAGACTGTTGCACGTTTTTGCCAGGTCCTTCTTTGCAACAATTTGGTGGACATTCCTCCGCGAAATTGATATTTCAAACATTTTACAATGTATTTACCACAGTACCATCACCGCAATGGAACTTGACAATCAGTCCCAGGCTTGATTACACCCAAGTCTTACTGATTGCATGTATCAACTCTCACAGTTGCTGGAAAACCATCTCAATAAAATTGACCTCAATTGAAAACCATAATATTCAAGTGCGCCAGGATTATGGGCCGAGTCGATATCATGGAACTGGGTGATTTGAGTGCATCTGTGCAATGGTTGTGCGAAGGAAATCACGAAATGCACTTGTAAACACAAGAAGTCCCGGAAGCAGGGACTTGATGGTCGCGGAAGGATACGTAGATCTACTCGGTCTAGTCTAGACAGCTTCCTGT
>JAAUXT010065045.1_pt1 | contig 11068 bp, 16 predicted proteins | sample 7278171 | NCBI WGS metagenome assembly JAAUXT01 (sample SAMN14350112, study PRJNA611818) | marine sediment metagenome | isolation source: surface marine sediment (1.8m) | place: French Polynesia: Moorea | collected 2018-08 | reverse complement strand
TTTTTGGTGTCAGAAGACAGGCCAAAATTGACATTTTCAGGCAGCTATTCGCACACCATGAAAAACACTACTCTTTTGACCCTCGACACCAAAATCAACTGACTGGTATTTCTTTCTTGCCTGTTTATGATGCATCAGGACCAAAGCAAGTAATTGATGCTCTTTTCCAATGAGTTGGTCCTTTCTTTCGTCTGATATTACCCCAGGAGTAAAATCGCAGAAGTGGCCTATGATTTTGTGACATTGCTTATGTGCGAGTGCGACCTGCAGCGGCTGCTTTGGCTCAGACGTCAGATGTGTTGCTGTGGTACTGCTCCCACCAGGACTGGGTTCCCCCGCAGGTCAGGCCCCCCCTGACACTCCTCTCTGTGTCAGTTCCACGTCGTTAGTCTTGATGGTTACGGGCAGCAGGTAATCTTGGTGAGGCGAATACAGCTTGAAAAGCTTGTGTGCATCTGTCAAAAATGTTTTTGTCCACCCCAAACACCCCCTCACCCCCTTGTACCCACTCACACCCCTTCCCTTTGTACTTCTCCCCTGAATACCCCTCCCTTGCCCACCCCACCACCAAACACAAATGCATGTGTGCGTGTGCCTGTCTGCTTGAACAACCATCAGGTTCCTGCCTCACTTGGAACATCCCAAGCAGACGGCAGGCAGACGTACCTCATTGGCCTTTTCTGCATGAACATCGTAAATCTATGCCATGGCCGCACAGCAGTTTGCCTGTCGGAGGCGCTGGACCTGCTTGTTGTTCAGGTGACAGGTGTGGTGCTCGCAAAAACAATTTGTGAACAGATGAATGCAGTCGCTGCGGTTTGCTCTGTGTAGGTGGGTACGTGATGGCTGAGGCGCCCGCGAGCACACGGTGGATCAAGTTCCTCTCCATGGGCTTTTATCCGTACTATCTCCTTCTTCAGTTCATTTTCACCAACATCGATAGTTGGAGGTTTGTGCATCAACTTGTTTGACCATTTCACATCAAACAATCCAACGCAGCAGGCAGGACCATGGTACACTTGCCAGTATTTCGTGTGGGTCAGGGTGAGCACAATCCCAAGGGACCCCACAGAACCGTCCCATGGTGCTTGGTCCCAGAGCACTGCCAGGAGGGTTTGAGGCTTGGCCTCCCGACTGCAATGGAAGGAAATCTTCCTCATTGTGCCACAACAAAGGTGCAAAGAAGTGTTGAGCAAGTGGACACTATGAGCACATGCATGACTGGTTGTTTTGCAGGTGCAGTGATCCAGACACAACCATCTTCAACGAGTGCAAACTGAACTCCAACAACAACACCCTCGATGGAGAAATGTTCATCAGTGGTGAAGCCATTCTGAAACAGACAGAGCCGGACATGTTTCCCATCTGGGCCAATTTGCTGGGATGCCTGGCGTTTTCCCTGACACTGAGACTTCTCGGATACTTGGTTCTCAGATACATCAAAAAGCCGAGTCGCCAGCAGATCAAATGAGCTGACAGAATAAAGCAGGACACTCCTTTGGTGAAGTGTGAAAACCATGAGACGAGTTATTTGCATCACACACTGCGCGATGTCTGCTCTGGAATTTTGGGGAATGAATCTTTGAGTCTCAGAGAACTGAAGGTCTCCAGGAACCTTCATACCGGCGCAAACAGCCATCAAAACATGGGTCCCGCGGAAAAAAATTGTTCGCGTAGTTTCGCGACATTGTCTTCTTCGACATTCCTGCATGAGGCAAAAACATGTGTCGCGCTGGGGCACACCAGTGCAGAATACGTTGACAAGAAAAGCAGGACTGGAAGACCTTGTTCTTGTTTTGTGTAAAACATATTTTATTCCAACATCCACACACATCACTTTCTCTGCCTACACAGCACAACAATAAAACTCGCACCAAATATCTTTTCATCCGTCGAGCACATTCGTTCTTCCTGTCGCGATGTCAGTGATACATCACCAGCTCGTCGTCTCTCACCATTGGGGTGAAACGAATTCGGCGTGTACTCAGGTACGACAGCACCCCACGCGCGCGGGCAGATAGAATTTCTATAACTCTTGCACCAAAACTACCACTTTTGAATTTTTCACTTGCTTTCGTTCTCACACTGAAAACACAGCTGACAGCCTGTTTAGACACAGGACTTGGTCAGAGACCCGTTGGGGAGCAACTTGAAGTTTGAAAATTGTTAAATTGTCCCTGCGGCGTAAAATGTACTGAAAATTAAAACTCAGGTGTTTGAACCTCCCTATTTTGCACCGCAAGCGGAAAAGTATCCCTTCTGACAAATAGGAATTTTGAAGAAGAATCACCCCACCCCAGCGGGGATTACCCCATCCCAACCAACTCCTGGCCAACATCCTTGCAACCAGAAGCCCCCGTCTCAATAAGCCACAATCGTGGAACACACCTGATTGCACAACCGCCACACAAAGACAGCATTTTCACACCAGAGGTTACAGGTTCACCCACCCAACATTCGCTCCATCACATCTTCAGTATGTCCCACGAATAAAAAGTGCTTTGCACATACATTGAGCCCAGGAGGCGATGACTATACGTGTCCAACACGATGCAGTGCGAAACCCCAACAGTTCGGCTTTGACACGCGAAGCAATTCTCCTCAGAGTTTATCCCCTTCAGGGAAACCCAGTCTCCCTGAAGACGGACTTTCGAGTCGTCATCACCAAAAACGATATTCAGCACCTTGTACCTTTCCTACATTTCCCCTTGAGTAACATCCAACACAAACAACTCATGGCACCCGCTGTCCGAGGTCATCTAAATCTGTCACGCCTGTCTTCCCGTTCGCTCCAATGACCGTGAAAGTCTCGAACACGCGCCTGGCAAATGCATTTGGTTTCTCGAGATCGAAGGTCTGTATATTTTGTTTCTGCCGAGTAGGTCATGGCTTCGTTTGAAATGTGCGATTCGGTGCAATAGAAGTTTTGGAGTCTTCTGAACTGACTCAACTACAGTTGATCCCACTGTTCCCACTGCACTGGAAGGTTTTTGGTGGTTTGGCAACCGTTTCTGGTGCTTGGAAAAGCACGTGTAAAATTATGCTTGCATTTCGTGAACTTGGTGCCGTGCTTGACACATCTAACTGTACAGGAGACAACACATTCCCCACAACTGACTTGGCCCTGAAGAACGCGACTTTGGTTCCCCACTGTAAGCTACGTACTCAGCTGTCAGACAACCGGTCCAATCCCAACAACACAAACATTTCAACCAGCGGCGCCCTTGATGACGTCACTGCAGTCGCCGCCACACACTTCAACGCCACCGTCAAGGGCAAAGCCACTCTGTTCGTGGTTCAGATGAACACTCCACAATCCACATGTGTTATGCAGCAACCATCCGTGGCGGTGGGTGGGTGGGTGGATCCACTGAACACGTGACTTCAGTTTCTTGGCGACTGAAGTTCTGCGGAAGTCCGTGACCATCCTCGCACTGTTCCTGTTGCGCTACACATTCCCGTCCTGGCAATGACTGGCATAACGAGACAACAGGGACCGTCGGGTCAACACACGCGCGTCACACGCGTCTCCAGCAGTTGTCGCATCGTCATGATTCTCTGTACTGGCTTTGAAAACTCCATTCTGAACTTCCACTCATTCAGATAAAACTTGAGCATAAAAATGGTTGTATCACTGTGTGGAATCCTCCGCTTGGCGTCGCCACCATCACACTCCCGCCACTTTCGGAGTCACTGGTCCGCGTCTCGGGCGCGCCTTTTTCCGCCGCGGCTTTTGTTTGGATCTGTACATGTGATTGACTAAAAAGACGAGCACGCCGGCCGTGCCCAGGAAGGCGATGTACGGGAAGTAGCTTCCCGAGTCGCCCGGCAGGTGGAGCTGGCCGGCGGCGTGGTGTTGGTCCCACGAGGAGGCGGCGCCTGCGCCGTCCCCGTCCGGAACGCCGTCGAGCGGCCCGAGGGCGTCATCCGGGTCCCGTATCACCGGAAGTGGCTGGTCGAGCCCGATGGACAACAACTTCTGCTGCTTGAAGAGGTTTCTGGAACAGAAAACACGCGCGATGTGAGACGGACTTCCAAAAATTTTACTGGTGTTTAGAAACGCACAAAATTTATTTGAATGGAGCAATCCTCTTCAGAATGCAGCTGTCCTAGGGATTCAAGAATCAGTCAGTGAATGCAAACGGGTTGAAATTCATGGTCCAGAAAGTGAAGCAAGAATGGGTTGCTGAAATGCATGCGAGACCAACCACAGAAACAAGGTGCGAACTCGAACAGCTGTTTGGTTTCAAAGATTCATTCTGACAAAGGTCCAGGTTTTATTAGATTCTGACAGGATAAATGTTGAACTTCATGCAGCAAGTAGCTTGGCTTGTTGACCAGTCAGGGCCAATGTTTGCAGTCTTCATTTCGTCAGTGAAGCAACAGCTTATTGCAAAATACCAGACGTGAGATTCAACAAACGTGTTCGGAAGTCAGAGACTTGCTGCAACACCTTCACCGGTTGGATGTGGGAAAGAGAGCGACTTTCTCGCACAAAAACACGCCGGATCGGCAACCAAAAGCAAGCGTAATTTGGACGAGGCAAACAAAAATTCTGGTGTTGAAACAAATTTTGAAATCTGCAATTGTCCACTGACAAACAGCTCCACCAACCGTACCCAAAACCAAAATGAAGGTGTCGTGTAAGTTTGAGGATTTTGTTTGTGACACATTTACCTTGGCCCTGACCAGTCAGGTCATTTTAACTCTCCCGTTCTGCAAAGTAAGTGAGTCATGTGACTCGCGACAGAGCGGAAACGATTGAGCGAAGGAGATCCAGTCATTCAACCTTCTCAATGGCCATATTTACAAACATTTTGTGTAGTCCCAATGAAGCGCGCGAAAGTGTGAACCGCAGAGCAAGTTGGACACAGAGCCCACGGGTGCGCACTTTGCGCTGAGTACAAAATCACTACTCACGAGGGGGCGCTGGAGTTGAGCGCCTGCGGCGGCGCCCACGCGTGGTGCGGACAGGCCGGGAGGGGGCGCGCCCGAGACGCCCCCAGGTTCCCCTCCAACACTTTCGAGTAGCGGTGCAGGTGGTTTCCTGAAAACAGACAGGCACATTTTCAATGACAGTGTACATTTCAACAGACAGATCCAAGTGTATATAGTTTGTGCTTTGACGGGTGTTTTGTAAACCAAGTTGAGCTGCGCAACTTCTGTGCCCGCAACTGATTCGGCTCACAGGCAACCAGGCGTGCGATTGCAGGACCTGGAACAGGAAGGGTGGTGAAGTCGTCATTTTTTTCGCTCTCAGCATGAAAACGAAGCCACGAGGTCTTGTCTTCAACGTGCAAAGCTTGGCCTTTTCAATTTTCGTGAATTCAGACGAAGCAAACATGCTGAGAGCGCAGTGACACCACAACTTCACCACCCGTCGCAGGTCGACAGCGCTGCTGAATGGCTCACCGTCCATGCGCTCGGGCAGCTCCACTGTGTTGCTGTTGAGTTCGGCGCTCAGTTTGAACTCGGCGAAGATCGGAGCCACGTGACCCTGCGTCGAGAACTCGAGCAGCGCGTCCAGCAGCCAATAACAATCTGCGTCAACACAACACAGCGTGTTTACATCAATGCATCCATTGGCAACAAAATACAACTTTGCGAGCACCGATGTTGAGGCGAACCTTTCTGGAGGTGGCTGTTGTCGAGGCAGTTTGAGTCGCCGTACAGGGAGAGGCGGCCGCTGTCCTTGCCCGGCGGCTGCAGCATCCCCAGCACCGGCACCCGCTCCGACGTCTGACTCTCCCCCTTTATCACCTCGTGACCTGCGCCAGAGAGGAAAATATCTGCCGTATTCACCCGAATGAAGACGGTCAATTTTCGGGGTGTATCTCACAAACATGAGTGTGACTGCAGTGGGATCCTGGTTCCAGAAAATGGAGGCAAAAGGCAGGACGCATCTTGTGCTAAGGTGCACCTTGAACACTGAGGAATGCGGCAAATGCCTTTCTTTGGGAGTCGTGGAATGTAGGCATGGTTCACTACAAAGGTCTGAAAATACCAGTCGACACCACCCCTCTGAGTATGGCCTTCCTGCATTTGGCATGTAACATGTGAGCAACGAACCTTGGTCCTTGAGAGCTTGACTGACGACGTAACCGTCCTTCGGAAACTTAGCGATGCTCGAGCCTGAAGCGTAGTACACTGAAAACAGGATAGAGGGACGTGAACACAACGCAATACTCACTCCGAACCCCAACACAAAGGAAAGCACTTTCTGGGTTCACGTCGAAAATGACAGAATTCATCACAGGTTCTGGAAATCGGTTTTCTGTCCCGAACCTGGTGTGTGTGTTTGTGTGTCTTCTGCGCGTGTGTGTGCGCGTATCCCTGTTTGGTGTGTGTGTGTGTGTGTGTGTTTGTGTGTGTGTGTGTGTGTGTGTGTGACGCACTCTCGTGGTCCCCGATGGTGAAGTCTCCCTCGAAGACGTCGTCGCTGAAGGCGACGCTCCACGGCGCCAGCAGGTCGTTCAGCGCCGGGATGTTGGCGCCGCCCGTGTCCGGCATCCACCACTGCCTGGTGACCAAGGAGACACTGTCTGGTCAGTCTCACGTGATTGGACTGACAGTGTTCCTCAATCCAACACACATACACATGCACTCACGCACGCAGACGCACTCGCACACACACGCATACACACGTACGCACACGTACACACAGACACGTGTCAAACATCCACTACTAACTGGGACCGATGAGACGGGAGAGATTTAAAACGCATCAGGCCAGCACACTTGAATTGAACTCTCCACCAGTCCCAAAACTGTTCACCTGGTCACGGTGGTGCGTGTAAAAGTCTCCAAAAATTCTGCGATTTCACAATCACCGGTTTTTGCAGAATGCAAAATGTCATCAGACCACCTGGTCAGTTTCATGTGATTTGACGAAAATTGTTCCTCAGTCACGCACGCACACATGGACGCAGACATGCAGACACACACACACACACACACACACACACACACACACACAGGTGTGTAGAGCCTTGTTTTGTGGCTGACACACATGTCACACATACAACTCACCTGGTGTTCTCGTCGTAGAACTTGACCTTCTTCATGACGGACACGTTGTACCAGTCCGCGAACACGACGAGCGAGAGCCCGTGGTCCACGTCGCGCCGCAGCTTGGTGATCTCCTCGGGGAAGTACTCCTCCTCCGCGTCCAGGATCAGCAGCGCGCCTGCGCACACAGAGAGTCAACGTCAGACACGAGGGACAAGGGTCGGGTCTGCTGGAGATAGCGTACGCACACACACACACACGCACACACACTTGTGCGAGTGTGCAACTCACGCTAGAGTGCACTTCACACACACACACACACACACACACACATGCACACACCTGACACACATCACTTGCACACAAAAGGACGCGGTCACACGGGTACAAATGATCACGCACACACCTGTCTACACCGCAGATACACACCACGTATTTCCCCGTCACACCCTCGCAGAGGTTTCGGTGAGGTACGCACCGTATTGCTGGGCGTCGAAGCAGGTGAAGGGCGACCCGAGCACCTCGACGAAGTAGCCGTTGTTGCGCAGGTGATGGTACATGTCTCGGAAGTTGGTGTGGATGTGGTCTCCGTTCCTGCAAAACGCGGCAGGAAAATGACACTTGATGTTTGGGGGAACGCGGACATATCGTACGTTTGACCTGTTGGACAAAATGGTTGCACACGCACACACACAACTGACACTGTGCGCCAGCCTTTTTGTGTGCAGATGACCAACACCAAAACGGAGACTACAACACATACCAGTCTAGTGGGTCGTTCTTCATGCGCAGGTTGTCCCTGGGGAAGTAGCCGGGCGGGTAGCGCAGGTTGTGGTACTGGTCCCACAGGACGCGCTTGGCGCGCGGCGGCGTCGCGATGATCTTGACACGAACCGGAAGTTTGATGTTGGAGACGCGCGGCTCGTCCTCGTCCGGCTGAAAATGGTAAAACACGTCTGTGTCAAAAAACTTCCCACGAAGGTCTCACCATTGAAATGTCAAACTGGATGCATCATAATTTTACGCAGTCGGTTGTCCGAAAGCAGCTCAGCTGAGTCGGGATTGCGGGTCAAGGAAGATTCATGAGCGGGCCGCACGCTATGTTTCACAGACGCAAGTTCTGGCCGTGACAGTCTGTTTGAAAAGCGGTTGTCAGAGACTCACCCCGGGCGGACTCTCGATGACGACGGAGATCTGGCCCTGCGCGATGCCCTCCCAGTTGATGGCCGTCTCGGCGACGGAGATGGAGACGGCGAGGAAGCCGCTCCACGGCCACAGCGTGTGCGAGTACGAGAAGGCCACCTCGATGTGCTGCCCGTTCTGAGGCAGGTACGGGTGCCACGTCGGCTGAAAACAACGCAACAATTGCACAACTTCTTCCCGACACCAATTTCATTGTGAGTGCGTTATTTTTTTCTTTTTGGCGCAAATATGGTCAAACACATCGACTCTGGTTGTGGTTCTGACGCCTTGAAGCGCGAAAATTTTTTCGCCTTTCCCGTGTCACTCTGTGCATTCAAGATCGGACAAATCATATCCCCATGCTTGCGTGCACTTCCATGGCACAATTCTCGGAATGAGGCCGTTCTGAAACCTCTCACCTTCTCCTTCACCTTCCCAGTCACGCCCATGCCGTTCAGAATGGTGATCTGAAAACAAGCGTCACGGGTCAAAAGTCGTGCAATGGTTTTATTTCCACAGACATCTGAGAACAGAATGACGTGTTCCGTGTATCACGAGCAGCACTCACGTTGACGACGACCGGCATCCCCCCGTAGTAGATGGGCTGGGAGCAGTACGGCCACATGTACGGACACTCGGTGAAGTCGATGTAGCTCGGGTGAAAGCTGCAACAAACCAGTCAAGAAATTTGGCAACAAGAAACAACGTAACATGCCAGGCCCGCAACGCAGAGTGCTCCTGTGGGGGGGGGGGGGACGACTGGCTTGGGTTGGAGTTCCAGACTTGTTCATCGTTGTCGAGAAACAATTGCTCAATTTTTCGTCACAACCCCTGCCATTCGGGCACTCGCACAAGTCGGCTGTTGCTCCCACTTCCCTCCCTCAACACGAACTTCCTCGCGTTCCTGAAGTCCCGCCTGCCCCACGACCTGTCGGTGACGTACCTGGCCTGCGGCTTGTAGTTGCGGAGCGTCTGGTAGGCCTTGACGAGGTCAAGCTTGCCCTGGCCCTGCTCAAACATATTGATGCCGGGGAGACGCCGCGCGGACGCCATCAGGCTCTGCTTCATGCTCGACGGGTTGATGACGTCCTCGCGAGACAGCACCGCGCTGTGAGCACAAGTACCAACAATTTCAGTCAGAGTATTCACCACAGAGTAAGGGCTTCTTGTGAGTGCTTCAAACGCTTTGTTTATTGAATGCTGTGAGCTGCGTCTGAAGTTATTGTAGTTGCGTTCAATGTGCAGTGTGCGGCGATGGCGCGGTCACAAATTCTCTCCGCCTGTTGGTTGCCAGGATTTTTGACCGCACTGCGCCGTCGGTAAATCGAACGCCACCAATCAGCGCCTGCTCCGCCTCACCAAAACACCAAATCTACTCGCGAACCACAGTACGAACAATTCAGTTGCCTCTCATCAGCTGGTTTGGTTGCACGGAGCGCGATGTTTACCTCATGAGGAGCGTGATGGCGCCAGCGACGACAGGAGACGCGACGCTCGTTCCGGACAGAGAGCGACACCCGCCCCTGGAAATGACCGCAACGTTTGAGGCGACAGCAGCTGTGTTCCTGTTCCCAGATGAGATCGCCAACCCTCCCGTGTGTGGTGTGTGCTGAATGATTTCACTCGCGGAAATCCACCAACCAAAACAGTGTTGACACAAGCAACTCGTTTGTTCTCTGCAGCACGCATGGTTGCTCTGTGGTGCAACTGATTGGTTCAACAGGCCAGGTTCTCACTGCTCCTGTGTCCACAAGTCAGTGCCCCCCCCCCCCCGACACACACACATACACACACGAAGAAAGAACGATTCTGAAGGAGCTCGGGATGTTTTGAAGCGACTCACTTGATGGCGGAGCCGCGGACGGCCGAGCCGTACGTCACGATATCGGGCTTGACGCGGCCGTAGCCGCCGGGCAGCTCCCACGTGGTCATACCACGTGACGAGAAGCGCGCGATCTGGTTCTCGAAGTTGATGCCGCCGACGCCGATCACGTCCATCTGGTCCGCGGGGTTGTTCAGCGTGCTGCGCGAAAACGGAAACATTCAGCTTTGTCCTAGACTTCAACGACACCCGTCCGAGGCTTTTCCAGCAGTTGCAGCCTCAGAATTACGTTTCATTGAAACAGAATTTGTGGAGAAGAAAAGTACACCAATTATCAGGCTCGAAATCACTACCAAGTCAACGTTTTCAAGGGTCCAGACTTTCCTGGGTTCCGCACACAAAAGGAAGAGAAATCTACTGAAAGTGATGCTGTGTGTGTGTGTGTGTGTGTGTGTGTGTGTGTGTGTGTGTGTGTGTGTGTATGAGCGCGTACCCGTAGAGCGGCCCGTCGTTTCCGATGGCGGAGACCATGATGACCTTGTTGGCGGTGAGCTCCCAGACCTTATCGACGAACGGGTGGTCCATGAAGTCGGGGCCGCCGATGCTCAGGTTGAGCACGTTGATCTTCTTGAGGATCGCGTAGTTGAAGGCGTCGAGGAACCACGACGTGTATGACACCTGAGATGACGCAAGCAAATCACAAGTTGAGTCGAGTTGATCCTGACAATATCTCACACGAAGATTTCTCTTCACTATGTACCAGTTAGTTTCACTGACGTCTGCACGTTAGTGACGAGAAAATCACGAGGCTTTGGACTGCCACAGAATCACTGTCAACTCGGCAACGTGCAAATATCAGGCAAGACAGAACGAAATCCCTCCTCACATCACAAGACAATCCCGTCTGTGTGACCCCAAACACACACACACACACACACACACACACACACACACTGCAGAAAACAAGCAGCAGTGCTCAAGGCGACTGCAGTGCGAAGTCCCTTGCAGCATTGGTAATGTCATCAATTCTTCCTTGTTCATCAATTCTTCCTTGTC
>JAAUXT010143843.1_pt1 | contig 11069 bp, 14 predicted proteins | sample 7278171 | NCBI WGS metagenome assembly JAAUXT01 (sample SAMN14350112, study PRJNA611818) | marine sediment metagenome | isolation source: surface marine sediment (1.8m) | place: French Polynesia: Moorea | collected 2018-08 | reverse complement strand
CGCAAATAAATTTTTTCTAATTTGGACATTGTCTGGGTTAGGGGTAACTCGGACATTGTCCGGGATACCCCCCCCCAGAAAAATAAAAGTTTACATTTTCATGCTTGCAATTGTGTTTTTTGAGAAACATAACACTATGCACACATTCTTTGACACACACAAGTGCTGTCCTGCCGATGTACGCTGCGCGCGGCTGATTCTCCACTTGAAAGTCTAGTTCTGGCCTGTGATCTCTAAAACAGTGGATTCGTTTTCAAGTGCCGCTTCGGAAGCTGCTCAGATACTGGTGAAACGTGGTCTTTTGTTTCTCGCGACCGATGACTGAGACGAGTAGTGGCATTCATATTTACACTTTTATTACAAAATTTGCCGACTATTACGCGCACAAAATGCGTCACGTTACCATTTTTTTCCCGCTCGTGTCAGCAGGACTACATTGGCTGGTTGTCTCACATTACTCGTTGAATACTAGCGACGCTGTACAATTCCGTCAGCATTCAAGAACCCCAAGCCCCCACCAGGACGACACAGCACATGGAAGATGGGAGTGACATTCTCAGTTTGTTTCCTCGGTGCAGAACGAAAGGAAAACGCGCTGTAAACCACGACGTTGTGCATTCTGTGCGACGCACAGAGTCGGAAGGATATCGACACAAAGCGCACCGGAAAGCATGAAAACGGTGCGTACCTCCAAGCTCTGGTTTGGCCCATCAGATCTATCTTTTGCCGCAAGCATCGCAGGTGCAGAACTCACCTCTGTGGCACCCTCTGGTGTTCAAACCCCAACACAACCCTTTAGACTCTACGCGCCGACACAAAAAGAAAAGTCTGCCGCAAGTTCAGAATCACGCAACAACAATTGCAACAGATTTTGGCCAGCGATTTTTGTTAACAAAAGAAAGCGTTGCCGGCGAGCAGCAAGCAGTTGTGTGTTCCCATTCAAATATTCAGAACAACTCCGCAACAGGCTTCCTCACCCGACGTGGTTCGGCTGGGAACATGTCCTTGGCCTCTGCACAAGTCATGCTGTTCTGACCTGCTTTTCAAGTGCACTCCCTCTTGACATGGCCCAGCAACGTGCTTGCCCAGCACCTCGCAACCACATGAGTATACACCGGCCTCGCGGACTGCGGTCTACAACGCACACGAAGAAGACCCTTCGCCGGTTGTCAGCCGGCAGCGGGACGTTATCTCCCGTCCGCGCTCCCCTTGTGATGGTGGAAGCGAGTTCATGTCTGCTGAGGGAGGGGCAACTGGGGGATGACGTCACTCTGTGTCTGATAGTTCGTCGCATGAGGTTTTTGTGTTAAAAACATCAACGCCTGTGACACTCATTCAGTGTGGCGTTGCCTCCCAATATTTGTCTCGTTTGCGTTCAATAATCCTGACGTCACCCTTCCCTCGGAGTGAACTCGGACGTCACACACCCTTCCAATACATGAAACGCGTGTCAAATTTTCTTGCTGACTTTGTTGAAGACGTCGGGTTCAACTCTGCGATCACAAAACCTGTCGAATGTGCTCGCAACGTGGTAGAAATGGGTTCTCACCCTACAAAAAGGTTCCTGTTCAATCACACAACTCCTTTCTCAACCAAAGGTCTCGAAAAGTCTTTGTGTGATTCAACAGGAACCATTTTTGTACAGTGTGAGAACCATGTCTTCATCCACCAAACTGGTCACACGGAACAGACGCACAAACTCGGACTACGAACACAAGAACCACACATTCTGCCGTCAGCAACACACCAAACGAAGCACAACCTCAGCTGTCTGAACAACACTTGGAAACGCACGTCTGTCAACATCTACACAAACAACACACAGCTAAATTTATCAAAACAAAGAACAAGTGTAAATGGATTCTCGATGATAGATTTGCCTGGCAGCACCTTCTGGGTACATCTGCCTGCAGCAATCGGTGGGACTTAACATTGCGCACAAAATGTCTCACAAGAAGAAACCGAACAAATCACCACACATCAGGTGAAGAACGCATGAAAACAAGGGACACAGACCTCTTCCGGTCGTTGAATCTGAACAAAACTGCGGTGCTCCATTTCCCAGCAAACCATCACACTGGACAAACTATCATGTCCATTGCGGGGAAATGAATCCAACGCACAGCTTGAATGGACACAGGATGATATGCCGGCCGTGGCGCCCTCTTCGCCTGCACACGACTTCCGGAGAAAGAGTTACCGTTGGCATTCGTGTGGAATTTACATATTTACGAAATCGCATTTTGTACAAATCGCAATCGTGATGTGATACACCACGTCTACAGAAGCAGAGTTACTGACAGCCGGACGCGCGCAATACAACTCAACAAGAGCCGCACACTGCGCGTGCGCTCCCCGGCCAAGGTCATTACTGGCTTAAATGTACATGCAACGGGTCTGCACGAGTGCACTGCACCGCAGTAGGATTTCTTGTCATTCAGTGTTCACGCGCAAGGAGATTTTGCACCGTTGCCAGATGCAGTGACAGGACAGGCGCGCAGAAACCCACAGAGAACGCTCAAGGGGGTGAAAGCACTTGCGGCAAGTTCGTTAGTTGTCGTCCACAACCCACCGATATCTGTTCAGCATTTACAAGCAGTTGACACCGACTACAAAACGTTCCTTATTTACAAGAAAAAATATCTGACCATGCAAAAATAAATCTACGGCGGATCTGTATCACAATGAGAAGCACTGAACGTTTCTTTGACATTTCGATCATCTTTTCGAGTGTGGAAGAAAATGTTTTTTTTAGTAGTATGCACAATAAATATTTCTTCCATGATAAAGGCATTTACAACATTGTCAAAACTGTCTCTCGTGAACATCTTCTGCACTTTACAAATCACTGGCCCAAATGAATGATTCGAACCTGACGCGGGACGACTATCTCACCCCGCGATTCGTCTGGTATCATTGCACATCCTCAACGGCAATCAAATCTCTTCACAGCTGCGTTGGCACGGTTCCAGTCCCGATGACGTCACGCAGCGAACGCGACGCTTCTTGTCACGTGACACACAATCAACAGAATCAGAAGGAGAAACCAACATAACCGCTACAAAAGAACTTGCACAACTGTGTATGTACCCTTTGTTCCTGCAAAGGCACGTTTTCGAGGGGCCTCTGCCCTCACGCAAAAGAAAAGTCAGAAGTGTACGTGCTACAAAAGGCATCGCTGGAGCTTCACCGATCCACCCTCACAGGAGCTAAGCCGCAGCAGCGCGACAAGGTCCCACCGTTCAGACACAAGTTGAACCACACCACAATTCTGGGACTAAAGTTCTGGACACCAAGTCATGGGACTCACAGAAAAGACTCATTCGAGGCACGAAGACGGATTCAGTCAGGTGCTACTTGTGGACAGTGTGTGTACACCCTGCTTTGAAGAACCAAACCCCTCGCGTAAAATTCAATTGTAGCGTGGAACCGCTGTCAGATTAGAATATTTACAACCGCAGCGAGATTGACTTTGTACATGGCACACAAGACTTAGACCACACATTTTCTGTTAGGAAAGAACACGAAGTATGCATTGATCATTACAACGACGCACTGTTCATTTGGCTCGCGAGGGAATCGTCCTCCCCCTCCTCCTCCACGTACGCCATTGGGAAGTACCCAACCTGCAAGCAAAAAATGTCAGCCATGCTGTTCAATGCCGAAAATAACCGCCAAATCTCGGGTCGTTTTGAGTGGCAGTGTTCCATTTACCGTACGTGTGCCGGCTGGCCGAGTGAGCCCGAATGGTTGAAGTGTCAGCCGCACGCGCAAATGGAACGCGCCCAGTGACTTGATTTCTTGCGTTCGTTTTTGAGTTTTTTCGAGACGACGTTGTGTGCGGCACAAACCCTGTTCTGATTCAAGCCAATTTCGAACTCCATTCGGGTTCAATTCATGCATGCAAAAAGAAGAAGATTTGTCACCTTGCCCCTGAGCTGGCCCTTCCACCAGCCCCGGTCCTCGCCGGCTCTGCTGATGATGCCGACCCGGTCGTCCTTCCGCAGCGACAGCTGGTTCGGCTGGTTGGCGGAGTAATCGTAGCTCGCTCTGCAGTAGCCCAGGATCTGCGGTCCGCCTGCACCTGCGAATAAACACCAGTTGTTCATTTTTTCACCGTTACGTACTCCCGACACCACACAAGAACATTTTTCACTTGGATCTGGTTTGTGTTGCGCACGCGCGTCACACAAAAGCACCCACCGTATCCACCCGTGTATAACATGCACCTTTTTGTTCCAAAATTGAGCACAAAAATTATGGGCGTGTCTTGTACATGGGTATGAGATGACTGTCATTTCAATACAACCAAAAAGTTGGGGTGTGTCTTGTACTTGGGTGCGACTTATACATGGGTGAATACGGTACGTGCCACAAACTCAGCGTAAAAAGTCCCACCCACGGGAGAGTCGCACCCAAGTTTGACCCATATCTGGCACCAATTCCCATTTTTCGATTTGTGAAGTTTGACAGCACAACAAGGTATTTTGGCACCTTTCTGTGTGCCCATTTTCTTGACGGCATCTTTGTAGGCGGTGAGCAGCGTCGTGCGAAGCTCAGGGAAACTGTACTCGAGTGTTGTCTTCTGGTAGTACTCGATCAGCTCCTGCGAACAGAGGGGGAAACATCCGTGAGCAAGAAGCGACTCAACTCGCAGAAGAGAGGAAACTTGACTTTCAAGTAGAGAAGCAGCCGCACGCCACGTACTTCGGCAGTACAGAACTTCATCTCAGAGGTAATATCCAAGCTGAAAATTTTCTGGGGGGGGGGGCGGTCCGTGGACAGTGTCTGACCAAGGGTTCTGCACACAATGTCCTGGTTGAAATTTTTTGTGGGCAGGAGTGGGGTGGGGTGTTACACAGACAATGTCCGTCCACACTGCATCCGGACAAACATACAGGGCAAACCAAGACCAGCGCGGCTGGCAACAAAAGCGAGGCAGCGCCCACTGACCGGTATGCTCCTGAACATTTTGCAGTCAGCGATGAAGTACATGTTGTCACCGGTTCTGTTGATCTTGATGTGTTTCGAGCTCGTGCTGAACCTGCGAACAAAAGATATAAAGCTCCAATTGATGCGGGTGGTTTTCAACACACACACACACACACACACACACACACACACACACACACACACACACACACACAGCGCGGCACGTACTTGATACTGAGCGCGTACTCTCCCTTCCGAGACATGCACACACACACACACACACACATCCATTGTGGGGCACGTACTTGATACTGAGTGCGTACTTCCCCTTGTGACACACACACACACACACACACACACACACACACACACACAGAGCTTGGTACATACTTGATACTGAGCGCGTACTCTTCCTTGCAAGACACACACACATGCTGGCACACATGCACACACGCACACACACAAACACACACATACATACGTACACACATGTATACACACACATCACGGCACGTACTTGATACTGAGCGTGTACTCCCTCTTGCGGGACACACACATACACGCACTCACACACACACACACACACACACACACACACACAGCGCGGTACGTACTTGATACTGAGCGCGTACTCTCCCTTGCGGGACGGGTTGTTGCTCGCGCGCACGAGGTAGACGCCGCTCGCGTGCTTCTCGAGGCGCTGCATCGCCACCGACCGGTCCATCTCCCCCACGTACCTGCGCATGCGCAGAAAAACACCCGTTTTCTCTACTGCCCGCGCAGAAGGCGGCAAATCACAACAGAAAGTGTGAAGCATCATTTCTGAATCGACATTTCGTTTTCGGCTGTGATAAGGATGGGTGACTTTTACAACTCGTTTCTCTCGGTTGTGATGAAGAAGACACAACAATGACCGATTCTTACAAGAGAACACGTGACATATCGTGCACACAAACAACATGCAGTAATCTGTGAAACATTTCAATGATTCTCAAACTGATTCTAAAACACTGATCATCTGAAGTAAGCTCGACGCTTCGATGAAAGTTCCAAGCTGAGACCAAAACTGCGCACACGAAGACAGTCGTTCAGTGAACGGCTCCTGACTTCGGTGATCCAGACGGAAAACTTTCCATCGAAACGTCATACAACGATCATATAGAAAGAGTACGCAACGGGATTTAGTGCAATAAAGTGTAAAAAATGAGACATTCACTATTCTGACGCGGGTGCGTAAGAGTGAAAAAGCTGAGGCCCAGCACAACGAAAGCGCAAAAGACGCGCAGCAAATTCAAAAACACATCACGCCATCTGTGAGAAACCAGGAGGCCGTGCACAGAGAATGACGACGAAAATGAAAGGAAGGGGCACAGCGACGTGACAACGTGGAAAGACGCAGAAGTATCGCACCAAGGGTAGATATGTAGATCATTGCTAGTGAGGGGAGGAGCGGGGCGGCGGATTCTGGACGGCGACGATATGAGGGGCGTGATGGCCGTGAGGTGTGAGGCCTCGTCCCGATCCTGCAGCCGCCCCCGGGGCGGGGGCGTCAAGGGACTGTTGCCCCCGAACACCTGCAAGTGGTCGCCCCTGTCAAATGAATGCTGCCTCGCCACAAGCTTGGGTCGCTGCAAGTCTGGTGCTGGTCTCTCCCGAGCTTCACTGAGGGATTCTACGCGTTCTAGTTTCTACAATGAAGGTGTTAGTCTTTTTGATGCACAAAGTTGATTGGAATCAGTTGTTTGTTCGCAGGCGTCCTTACACGTTACGAAGGAACCTTAACCGAACAGATTCAGCAGAAGTCAAGTCAGACGGACACGTCTTGTCACGACTTATCAAGAGGAAAGAAAACAGTGTGGGAATACACCATACAAATAATTCCTTCCAGAACATTTGGGAAACTCGCTCTGAGAGTGTAGAAACGCCCGCCCATCTCCCCACTTCCCCATCTCCGGTCGTGCATCTCGGTTAGTAGCCACAGGAGGAAGAAGCCCTTTGATACAGCATCAACTCGGTGGTGCGCCGGACGAGGGCGTGAATTGGAAGCCTCCAGCTTGCAACCACAGGAAAGGAGCCAGGAAGGAAGGAAGCGGCAACACGAAGGCGCGCCGTTCCTTTTGCAAAGGTCGCCTACCATTGGTACTTGGTGAGGTCATTATGGGTCGGGCTGGCGGGCCCGGGAGAGCGCGGAGATTTGGGCTGCGGCGAGGTCTGCCCGTCCGCCGCCGAGGGGCTCGAAGGGGACGCCGGAGACACGGGAGAGGCCGGAGAGTGGGACTTGGGCGGTGGAACCTTCACAAGCAAACGAGGCCTCGCATCCACGTACTCCTGTTCCGGACAAGAAACACATCAGCACGACGCTTCGACACTGCTGGGCATCGTCAGTGACCAAGTTTTGTGCAGCCCACACTGTTCCGTTTTCCTTCTTGAAACCACCTTATGTCACTGGAGTGAAATGGTTATTGGAGACAAGAGCACAAACCAAAATGTAGTGGTGTTTGGGTTATTGGTGCACAAATTAATGCAACTAGGTCTGACACACAGACTGTGCACCAGGGCACTCTGGGACATACCACTGGAACTGCGACAAGTCTATCACATTGACGTAGGAGGAGGACGCCCCATTGGGTGTGCTCTCCACACCGGCGGGGGGTACAGACGTACGCAGAGACTCGGAGGGCTTCGCGTGTTCGTACTGTGCCATTCTCTGCTTTTGTGCCAAAAAACAACATGTTCAGCTCGACTGACACTCCATGCTGTCCATTTCAGCAGCAGTACTCACAGAACATTGTCATGAAAGTTATTTTGGGACAAACACTTGAAACGTTTCAAACTCGTTTCTGTAACTTTGACTCGTTACCTTCCACACGTTAAAATTCTGTCCCATGACTCAATGTGAACGGTCAGACACAAACGACAGAAAGAATGCGCAAAAGCAACTCACCCCTGGAAGCTTTTTCACGTACGAGGCCGGGAAGAAGCCCGTGATGCCCTTCAGCCGTCCCTGTCAACACACACAAAATGTGATGAATCCGGCCGCGCACGCACAGCACTCAACATCTACTGTCTATCTTCTGACCAAGTGATGTACTCACTTCGAACCAGTGGCTGTCGCTGTCGTCCAGCAGCTCGATGACGGCGTTGGTGTCGAACTTGAGCACCGGGCGGTTATCGTCTGGAGCCGGCGTGCCGTGGTAACCGTAATCCGCTTTGCATTTCCCTGAAGGCAAAGCAAAGAACGTCAACTCGAAGACTGGGTTCTGTCTCTTTATCCCTGTTGTGATAAGCATCTGTCTGCTTCTCTGGCCACACACACACACACACACACACACACACACACACACACACACACACACACACACATGACCACGTAGTCTCAGACGCACCGATGGAACTCCTGAAGAGACCGTTGGCGTTGCTCACGTGGCTCGACCTGTCGGGCGTCACGGGAACTCCAGGGGGCACCACCGGTTCTCGAGCGCGCGGGGGCACGGCCGGTCCTCCCGCTGTAACAGATCCCGTGTGCTTGTACCACTTGTTCCTCCCCAAAAACTGTCGCACGCAACGCAGAAAGCCAAGAGCAAAAGAAAAACTCACTTCGACACGCTGTGGCCTTCATGATGCACTCCTTGTGGACATTTTTGTCGCACCCTGTCGGAAACAAACAAAAGTACACGTAAGAAGTTTCCTTGACACTTTCCATGTTCATTCCTTCGCTTTCCGAGACTGGAGGAGCAGGAAACTTACGTGTGCACTTGTAGCCCTGATAGAAGACACCTCTGAGCAGTTTATCACATTGGTCACAGGTTGTGGGTTCATCGAAGGAATGCATAACGAACTCGTGGCCGTGGTCTGTTGCCCCCGGAGGCTGAGTGTTGTCCCTGGAAACACAGTGGTAATCAGCGAACCAATACTTTTGAAGACGCCATTCACTGAAGGAACGATTGGCAGAAAGACGACAGACTCACATGGCCATGGCAATGGCGTCGATCCACTTTCGTCTCATTTCTTCAGTTTTGGCAGCAAAAGTGTAGGCGCCCCTGTTCTCCCTCTCAACCAACATGAAGAAGTGTATCCACTGAAAGGATGGTGCAAAATTTAAACTTAAACAGCAACAACACCCACATATGTCCATGTCACACACACTCACACACATACACACACAAACACACACGCGCGTGCGCATACACACACAAACAAACGCGCGCGCGCGCGCACATACACATACACACAAACACACAGAGCAATATACATACATACACACAGACATGCGCACGCACATCCACACACACACACACACACACACACACACGCACACACACACTTACTCGATCGTTCTTCTGCTTCTGCATGTTGAGCGCCTCGTCCACTCTGTGTTGCGACAGGATGAGCGCGTGTTTGTAGCTGTACGTCTCGCCCTGATTAACGAAGACACTGCAGTTACTTCATGGACAACATTCTCAAGGACAGTTTCACAACACAGTGAGGGAAGCCAAACTTACATCACGAAACAGGGGAGACTTTATCACAAGCCAAAATACAAGTGTCTACGAAAAATAATTCTCCATGCACTGGACATATCAAGAAATACTGGGGGCGACTGGACACTACTTTTCCTTCACTAAAATAACCAGACCTTGGAATAAACTTGTTTTCAGAAACCCAGTGTTAATGACTGAGGCAGCACGAGAAGAGAGGACTTGGCTCGAGGCTATGTACACGTGGTTTTCTTACCCAAAGTATTTTATCCATCGTCTACAGTGCAATGTGTGCGTGAGTGAGTGGCGGTTAGGCAGCAGCGGCATGGCGCACAGCAAGATTTGGAGAACAACCAAATGTGTTGAAAAAGAACAGAATATACTTAGCATACACAACCCAACTGATGACAGTTTTCTTCCTCTCGGTTTCAACATTTGGCTGGTAATATGCCTTTCTGCGCAGCAACAGAACATCACAGACTGGACACAGACGCGAACGGAAATGTCTGACTTGTGTCCAGAAGCAACGAAAACCCTTCAGAATATTGATACTGCCGCGTCCTCAAAGGCATATTACCAGGGAAGGCTACAAGCCACAACTTGAAAAACAGCAGCAAAGACCTGACACTGGACATTTCTATGATAGGCTGACAAGACTTCTGTAAAAGTGTCTCAACATTCAAATCAGGAGCCATTGCTATGACAACGGGATCTGACTCACTCGACTCAGGTGTGCGAAGCTTACAGCCACACAATAAACGAACTTTCTCACAAAGCGTCATCTATCTTCATATTTCTTTTTCACGTCACGATCTCTTCAATGTCAAAATTCGCACGGAACAAGACTGCAAGACGAATTCTCACACCCAACACAGACACAATGATCAAAGCCAACATTTCCGTTTGTCCTGAATCTAAAAATCTGCAAACTCAGATTGTTCACACGACACAGAGAAACAGAACAGAGCAGGATGAAGCTGAACTCTAAAACAAAAAAAAGTTTTCCAAAAATTCATGATGTTGTCCTCCCACAACATGACACAAAAACAACGACCACAAAATGGACATTTTCTTTTTGCAAACAATGACCACGAAATTGACTTCAAACTGAACAACATTTCAACAAAGATGTCTCAACAAAGTCTTTCAAAAACAAAACCGTGAAAACTTGAAATGTGACAACCATGAAACACCAATGACGTAAAATGCTCTTGTCATGCACCCACCACCAAAGATAACCAAAGCAAATTATATTGAACCGAGCACCAAATGAGAAGAACACGGTTACTCACCCGAGACTTGCACATCATCATCACTTTGTCGAACAGGAAAATGTATCTGCAAAACCAACAGCACGACTGTGAAAATTTGCACGTGCGTTAGGAACATGGAATGGAAGCGCACTGAACACAGACGGGTCCAGGCTGTGACGAACACCCGACAACCACGTGTGTGTGTGTGTGTGTGTGTGTGTGTGTGTGTGTGTGTGTGTGTGTGTTGATTGCCACCTTTTTTGACAGACGTCAGGGACGGCGCTTACACCTTTGTTTCGAGAAACAGAGGGGGGGGGGGGGGGGGGGGGGGGGGGGGGGGGGGGGGGGGGGGGGGGGGGGGGGGGGGGGGGGGGGGGGGGGGGGGGGGGGGGGGGGGGGGGGGGGG
>JAAUXT010027424.1_pt1 | contig 11069 bp, 9 predicted proteins | sample 7278171 | NCBI WGS metagenome assembly JAAUXT01 (sample SAMN14350112, study PRJNA611818) | marine sediment metagenome | isolation source: surface marine sediment (1.8m) | place: French Polynesia: Moorea | collected 2018-08 | reverse complement strand
TGTGACTGATTCTCCTTGCCTCATCCTGCTTTGGTAAAACTCTCTCTTGATGCTTTCCAAAGAAGTGAGGTTCAGAAATGCATCATCCAATGCACTGATCATGTCAAACACATTGGCTCCTGCTTGAAGGTTTGAGATTATCTCAGAGGGCAAACCAGACAGGGACTGGAACATCTGGAGTTTGACAACAGCTGGGGAGTAGCCCATACCCAACAACTCTAGAACACGATTCTTCCAACAGTCGTATGTGATGAACCCATCAGAGTCTGGTTTTGCATTGAATTTCAGGAGCATAGGTTTGACTCCATACCTCGAATTCCCTGAGACTCTCTTGTCTTCAGATGTGGTCCTTCTCAGTTGTTCCACCATGAGATGAAGGTCTGAACTGCCCTTGTGCTCCAGAGATGCTTCCAAAGCGGCCCAATGGTTTGCGGGATCTTCCCACTGTGTAGAACCGGCTTCTTCTCTTCCCCTTTGATCCCTTTCCTCAGGGAGGACGGGAAGGGGTGTTGAAGGTACAATTCTTCCATGGGCACGGGGTTCTGGGTCGGCAGACAGGAGGGAATAATCTGACACTTGGATCCCCCCCACCACATGACTCAGATGGGCCCCTTGAACCTTGGAGCATTTGAGGACTGTGTTCAAGGCTTCATTTGCGGCAGCAACCGGAACGGGTCTCACTGAGCAGAACCAATCATTGGATCTCCAACGGACCAATCCTGTTAAAGCACATGCTGCTTTCTTGGCACCCTCTCGATTGACACCTTCCCACTTCGACCTGTCTGCAAAGAATACGTATGCACGTCCTTCTGTGAGCAGAGCAAGTTTGGAGTGGGGAAGAGTCAAGTCTATGTCGGGTTCCATCAAAGCTTGGGCTGCGTAACTGGTGACAAGATCTCTTCCCAAGCCCTGGGAAACCGTTATGGTCTCTCCAGTCGACTCATCAGAGAATGTCAACAGAACACATTGCGCCCTTTCAGAAGTGCCCTGGGTCTTGCGATCCATTTCGGCATCATCTGAGTTTTGGTACTTTCTCAGTACCACTTCTGGATCATCGCAGGAGGCAGCACAGCTGTTTGCCAACCTCCAGACTGTCTGTTTGGATTGCCTTGTCTGGCCCGATGGAGTGTTCGACTCATTCCCTGTGTTGGCTCTACACTGGTCATCTGAGTCATCCTCTTCCGTGACCTCAGACAAGGTTTCTCCTTCTTCAGGGGAGTCAACTTCAGCCCGCACAGCTGCCTGCCGCGTGGCACAACATTGTCTCACTTTCTCAGACTTTGGCATCAAGCTCCGATTGACAGAATTAGAAAAAACCAAAATTCCAGAATACCAGAAAATAAATACCTTTTATGAAGTGCTATGTGGGCTGAAAGATAAAACCTAGCTAGTCTCAGATTCAGGGGTCTGGCTTGTCAACAGAGTTGCTCAAACTCTGACAACAAGCTGGCCTTTCCCGACTCTGATCCCGATTTAAAAACAGGTGTTCGACAACCATCAATCCCCGCCTTTTGTTGATGTTTTACCTGCCCAGCTGGGGATGCCAAAGAATTTTGATGTCACATTCAGATGGCTAATCCAACCATTCGCACACACAAAACCTTCGATCCGCCTGGCTTATCCTGGGGTCCTTCTCCTGAATGGGCCTGCTGAAAATGGGCCTTTTCCAATTGTGACTCAAAAGAGGTTCTTTACTTTAAAAGCAGATTTATTCAACAAAGACAGAGGACAAACGGGCAAACAGATTTGGGCTAGATTCACCAAACAAGAGAGGAATGTACAGAACACCAAGCGTACACTGTTACTGTCTGGGGTTCAAATGCACTTCTCCTCGAATGACTGTTGAACACGACCTTTTAAACGATTTTCCTCATGGGGATCCTCACGTGCTGACGGTCTTGTGATGTCATAATAATGTCATGCAAACGGCCCGTTTGACCCAAACAGGCCCTCCAGCGGGAATGGACTGTTCTACCCAAATGGCCCATTCTGGAAGTTCTTCACCTTTGACCATTCTCAATGGTTGGGCGCCTCCTGACGGCTTTATAGGACCCATTGAGGGAGGACCCTCCCTGGAGGTCCCTCCCACAACAGTCCTATGCCTGTCCAGTGTCTCCGAGGCATGGCTGTGCTCAGCTCTTTTCCGAAAGGCCTTGTTTCAGTTTCTGCTTTCCCGAACATTGGGCTTTCCGAAATGGATCGTTTTCCTTGCAACATTGTTACAACTCCTGCTGTGTTTTAACCTCTTTGCACTGGGCTGTCTGTGAGACAGTTCCCCATCCACAAGACAACCCAGGATGCTGAAATGGTTGCTTCAATGTGACATAATGATCAAAGCACATGATAAGTCATTCTTCCGAAACACCAGAGAGTTTGCATTGTACAAAGAAAGAATGCACAAAAAATTCAACACAATGGCATGGTCAAACCAGATGAGTTTTGTCACCAGTATTATTGCCATGGTTTTGTTGTTGGCTGTGATTATCTACTGTCTCTGTTACCAACGAATCTTGTGGTATTGTATGGGGAAAACATCTGATCTGCTGTATGTGGTCAATTTCCTGCAAGAATACTCACCTGCGGCAGCATCAATTGCAATGTCAAGTCTCCTCCCGCATGCAGAGGCAAAAATCACAATCAAGCCACTGGAATTGCCCCCAACACAATCACCAGATATCATTATCAGTGGTGATGACAACACCCTTGTACATTCAATTGTGGTCATTTGTTGTGTACTGCAAATGGCATGGATATCATTGTGGGCATGGAAATTGTTGAAAAAGTTCAGATATTGGTCAAATGTGTTGAGAGCGTTGTTCCCCTGTGCCCCAGGAAGCAGATGGCTCAATACTGAAGTGCACATGGACATTTTCTTGCAAATCATCAATGTGACAAGTGCAAAGGTTGTCTGGGCAAAGTTGACCTCAATGGCAGGACTACCTGAGAATTTTGTTCAAAGAGGAAGTTTCAATGTGGATGCGATTGACATGAGTCCAATTTGTTGTGGCCTTTGTGCAAAATTGGATATTGAATGGGGTCACACGGTGTTGTATGACAAGGTGACAAATACGCAAGTACACTTACCACGAAGTGTGTGGACATCAGTCTTTCTGCCACAACACTATATCAACAAAGATGACTGGCACTTGTACTGTGTACAACTGCATGCATGCATGCTCGATCTTTTTGTTCCCATCAAGGTGGAGAGCTATGACAGTGCGATGGGATCAGTCTTATGGTCAACAGGTGTAGCAGCAACATCATTGCAAATGGGACTGAGTGTACAGCTACCAGAAGCTTCCGCTCCAAGTCGTCAAGAGGTCTTGCAAGAATTGCACTACGAACCAGCACCATACAGGGCATTGAAGGAGCTAAGATGATATGACAAGTATCCTCAGCAGTAACAAAGGTGAAGGTTGTTAGCCTTGTAAATTGGTTGCAAAACAATGGCAGCTCAAGCGCCAGACCCGGAAATGGACCATGAATATGATCAAATTGTGTTTCCAAAAACAAAAACAGAAAATCAAGCACGAGCATCACAGTCAAATCCTGAATTTATGGCGAGCACACTGCATTGTGCAAGCTTGTACCCCCAACTGCTGAGACAGTTATTGCAAGAAAATGATTGGGGAAGACATCCTGTATACAAAATGGAAGTGTTACAGCAACAAGAGCAAGCAATAGCAGGAATGAATATTCCTCCGGTAGAGCTCTTGAAACAAGTGCAAGGTGGAAATGTGTATTCATCACAGACACCGATTCGTTCCTATGAGGATGCACTAATGGCAACTGCATTTATGCCAGGAATGTTCAATGAGGATGAAGCTATCCCAGAATTTAAACCAAGAATTCGTGAAAAGACAGTGTCTCCAGTAAAAAGGTGGACACAGCAAAAAGTAGTTCAACAGACTCAGAGACAGAACCTGGGCAAACATCGAGAAAAACTGTACCAAAGTATGGTAAAAAGGCACAATCTTATAGATTGTCAAAATCCATGTTTGACAGGATAAAATTGTTTAAGAAAAATACCGGGCAAGGTGTGGTGTGCACACTTTCAGAACCAGAGTGCCTCAATGCCACGGGGTTGACTCAAAGGTCACTGGAAGTTGTGATGAAACCAACTGAAACTGATATTTAAGGTGTAAATATCATTACAACAAGTGACTGTAACAGCTGTTTGTTACAATCATTCATTCCTCGTAGAACTTTTGATCTCACGCTCCAATTATTTATCATTATCATTATGTGAGACAGGTGTTTATGTCAAACTCATCAAATATATGACTAGGGTGTTTATGTGCACTATGGACATGTCTAGGTTGTATTCATCCATCATGCATGATAAAAAGATTGATGAAAATGCTGTTTATAATGAAAATGTGTTAAAAGAAAGTAAAAGAATATTTTGGAAATAATAAAATTGCTGTGGGACACAGAGGAGATGACAAAGACAAGCAGATGCTTCCAGAAAGAGAAAAGGGCAAAAGGTGCGCTAGAAATCACCAGAGACAAGGAGGTTCTCTCAGCTTCATCGCACTCCCCCTACCCGCGGGGATGCAAGGATGGTGGTGATGGTAGAAGTGTAGACCAAGTAAAGCATGAATGAGTGAGAGTCTGTTCTGCCGACAATGATACACATCCTGACGTAGTTGACTGTGATAAATCGCAAGATCAACTTGTACTTGGAAGTTGCATTATTGGGTCTGCAAATACAATTCTAAGAAGAATGTAACTGACAGAAGAAGACTATGGTTATTAATGACTTGGCTACATAAATATGCATCACAAGTGAGGTAGGAGTCGAATTGCCCAGATGTAAGGAAGCAGCTTCGAGTCCGAGTGAGTACTCAAGGCACAGAGTGCGATCTCCTCTGGCTGACTCAACAGCTGGCACAAAAATGTCTGCGTTGGTTATCGGGCCACTGCATTGACTCGGTCAACTGTCACAGACGTGTGACAGCTGGACTTGCGAGATCTAGCAGATCAAGCAGACAATATTACACACATATTACTTGCCAGTTGCACACTTAAAGGGACAGAACATTACAAAACATTGGAAACCGAAACCGCGAATCGAAGACACCAGAAATTTGACTTGAAGAAATCTAATTTGTATCTTTTTCAAAGACATTTCAAACAACAACACAACTTCGAGGCAAATAACATCACTCGCATCATTGCCAATTTTTTGAACTTGAGTAATCCCCTCAACTCGAGAAAAAACAAATAGTACATACCCTCTTTATTCTCTTTCTTTTGGACTGTGTGTGAAAAAACTGGTAAAAAGTATAAAAAATATGAACAAGAAATGCAAAGTGTGCACCAAGTAACAGGCCCTAATACTACTTTGCTCATCCTTCATGTTGTGCTGGAGCTGGTGCTTCGGCTATGCCTTGAATTTGTGCAGCTGTTGCCTCCCTGCAGGTGGAGTGACAGGAACACCTGTTGATGAATTCACTGTGGAGGGGAAGAAAGATATATTCGGTCTGACCCTCATTACATTCTTCTGTGATTGCTCCATACATATATCCTCAACATCCAAGTCAGGAAAATGCTGCAACCTTGCATGCATCCCACATTATAAGGACACATTACAGCCAAACTTCAAAACCAAACTGTGCCAAAACACAAGTTCAATTTCCACAAATCAGCCTACACTAACCCACCCCACCCAATCCCATCCCACCCCATCCCACAACACCCAACCCTGCCCCACAATGCCCCACTTTGCCCAACCTCACCCCATAAACCCCACCCACCCCACCAGACCCACTCCACCCAATTCATTTACATTCCCTTTATCACCTCATTTCTATTGCTTTCCTCTCCTGCTATTTCATGGCCTTTGGGCATATGCATTCCACACAAAATCCACTGCAAAGCATAACAATCAACATTTCCTGACAGCCACTTCTAAACATGATTTCTCTTTCATCTACTCAAACTTTTGCATCTTGTTTACATGCAGTACCTGTTCAACAATCAAAACAAACCACCTAACAATGAAAAGAAAACAGTGCCACACAAATGTAATTCCAGTATGGCTCCCAGTTTGAATCTGGGCTGCACTTCTCTGATTGGCTGAGGCTCTGATGCTCTGCCAAAAAGGAAATTTCCTTTTAGTGGGCATTATGTCATAATGATGACTGAAAAATCCCTGCATTTGCCAAGACATGAAATGAAATGATACTCAGCAAACCTGAATGACTAATACACCTTTGACCACATCTGAGCAAACACTGGGCAGTTGACACTCAACAAACTGTGTGCAGAACCAGACTCAAAACAAGTGGGAAAACTCACAAACACCTTCCCAAAGATTCTGTTGTTGTCAGCCTTGATGTATCTCTATGAATTGGAATGTTGTCTGTTTGAGTCAAGTTCACAAGGTGGACAAGGGGATTCCAGGCACACGATTGTTTTCCAAGCACACAATTCATATTGACTACATTTCTGTACTTTGGTTTTCATGTCATCCTGTGATGCTGCACCTCAAGCTGTGTGGTGCAACTCTGTCAACGAACTGAGACCCAATGCAGCTTCAGACAGAGAGAAGTTTGTTTCAGTGTGTGTCTTGGGATTGTCTCTTGTCAATGTTTTACCAATGAAATTCTGATACTCCCAAATGAAAGACTACTTGTCCTTTCACATGGCATGCCAACCAAAACAAAAGGAGGCATGATGCATCCTGCAAAGCATGCATCCATTTAATTGGCCATTGACAGGACTGCAAAAGTGTCACTTTGACAGGGAAAGGCAGCCTCTGACAATGGTCAGATGATTTTGTGCAATCAAGCTTTGAATTACTCAGAACAGTCAGTAACAATTTGAATATTGTGGTGCAGAATTTGTGTTTCGAGTGAAGGAGCAATAATAAATTAGAATGCTGGTCAAGGAACATTTGCTCATTGTAGGAACATTATGCACATTGTTTCTTTGCCTGTATATTTTGACACTTGGCTCATGTGCACACAAACATGATGTCACAGTGTGGCAGAGTGATCCACTGGATGTGCAAGACATTGTCTTTCCATGGATAAATGAATGCAAGCAGGTGTACATTGATTTGGGATCAAACATTGGGGTGCAAGTGAAGAAGTTGTTTGAGCCTGAAAAGTATCCTCTTCAGAAGAAACACACACAGGCATTGAATGTTGTTCTCAAATTATTTGACAACAAGTTTGGGAATGCAACAGAGCGAAAGTCACCAAAATCTAGTTTGTGTGCTTTTGGTTTTGAGCCAAACCCTAGACACCACAAACGACTCAGAACTCTACAAAACTTATACAATTCCAAAGGGTGGAAAGTCCAATTCTTCTTTCATGCTGTGTCTGATGAAGACAAAGATGTAAAATTCTTTGTGACAAAGTTTTCACCAGTGGATTTAGGAGCCACACTGAGTGAACATATGTCTCACAATAAACAATCTATTATGACACATGTTGTGCAGTTATCTCAGTTTTTGGTAAGAAAACTGCACCTGAAAAAAATTGCCCTGATGAAAATGGATGTGGAAGGTGAGGAAATCGAGGTTTTGTTGGATCTGTACACAAACAACCTGCTATGCAAGCACACAATTGACACAATTTTGCTGGAATTGCACCAAAGTAAAATCAAGCAAAAATGGAAGATTTTTGGAGATGTTTCAAATATTGTTAACAAAATGGTCAATCAGACATCTTGTGACCCTTCTCAAATCATCAGAAATGATGATGAAAGTTACAGATTCGATGTCAATTAGAAAAAGTGATTGGATATAGTGATCAACATGGGCCTATGATATCGTCTTTGTTTTGGTGACAATGCAAATTGTAATATGTTTCAGTACAGAGTTGGTGTTGTCTTCACCTGATCACACTGAAAACTTGTGAAGTGCAATTATCTCTGCAGTTTTCAAACAAGTAGGACTTTGCCCTCTGATGCAGCCATTTTTATTCATTCCCTGGAAATATGTTCACCATTGCATAGAAAAACAATAAAAGCAACACACAATAGAGAAAGACTTAGCCATAGATAACAGGTTTTTAGTGGTATTTCAGTGAAATGCAGTCTAGGTATGAGAACAGGCAATGTTTTTGTTTTTTGCATTTGGTAATGATGCATATTCCCAACTTGATGCCAAGTCACCATGACTCCCCTGTGAAGAGAATCCCTAATGCCCTGCCAAGTATTTTGCATTAAACACAGAGGCCCAGGATATGTGTTGTGTGATTTGAGCACAAGATTCACCAAATGGATTCATATCAGTCTTGCCCTGTTATGTCTTCTGAGCACTTAACCCATACATGATGATGATCCCACAAATGGAACACAAGTGAAGGGCAAAAAGTTCAAGTGTTTGGGTTTGCTAAATTCTGTACTTTGCTGCACAAAGTAGGCAAAATCTCAGAAAGCATAAGTATTTGAATGGGGATGTTTTTGACAAAATTTAGTGAATTGATTGGGTGTTGGACAAGTGCCATTTGTTTTGCTTTTTTTCATTCTGAATAATTTGTACATGGTTTCTAGGTGGGGCCAAAGTTTGGATACAAATTTGCAATTTCAGGAAAGTGTTCAAAATAGATTATTGGTCAGGATGTTGACAGGCTTCATGCCCAAGGTGACAAGATTCAATGTGCAGTTTTGGGTGTATTCTTTGTGATTTTTGTAAGATAAATATTTGTTCAAATCGATTGTGTGTGCATCCACCTATTTGCACATTGTCGGCGTGCAACAATGCCTCGAGGCAAACCACCTCTCCCAGCATAAAAGCTTGACAGCCATCGAGTTTTTCTGCCTCCTCCTCCATTTTAACTCGACTTGGTCATCCATGAGGCAAAATACCCCTGTTAGAGACAAAATGGCTCACTATTTTGAAGGCTGAGCCATTTTGCCACTGGACGGGGCAGATTGCCATGGAGAACAGCACAAATGGGGGGGGGGGGCATTTTGCCACTGGATGGGGGCAGTTTGCCATGGATAACAGCAAAAGTGGGGGGCCATTTTGCCACTGGACAAGGGCAGTTTGTCATAGAGAACAGCACAAATGGCGGGGGGCATTTTGCCACTGGATGGGGGCCATTTGCCATGGATAACAGCACATGTGGGGGGTGGGGCAATTTGCCACTGGACAGGGGCAGTTTGCCATGGAGAACAGCACAAATCGGGGGGGGGGCATTTTGCCACTGGATGGGGGCAGTTTGCCATGGATAACAGACAGCACAAGTGGGGGACATTTTGCCACTGGATGGGTGTAGTTTCACTTGATTTCTCCTTCTGCAATGTGTGTGCACCATTTTGTCACATGATGGGGGCAGTTTGTCCCAGAAACACATCCATGTGGGCAGATGCTTTTGTCATGCGACAGGGCCAGTTGACACAAATGTGTGGTGCAGTGGGGGGCAGTCCACATGATGCCCAAATTGTCCCCAAGGGGGGGATTGAATTGTGACTGATTTAACTCAGAAAAACAGATCTGTGGCATGCAAGGCATGCAAATGGAAGTATGCAAGAATCTGAGTGCTCCTGATGCCACTCTGCATCAAATGGAACAATGAAAGAAAAAAAGGCAAAAATGCTGAACTCGTTCAGGGAGTTGAGTCCTGGCTTGGCCCTACCTTTACTGTACCATACTCATGCCAGAGAGATTCGCAGTTACTGAGTAATAGTTGTGTATGCATTTGTGTGTATGCAGCCCACCAGTGCTCCCACCAACCCTCATTGTCGCAGGTCTTGCCAATCCATAGATCAATGGCCATGTGCTTAAAGCGCATGTCCAGATCAGTGAACCAATAGTCTTCCTGCAAGGAGACAGGTAAGCCTCAGCAACTGTGAATCTCCATAGCATGGGGACAGAGTGGTTTGATCAGTGCCTTCGCACACTGAGCCAATGGTCCAGCTGATAATAGCCTGTGTTAATTGGATCTCTAAGTGTTTGCAGGCAAACAAGAAGTAGAATTCAGCTTTGTTTTAGCCCAAATGGGTATGCTCATTTGTAGGGTATATTTTTAGAGAATTTTTGCACCCATTGGCATACCCACAGGCATACCCATTTTAGAGCTATGGGGAAAAACACTGAAAATGCAATGTGCTGCTGGTGGGATTCAAACTCCCAACCTTCTGGTTACTTGAAGCTGCCGGGGTCACCTGGCACTACACAGTTGCATTGATTTAGACCTGTTAGAGCACCTCAGATGCCATGCATGCCTTTGCCTCTCTGTTTGCCTCTCTCGGTCTCTCTTGCTCTCTATCTGTTGATGCATGCCATGCACACCCACTTCTCCCTGATGTGTCTCTTTGCCTCTCTTTGCACCCCTGTGGAATGCCCTGTTTCAGGGCACAAGTGAGGCAATTTAGATGTTTATGATCACGGGCAGTCACTGACCCTATCTGGCTGTCTGTTTTCACCTTTCTGGGCCCCACCTCACCATATTGCTTGCACTTGTTCTCATCTGCAATGCCATGCATGCCCTGCAAATGTGCTGTGTCAGACCTGTGTTCACACATGCAAGCATGCCCATCATGCCCATGGGTGCCAAAAGACATACAAACAGAGACATGGTGCCAGAAGGTATGTGCAGCTGCATTGAAATTGAGGTCAATTGAGGTCAAACAAGTGCGCCTGAGTATTCCCCAGGGGAATCCCATCCAGTTTGGGGGGAATCCATTCTTATTGGCAGCCATGATGGATTTGATCGAGTTGGAAGCGTGGTTGCACCTGAAGCAGGAAATTACAAGAAGATTGATAGTGGAATTTGTCTGCCAGGGTTGCAGCCCCCTTGCCAAAGTTGTACTTATCACAGTGATTGCTCATTTTGCCAGATTAGCCCCCATGCAGAGCCAGTGTTTCCTGACTGTTGTTGTGCACTGTGCCATGAATGTCCACATCAGCAAACAACAGGTGAGTACCTCGTGGTTTTCCACCCTTTTTTTGCTGGTTGGTCAGGTGAATAAGTGACACACTGCCCCCATCCAGTGGCAAAATGGGGGGGGGGGGGGGGGGGGGGGGGGGGGGGGGGGGGGGGGGGGGGGGGGGGGGGGGGGGGGGGGGGGGGGGGGGGGGGGGGGGGGGGGGGGGGGGGGGGGGGGGG
>JAAUXT010064983.1_pt1 | contig 11072 bp, 9 predicted proteins | sample 7278171 | NCBI WGS metagenome assembly JAAUXT01 (sample SAMN14350112, study PRJNA611818) | marine sediment metagenome | isolation source: surface marine sediment (1.8m) | place: French Polynesia: Moorea | collected 2018-08 | reverse complement strand
CAAGCCAAATCAGAGCAAGCCAAATCAGAGTAAGCCAAATCAGAGCAACTGAAATTTCCTCAAATCACCGCGAGCTCCATGGAGCTATTTTTGCCTCAAAATTGTGCCACGAAATGTAAATCGCATTTACGGACGGAAAATCTTACCTGATGAAACAGCCGTGCAGGTTGAAATGAGTTTTACTTTGTTCACGTTGCTGCCTGAAACGCGTGCTTTTCTGTCGGAAGTGAAGTGCACTTTTGTCCAGTTTCCTTGCACGGCAGCGACTTCTTGAATGCAAAACTTTGGCTGCAGGCTGCTGCGGACGGCGGATGGTAACAACTTGGTCCAACGCATAGACGCCCAGCTTCAGTGGCCCCGCACTTTTATGCACTCTGCATCCCTGACGTCACGAGGCCAACTTTGGAGCTCGTGTCCATCCAATGACGCTGTCTTCCTAAAGCTTCATCTCTGCAAAGTCTGATCCCGTGTCCATTCTCTGAGTGCAAATCTCCTGTGCAATGACCAATTTTGCACGAAAGACATATCGCAGAAGAACTCAGTCACAGAAGCTGTACATTTGAGAGGGTGCAGATCTATTTGATTGCCTAATGCAAGGCTTTCGGAGGTCTCCGCAACAGTTGCCCCACGCTGTTGACTTCATTTTGATTCGCGGGTTCAGAGGACACAGAAAGCGATGCGGTAAACTTACGTTTGTCCGATGAAGGTGACAGCCAAGAGACATTTTTGGAGGCCCAAAAATATCGCGACAAAATTTCCGCGCACGCATTCTTTCTGAACCACATTCAATCCATTTCAGTGCAGAAAGCTGCTGTTGACTTTGTCACAACGCCCGAATGAAGACTGCATTATCAGAAGTCAGAAGTTGTCATCGACAATTGGATCTGCGTCTGAAAGTGCGCACACTGCAAAGCACTTGCGCGCCCTTTTCCTGCTCCAAATCCGCCCGGTTCTCGTTCCTCTTGATTCTGCATGGATAAATGGAATCAATTGTCAGTATCCAAAATACACTGAAGATTGAAAGGCAATGAAGACGAACACACACTGGACGAAACTTGCCGAAGCTTTCCAAGAAATCGCCCACGGCTGTCTTGCGTGGTTTGTGTTTTCATTCAGCGGAAAGAGGAAAGTTTTGTTGAAACAAACTGTCTGGAAGACATGACCCTGTTTTGCGGTGGAGAAACAGCTTCAAATTGGAAAGATATGAATGGTTTTGTTCTGTGAAATAACCTGGTACTTTTTGCAAGTGCTCTTCGAGTTGTCCGCTCGTTTCTCGGAAGAGACACGATATGTATCAATATCGACCAATTGCTGGATTGTTGTGTGTACTGTGGCGGGAGTGGAATGAGGGAAGCGGGGCCTGGAACTCACCGACGCTATGGACCCTCATGAAATGCTATCGATCGCATTGTCGGGGGAGTGCAAGTACTCCGTAGACGGACGCAAACAGAAATCATGCTCCAACGACCCTTTCTGGGTTCCAGTATGCTGGTGATCACGGCAATTTTCACAGTGGCAGACATCAGCGAACCTTTCATACAGGGGAGCTGGACAGCACAAGCCGTGACTCTCGAACCTTGGCAGTGGTCCTGCGTGCGACCAAAGGAAGAACTGCACAGAGTGTCACTGAAGAATGACGCACGTCAGCAGACAAAGGGAAGCCATTCTCAGCAGAAAATTGAAAGTTTTTTTCAGATCGGATTTCGACCAGCCTCCCAGAGGCAAAAAGCGACAAAGCAATGCACCCAAGAAGGTTTCTGCCCAGCTAATTCGGGCTCGGCAAATGAATTTTTCGGGCTGATTTAAAGATTTTCGTTTTATTGGGGGGGGGGGGGCGGCGACTCCCTCCCGTATCGAGGGGCACCCGACCCTCAAAATACGGAAGAAATGTTTTTGTCTGGAGTGCCAAGGGGCTAAACGTCGATTTGACAGGGAAGAATAGAAGCGTTGCGGTTGTTTCGCATGAGGGGTTGGTTCAATTTTGTTCGTGCTGATTCAAATACAACAAGTGCGAGCACTCATTTGCTTTTATTTTTCTTGCACACAACCAAGAGAATGGCATGTTTTTTTGTGTCGCAGACCAGCAAGCCCAACTCCGAAGGTCTCAAGAAATCCACAGTCAACGCTTGTCGCTCTCCACTCCGCTCTTCATGCAGTGAATCAATGGAGACACCATGATGCCTTCGAGTTGCTAGATGGCTTCCCCGAGGAACAATTCTCGCAACAAATGGTCTGATGTGGAGTTTTATTCTCGCGTTTTATGTGCGATTTCTATTTGGCTGGCCGGACGACTAGGTACCCTCCGAAGATTAATTCCACCGTACAATCTCAACACGTGAAACGTTAAACGTCTTCAGATCGCAGGAGAAACAACTCAATATCTCAGTGTTGAAAAGGATATGAAAATATCCAATGTCTGATCGAGGCGTTTCCGTTGAGTGTCTTCACCTTCGCAGAAAACATCGCCGCACAAGGAATTCAAAGATTCTTTATTCCCTGACAGAAACATCATTGAAAACGAAGGCATCGGAAACACGCACCCTCTGCACCCATCGGAGGAGTACAAGAACATCTTGAACTTCCATTTGGCAGGGTGAGGGATTCTTTAAAGACGGCTGAAACTTTCTTGCATTCAAGGAGCTTGACCGTGTCCTTCGTTCTTTGTGGAAATTCATTTAAATTGAGTTGCAATCAACACTTTCTGCTCTCTCATTGATTGTGATTGTCCGAACTTTTCTCTGACTTGCTTGTGGTGGTCACTTGCAAGCACTCAGAAAAGGGGGATGGCTACATCATTGTGCACCAGGTTTTATTTGCCAGGATTGTCCTTGCTCAGGATCCTGGTCAACAACAGAGTGATGGTGTGTGATACGTTGATACCGTTCCAGGACACCCAGCATTTTGGGCTTTGATGTGCAGCCATTGTGGCAATCTGCCACCAAGGATAACAAATCATAAAAAAACTGCAGAAAAGCACTCCAGATGACCTGTCCAGCTTCACAGACAGCCAGTAAAGCGTACCCCGACAAGTTTGGACTGAAACTCATCCGTTTGGGCAGGTTGGAAATTGTTAGGTTAGAAGTTGTCTGCTGAGTAATACTGGGTGAGACCGAGGTGGTCCTCTCACCAAAATCCAGATTCTGGATCCGCCTGGGCAGCTGTCTCCAGAAGCTCAGCTTCAGGACGGCTACAATCGTGACACCTATTTTGCTGTTAGTCGTGACTGTCCTTGTTTCTTGGAAAAAACACGAACCACGCACTCCGGACCAAAGCCCGTCCAGGTGATTGTGTGTTCGGTACCTCACAGATGGCTGTTGTCTTGTCACTCGTTCTGATCGTGTTGTGTGGTTTCCACGGAGCAACAGACCATCCGAGTTTCTTCGAGACTTTGACTTCCCCAATTGAAAGTCAAGAGATATTCATGAGTTTGAGGTTCCAAGGCCAAAGAGAAGTTTTGTGGTGAAAAACACTTGAGGAGAATTCGCAGGTCTGGTTCATAATATCACGACAACGAGTCAGGCAGTGCAGACCAGGAATCACAGTCGTTCGAGACTTGACATTGGAGCAGTTGCGTCTCAGTGTCCTTCAGCGGATCCAGAGTGCTCAAAGCCCGGTTGAGAACAAATCAGTGCAGGCAACAAACCCCGAACTGAACCGGCAGCTCGAGGCTGCTGAGAGCCGCAGCAGCAAAAGGTTTGTACGCACCCGCAGGTCCCTCCTCACTTGACAATTTCACCCCCAGCGGGATGGGGGCGGGACCTCAGCCATTTTGCCCGGGGCTGGGTGTGGTGGTAGTGAAGGGGTCCGAGTGTACAACTCTTCATTCAAAACACCATTTTAGCAACACACGGGTGATTCTCTTCTCGGCGAAGACCAATCCTGCGCCCATGACACTGGAGAACCTCTCTTCTGGAGCAGGACTCTACGTGAAGGGTCCACCAGAAGCTCGCAACACTTGGTTGCAGCTGACCGACATGAGTTATGTGTTTTCAAGAAATTATGACCTACGAGTTGATTTCCCAGAAAGAGGAGGCGAGACATTGGAGCTGCAGCAAAACAAACAGTATCATTTTTCAGAATTATGAGGCGATCCGTCTTGTGATGAGAAGAGTTGTGCGGCACTGGCGAGGTCTGGACAGTGGCCCGGAGAAGAGCCAAGCAACCTTCACCCGCACTGCCTACAGCCTGGCAATAGCCGCAGATGACGTTGTTTTGAGATGTTTGCTCCTGATTGCGAGTTCTGTCTGCTGTATCTTGACTTCAGAACACACCCACAGCTGCACAGTTGTCTCAAAACCACTGCATACAACACAGAAAGAACTCAGCATTCGTTGGATGTTTTCACAAGTACGAAGCAGACACGCGGCATAAAAATCTTTCAGAGTGAAGCATTCTTTTTCATTGACTTCAATTCTAACAAGATGACGTAATTCGGTCCGGGAAAAACCTACATTTTGTTTCAGTTAGAGCAATTTATTCCTGACGGGCAAGTGGAATTAAAGGTGCGTGGGCGGACAGCTCCACTTCAAAACAACCTGTTTTGCGTGAAAAAAGGGAGAAAACTGCGAGCATCTGGGTCACGTTCGTGTCTCACGCTTATTGGAAGTCAATTCTGTGCTGAAAACCCCGATATTGGTCTGTTTGTTGCCTGAAGAAACCAACGCCTTTTGCATTGTACGTTTCAGTGAAATGTTTGTGCAAAAAGGGGCAGTGATCTGACATCATTTGCTCGCAGAATTTATGTTCATTCAACTGCGGACGGAGAAAATTCGGGGAAAAGAAACATTGTGGGACTTGCGTGACCGCCTTCCCCAAAGATTTTGTACAAATCCTTTGACAGCAATTTGTCTGCACAGCAATTCTGATGGCAATCATAAAGCACTGACTGACCGAATGAGAGATGACACAGCACACACGATCAGTCTACTGGGTTACTGGGTCAAATTGTGCCCGTGGGCTCGGGAAGCAACTCACTTGTGAAATGCCTCTTCGCGATCGGATGCGTTTAAGTGAATTGAGGCTTTCCCTTGCGTGAACAAGCTGTTTACATATGGTCTTTTTTCAGACATGCCAAGGGCAAGCATTTCGCAACAGAATGCTCAGTATCAAAGTGAAGCAATGTGATGAAGCCCAACGCGCCAAACGAGTGAACTCAACTTTTCGTGGTTGCGTTTTGGTCGTGGACCTTGCATGTGTTTGGTCGTCAGTTGTTCCGAAATTTGGTCCCGTGATGATTTCACACAAGAAACTGCGTCTGCTGCAGGCTGTCAAGCGGATACTATTCTTGGGTCCCAAGATTTTGTGTCACGTTTTTTTTTTTCACCATATCAACAACAACGTTCATCGCAGCTGGACCAGGTTCCCACAAGTGCACCAGGCTCAAACAGTTTAATCAAAGGTCATTACAAGGTTCCTTCATCAAATAGTTCGTGTGCATGCAGCCCTCTCCGCGATCAGTTCTCAACTGCTGTTTGTGATCAACACAGACGACAGAAGACTGTACATGATAATTCCAACCATTTGATGAAGGAACCTCGTACATCTAAACGTCATTTGTTTTGTATGTGACGACTCCAGCACAAAAACAATTCACCTGGACAGGATGTTGACATGCGCGCTGGGTCAGCTTCCAAGGTCCTGTCTGTGTCGCAATGTGCCAACACTTGTTCAATGTTGTGCCACAGGATGTCGGCACCCTGACCTGGGGATGTTGTAGATGGAGGGAGGTTCGGGTTCACACACGCTTCTCGACCAAAGGTCTCGACAAGTCGTTGTGTGATTCAACTGGAACCTCTTTTCAGTGTGTGACCTCACAAAAAACCACAATCAGGTCACGTACGACAGGATTTGTGACCGCATTGTGGCAGGAGCTGATCTTCCTACTTCCACACATAAATTTCTCACAATGGAACCTCATTGGCGCAGAACGTACAGGTGATTCGGTTCCAGCGAAAAATCTCATATGGCACTTGAAAAATCCTTCCAGCATGAGATGGTCCACAAGACAAGGCTGCACCGGAAAAAGTGCTCCACTCTTCAGCGACTCTTGATTGTGTCAGCCGAATACAAAAATTTTCAGGGAAACGTGTGTGGAGACTGTCAAAAGCAGGCTTCTATTTCTGACACGTCCGCCGGTTCTATGGGTTCTGGTATTCCTCAATCGGCTGCTAAAAGTCCATTTTTTGTCCTTTAGTGTCCGCCCACACAATTTCTACAGCTGTTAAAGATCAGGTCTGTGTTTTTTTTCATATTTTGCACTGTCACGAACAAGTTGGTTTGTTGAAAAACAACCTCCCAAAAAACGTTCAGTGTCCGCACAAAAAATCTCATTGAAGATCTGGTTTGTGTTTCTCCCATTGAAGATGGGTCTACCTGTGTTCAGCGCCAAACTTCACACAGTCACGAACATGTTGCGTGGAAAACAGGAAGAAACCAACTTCTTCCTTGGTTTGCACTGCACAGAAGAGTGACAAAAGTTCTGGAGGAAAATTGATATTATCTTTCCGTGAAATAATACTCCTTTGCTTTTGTGTCTTGGGTGTGGAAATGTTCACGACCACGTACGTTGGGCGTCTGCACGTGGAGAGGAGCGTGAGAAGCGTCTCGCAGACGGCAACGAGACACAACGCCCGCACAAATCTACACGACCCATGCAGGAGACAAACCCTTAACCTGACCACGAAACAATTTGACAAAACCCTGATTTTGAAGTTTCCCGTTCACTGAACTTTTCTTTGGGAGACCCCTCTCCCGAGGGTCAGAACGCCAGGTACCATCGTCGACAAAGTCGAGCTATTCGCTTCGAATTGAGAGCAAAAGTGTCGAAGCATAAACTTTCATGAAAGTTTGCTGAAAACGCGAATAAATATCTCTTCTCCTTCATTTGAGGGGGCTTTGAATGGAGTCATCCAGTGCAGAGCAGATAACTTGCATCCCTTCATCCTTGTTCCTTTAGTGCGCATTCCGCCGCAGACAAATGATACTCTTGATGCCATATCGAACGCCCAATAGGAGCTCTGCAATCCCCGTCGAGACAAGCAAAACCTGATTGAATAGCACCAATCACAATACTTCATAAATGTTTCCAAATTGAGTTGTGTGCTAAGTGACACCATTTGCATGCTGTGTCGCCCATATCGCAGGGTTTTATGCCCCGTGGTGGCAGAGGCAGCAACACTGTAAGAGATCAACAATTCTCACCTCGTGTTGAAACAAATGAATTGAAACACTCGAGCACTTTTACGGTTGAGCAAAACAGGCCCGGTGTCTCAGGACCAGGACCCGACCAACATATTTTCCGACGTCGGGAACAGCTCCTGAAATTTCGAGCCAGGATGTGATGCCAACCGATTGGGAACAGGTCCTGGGTGGTCGGCAGCCAGTCCTGAAGTTTCAGGCTCTGTTACCAACCTCAGGTGAAGTCCTGGTCGGAACAGGTCCTGTTACACCGGAGCATCTGAAGGACTCATACCCTCTTTGTGCCTATGCAAGCATTCAGCAAAATGCTCACCAGAAAACCACACGTGTTCTTACGTCCCTCTACAACGGTCACGTTTGGAGAGCGACGGGCCAATTTGTAGTGATGCGGAGTTGATATCATCTTCCGAAACCGCGTTATGTTCAATTGCGACTCTGGCTGAAGGAAGATGGGCCATTTCGCTGTCTAGACGGGACAACGGCCTCCCGCGCGTGACGCGAGAAGCAACATGAACGGCCGATTTATGGCGAGTTTGACGACTGTGTGCTCTCCACATCAACTCCAAATGCGGATGACCTGGATCTACTGTCAGTCTGCAAATGTCAGTCTGCTGTCTCTTGACGTTGCATGCTGGTTGTGAAAAATTTTCGAAAGTTGCTTGACATGCAGAACTCTTCGGCTTTGCGCCACAAGAAGACAGGTTTCCATTTGGACGTGAAAAAAAAAGTTGCAAACATCATCCGAGGAACGTGTTTTTCGCCGATTTTGCATTGGGGAGGTTCATCACGATTCTGCAATCGGTACGGTCTTACGTGGCTGACGTAGTGGTGATTGACACATAAACACAGGGCTTATTTTCTCAGTCAAAACAAAGCAGAGGAAAGACTGCATGTCTGTTGTGTGTTCTGAGGTTTCCACAGATCTCCCGTCCGGTCTGGGGAGGAAGCGGACCGATGTCAATGACTTCTCCCTTGCTGAACCTCGCCACTGCCTCTGGAACCGCACAACAATTGTCACAAACATCTTGAGCACAATGAGCACGATCAAAAAGGAGTGAAAGACCAGAATTTATGGATGGAGGAAATATTGTTATGAATTTTTGTGAGGGGATATATGGGTGTTTCTCACGAAAACTGTGTTGGTGATTTTTGTGGTCGAGTCGTTGTGTTCGGGGTGTTATTAACAATGACTCACAATGAGACACAATGAGACACAATGGATGTGTGCGGGTCTCGTTAGCAAAACAGGTAGGAACAGATGAAGATACAAATTTTTCCTCAGATTACACAGACAACATTGACAACTGAGTCATTCGTCATTTTTATTGTTTCAAAGAAAAATGAGAAAAAAAGACTATTATGAATTTTTAATCTTTTTGAATGACTGAAACCCATGCCAAACAAATAAGCATGATGGTTTGTGCCAATTGAAACATTTCGTGCAACGACCACGAGCAATCAGAAGAGGGATGTTGATTTTTGTTCGTGATCTGAAATATGAAACAAACACGAGTATGTTCTCTTTCTTCTGTAAAAATGTATTTCTGCTGTTCAAAGCACAACGAATGACAAGGCTTCCAGGCAATGGCAATGACAGGACTCATAACACAGGGGTTTATTTTAGCACTTCGGTAAATCACTGAGCAAATCGATGTGTTCATCGAATAATGACATGCCCTGAGTGAGTAACATGATCAGTTGCCATGAAATATCAAAACGAGAGCTACCCTGAAATCACTGGGATAAACGATGACAAATGTTGACAAACAACCAAGATCAGTGATGACAATAAACATGCCGCGAGAACACAAACTGGTAATTCTACCGCAGACTACTCAGACTGACTGCTTGTTGAGTTGACATGACAATGAACACACACTTTGCAGACGAGGAACGAAGAACCAACAAGCAGCATGGTGGATGTGCAGAAAGCACTGAAGATCAATGTTGACATGACACCGAACATTGCAGATGAAGAACCAACAAGCACAGTGGACGCGCAGAAAGCGCTGAAGATTGATGTTGACATGACAACAAACACACACTTTGCAGATAAGGAATGAAGAACCAACAAGCAGCACAAGTTGACACACAGAAAGCACTGAAGATTGATGTTGACATGACAATGAACACACACTTTGCAGACGAAGAACGAAGAACCAACAAGCAGCATGGTGGACGTGCAGAAAGTGCTGAAGATCGATGTCGACATGACACCGAACACACACACTATGCATCTATGCATTGCAGATGAACCAACAAGCACGGTGGACAATGCGCAGAAGAACAATCTCGACAACGAGAACATGAACATGCCAAAAACGGATTGGCAGACAGGAAAAAAATCTGGAGTACAACAATGAAAGATACCAAAGAACTGAAGTTTCTGAGTACAAAGAACATTCAATGAGTACAAATAATGAACCATAATGAAGACCTACTAAAGTTTCGAGTACAAAAGAACATGAAACATACCAAAAATGGATTAAAAAAAAAAGAATCTTCTGGAGTACAAACAACAAATGATACTGAAAGTTTCCGAGCACAAAAGAACATTCAACGAGTACAAAAATGAACCATACTGAAGACCTACTGTAGTTTCAAGATGAATACGAATGCGAGCAAATTATAACCGAATGAATAGTTTCTCAGAATGAAGTTTCGGGGTCTCTGGAATACAAAAACCCCATCTCGGTCCATGGCGAACGAAGGGAGGAGGGGGGTTCCTCTTTGAGTACAATGAACACGCCAGCAAAGATAAATGAACGAACTTCTTTTTAGTAGAGTAGCTGCTTTCCAGAGTACAAAAGATATGAGAGTCTCCAACGATACACACACCAGCCAAATGATAAATTTGTAATGGAATCAATTTTCATTGTCATGATGAGAAGGAAACGATTAAAGTGATGAACAACCACACAACGAAGCAGCAACCACGAAGTCTCGAAGAGGAAGGAAAGATGAACACCCCAACGAAGCGTCGAAAGTGATGAACACCCCAACGAAGCGTTGAAAGTGATGAACACCCCAATGAAGCGATGAACAACCCAACAAAGCGTCCAAAGTGATGAACCCAACGAAGCGTCTCATGGAGTGAAAGAAACCCATCAGCTGGAAAAATCAAAGACGGAATTAATAAATGAACAAATAATACTACTGACTTTTTTTAGAAACACATGAAGTTCTCATTGTGGCTAAGGTGCCGCCCTTACACACGAGGCCTAATTGGCACAAATTCCTTTTTACAGATTTCTTTTCATGAGCTTTCTCTAAGTTCTGTTTTGTTTTCTTAAACTGTTTGATTTTCTCATCCCACGTCTTCGTTCTTTCTGTTTTCTATCGAGTTTCAAAAATGCAGGGAGGAGCCACCACTTTGAGTTTGGCTTCACATAGCTTCTGTGTGTTTTCTGCCATCCATTCCCACACAACACCCCATTTTCTGTAATGAGGGCAACAAGAAACTGTAAGTAACGACAACTGGGGGAGTTAGTTTTGAGAAATACAAACATGACAAAATGCAATCACGACAGATCAAAATTTCAAAAACTTTGTTGCCTTGTCTCGGCTTTGCAGGAACTTGGCGCCCGCTTTCCTGGCAATTTGTTCCTCCACAGAGAGGTCGTTAGATTTGAAGAAGTTTGAAAACACCACACCCACATCTTTCAGGTGTGATGACATTTGTGAAAGTTTTGGGTTCATTGGTTTCCTGAATAAATCCCCCATGTACTCTGTTGCATCTATTTCATATGGTTTCTTTTGCCCCACAATACAAAACCTCTTCACCCCATCCGCACATAAATATTCTGAATAGAATCGGACGTAAATTAATCCCTTCCTCTCATCCACCGAGGTGACTTTAGCAGGAATTGCTTTTT
>JAAUXT010020177.1_pt1 | contig 11072 bp, 12 predicted proteins | sample 7278171 | NCBI WGS metagenome assembly JAAUXT01 (sample SAMN14350112, study PRJNA611818) | marine sediment metagenome | isolation source: surface marine sediment (1.8m) | place: French Polynesia: Moorea | collected 2018-08 | reverse complement strand
GAAACTGCTGCTGACATACTTTTGGAAGACGCTGCCTATAGGTGCTTCGATTTGGCTCGCACCGATTTGGCTCAAATCGTGCAACCCACCTCAAATCACCTAAAAAGCACCCAATGTCAAGGTCAAGATGGACCACGGGAAACTGAAAACTGGTCTGAAACCAGCGTCGCCTGAAGTACTGAGCTGCTGCTAAAATCTTGGATCGGTTCTGGATTTGAAGGTGTGATCCTTCCCTGGGACCTGCCTCTGGACAGGAGGTGGAGGGCTGTAACCCTGGGACCGAAGGTATGCAGGTACACACCAAAGATCCCACCAGTCTGACCAATTCAAACCTGTTTTCAAAATGCGCTTCTCAAGTGCGGTCAGCCTTACCGGACGTGCAGACACGCGTGGTTCGATTGACCACACCATCCACCACCCTGCAAGCACCACTTCAGTCAGAACTGTGTCCACAGCAGAACTAACCCTTCTTCCAACAGAAACTCATCTTGAGCCCTGTGCCCGAAACCCGAGCAACCGTCCACTGCACAGCGACTGCATGGGTGGTACAGGTGCCCGCGCGACCCATCTCCGGCAAATTTCATAAGGACGAAACTGCGCGCAGCAGTCCAGTGAAGCCAAGGTCTACTGGTGGCGGGAATTTGCATACATTATACGGGCGGGACACCCGGGATTGCAGTAAAGTGGACTGTTGGGTCATTACAGCGAGATCCGATGAATGCGAACAGGAAATAATCGGGGGAATAGATCTAATGCGGTCCGGTCGAGCTGTCTGTGCTGAAACGCTTTTGTAGATGTTGACAGAATGGGGTTGAGATGTGGTTTCTCTTTGTGTGCGTGTGTGTGTATGTGTGTGTGTTTGTGTGTGTGACAGAGAGAGAGAGAGAGAGAGAGAGAGAGAGAGAGAGAGAGTGAGGGAGAGAAAGAGTGTGTGTGTGTGTGCATGTGTGGGTGCGCCTGTGTCCAGCAACAGCTGATGACTCCGAAAATCCGAAGTCGCTTTAATCGCGGTACTGAGTGCCCGGTTGTCGTGACTGTGTGTGTGTAGTGACGACAAACACCCGTCCACGTGCGTTGTCACGTGCCCACACACTCACCTCGTCCAGGTCATCCCGTTGTCATTAGGTCCTGACGTTTTTCACGTTGGTGCGCACTCCTGTGTTTCCGGTGCGTTGTGCTGAACACGAGCAAAATTTGCATTGATTCGTCTCGATGTGTCACACGTAGGCATGCCCCTCAGGTATTCACGTACTCACGTACTCATGCTCTCACGTACTTACGTCGTTGCAGTGCTGACAAAAGGCCAGGTGTTGACGGATTACTACCGGCTGCTCAACAAGCACGGCGGCTACATCTGGATCCAGACGTGCGCCACCGTCATCTGCAACCCGAAGAACGCCGAGGACCAGAACATCATCGCCATCAACTACGTGCTGAGGTCAGTACCCACGTACTCACGTGCTCCCACGTCCTGACACGTACTCACGTACTCTCACATGGCCACGTCAAACTGATCAGGACAACACCGCCATCAACGACGTGCTCAGGTCATCACTCACGTTTTCACGTACTCACGTAGTTACACGTAGCTACGTCAAACACTCACGTCCACGCTTCAGGCCATTGGCTGGAAGCACTACTCAAAAGAGCAGGAGTACAGGAAAACCGTGAGAAGTGCGTGTGGTGAGACGACCTTGAACAAGATACACAAACGTCCACACATGCACGTACACACGCACACACACACACACACACACACATCACGTGCTTTACGTTTGACGTCCGTTTTGCAGCGGGATCGAGTACGCGCACTGCATCATGGACATGCGGCAGCTGAAGGTCGTGTCGCCGGGCCACGAGCCCGACCAGTCGGACAACTCCGAGCACGAGGCTGCGTCCCCGAGGGGTGAGCACGCACACACGCGCACCACACACGCACAAAACACACACACACACACACACACACAAACACACAAGTATGCACACACACACACACACACACACAAGTCTGACCCCAGTCGGACAACTCCGATCACACACCCACACCACACATAAACACCACACATGCACACCGCACTCACTCACTCACGCACACACACGACACTCAACACACACGCACTCACACTCACACACATCAGTTATCACCTCCAGAAACACTCTTTATAAATACAGAGCAGGTTTGCTGCGTTGACAACATGTGTATCACATTGGAATTCTGACTGAGACTGATGGCGGTTCTTTCTCTCAATCGTGCACGTTCGTTTTCGCACCTGCAGACGAGCGGCGAGACGACCTCGAACGTCACGGTGACGGGCGGGGCCGTCCGACAACACGACAGTCCGAGCGCGGCTCGCGAGGCACAAACACGAACAAGCGCAAACACTCCTCTAGTCACGACGACTGCGTAACGCCTCTCCATGGCAACGACGCAGGCGTCTCCCCTCACAACGCCCTGTCCTTCCTCTACCAAACGTCCGTGGGGGACGATTCCTATCTAGACGAGTCCAAATATGGTCTGAGTGATAAAAACAAACTGGATGCGAAGAACTCGCGCAGGAAAATGGAACGGCCCAGGAAGAGAAAGAAAGAGGAGGAAGAGGAGGAGGAGGGTGGGGAGGCCGAGGGACCGGAAGTGGATACGAGGGCGAGTCCGACGATAGAGACGCTCCTGAACGGGGCGAACGGCGACGATGATGCGGCTGAGATGGGCGACTTGGGCGGGGACACCACGCAACAACCGCCCACGGTAACAACAGAAACAACCGGCAGTAGCAGCAGTAACAACACCGACAGCACCACAACTTCCGGTTTAGGCAGTCCCACTTCCGCTCTGAAATCTCCAACCACAGCCACAACCACCACGACCACCACAACCACCGCGGCTGAGGATTTGACCGTGAAGAACGGGGGTCACGCGAGCGAGGGGGCGACCACCCCCGCCTCCGCCCCACGCACCCCGGGAATCGTGCAGTCCCCGGCCCCGCCCACCTACGCCGCCCAAAACGGAACGGCGTCGCAGGCCGCCGTCGAGAAGTGGGCGACGCCGCCCGCGACCAGCAGCGACGCCTTCGGGGAGATCCCGACGTCATCGAGCTCGGTGCGTGACCTTGAGGAGGTCATGAACAAACACCTGCCGGCGTTGCCTGGCGACGCCGACGCGCTACGCTCCGGGCTGCACTCGGACTTCAGCGCCGCGTCCCTACAGGGCTTCGGGAAACACAAATCCACCATTCAGTGGATAGGATCGCAGCACGCCGCGGGTCACAACGCCGCCGCGTCCGCCGTCGCCTCGGCAACGGACACGCTGCCCGCGACGCATTTGCTGAGGACATTGTACGCCAATCGTGAATCGGTGATTCGCACCAACGTGTACAACCCGCGCCCCCAGTACTATGGGGATCACTCCCACCACCACCACATGCAAACTAGTCTGCTCACCCCTCCCGGCTCCACCACCGACCCCTACAAGGACATGTCTCCCTTTACCTCCGCCTCCACCCCCCAGGTGGCGCCGGCGGCCAAGACCCCGCCCACCACGTACAGCCTCATGTCCGCAGGGTACAGCTCCAACCCCATCTCCGTTGCCATGGGAACCAACATGGCGACCGCAGACTCGTACGGGATGACCCCTCCCTCGTCTGTCTCACCCCAGGAGAAATACTCCTCCCCGTTCGACCAGTGTCACCCTGACTCGGCGTCCCAGCTCCGGCAGTACGCCACCGCCACCACGCCACTAGACGGCGCCACACACGCGATGCCCATCAAGCCCCAGGCGTACCCACTTCCGGCGCACGCCAACGCTCACATGGCGGCCGCCTACGATCGCTCGAGCCAGTACGCGGCGTCGAGTTACTATGCGCCGTCGGCAGCCTCGTTCTCGAGTTACAACCACACCGGAAGCCCCTCCCCGGCGCACTACAGGGACTCGGGCAAGAATAGCGTCGGGTGGTGACAACCACTCTACAACTACCACACATAGTCCTATTGAAACTCAACTTTAGGAAGGTTTAGCTGCAGGGAAGTCTGGTCCGTGCAATTTGCCCTTTTTCCACGCGATGTGTAACAAACCAAGCGGAAGAGACGCAATGAACATCGGGCTCGTCGCACGGAGCAAAATTCTCCACGCTTCGCTGAAACTCGAATTTACTCAAGCCAAGTTGGACAAAAGAAACATTCAGCACATTGCTAGGGTCTGCGTTTGAGAAACGCACGTTTTGAATTGACACGTCAAAATACGAGTACGTGTGTAGAAAAAGAGACACAGTCGAGTTGAGACATTTTGATGAATTCATGCGACAAAGTCGAAGCGTCAAAATCACCATGGCAACCCACGCCATGGCAACCCACGTCACCGCAGGACGTTTTACCCACGTGTACGTGTACATAGGAATAATTTATTGAAGAGAAAAATCCACCAGGTGCGTGACTGTCCCATGGAAATTTTTCCACGTCGATGATGATGATGATGATGATGATGATGATGATGATGAAGTCCATAAAATTTGTAAATACGACGCGAACAGATGAAAAATTATCCAGGTTGAAAATCTGTCCTGTACAAAGTGCGTGTTTGAAGGTGTAACTTTCTTCATATGAGGTTGAGATATGAGTAGTGTCTCCACACACAGTGCATGTGTGTGAGTGTGAGTCTGTTGAGTACTTGCTGTGACTCGTGCACCCGACCCATCGTTGCCGTCGGATACGAGACACAGGTTCTTTGTGTCCAATTTATTGGCTGTGTGGATCAAAAGATAAAAGCAAGAAAATAGATCTGACTGTAGTTTGAGGCGGTCTCCCTGAGGCGGGGATGCAGTGCACTGCTCTGTCGCAGACGGACATGCTTGGTGCACGTCATCCGACACTGGACCCGCGTCTGTGTTTCTTTCCCCCCCCCCCTCACCGTTGCAGGATCCAAGGGGACCAGGGTCAAGCCCCCCCCCCCCCGCACCTGAACCCATAGTGCGTCGGATGCTCGTTTCCCCCTTTCACGTGATGTTTTTGTTTGGAAGTTGGTTGAGATGCCCCCCCTCCAGACCCAGGGTCGGACTCCAGTCAGAACTAAGCCATGGCCCTCCCTTCCCCCTCTGAACCCAACAGGTCCATCAGTCCAACACACGTTTGTCATTCGTTTGCGTTAGTTCAGAAAAAAAAACAAATGCTGACTCAAACGGGGTTTTCTTCAAATTTTTTTGTGATTTTTGAAGTGACCCCCTCCGTCGGGAGTGTGTTTGTGCTTTCCTGTGGAAAGTAGGAAAAAAGTTTTGTAGCATAGATCCAGCAGGGTAAAATGTAGAAAACTCAGTTGTAATGTACAAAACTACAATTTCCAAGTGCAAATTGCTTTTTGTCTGACAAAAGCAGGGATTTTTGAATGTGCTGTATTTGCCCGTGCATTGACGCACCTGTTTCTACTGCATTCCCTCGTGTGTTTGACGCACCAATTTGCCCAGAAATTTGGTGTGAAAAGAAAGGGTATCTTCTTGGCTACGAGTTTCACATGAATCAAAAGAATCAAGAAAATTGGAGCGGCCTTGGGAGGGGGGGAAGGGTCTTACAATTGAGTGCGACTCACACACGGGTGAATACGATGGTCTATGTTATCCGGAGAGCGCAAGTGCAAATTTTGAGAATGAAAGTGAAGAAGAAATCACCAATGTCAGAGCTCTACAGATGTACAGTTTCTAAATGTGTAAATATGTTTGTTACGACTGTCTTGGCTACAATTGTGATTTGAATCAATATTTATTGTGTGTAGACGATGATTATGATACACCGTGCATCTAGATGAATCAAAAAGTTATGTTTGAAAATGTTTCTTCCAGAGAAATCCGGTTTTTGTTTGTGAGACGCAGGATTTAACTCCTGTTCTGTTTTCCCCCCATGGATCTGTTGTCGAAAAGTCAAACTTCTGGGGTCTAACTCCTTTTTGGGCCAAACCAATGGCGAAAAAATGTTGGGTAACAATTGTGTCCAAAGCCTGAAGTCTGGAGTGAGTGAGTCGGTCTGAAAGGATTTTTTCTCGCTGCAGGAAAGAATGACAATATGTTTGACGCTCGAGTGCATCTGAATCGACAGTCTCAATCTATTTTCCATCGATTGACTGAATCAACGATCGATTTATTTCTACAAATGATTTTAATGGTGCTTTTGTATGAGTATCATAAAGCTCGCACACCGGGATTCTGTTCTGATTTGTGGCATTGAACATGAAAACAATCTCGCGAGATTTGCATGGCGAGAAAAATGTCCCGCGCGTGGCGTTGCGTCCGGCACGTGACGTAACGACGCCATGGCGACGGCGGCACGGGAAGTGAACGTGAAACGTGCACGTAAAACGTGAACGTCTGGAAGGAGATAAATGTTCCTACAACCGAAATCACAGAGTGTGTGTTGCCACCAAGGACAAGACCGCGGTTGCTGAGAAGGTGCGTGCGTGGTGCCTGGAACTGGAAGAATGCCCTGTGTTTTTTTGCGTGTGCGTGCGTTCTTTGCGAGCCTCAGTGACAAAGATGTAAAGCATATTTATTAGTCTGTACCGCTACAGAAAGAGATGTAACTGTTGGTTTCCGTGGAGACGATGTAAGCTGCGTTTTTCTTAGTTGCATGGAAACCCGTATCTGTGACTACGTGCTGCACTCGACCGTTTGTAGAGAAGCCAAAATTTCCATGACTCTTGCTGTGTACCGTCAATCTATCATAAACAAAATAAATGTTTTCACTAAAAACGTGTTGGAAGTGTTTCTATTGTCATATAGATTGACAACAAAAAAGCGCTTGTGCTTTGAAGGCCGTGCCTTTTGTGACGTGCCCAGTAGCGAGTTTTAGCACGCGCCCCCGTCACACCCTGAACGTCACTGCCAAAGTCACAGGACGGAGATGGAAAACTGTACAGAAAAGCCCAAAGTCGCTGACGCAATTTCAATGCTGCACTCATGGATTTCGAAGAAGGCAACACGGGTTCAGGAATTGAAGCCCACAACAGAAACTCAACGTGTATTAATGAAAACATGAGGAGAAAATCTGAAGATGCTTGGTTCGTTGCACCCTCGAGATCATGCCAACATCGTTTTTCTCAACACAGAGTTTTGAAAGATGCGACTGTATTTCTCCTCACAACGTAATCGTTCATTGGCTGTGATGTTGCAGACCTCTGGTGAGCAAACCTGTCACACCAAATGAGGAATGTTCTTGTCACACGCATGTCGGTGGTGGAGGAATCCTGATCATCCACAACGTCCTCGCTCCAGGTTTTTGAGGACGTTGTGTTGAAACTGCACCCGACGTCCAGTGTGTCGGACAACTTTTGGGGGGCGGGGCTGGCAATCTTTCCCAATCCCTTCGAAAATACCGGCATGTATAGGCACCTCGACAATACACAAGAGAGGCTGACTCCACACTCCCAGAGAAATTCCTTCACTCATGCACTTTTCTTTCTTGTGTCAGAATGATGCACGATTCTCACTTTGCGCGAACTTAGTTTTTATAGTCCAGTCCTCGGTGAGAGGGCCCAACCCCTCTTGCAATGGGCTTCCAAGTTTAACTTTGACCAATTCCAAATCTGACACGCAAAAATTGAGAACATTTTCCATGTGGTGCACGATTTACGATGTTGACACAACGTCCCTGTATGGGCGACTGGTCACTCAAATTAACGAAACTTCCTTTGAGTAAAACAAGAGACGTTCAGCAGTTCATTCAAAGGTATGTATTTTTGCAGCAGCACGTTGAAGGTACAGGACATAGTCATACAAAAATACAAAGGACAGAGTTTATCGTACTTTGTGTACAAACTCAGAATCAGGGCACTTTCACATAGGAGACACGTCAACGTATTTTGACGTCGGCGTCACATTTTCTTGACGTCGACGTCAATCTTTTCACGTGGAGCCGACGTCAACTTTCTTCATGACGTGTATTCTGGACAGCATTGTGCTGGCGTCACATTGGACACCCTGACGTCAAGTTTGACGCCGGCGTCAAGATCCTACTGTTGACGGCCCTCCATGATGAAAACCGCTTTACGGGTCTGTGGATTCAAGCAAGAGTTGAGGTGGACATTCAAACGGTGGTAAGTCAACGTTTCCAATATCAATGTCACTGCAAACCAAACTTATTTTCAAGTTGAAAGTTTATCAACACTGCAGGTTCGTAATACATCGGCCATCGCTGTACACAGATAAAAGTCGGCTCATCTGCAGGCGAGACAAATCCAAGAGGAAAAAATAGCAATTTTCTTGTAACAGGAAATTTTTGCGACAAAGAAGCGTTTGTTGGCATTGCTGTGTGGAAAGCGTGGACTCGTGGTCATGACAACCATGGTGCGTGCGCTCACGAACAAATAACGTATTTATAAATCTGTCCTCAGACACGACAGGAAGAAGAAGCGCAGGTCATTGGAGATAAAGGACAACGTTCTATACTCGTCTTCTTGCCTCTTCTGCAGACACAAACAATAACACGAATTCAAGTTTGTCCTGTTTCTACTCATACCATCCTGTTCTCAATACTATCCTGCACACAATACTATTTTGGTGGGGGTGGGGGGCATGGGGCCTCCACGGGAGTGGGGTGCCTGAGGGGTTGAGACCCTGGGGGATGAGGCCCCGGGGCTGATGCCCTGGGGAGTCAGGACCCTGCGGTCAGGCTTCCACTGGGATGGACCTGTAGGGGCAGGGAACCACAAGGGTGCTGGGCCCCGAGGAGCTCCTGGGGGAGGTGAAGACCCTGACAGGTTGGACCCTCGCGGGCTGGGCTTCTGCTGTTGAAAAATCAGACTTCCCGTGGTTGGGCACTTGGGGGGCGGGGCCCTGGGAGGGTCAGGCTCCTGTGGCCAAATCTCATTTTTGCACAAGAAGCGACTCAACAGCCGTGGCTGCGACAATCGCGAGTTTTCATCCATCACACGAAAAGAGAAGAGTGGAACCGTTTGAACAAGCAGAATATTGCGTCAAAACCAACGTGTAATTCTTCGGGTTTTCCACGAGCTCAAAGTTGCTTACTTTGAGTTCTCAGGAAGTATCGTGCTTTGCGTCCCTGCACAAGTCGGAATGCCAAGCTTGAAATGCGCGTGCATGTTTCGGTGACAAAATGCCCTTCTGAACAGGAGGCTATAGACGTAAAATTTCTTCTGGTGCGCCAACTTTCACGTGAGAGTCGTGTATAGACGATGATCAATAAATCGATTAAAAGCAAAAACTTTCACGTCACAGGGACACAACCTCCAGCCTGGATTGGGGTGGGGCCTCCATCTGACCCTTGCATACTCAAAGTTCTTTGGTGTTTTTGAAAGGAATGCACCAATATTCGCTTGAACAAAATGTACAGTGTGCGTAATATCGGGGTGATAGAGCAACTTTTGCAAGGTAGTTCCACAAGAACACGACGCACAACGCAACCGGTGCGAACTCTTCCCGCAGCAGCTGCAGCAGCAGCAGTAGCAACAGCAGCAACAACAATAGTAGCAGCAGCGGCGGTAGCAGCAGCAACAACAGTAGCAGCAGCAGCAACAGCAGCAGCAGCGGCGCCTCAGTCCCAGAGGTCGTGGTTGGTGTAGATGGGCATGACGAACTTGGAGTGACGCTTCCCGAACGAAGGACCCGACCTCCGCTCCACCGGTCTCGGGTTGTAGGCTCCGGGGCCAGGCGCGTTCAGACTCGAGTTGTACACCGGCACCTGTCCGGGATTGAGAGTCTGTCAGAGAGAGAGAGAGAGAGAGAGAGAGAGAGAGTGAGAGAGAGAAAGAGAAAGAGTGAGTGAGAGAGAGAGAAAGAGAGAGAGAGAGTGAGTGAGAGAGAGAGAGAGAGAGTGAGTGAGTGAGAGAGAGAGAGTGAGAGAGAGAGAGAAAGAGAGAGAGTGAGAGAGAGTGAGAGAGAGAGAGTGAGAGAGAGAGAGGAAGACAGACAGAGTGCAAGAAGAAGAGAGGAAGAGAGAGACAGAGATATGCAGAGAGAAGGCAGAGAGAAACAGACACAAAGAAAAAATACAGAGAGAAAGACAGAGAGAGACAGTGAGAAAGAGAGAAATGAGAGAGATGGGGGTGATTCCTTGTGGCCCGGCACCCCCACGTGTACCCTCCCCAAAGCAGCAGACCCTTGCCCCTCATTTGGGCTCTCTTCCCCCATTTGTACTGCAGGCCCTGCATCCCCCAGACTGGATTCTCTCTCTCTCTCTCTCTCTCTCTCTCTCTCTCTCTCTTATGTTGTTGGCCCTGCGCCCTCACCTGGCACCTCCCTCACCTTGTTCCTGCCGCCGATGCTGTAGGCCCCACCCTTTCACCTGGGACACCCCACGATCCTGCAGGCCCCTCCACTCACCTGGACCCTCACCCCCGGTCCTGCCCCGCTCATCCAACAGCTCCCACCCCTTGGTTCTCCCGCAGGTGCTGCAGGGCCTCCTTCCCTCACCTTGGTCCTCACACCTGTGTTGTGGACCCTTTCTCACCTTGGTCCTGCCTCCGGTGCTGTAGGCCGGTGTGCGGCGCTTGTAGAGCCCCGGCTCGACGGCTCCGTAGCTCGACGCGCACGGCGTCCCCTTGGAGGGCTCACCGTGGTACACGCTCCCGTAGTCCCGGTTCATCTGCAGAGGGTCAGAGTGTAACATTACACCGGTGTGCATGGTCCTGCAGTTGCGACTGGGCCCCCAGACCAAGATCTTGAACGAACGCAAGAAGGTACTCCATTTGAACCTCAAGTGGTGCCTTTGTCTGGTGCACGTGAGGTGTTCCATCTTTGCCTTGCTGACCATGAGCCCAACGCGTGAAGGGAAAACACACTGTACCTATCGTGGCGATGAATAGAAATTTGGCAAAGCTACTTTTGGACTTCTGCTCTGAAACTGCCCAAACATCATACATGGGTCTTGGTTTGCAGACAGTTGCGCATGGCAAGAAGGTTTTGTTTTTTGAGCTTGTTCCAGCAAACGCACGGGCACACACGAACACACACAAGTTTGCCATTCTCCATCTCACCAGAAGACTGTTTCACGGCACTGCACAAGACACACACACACACACACACACACACACACACACACACACACACAGGGAAACTCGCATAGAAACACCAGAACACCAG
>JAAUXT010032541.1_pt1 | contig 11073 bp, 18 predicted proteins | sample 7278171 | NCBI WGS metagenome assembly JAAUXT01 (sample SAMN14350112, study PRJNA611818) | marine sediment metagenome | isolation source: surface marine sediment (1.8m) | place: French Polynesia: Moorea | collected 2018-08 | reverse complement strand
ATTGAGAACGTGGTTATATTTTTGTGATTCTTGAGCGATTTTTTTTTTTAGTCAGCGCGTTTTTCTATCTGTGTGTGTGAGTGTGTGTGTGTGTGTGTGTGTGTGTGTGTGTGTGTGTGTGTGTGGAATTCCCTCTCCTCTCCTGAGAGATATTCTTCCAAACTTCCTGGTCACGTGTCTCCAACTCCCGGTGCAAAAACTCGTGGGTTTTTTTCCAGCACAGTCAGTCACGCACAGTGAGCACCTTGCGCCTCTATGTTGTGTTTTGTTCTGCTGCGTCTCTCCACAGTGACTGACTCCTGCCCGCTCGACTGAACGTTCCTGGGCTCTTGCACTTTTTTCGTTGTTTGTGATGGTCGTCCCTTTCCGAGGCGAGGGGAGCGTTTGTTTCAAGTTTTTTTGTTGTTGTGATGAGTGCAAAGTGCAAAATGAAAACTGAACATTTGGCCACGGTGGGGAAATACTTGTGCCTGAACCCCTTGGGGGTTCCAATTTCAGCTTAGAAAGACTTCGCGTGCACAAAGGGAATCCGGACCAGGCGGACTCACAGGGGTTTCACACTGGGTGACGCGCGGTCTTTTTCTGGGTTGACATCAAAAATTTCGCCATTGGGTTCTGTGTTAAATTTTGACGCCGACGTCAAAAAATGACAGCGCGTCACCAACGTGAAAACCGTTTCAGGCATACTCCTCAGGGCTCCCTGGATCTGCCTGAACGTTGCATGTCGGTGCCTCGTATCGTAGTCTCCGAGAGAAGACCTGCCCCACTCCCCCCACAGGTCTGTCCTGTGCGTCCTCACAGCTCTATCATCGATCCCTGATGTTGGTGGCAGACGACCGTAACTCGGCGTCACGTGGTCTGATCAGGTGATATCCAGCGAGTCCAGGTGCGGATGTAGGTCAAGGGTCACGAGGATCCAGGGTCAACGGGTGCGCGTCCAAGTGGCTCCAGAATGAACCCATGATCGTGGTGGCTTTGTGGAGAAACGTGCGCACATGATGGAGATTTGTGGAGAACAAATTTCCGCTTTTGGGCAGGGTTGCGTGGGCTTCCTGTGAATCATGACGTCATGCTGGAGTGGCGCCATCACTGGCGTCTCGTGACCAGGGGGCGCCACTTCCTGTTGCTCGGGGATGATCCAACCACTGCGTCCGAAGCCCGGGCGTGACGCGTGTTGGTTGCGACGCGTTCAGAACCAGAACCCCCAAGTCGTCATGTCTGAATCATCTTGACCAACGCGCGTCACCACACGCAGTTGTTCTTGTTTGCGACTCAGTTCATGTGTTGTTTTTCTGGCGGTGCTGCTTCGTCTTTGATCCAATTTAAACTTTTCTGAAACACCCTTTGCGTCCCATCTGTATCACGTACTCTTACGCGTGAATCTGCATGCTTCACTCACAATTGAGCCTTCCCACTTTCCTTGCTTGAAGCTGAGGAAAAGCTTCATCTTCCAGTGTACCCATGAGTATCCTGGATGCAGCTCGGGGTTGTTGTACCCAACAAAAAGTTAATACTCAGAGCTGGTTCAATAAATAGCTTGAGTGATTTCTTCATGACTGGACTTGATTGTGTACATCAGGTGTGGTACGAATCCATTGTGAAGAGGCATTGAGCAGGATGTGGTGTTCACCAGGTGTCATTGCGCACGCCCGTGGGTACAGGGCGACCGCACCCTCACAACAGTACTCTCGTCAACACGTGCAAAACAACCAGTGTTCAATCCGCTTGTTCTGTTGTTGTTTCTGTGCTCAACCACGAAAGTCGTTGTCCTCTTCGACAGAGAAACATTCAAGATATGTAGATCCACGTATGCGGTGCGTGCTCAAATTAGAACACAGAAGCGCGTACACACTTGTACATTAATCTCAGGGTTGTTCCTCACTTCGAGAAATGCTGTTGGTTCTCTTTCCACTGCTGGTTTTGCTGTTTCCACTGTTATCGTTTCTTTTCCCGCTGCTTGTTCTTTTTCTGCTGGTTGTTGTTTCGCTCCTCCTGGTTGTTCCTTTTCTGTTGCTGGTCGTGCTGTATCTGCAGGTGGTTGTGCTGTTGGTTCTCTGTTGACGTGCTGTTTGAACTCTCCCTGTGCTATCTCTTGGAGTAGGTCCTAATGTTCTGGTTCTCTGTTGATGTGCTGTTTGGACCCTCCCTGTACTGTCTCTTGGAGTTCCAGCAGCTCCTGTTGTCCCAGTTCCATGTTGGTGTGCTGTTTGAACTCTCCCTGTACTGTATCTTGCAGTTCCAGTAGGTCCTGATGTCCTGGTCCTCTGTTGGTGTGCTGTTTGGACCCTCCCTGTACTATCTCTTGGAGTTCCAGCAGGTCCTGGGGTCTTGGGCCTCTGTTGGTGTGCTGTAGGAACTCCCCCTGTACTGCCTCTTGGAGTTCCAGCAGCTCCTGTTGTCCGAGTTCTATGTTGGTGTGCTGTTTGAACTCTCTCTGTACTGTCTCTTGGAGTTCCAGCAGCTCCTGTTGTCCGAGTTCTATGTTGATGTGCTGTTTGGACCCTCCCTGTACTGTCTCTTGGAGTTCCAACAGGTCCTGGGGTCTTGGTTCTCTGTTGACATGCTGTTTGAACCCTGACTCTATCTTGATTCTATGTTGCAGTATTTGGCTCATCTGGAATCTCTGATGTACCTGTTGGAGCCCTTGTTTTTCCAGAAATTTCCATAGCAACCCGTGTCACCTCTGGAAGTTCTGTTGAAGTCTTTACCATCTGTAGAAATTCTGTTGCAGCCCTTGTCATTCCGAGATCTTCCGTTGCAGCCCGTGTCATCCCTGGAAGAGTTGGCTCATCATTTGGTGACCCTGGAACTGTTGTTTCTTCTGTTGTCACTGGAAACACTGTTGCAGCCCTTGTCGTCCTTGGAAATGTTGTTGTTTGCCTTCTCCCTTTGCGTATCAAATCCAGGACAGTTCGGTCAGTCTTGAAGGCCTCTGGTCCCCCAGTGGGGATCACGTGTGTTGTCATACACGTGAGGCACGTGACCCGACCACTGTTGTTTTCGTTGATACGCAGACACCTGAGGCACGTGGTCACGTGTCTGCAGGGCAGCAGCTTGGGACGGCGTTCTCCTTCTTCTTCGAAGGGTTCACAGCACCTGCTGCACGTCAGAGATGGGGACATCTTGCGCGTGCTGAAAATGGAGTTTGCAATTGTTGTACCAGAAGAAAGTACGTGACGGCATTGTTCAGGTGGATGGTGAGTCTCAGCACAACGTGCCACAAAACGTACACGTAGCTTTTGGGAAAGTTCACTTTTTGCAGCAGCAAATGGGACAGACAGTGTCGCTTTTCAAACACCTGATGCACCATGTACTCTCATCATATTTGTCAGCATGAAGGTTTGCGACTTATTCTTGGCCACTGACAAGTTGTTGCTGAGGTTGGGTGGAGCGTTTTTTAGCTGTTGAGCTTCGGAGAAAAACACAAACTTTTCAAAAGCTGTGTTGAAACATCACGTATCCATGGCTACGACCACGTGCTGCGTTGCCATGGTGCTGAAACTCACTCCCCACTGTCGGCGCCGCCGGTGAAGTGGCGCGACTTTGCCCCGGGGTGGGCGACAGAGCCAAGCTGGCCATTGTTGTGTCATCGAACCACCTTCAAACGAACCCTCGATTGTCGGTTCGACCACACATGATTATTTCCCGATCTCCTCTGAAGCTATGCTTTCAGCCCAGCTTCAGGTGTATATAAACTGTATACACCCCTCACTCTGGGCTTTGCTTCTCTGAAGCTCAGGTAAGTGATAATAAATGACTGAAACCTTCACATGTGTGACTCAGCTTTTGCAACCCAGTCTATGGAGACAGGAGAGATCAGCTCCTCTCTCCTGAACGCTTCTGGAACGATGCTGGCCTGAACACCCATACATAACACCATTTGGCCAACAATGTCTCCGCATGCGCGAGTAGAAGTGCCCACCGATCGACTTGCAATGTGACTCTTTCGTGCCACGTGGAAATACCGTCTCGTTTCTGAGCGGTCACCTGATGCATTTTTCATCAGATGAAGCTTTATTATTTACACAACATAAACTTTGCCAGACCCAAAATGTTGGGGGATTTCTGTTGGGGGAAAAGAAAGCACCTTTTTAGTGGTGGACAAGCAGCGTTCGGCCCCAGGCTCGTTGGTTCAGCGGAACTCTGACCGACAGTGCGATCAAGGCGTTCAAATGAGAAGTGAGCTCCTCCTGAGGAACAGTCGAGGCACATCTTGGGTCTGTTCAAGATTTCTTCTTTTAACATTGACAAGTGTTTTGTTTTGCAAGAACAGAAGAAAGACTGATGCTCAAAAGTGCGGGGGTTTGACGCTTTTTGAGGTTATGGGATCCGTCTCTTCCCCTCCCACCTCTTGGATCCCAGCGAGATCCCTCCTGGCTCCAGGAAGAGTGAAATCAGAAACAAAAACCTGGCGAGCATACGCACCGAGTTGCGTCTGAGGCAGCGTGCTCCATGATGCAATTTTGGAAAAGACGTCCCTCAGTTCTCTACGATGTGGTCCTGATTGTGGAACTGATCTTTGTTCCCTGGCAGTCAACAGAACTTTGTTCCACGATGTTTTCGTTGTTTCAAAAATCACCACTGAAGCGTCTCCTCAGATCAAAGTGTTACTTCTGTTTGTACTTGCCCTTTTCTTGTTGATCAGAACGCGATTCCTCACTCGTCGTGCGCCACCGTCTCCACGCAGCTGCCGGACCCGAGCGATCGATCCGTCTCTACGTCGTCCAAGATACGTTGATTAAACCGTGCAAATCTACATATACCTGACGCAGAGGTCAAGGTCGACCAGGAACGGTTTTGCAAACTTTCAACGGGTGTTGCGTCACCGCGAATCCACACAGTGGCTGTTTCATTTTCCTTTACAATTCTAAATGCATCTTCTTTTTTTGTATTTTCTTTGTTTCTACACCAGAGGGTGTGAAGGAATCGTCTGAGGGCGCTTGGGCTAACTTCACTTCATCTTTGGAAACTTTCAGATTTTCCGTTTCTTTTTTTTCGCGCTTTCAATGTGACATCTGCTGAACTTGCCACGTTGTCACGTTCCCCCTGGTCAGCATCGTGCCCACGCCTGTCGGCTGGCCGGGCTGTACCCTTACCTGCGTCAGGAGAGAGGAGCCATTCCCTCCTGTCTCCATTGACTCACGCCACAAACGTCACACTTGCCACACATGTTTATTGTGTCTTCTATTTGTACAGATGGTACTTCAGGGTACAACACCTCAAGTAGGGATACGCATGTGCATTTAAACACACGAAGTACACACGTGTTTGCAGCTAAATAGGTGAGCAGGATTGAATAAATGTGACTGTATCAATTGTTGATTACACAACACTTCTTCTGCTGTTTGATAGCAATTCGATAAAAATTGCTATTTCAGACAGTCAGACTCAGTCAAATCGGCCGCAGAAGAATCACATTCTCCAGAGTCCCAAAAGAACATGATGACAACAGCCAGAATCGCCGCGACGACACCGGGAATGAGAACACACCAGAACAAACAACACCATCCAGCCAGTGCGCAACGCGAGACCGTCCACTTCGTTGTTGCCCAGGTTACCACTCTGGCTCCACTCGGTGGTGTTGTGTCTGCTGCCGGTTGTTCCGAAGCTGCCGGTTGTTCCGAAGCTGCCGGTTGTTCCGAAGCTGCCGGTTGCGACGCATGACCTGCGGAACCTGCAAAACGAACATCCGGAAGAAATCACGTGACACGCCTGACATGGAAAACTCTCCAAAACACGACAGAATTTTCTGTTTTGTTGTACATGTACTCGTGTGAGGTTGTTTTTGTTGTTGTTGTTGTTGTTGTTGTTGTTGTTGTTGTTGTTGTTGTTGTGTGCAGGGCAGGCTCTTGGGTCCACTCTCCTCGCTGCACTCGGGCAGTTGAGGCTCCGATTGTGACATTCTGCACCTGTGGACAGGAGTCAGGAGGGTTCCTTGTTTCGGCGTTCCTTGCACCTGCCTGGGGATGTTGGTTGTATTTCTGCACACCGTATTCATCCGTGTGTTGGTCACACTCAAGTGCGTCCAACTTCAACTTGATTTTCTGACACTGTGGTCCCACGGCATACCAAAGTGCGAAACAAGGGGTTTTCATATCGGCGCCATGCACGGCGTCAAAATTTTGACGTCCTGGCTGAATGGACTGAACCAGTTTTTTATGCTTTCTGCTGGGTCCCATGTTTAAATTTGACGTCGATTTCAAAATTGTGTCGTCAGCGTCAAAAAGTTGACGCTGACAGCACCCACGTGAAAATCCCGGGTGGATATATATGGTGCCTACATCGCTGAAGTGATCCACCCACCATGACCCGCCTGAAACCAAAGCCCCGGAGGAAGGACGATGTTGAAGCCCCCCCCCCCGCCGCCTCATCCCAGAAACGAATGAAACCCACAAACCTGGTGAAATTGGCCCGTTCGTTTTCACACACCAGCCGAGCGTTCCGTCAGACGCACCTTCACGCAGACGTGACGCCAAACACGACAGACGTACCTCCGAAACGTCGCCCTCGCGTCCTCACCGTTGTACTGGTGTTCGTCAAGAGTCAGCCGTTCGTGTTTTTCGGAACAAAACCTGTCAGCAGTTCACCAGTTGACGGAGCGCATGCATCAAAGTGAACCTTCTGTTGTAGAAACAACACCCTTTCTTTTTGACGAGAACGCAAAATTTTCCATTTCACAGCTTTTCTTGTTGACTGGAACGCAAAATTGTCCACGCTCGTCTTCCGTTTCCACGCAGCGCAGCGATCGATCCACGACTGTTGTGGTATCTTTCACACAGATCCACAACACCTATAGCGCGTACAAGTCAAGGACGAGCTGGAACGATTTTGCCGAGCTTTCAATAGGTGTCAAAATCAATCATCGCGTCCAGTGTGAAAATCGACCGCAGCCCAGCTGGACTTGCTCGTTCGCGGATGACTGATTTTCCCAGAAGTTGGAGGAAATTTGCTGAGACAGCAAATGCATCTCCTGTTTTGGGTTTCTCTTGTTTGTTTCTTCTTCGGGTTTTTTGAGCGGTTTTGTTTCATTTTTTCAAAAAAGAGACCTCTCAAAATAGTTCGAATCAACAGAGCTATGGTGCATCTCAGAATCAAAATTTGGGTTCAGCGCATCAGAGTCAAGACTGAGATCCTGTGAGTTCTGCTGTCATCGTCAAGCGAATTCCAGAAACGCAGTACCTTGACGATTGGGAGACTGAGCGAGACGCCAACACAACAAGACAAAATAATGTGCAGGAAAGTCAGCTGGCCTTTATTCACAGAGTAACAAGTTCTTTGTACGACTCGCGAGTCTTTTTCTCACACACAACAGTACATCCCAAAGGATTGGTTGAGAAGCCGAAAGTTTCGGGACAGCAAACTTTGAACTGAGTCCATGTTTCAAGATGTTTTGTACGAAGAGCGCCTGAAAAAGGGTGAAGATTCGGGGTTCGGGTCCAGGGGTCTGGCCCTGTGGACCCTGGATCTGCTTGGTGAGTTTGAGGTTACAGGGACAGACACAAACAGTACAGGGGGGGGGAGGGAAACAGAGACGTTTTGTGTGAAGACTCTACAGCAGATCCAGGACCGGACCCAGGGGTGCGACCCAGTCCGTCTCAGCTGGTGCCCAGCCCGTGAGGCCTCAAAGTGTGTGTGTGTGTGTGTGTGTGTGTGTGTGTGTGTGAGGTGTGTGTGAGGTGTGTGTGAGGTGTGTGTGTGTGTGTGTAGGGGGAGGCGACCCCCAGCTCTCCCTGGAACAGTTGCAATCACTGTTGGAGTCAATGCAGAATATGCTGACATCATCACACAGGGGGGATCCCCGACGGCCCGAGAGGATTCTCCGTGTGTTGTTGTTGTTGCCATTGTCCAAGAGTTGCAAAGTGCATGACCAGGAGGAGTCCAATTCCAACATGGCGACAACCTGTAGTGTCGCACAAAAGGCTTTGCGTCTGCGGGGCAAAATTGGAGGAGGGGCATTCATTTCACGGGAAACACTTTGTTCTGCGTGAGGGGGGCGGATCCAGTGAGGGTTTGCCAGAGTCCAACCCCCTGAAGCAACAGTTTCTGATGTGCGGAAATTGGTTTTGTGATTTTGGTTTCCCCAAAACAGTGACGAACAAATTTCGATGAGGAGAGTGGGGGTGGAGACAGGGGCGGGAGTCTTTCTTGCCCAAAATCACATGAAAAAGCCGGGCATGCCCCAATTTGGGTACGGATAGACTGTTCCTGTGGGGTACACTGTTGGCATGGAGCCAACCAATGGAGTTGGGCACGCAGCTGACATTGGGTACGCAGTTGGCATGGTACCCACGGCTCCTATAGTGCCCACAGTACCCACAGGACCCACAGTGCCCACAGGACCCACAGTACCTGCAGGACCTACAGAGCCTATGGTTCCAACCATACCCACAGTACCCACGGGGTACATCGTGGGTACAGGACAGACCGTGGGGGCAGGGCAGAGTGTGGGTACGGGTACCATGACACCGGAAGCGAAGCTGGACACATCCGGGGTGGACTGGGCCCTAAGGGAGGGCTGGGGGCTGCAGGAGGGGCTGGGTGAGAACCGGGCGAGCCAGGGGTTTGGGGTGATCTTGAAGGTCCCGTTGCTGGGCGGGGGGCTGGGCGTGGGGCTGGGCGTGGCTCTGAAGGTGTTGCTGGTGAACTTGGGGCTCGGGGAGCGGGCGGGGCGGGCGACGCGCACGCTGGGCGGGGACGGGGACGCCCGGCGCGCTGGTGGCGCCCTCGGTGGCGACACCTTCCTGCGCGTCGCTGCGACCTTGTTTCCACCACGTTCCTCTGGAAAGAAGAAGTGAAAAGCGTGTGAGAAAGGACACCACTGTTGTGGCGTGTTGCTTTCTGTGGTGTTTCCATTTTTAGCCTTTCTCACAGGAAACCAAGCTCTTGTCTCAGGAATTGTGCACGGCCTTCCTGAGGCGTTTGTCAACACTGACAAGTATTCTCGTTTTTTGTGTCTGAATGGCAGCGATCCGGCTGCAGGTGGAACACGTGGTGTTCTGCAGAATCTTACACACCTCTGTCGAGCTGCTGGTTCTTCAGTAGGGTGTGCACGTGTACCACCAAGTGTAACAGGTGTGACAGAGTGTTACATGCTGTAACGTACCTCTGTCGAACTGCTGGTTCTTGAGGAGGGTGTGGATGACGTCCTCAGCCTCCCGTGAGTTCTGCTCCATGTTCAGGTGCATCTGTAAGGTACAGCGTTACATGGGGTTACACAGCGTTACACAGGGTTACACAGCGTTACACAGGGTTACACAGCGTTACACAGGGCTACACAGGGTTACACAGCGTTACACAGTATAACATCAGGGTTACATCGCGTTACATGGTGTACCACTCCCCAGACTTACGTTCCATGTTCACTGCATCTACAGGTTACATGGGGTTACACACGTGGCGTTACGTGGAGCTACCTGACGTCACACACCGTACCGCCTCTTCCCCAGAGTTTTGCGCCGTGTTGAGATCTATTCGCAGCCGATCACAACAGTGAGAATATTTCACATTCTTTGGACAGCAGAGCAGAGTTACAGAGCCAGAGGCGTTACATGGTGCTACATGGCGTTACGTGGCTCAGCGTACCACCTACTCCAGCTCTGAGCCGAGCGTCACACGTGTGTCGCTGTTTGTGGCATTGCGAGGTATCTTGTGTTTGGCAAAATGCCCAATCAAAGCGGAAGGGTTTTGGGCTCCACAGATTTTGGTGAACATTAGACGGTCCTTCGCCACTTGTTTTCTACACGTCAGAAACACCCACCTGCCTCAAACATGGAATCGGGACCCCAGGGCCCCTAGATCTGCTCCTGGCACACACATACACACACGCACACACACACGCACACACACACACCTGTCTCAGCTGCGACGACATCTTGCTCAGCTCGAGCAGGTACGTGTTGGTGCGGAAGGCGGAGACTCCCCCTGGTGGCACCGCGTGCTCCGCGCGACACTCCGGGCACCGGAAGTGACCGCGCCCACCAGGGGGCGCGAGGCGCCGCAGACACGAGAGGCACAGCGTGTGGGAGCAGGGCAGCAGCTTCGGGCGCTGGTCTCCGTCCTCCTCGTAGGACGAGAGGCAGATGGGGCAGCTGAGAGCGTCTTCCGCCATGGCCCAAACCTGAAAGAATAATTTTGTCTGAGGGCGTTTTTCAACTGCACAACAGGCAAAATAGGATGCAGGCCAGCAAGCCTCCCGGCGCCCCCCCCCCAAAGAAATGCATCCAGGCCCCCCGTGGATCCTGGAAACAGAGCATCTTCCGCCATCGCCCAAGTCTGCAACATGAGAAAAATGGCGTCATTTTACAAGAAAACAGCTGCATTGCGCAGTCAGCAGGCAAAAGAGATCCGGAAAACAGTATCCCAGGCCCCTTGGATCCCGGAAACATTGATTCACCCGCACGATTTGGTGCCACTGTGACCACGATTTTTTCATGCTTGGTTTGACGCTTGAAAAGTTGATGTTGGGCCCTCCAGGGTGAGGGATGGGTGGCCATTGACTAAATCTTGACCCGTTGTTGGATCTGCATGGCGAGCCTTGACCAAGTCGTAGAAACCGTCTTGTGAGCAGCAGTGTTTTGTTAAACGGAGTCTACCTTGCACAGATCAAACTTTGATGAGATTGATCCACATTTCGTACGGTTTCGTACAGCATTTGCTGTCAGAGCAAAAGTGTGTTTAACAATGCGCTCGAGTCGACTTGCTTGACGGCAAATGATCGAAATGTGTGTGTGTGTGTGTGTGTGTGTGTGTGTGTGTGTGAGTGTGTGTGAGTGTGTGTGTGTGCGTGTGAGTGTGTGTGGAGGGGGATCCGAACCTCGGTATCGACTGAAGCTCGACCCTCAACAAAAAGTTCAAATTAATGGGTGGGAGTCGAGGTTTTGGGAGCCAGGGACCCCGCCCCCTGCATCCACCACAGGACTCCCACATCCTGAAGCCCACGTCACTCAGCTCAGACAATGCTGACTTGACCAGTGACTGTGCGGATTCACCCAGTAATCGCCTCCCTCCACACACACGCACACACACCCGCCGCCACCTCTCTCTCTCTCTCTCTCTCTCTCTCTCTCTCTCTCT